>ERZ824473.367-NODE-367-length-85074-cov-8.415060_pt1 | contig 85074 bp, 67 predicted proteins | sample MGYA00519874_ERZ824473 | MGnify/ENA primary metagenome ERZ824473 (study PRJEB31778, sample SAMEA3449151) | human gut metagenome | biome: human gut; feature: human-associated habitat; material: faeces | place: United Kingdom | collected 2010/2012 ... | reverse complement strand
GGTGACAGGATTCGAACCTGCGACCTCCTGGTCCCAAACCAGGCGCTCTAGCCAAACTGAGCCACACCCCGTTCTTAAGCTCTCTCGCGAACGCCTTTCGCTTGACGCAAGATGAATTATAGTATAATGTCAGATAAATGTCAACAACTTTTTTTCAATTTTTTTTATTTTTTTCAAAAAGCCGGAAAAACCACGGAAAATCAGGCTTTCCCGGCCTTTTACTTCCCTGCGGATTTATTTTACAATATAAATATAATTCTCTTTTCTCGGCTTTGCCTTCGGAAGTTCCCCATCACGGTACCCGAGAATGCAGTGACCGATACCAATATAATCGCCCTCGATGCTCCACTCTTTCAGCAGTGCTTGTCCCTCTTCGCTCTCAAAGACTTCCTTTGCGCGATGGATCCAGCAGGAATCTACGCCGATTGAATAAGCCGCATTCATCAGATTGCCCATCACAAGGCTTCCATCCTCCACATACGTACCACGGCTGCGGTCAGCCAGAACAACGATCACCGTCGGTGCTCCGTAAAATGGATCCGATGTCACGCCCATTACTGCCGCGTTCATTTTCGACAGCTTCGCGATCGTCTCCGGATCCTGCACCGCCACCATGATCGGGGACTGCATCCCCATTCCGGTCGGCGCGTATGTACCCGCCTCCAGGATCTGCTCCAGTTCAGAATCTTTGATCTGCTCCGAACGGTATTTCCGGACACTTCTGCGCTCTTTTAAACATTTCAGTACTTCATTCATGGCAATCTCCTCCTACATTTATTATCATACAGGCAAATAAAAATGTCCCTGTCCTGCCTGCAGCTTTCATTATATTTTGTAACTGTTCAGAGCCAGGCAAAATTTCATAAAACAGGCGGAAAATGCTTGCATTTTTAAGCCTGTTTTTGAAATTTTATTTGGCGGATACGCCACACCGACGAAATGCGTAGCATTTTGGAGGTTGGCTCTGAACAGTTACTATATTTTTATCATTGTAACAAAACACCAGAGTATTGACCAGCCCAAAATGCGTGAAATCTCTATTTTTCAGCTGTATCGCTTTAATAAATATGAAACCATTTTACTGCACATTTGATCACGCGATACTTTGGCGTCTCCAGCTCCCGCACGGCTTCCTTCAGCTTTTCCCGAATCTGGATTCCCTGCGGACAGTGACGCTCACACTTTCCACAGCCAATACACTGTGATGCGCTCGTCGTATCCCTGCGCATCGCGGTAGACTGCACATACTCCCACATGCCAGAGTGTTTTCCTTCTGCATAGCGCAGGTTATAACAGTGAAATGTCATCGGGATATCCACATGCTGCGGACACGGCATGCAATATCCGCATCCGGTACATGGTACCTTCATCTTCTTCTGGATTTCCTCCCGTACCTGCGCGATCAGCGCCTGCTCCTGCTCTCCAAATTGATTTGGCTCCGCCGTTTCTGCGATGCGGATATTTTCCTTTACCATATCTATGGAATTCATTCCGGAGAGCACACACGTCACCTGCGGCTGATCCCATAGCCACCGAAGTGCCAATTCTGCCGGGGTATGAAACGTATCGCTTTTTGCAATACATTCTCTGGCTCTCTGCGGCAGATGATTGACCAGCCTGCCGCCGCGAAGCGGTTCCATGATGATAACCGGGATTCCCTTTTCCCCCGCATATTCGAGTCCTTCTCTGCCCGCCTGAGCATGCTCGTCCAGATAATTGTACTGGATCTGGCAGAAATCCCAGTCGTATGCATCAAGCAGCGCCCGGAAATTTTCGGAATTGCCATGGTAGGAAAAACCGATATTCCGGATCACTCCACTCTTTTTTTTCTCCTCAATCCAGTCCCGGATCCCGATCTGCACGAGTTTCTCCCAGGTCCGGCAGTCGTTGAGCATATGCATCAGATAATAATCGATATAATCAGTCTGAAGCCGCTGCAGCTCCTCCTGAAACTTCTTTTCTGCGCCGGCTCTCGTCCTGATCAGATAATGCGGCAGTTTCGTTGCCAGATTGATCTCTTCCCGGCAGTGATTTTTTGCAAGGATCTTTCCGACGGCCTCCTCGTTTCCCGGATAAACATAAGCTGTATCAAGATAATTGATACCGTGCGAAATCCCATACATCAGCTCCTGTTCCGCCTTCTCCAGATCGATGGACGATCCGTTTTTGGTAAAACGCATGCAGCCGTACCCGAGGATTGAAAGCTGATTTCCTTTTTTATCTTTTCTGTACTGCATTGTACTGCCTTTCTGTCCTGACTTGATTTTGCAGCTCTTTTATGAATTTTTGCCCGGCTCTGAACATTAGTATATCATCTCACGTGTGATCGACTTCACATCATGCACACCGCACATCGCCATCGTATCTGCAAGCTCTGCACCGATCTTTTCGATGTAAAGTTTCACGCCTTCTTCTCCGCCGCCATAAACTGCCGTCACAAACGGCCGGGCGATTCCTACCGCATCTGCTCCCATTGCAAGCGCCTTAAACACATCGACTCCGCTGCGGATGCCTCCGTCTACCAGCACTTTTATGCCGCTTCCGTCCAATGCATCCACGATATCCATCAGCACCTCTGCTGTCGCCGGACACTGATCCAGCACACGGCCACCGTGATTGCTCACAACAATCGCAGAAGCACCTGCCTCTTTTGCTTTTAAAGCGCCACGCACCGTCATGACTCCTTTCACAATAAACGGCACACCTGCCATCTGCGCGATCTCCCGCAGTTCTTCCACCGTCTTGCTTCCTGCCGGCGGAGTCAGATTTTTCAGAAATGGAAGACCTGCCGCGTCGATATCCATCGCAACCGCAAAACTTCCCGCTTCCTTGCAGAGAGCCATCTTTTCACGGATTGTCTCGATATTCCACGGCTTTACCGTTGGAATGCCTGCACCGCCCGCCTTTGCGATCGCTTTGGCGGCTCCCTCCATCACAGCCGGATTCGTACCATCTCCGGTGAATGCCGCAATTCCTGCCTCGCTGCACGCTCTCACCAGTACCTCATTGTATGTCATATCGTCATATTTTTTTCCATAATGCAGCTGTACCGCACCTACCGGTCCTGCAAAAAACGGAAAACGAAATGTCTTTCCGAAAAGCTCCAGCGAGGTATCCACCGGTTTGTTTTCACAGATCGTATCCATATTGACACGAATCTCCTGCCATTTTTCGTAGTTGCGGATCGCCGTGTCTCCCACGCCTTTCGCACCCGGCCCCGGCATCTGATTCTTGCATGCCCTTCCGTTGCACACCGGACAAACTTTGCAGTAAGCACCCATGCATGTTTTTGCTTCGTTCATAACATCCTGATAGTTCATTATTTTCCCTCTTTTCTTCTTGCTTTGTTCATTAGAGCGTGTTTGAAACACGCTCCGACCAAACGAATCCTCTTCAGCTGCGTATTTCCAGCCGCAGTCTTTTCGAAGATCCGCTCCATCCGAATCAAAGCAGATATCCGCAATCCGTTTTTGCAATCTGCATTCAGATATTTCCGCGCAGCTTCGCTTTCGCCAGCGCAAAAATCTCCCTTACTACATAATGCACCTGCATGACATCATCTGACGGTGCAGGTACCCGTGCCACATGCTGATACCCCAGCTTCTCTGCCATAAGTCCTGCCCGGTAGACATGGAAATTGTTGGAGAGGACTCCAACCTTTTTGTCCTTGATATCCTGGATCTGACTGCAGAACTCCAGATTTTCTTTTGTACTTGTGGAACGATCCTCCAAAATCAGACGATCCCCATCCACACCCTTCTCTGTAAGATAACGGTACATCGCTTCCGCTTCCGTGATATCCTCCCCGGATCCCTGTCCGCCGGAAAGGAAAAAAATGGTATCCGGATTTTCCTCTGCATACGCTTTTGCACAGTCAAGCCGTTTTCTAAGGGCGCGTGACGGCACCGTTCCGCGCACATGTGCACCAAGTACAATCACATAGTCCAGATTCTGCGGTGCTTTTGCAGTCATCGCACCAATAATCCATGTGGCAGCTGCCCCGGCAGTTATAAAGCCCGTCACAAGCAGTGCCAGAATGATCCGGACTGCCCAGACCGTGATGCCTTGCGGATGCAGCGCACCATGGTGGATCAGCAGTCTGTAAAGAAGGAAGCCGATGCCTCCCGCCGCCCAAAACCAGGCAAAATCCACACCAAATCCTGCATATAAAACAATTACAACATAGTAGATCAGGCAAAGTGACCCGAGTACGGCACAGCCCAATTCCAGTTTTTCCGCCATAATTATATTCCTTTCTTCCCAGTGCATCGTTTCGTAAATAACGATGTACCAGATCCGTGTCAAAACAGGAATTCGCAATCCGCCCGCTGCTTGTTGCTCCGCGCAACCACGCAGGGGACTTGCTTGACTCGGTTAAAAAAAGCGGCTCACAGGTCACACCCCACTCACCGCTCTTTCCTGCGCTTTCACGCACAATATTCTGTTTTGCTTATCTTCCGCAGCAGTATTTGTACTTCTTGCCGCTTCCGCACGGACACGGATCGTTTCTGCCGACCTTTTTGCCCTTTACAACCGTATTCATCTTCTTTGCTTCCAGATACAGCTCTCTCTTTTTCTTTGCGTCAAAGATATTGTTCCATGCCGGAAGCTCATACAGCCAGTCTGCTCTTGCATCTACCATATTCTTGTACAGCAGCTCGTTGTCAAAATCAAGGCTTACTACTGTATCCTCGGTCATCTCCTCGATCGGATTCGGTTTCTTTAAGCTGTCATTGATGCCGTCCAGAAATCCTACCATCTTCATAAGCGGAATCTCATATTTTTCAGCCAGTTCTTTGACCGTACCGCTTACTGCCTCGTCCGGGTTTGCGAGTAGCTGCTCATAGATGCCCTTCTCGGTAAGAAAATAATCTGACCAGAATTTCTGAAGCTGTTTTTTATCTGTCTCCTGAGAGTACGCTACATCGCGCCAATCCTGTAATAATGCCATAATTCAATACCATCCTTTGTTTCATTTATCGTTCCATATTGGCTTAACACTTTTTCTATTATATAACACTTTGCCGGATGTGGCAAGAAAATAACGTTCTAAAATTATAACAAAAGCAGAAAAATGCCTGAGTCCGCGTGCAGACGTCAGACTCAGGCTATAAAGGGGAGGATAAGTATATTTTTCTCTTTTGTATCATCCCGGCAGCCGAATGGGGTCCGGCCGCCGGAGTATCAAAATCTCATAAGAAAATGTTTTCCTGTGAGATTAATGATAGTATTACCTAAAATCTGAAGTTTATACCGCTTTCTTAAATCTGTCCAAAAATGGCCGTTTTGTTTTCCTTGCGTTCCGAATCAGAAACAGATATACTATTGAATAAAGCAGAACGTGAATATTGACTTTGATCCTGACTGCTCAGAAAGGAGTTTTTATGTCTTACACCATCAATGAAGCAAAAACACTTCTTCATTCAAAACCGCGCTGTGAGCTCGGTTTTTTCCCGACTCCTCTGCACCGTCTTGACCGGCTCTCGGAGGATCTCGGCATTGACCTTTATATGAAACGAGACGATCTTACCGGCCGCAGTCTCTTCGGTGGAAACAAAATCCGCAAACTGGAATATCTGATCGGTGATGCCCTTGCCAAAGGCGCGGAATATGTATTCACCTACGGAGCAACCCAGTCCAACCACGCAATGCAGACGGCAACTGCCTGCCGCAAAGCGGGACTGAAGCCGATCCTTTATCTGACCGCCGTTGTCCCGGTCGATGAGAACGATGTGCGCTCCAACCTCTTCCTCGACCAGGTGCTTGGCGCAGAGATCCACATTGTCCGCATGCTGGAGGGCGAGACCGAGGATGATGCCGATGAGCGCGCACTCCAGATGGCAGCTATCCGCCGTCAGGAGCTTGAAAAAGAAGGTCACGTCTGCTACGATGTCCCAATGGGCGGAGCAAACCGCGTCGGTTCAATCGGATTTGCTGACGGTTATCTGGAGCTTACACAGCAGATGCAGGCTCTTGGAAAGAAAGCCGATTTCCTCTATCACGCGACCGGAACTGCCGGAACAATGGCCGGACTTGCCGCAGGACGGAAGCTGATCGGCAGCGATACCAGAATCGTTTCCGTCAATGTCAGCAAAAAGGATGATTCCTATCTGAAAAAAGCGGCAGATCTCGCCAATCAGACGCTCGAATATCTCGGTGTGACCGATGTAACCGTCGATCCGGCTGCGGATGTAGAGCGTGAGGGAGAATTTTATCAGCCGGGTTACGAAATGCCGGGAAAAGAATCCACCGAGGCAATCAAATATCTGGCACAGCGTGAGGGGCTTTTCGTTGATCCGGTCTACTCCGGAAAGGCACTGGCCGCACTGATCGCACACGTAAAGAGTGGAAAGATCCCGCAGGGAAGCTGCGTCGTATTCTGGCACACCGGAGGCGCTACCGCGCTGTTTGCGGAGCATGAGATCGTCGGCGATCTGTCAAATACGCTGATCTATGATCATTAAACGCAGGAATCTTTCCTTCAGGCATGTGCAACACAGACGGTATCGCAGCTGCACACGGAAAGCGTTAATCCCTGTCTGCATTCCAAAATATAAACTCAATTAAACAAGCAGCAAAATGGATTTTGAATATCCGTTTTGACCAATGACGAAAGGAACCAGCCATGAGTGAAACATTTAATAAATTCCAGTCTGTCTACCGCCGCATTCTTCGTTTTCAGAAAATCGGCGTGCTGGCAAGCTGGGATCTCTACACCGCCACACCAAAACTCGGATTTGACGACATGTCCGATACGATGACATTTGCTTCATCCGAAGCCTTCGCGCTGTCCAATTCCGATGAATTTTTTGCGCTCGTCGAAGCATTAAACGAACCGGAGGAGTTTGCACAGCTTACTACCGGCATGCAGTATACGATACAGAAATTAAAGCAGGAGCTTGAAAAGAGCCGCCGCATCCCGCAGGCTTTCTTTGAAGAACTGGTCAGCCTGCAGAATCAGTCCATGAAAGCATGGACGGAGGCAAAGAGAGCGTCCGACTACACTCTGTTTGCACCGTATCTGGAAAAGCTGATTTCCATGATCACGCAGAAATGTGCTTACACCGATCCCGGAAAGGATACCTACGAAGTACTGCTCGATCAGTACGAAAAGGGAATGGATTCCGCCACCATTGACCGTGTTTTTGAAGAACTGAAAGAAGGACTTCTCCCGCTGCTTCGCAAAATCCTCGCAGCGCCGCAACCGGACAGCACTGCTTTTGACGGATTCTATGATATCCCGGCACAGATGAAAGTACAGGATCTGCTTTTGAACTACATCGGCTTTTCTCTTGATGCCGGTACCACTGCCGTAAGTGAGCATCCGTTTACAACCGGTTTTTCCAGAAACGATGTCCGCATCACGAACCATTACTATGAAAACAATGCGATTTCTTCCATGTTTTCTGCGATCCATGAGGGCGGACATGGCATCTTCGAACAGAACGTCGATCCGGCCCTCCAGAATACAGCAGCCGATGACTGCTGTTATATGGGTGTCCATGAAAGCCAGTCCCGTTTCTTTGAAAATATCCTGGGCCGCAGCAAAAATTTCTGGATTCCGATCTATGCCCAGATCCAGGAACTGCTCCCGGAATTTAAAAAGCACTCTCTTGACGAGTTCTGCCGTGAGATCAACCACGTACAGAACAGCATGATCCGCACGGAGGCCGATGAGGTCACCTACTGCCTGCATATCATTCTCCGCTATGAGATGGAGCAGGCGATCTTCCGCGATCACGTGCCGGTAAGTGAGCTTCCGGCCCTGTGGAATCAGAAAATGCAGGACTATCTGCAGATCACACCTTCCAATGATGCAGAGGGCATCCTTCAGGATATGCACTGGTCTGATGGATCATTCGGCTACTTCCCTTCCTACCTGCTTGGAAGCATCTACGACGGTATGTTCCTTGAAACGCTTGAGCAGGATCTTGGAAACATCGATGAAATCCTCGCCTCCGGTCAGATCCACACGATCACCAAATGGCTGAATGAGAAGATTCACTGGTACGGTTCCCTGCGCGAGCCGAAAGAAGTGATTCATGCAGTCTGCGGCAAAGAACTGAGCGCAAAGCCGTTACTTGACTATTTTACAAAGAAATATACAGAAGTTTATCATCTGTCATAAATGCCAAAATCGCATCCACAGCAAAAGAGACGCGGCACACCACGTCTCTTTTTTACACATTTTTTGTATTTTACTTACTCTGTGAATCCACAGCTGATATCTGGCCGATCCGCTCACAGGGCTACGTTTCTCACTGCTTCCCGCACCGGCAGCACCATCGGCGGAGACACCGAAAGCTCATCGATTCCCATCCGGATAAATTCTTCTGTCAGTGTCAGATCTGCTGCCAGTTCTCCGCAGATACCGACCCAGCATCCGCCGCGATGTCCGTTTTCCACCGTCATGCGGATCAGGCGCAGCACAGCCGGATGATGCGGGTCAAAAAAACGCTCCAGCTGCGGGTTCTGTCGGTCGACCGCCAGCGTATACTGGCTGAGGTCATTCGTCCCGATGCTGAAAAAATCCACCTCACGAGCCAGCTCATCGCTGATCAGCGCTGCAGCCGGTGTCTCGATCATGATTCCGGTCTCGATCTCCTCAAACGGGATCTGCTCCTGCCGCAGTTCTTCTTTCACTGCTTCGATCTGCCGTTTAATCTCCCGTACTTCTTCCACGGAAATGATCATCGGAAACATGACCGCGACTGTCCCGTATACGCTTGCACGGTAGATCGCACGCAGCTGCGTCCGAAAAATTTCCTGCTGATCCAGGCAGATACGGATCGCCCGGTAGCCCATCGCCGGATTTTCTTCTTTTTCCAGCCCCAGATAATCAGCCTGCTTGTCCGCACCGATATCCATCGTCCGGATGATGACCTTTTTGCCCTTCATCTTCTCTGCCACGGCACGATAGCTCTCAAACTGTTCTTTCTCCGTTGGCAGAGAATTCTTTTCCAGATACAGAAATTCACTGCGGAACAGTCCAATTCCTTCTGCATCCTGAAACAGTGCATCCTCCGCATCTGTCACATTTCCGATATTCGCATAAAGCCGGATTTTTTTGCCGTACTGTGTTACGGTCTCCTGCCCTTTGAGCTTCTGCAGCTCCAGCGCAGCCTTTTTCTCTTTTTTTTCATATCTCCGCATCCGCTCCAGAGTCGGAAGATCCGGATCAACATACAAAATTCCGCTGCTGCCATCTACAATTGCAAGCCGTCCATTCCATTCCCGTTTTACCGGCATGGAAGTAAGCGCAGGTATATTCATCGTCCGCGCAAGGATCGCCGCATGAGAATTGACCGACCCTTTCTCCGTCACAAACGCGAGCACCTTTGCGCGATCCATCTGAACCGTCTCACTCGGCACCAGATCCGGTGCGACAACGATCATCGGCTCATCCCAGGATACGTTTTCTGCTCCCTCGTCGGTCAAAATTCCCACCAGCCGCTGTGAAATATCGCGGATATCTGCGGCACGCGCCCGAAAATATTCATCATCCATCGCCGAGAACATTTCCGCAAAGTGAATGCCCGCCTCATGTACTGCATATTCCGCATTTACCATCTGTACTTCGATCATACGGCGGATATACGCATTGTAATCCGCATCCTCCATGAGAAGCGCGTGCACATCAAAAATCGCCGCATTCGTCTCGCCGACTTCCTCTTCTATTTTCCGCATCAGCTCCTGCAGTTGATCTCGTGCTGTATTTCTGGCATCCTCGTACCGTTTCCATTCCGCAGCCGAGTCACTGATCGCTCTTTTTTCAATCTGGCATTTTTCTTTTTCATAAAACCAGATCCGCCCGATCGCAATATTCGGCGAAACCGATTTTCCCCTGTACCGCTCCATGTCAGAACTCCTTCTTACAAATTTCTGTAAAAAAATTCTCTCAGTACTTCCAGCACCTTTGGGTCATCTGCGGTCACAGTCACCTCGTCGCCTTTTTTTATACCGAGACGCATCAGTGACATTACTCCTGCTGCGTCCGCCGTCTGACCTTCTTTTTCAACCGTAACTGCGCAGTCTGTCTCTTTCACAAGCCTTGCCAGCTGTGCCGCCGGACGTGCATGAAGCCCCGCACCATCTGTAATCACATATTGAAACTCCGCCATGCATTAACTCCTTTTTCCAGCAGCCCGTTTTCCCCGCTGCTCTTTTTCCCTTTTATCATCTGCGAATTTCGGAATTTTATGCGTGACACACCTTATCCGCAAAATTTTCGCAGTATTTCTGATTGAGCCACTTCGTCATTTCCTCAATCCCATCCGCAGAATACTCAAAAAATTCGAATTCCTTCTGATCCTCCGGCGTTGCTTCCCAGCAATACGGCTCCGGATATACGCATGCTTTCATTTTTCCTTCATCCATCATCAGCATATAACGCATCTTCCCGTGTGAACCTGCAAAACGCTCTTTTCGGATCAGTTCCAGTGAAAATATCCCTTTCAGGGAGATTTCCTCCATGTTTCCTCCTCCTGTTCATCTCCCCGACTGACCTAGTACATCGTTATCGAAATAACTATACCACTCACTTGTCTGCGAATCCGATTGCACAGATGAAAAAGCCTCAGCGTAGCCCGCTACGCCTGCGTTTTTTCATCTGCACACTCGAATCCGCATCCAGCGCGATTGGTATAGTTATTTACGAAACGATGTACTAGCAAAGCAGTGCCTCGCGTCCGTTCGGTCAATCGGTTAACTTTTTATATAGTATTAGAATACCATACCAGACGCTTATGCTCAAGTATTTGTTGACATCCATGCAAAACTCTGTTATATACTATTTTAATTTATTTTTACGCCGCCGCTGCGGCAGAATGGAGCTTTCTATGAAAAAGAAAATAATCCGTGTCTTTGCCCTGATCGGGGCGATCTTACTTGCCGGTATGTACCTTGTAGTCCTTTATCTTGGCCTGACCGCAAACCCCAATACTCAGAACGTACTGATGGCCGCCATCGGATGTACGATCGTAATTCCGGTCCTGCTCTACGCAATGATGCTGATCGCACGTGTGCTGGACAACCGGCAGAATCCAGGTGAAAAACCAGAAAAGAAAGAAAAACAGAAAAGCAGAAAATAGCAGAAAGCAAAAAGCAGGTGCGAACCCACCAAAAGTTCGCCCTGCTTTTTCTGTTTTTATCTCTTATTTCTTTTGCTCTCTTATTTCTTTTGCTCTCTTATTTCTTTTGCCCGGCCAATATTCCTGAAAAACCGGCCTGCCCGGCAGGAACTGCCTGTATTTACAAAGACGGAAACCGTGTAAGCTGCTTTACTTCACATCTCTGTAGATGATATCCTCTCTGCCCGGTCCGTTGGAGATCATCGTGATCGGGAAGCCGATGTGCTTCTCTACAAATTCAACATATTTTCTGCAGTTCTCCGGAAGATCCTCATACTTCTTGATACCGCGGATCTCACATTTCCATCCCGGAAGTGTCTCATAAACCGGCTTTGCCTTCTCAAGCAGTGCGGTTGTCGGGAAATCGGTCGTAACCTCTCCGTCGATCTCATATCCAACACACACCGGGATCTCATCGAGGTAACCAAGTACGTCAAGTACCGTAAACGCCACATCAGTCGTACCCTGCAGACGGCAGCCATATTTTGTTGCCACACAGTCATACCATCCCATACGTCTCGGACGTCCTGTGGTTGCTCCGAACTCTCCGCCGTCTCCGCCGCGCTTTCTCAGCTCGTCCGCCTCATCGCCAAAAATCTCGCTGACGAATGCGCCTGCTCCGACCGCACTGGAATATGCCTTGCTTACGGTAACAACACGCTTGATCTCATACGGCGGGATGCCTGCTCCGATTGCACCGTAGCCGGCCAGTGTAGAAGAAGAAGTAACCATCGGATAAATGCCGTGATCCGGATCCTTCAGAGAACCAAGCTGTCCCTCAAGCAGAACGCTCTTTCCTTCTTTTACTGCATTGTAAAGGAACGCTGCGGTATCTGCCACAAACGGTTTTACCATATCGCGGTAAGAATGCAGCTCCTCAAGCAGTGCTTCCGGTGTCAGTGCCGGTTTGTGATACAGGTGCTCCAGAATCGGGTTCTTCAGATCGCAGATACGCTGTACCTTGTCTGCCAGAAGCTCTTCGTGGAACAGCTCACTGACCTGGAAACCAATCTTGGAAAATTTATCAGCATAGAACGGTGCAATACCGGACTTTGTAGAACCAAAGGATTTGCCGCCAAGGCGCTCCTCCTCGCACTGATCAAACAGAATGTGATAGGACATTACGATCTGTGCACGGTCAGAAATCAGAAGCTTCGGCATCGGAACACCACGGCTTACAATTTCATTTACTTCCTTTATAACAAGCGGAATGCTCAGTGCAACTCCGTTTCCGATTACATTTGTGATGTGGCTGTAAAATACGCCGGACGGAAGCGTATGCAGTGCAAATTTTCCGTAATTGTTTACGATCGTATGACCCGCGTTTGCGCCGCCCTGAAAACGTACGACGATGTCTGCTTTCTCAGCAAGCATATCTGTAATCTTGCCTTTTCCTTCGTCTCCCCAGTTTGCTCCTACTACTGCCTGTACCATATTTTTTCCTCCTGAACTTATCCCGTAACTCCTGTGACAGAGCGTACCTGAAAAAGAATCCTGCCTATTGCGGAATGCCCTTTCAAACAGACTCTGCCTCTTACGGGTATCTGTCAACTATTAAGCGGATGCTTTATCCGCGTCGCTGCGCAACAGTACGCCAAAATGAATTCTGTTGCTGTTCTGGTAAGTTTTTACCCAACAATTTTAGTATACTACACTTTTTTTCATAAGTAAAATTAATAATTATTATATTGCTCATAAGGTAGAATTATAATTTAAGCATCTCCAGAAACTTCGCTGATGCCGAGGTCGGCGGAAACTTCTCATTTGTCACAAGCTCCATCTCACGTGCCGGCAGGATGCTCTCAAACCGCAGTTCAAAGAGTGTCCCTGCCTCCAGATACGGCTGTGCAAAATCCCGCACCACGCAGGCAACGCCGAGGTTGCGTAAGGCAAACTGTACGATCATATCGCTGGTCGCCAGTTCGATCTCCGGATGGATCGCTGCGCCTCGTGCCATCAGAAAATCATCGACATACCGTCTCGTGCTGCTGTTTTTCTCCAGACAGACAACCGGAAGCTCGCGCAGGCGGCTCCATGGCAGTATTTCGCCTTTTAGCTTCCGAAAGCGCGTACCGGCCACAAACACATCCTGGATCTGACGCACCGCTATGGAGTGAAACCCTTTCCTGCGGCTCAGCGGTGTCGTGACAAGTCCGAAATCGATGCGCCCCTCGCTTAAATAATGCATCGTCTCCGGTGTCGGCCCGTTTGTGACATTTAAACGGATACCCGGATATCGCTCATGAAACCGCTGCAGATACGGGAGCAGATAAAACTGCAGCGTCATATCACTCGCTCCGATCCGAATCTCTCCGGTCTCCATATTTATCATCTCGAGCACCTTGCGCTCTCCGGTCTCAATCTCCTCATAGCCGCGCTTCACGTAATCAAAAAGGATCTCCCCGGCAGGTGTTAAATGCACGCCCTTTCCGTTTCGCACAAAAAGGTCAGTGCCAAGCGACTTTGCCAGTGTGCGAAGAGCCTGACTGACCGCAGGCTGCGTGACAGAAAGTGCCTCCGCAGCCTGCGTGATGCTGCTGCATTTTGCGGCATAGTAAAAAAATTTGTAATATTCCAGGCTGATATTCATCTCAGATCAGACATTGATCTCTGCTTTTACGCCAAGCAGGTCTTTGTATTTTTCAAGAACCGGAGCAACCACGGTATCCACGAACCGCTCTACCTGCTCCTTTGATCTTCCGACATAGCGGAGCGGCTGCATCGACTTCTGCAGGTCCTCAAGAGAAAGATTGAATGCCGGGTCAGCTGCGATCAGCTCCAGAAGGTTGTTGTCCTTTCCTTCTTCTTTGACGTTGCGTCCGGCCTCCATCGAGAGTTCACGGATCTTCTCATGCAGCTCCTGACGGTCGCCGCCTGCCTTTACGGCATCCATCATGATATTCTCGGTCGCCATAAACGGAAGCTCTGCCATCATATGCTTCTCAATGACTTTCGGATAAACCTTCAGGCCATCGGTGACATTCAGGCACAGATCCAGAATTCCGTCGATTGCAAGGAAGCCCTCCGGAACTGAGAGACGCTTGTTTGCAGAATCATCGAGCGTACGCTCAAACCACTGGCATGCGGATGTGATCGCCGGGTTTAACGCGTCGCAGATCACGTAGCGGGAAAGGGATGCGATTCGCTCGCTGCGCATCGGGTTGCGCTTGTAAGCCATCGCAGAAGAGCCGATCTGTGTCTTTTCAAACGGCTCCTCGACTTCCTTGAGGTGCTGCAGCAGACGGATATCATTTGACATCTTATGCGCACTTGCAGCGATGCCTGCAAGAACATTGAGCACACGGGTATCAGTCTTTCTGGAATAGGTCTGGCCAGACACTGCCACGCATGCGGTAAAGCCCATTTTCTGCGCGATCATCGGGTCAATCTTATCGATCGTCTCCTGATCTCCGTCAAACAGTTCCAAAAAGCTTGCCTGTGTACCAGTCGTTCCCTTGGAACCAAGCAGCTTCATGCCGCCGAGCACATACTCCAGATCTTCCAGATCCATCAGGAACTCCTGTGTCCAGAGCGTTGCCCGTTTTCCGACCGTTGTCGGCTGTGCCGGCTGAAAATGAGTAAAAGCAAGCGTCGGCTGTGATTCATATTTTTTCGCGAATGCGGACAACTGTGCGATCACATTGACCAGCTTCTTGCGAACGATCTTCAGTGCCTCTGTCATCACGATGATATCGGTATTATCTCCCACGTAGCAGGAGGTCGCACCGAGATGGATGATCGGTTTTGCCTTCGGACACTGTACACCGTACGCATAAACGTGTGACATTACGTCATGGCGGACTACTTTTTCACGCTCTTTTGCCACCTCATAATTGATGTCATCCTGGTGCGCTTTCAGCTCCTCAATCTGTTCGTCCGTGATGTCCAGTCCCAGCTCTTTTTCCGTCTCTGCAAGCGCGATCCAGAGTCTTCTCCAGGTCTTAAATTTCATGTCCGGTGAAAAAACATACTGCATCTCTTTGCTTGCGTACCGCTCTGAAAGCGGACTTACGTATCTGTCTGTACTCATTTGCTTTTCTCCTTTTCAGCGATTTCTCAGCAATGTTTCAGCGTTTTAGTGCTCATATTCTCCGCGGATATCTCCCTTGGGCGGCTCCAGCGGATACTCTCCGGTAAAACAGCCACGGCAGATCGGCAGGCCGCCGACCAGCTCCGAAAGCCGCTCCAGCCGCAGATATCCCAGGGAATCTGCTCCGATGATCTGACGGATCTCCTCGATCGTGCGGTTATGTGCGATCAGCTGCTCCCGCTCCGGCACATCCGTTCCAAAATAACACGGATGAAGGAATGGCGGAGAGCTTACCCGCATGTGGACTTCCTTTGCCCCTGCCTCGCGCAGCATATGTACGATCCGGTCGCTCGTCGTACCACGGACGATCGAGTCGTCGATCATGATGACGCGCTTTCCTGCAACCGCCTCTTTTAACACGTTTAATTTGACGCGCACACTTGACTCCCGGCTGCTCTGCTTCGGCTTGATGAAGGTACGGCCGACATAACCGTTCTTTACAAAGGCAGTGCCATATGGAATTCCAGACTGCAGGGAATAGCCAAGCGCAGCCGCATTTCCGGATTCCGGCACGCCTACTACAATATCTGCATCTACCGGCGAATCGATCGCAAGGAAACGCCCCGCCCGGATCCGCGACTCATAGACACTGACTCCATCCATATAGCTGTCCGGCCTTCCAAAATAAATGTACTCAAAAATGCATCTTGCACTCTTTTTCGGCCCGTCCGGCGGAAAGCACATACTCCGATCGGACCGGATCCCCTTATCCGGTGTGATCGTCACGATCTCACCCGGCTCAATGTCCCGCACAAACTCTGCACCGATCGTATCGAGAGCGCACGTCTCTGATGTGATGATGTACGCATTCCCGCGTTTTCCGATACAAAGCGGCTTAAAGCCAAACGGATCACGCGCACCGATCAGTTTTCGCGGCGACATGACAACGAGTGAATAGGCGCCTTTTAACTTTTTCATTGCCTCAGCGACAGCGCTCTCTACGTTTGCTGTGCGCACACGTGCTCTGGCAATGTGGTATGCAATGACCTCAGAATCGATCGTCGTCTGGAAGATCGCTCCGTCATGTGCAAGCTCTTCCCGCAGTTCCGGCGCGTTGATCAGGTTTCCGTTGTGTGCAAGGCCAAGCGTACCCTTGATATAGTTGAGTACAAGCGGCTGTGCATTTTCGCGTGTGCTGCCTCCCGCAGTGGAATAACGCACATGGCCAACTCCAATATCCCCCTGAAGCTCTGACAGATTCTTATCGTCAAAAACTTCGTTGACCAGTCCCATTCCCTTGTGGGACAGCACTCTGCCTTTCGGTCCGTTCGTGTCACTGACCGCAATACCGCAGCTCTCCTGACCTCGGTGCTGCAGTGCAAACAGGCCGTAATAGATTGTAGAAGCTACATTTTCCCCCGAAAAATCATAAATACCAAAGACTCCACATTCCTCTCTCAGATCATCCAAGATGTCTTTCTGTTCATGAATTTCGTTATTCATCCGCATTCGCATCCTCCCTTTTTTCACACGCAATCCAGTATACATGATTCGAAATCATTGTGCAAGGTCAGATTTGTTCCCGCTTCCATGGCAGTAAAAACACTTACGGTTTCGCTGCCATGGAAAGTGATTCCGGTCAGATTTTTGACGATTTCCGGTACTGTTCCTTCCATTCTTCCAGCACCTGCCCGCGCGGCCGCTGCATCATCCGCTCCCTTTCTTCCTGATATTCTTTCTGCATGCATACCTTTGCATTGTGCTCCTGGATCTTCTGTACCAGATACGGGTCGGCATCCAGTTCTTTTAATTTTTTCTGATACTCCTCCCCGGAAAGAAAAAGCGGCAGCGCACTGATATATTTTCGGAATGTTTCTTTTGTCTTTGTGAGGCGGTACGCCTCCAGAAAACATTCCGCGGCCTGCTCAAACCGGAACAGTCCCGCATACGCCACGCCAAGATTATTCCAGATCGCACCGTAAAACTGTACACCGAGCTTGCCCGGACTTTGCCGTTTTAAAATCTGCCGGTACTCCCAGACTGCGCGCGCATACATTTTTTCTTTGGTAAGGTAATCTCCGCGCATTTTCTGCTTCATATCCGCCGACTGCACTTCCAGCTTTGCCAGCTCCTCCTGATACTCCCGCATCTGCGTGTTCGTCAGATAACCGGCCTCCCGGAAAATCGGAAGGATAAAGAATCCGGCTCCATCCTTCTTTTCCAGCTGCTCATAGAGCTGACGATAGAGCTTTTTCAGTCCGAGTTCATCCCGCAGCCAGTCCAGAAGCCGCTCGTTCATCAGCGTCTCGTCGATCAGACAGGCGTTGTTGTACAGATAAAAGCAGAGCTCTTCCAGCGAATAAATATTTGTGCGGATATTTTCAATATAGTATGGTTTCTTTGCCTGCGGAAGCAGACACAGATCGTAGCTCATGTTTTTTCCTCCTGTTTGCTCCGGGTCAGAAATGGATTTCTCTTTTCCAGGTCAGTCCGGAGGTCCGGCAGAGTTCGCCGAATCCAAGATCCTCGATCTCCACCACGCAGCAGTCGGCTGCTGTAAAGTAAACGGTCATCCGCAGACGTGTGGCACGGTTTGGCCGCTTCGGAAGCCCGCTCAGGCGCAAAATATGCAAAACCGGCTCCCCGCCCGTGATCGGGCGCGAGGTCAGACGAAGCTCATTTTCACCATCCGGGATAAACTCACAGGTATGGTGTGCCTCATACCAGTTGATCCCGGCATTTACCAGCGGATAAAGCTCTTCTTTTCCGCGGATGCGCATTTCCATCGCCAGGTTGACCCGGATCATATCACGTCCCCCAAATAAAATTCCGCGGTCCGCGATCAGGCCGGAGCGCTCCATCGCCGCATAGCAGGCTCCTTTGGAATACAGATTTTTTCCCTGATATGCATGGCGCTTAAAGCACAGAAACTTAATCGACTGTACTGCCCAGCTCTTGTTAAAATAGGAACCGATCAGATAACTGACGGACACTACCCTGCGTTCAAACAGCTTTTTGAGCAGCTCAAAAAACAGCCGGTCCCGCTCCTCGTTCCATGCTTCATCATCCATTTCCCCACGCACGGACGCATCCATCTTCTGACTGACAACCAGCTCCGCCCTCGCTACCGCCGGACGCGTCGAATGATCGATGTGAAGAATATATCCCAAAACCGTCTCATCCACACACTCGATCAGTGCGACGTCGTGATACCACAATTCTTTTTTCTGATTGACCGTGTAATAGTAAAAGGAAGAGAGATAATCCTGCATAAAGATCTGTTTCCGGTCAATCCCGAGCTTTTGCAGCGCACTGGTTAGCACCGTGCTCCAGCGTTTCGTCAGGTCGCGCACCGTCACCATCACTTTCACTTCTGCATTCTGCGCAAGAAGCTTCAGAAAATTCATGCATGTACGAATATAGATCGCAAGCAGTTCCTCCGGCTCATAGACGATCTCTTGATCCTGCAGCTTTGTTCCATTTTCAATTTTTTCGTAAATACCGAAGATGTGGAAGCGATCCGTCGCTTCCTCCTCCGTCTGCACATCCGCATCCCACAGATGCCATTCTCCCGCTGCATCCATGCGAAGCCCCATCGGAAGCAGGTAATCGTCCTCTCCCGCAGTGCGGCTCACCGTCAGCGGCTCCTTCACCGACTGATGGAAATACGTCATCTGCGCGTAGTCCCGGTTTAATTCCAGCCCCAGGATCAATTCATTTGATGCCTGTACCATCTTTTCAAACACCATCCTGTATTTTCTAGTCTGCTGCATTTACTGCAGAGTAAACAATTCTTTTGTGACATAACCCATCTGCAGATAATTTTCCATCTCCTGCTCCAGCTGCTGCAGATCCTGTTCCTTTTGGGCACGGATCATGCGGTTGATCAGCTCGTACCCACTTCTGCCGTCTGTCCCTGCATCGGAAAGCTTCAGCACTCTCTGATCTGTGCGTTTGCGCTCCCCCTGACACTCCTCCTCGAGATAGCACTCGATCTCATCCGCGTAAAACAGCGTAAACTCCCGGACAAAAATACCCTCGAAGCAGTTTTTCATCACCTCTTTGCGGTACGCGCCTTCCTTTCCTGCCTCACGGAAAAAGATTGTCACCGTGTGCGATGGGTCACAGACGTATTCAACAAAGACATGACCCTCCATCTGATATGGCCGCAGCAACTCTTCATCAAAGCGCATCCAGAACGCAAACCGCATTCCTTTCGTGCTGAATTCTTCCAGCATCTCTGCCGCACAGTCGCGCTGTTTCTTTGAGAGAGTCACCTGTGACGAATAATACTGCAGCAGCGCCAGGCGGCAGACCTCTTCCTGCTCTGCCAGACGATTATTTTCCTTTAAGTAAGCGTAGTCCTTCTCCAGGTAACGGAAAATGCACTCGGCCGTAGCCATCCCTTTTACAAAATATTCATATGCTTTCAGGTTCAGATAGGCGCAGCAGATCTTTCTTCTGCCCATCTTTCTGGCATAAGCTTCAAAGACCGGTTCCGAACCCTGTGTACCGCTTCCCGTAAAGAGGATCATCGTCATGATCTTCTCCTCAAGCAGCATGGTATCCAGCCCAAAGCTTCCGGCTGCCTTCCAGAGATGTTTCATTTCTTCTATGGAACCCTCATAGTAAAGCAGAAGATAGCGCAGCAGTTTGTCATCATACTTTCCGCTCTCAAAACAGAAATGGCACAGATACAGAAGCATCGTATTTTCGGCAAATTCCAGTTCCAGTACCATCCGGCTGCAGATCCGTACAAGCTGCAGCAGCGGAATACCCTCAAATCCATAGACATCCAGAAGAGAAAAAGCATCCTTGCACATCCCCTCTTCTGCCAGAAGTGTGATCAACGCCGCTTTATCGACTTTCACATAATCCAGATAATCGATTCCTTCCAGAAAGCCAGGCAGTGATTCGTCCCTTAAATGCTCCGTATAATAATGCAGTACTGCCTGCCGCAGCTTTCCCCGGTAATCTGCTGAAAATTCCTGCTGTGCACAGCCCTTCACCAGAAACGGAAGCGTCTTCTGATTGATCAGGCCCGCCTCCAGGCTGATTGCACACACAAACAGGATCATTCCGGCATGTTCCGGAGATACGCACCACTCCAGCATTTCTTTGCTCTCAAACAGCTTTTTTCTGCTGCAGAACACATCCGCCGGGTAACGTACGCCATCCACATCCTCCACAACTACGATGCTGTCCGGGTCATAGATCGCAATACTGCATGCGCCGTCCGAAAATACGGCAGAATATTCCTCTGCCAGACGCTCCGAATGCACCGTCAGGCTGCGCAGCCTCGGAGAATCGGTCGTAAAGCGGTACGTAAACAGCAGTCTGGAAAGCTGTTCCGTCATATTGCGCGTCATATTTTCTTTGCGGATGAACGTACGGTAAAGCGCAGACAGATCCTCCGTCATCCGTCCCATTTCCAGCTGGTCAACCGCAAACTTTTCCATCGCGGCGCGGTAGGTGCGGTACATCTGCGGATCTTCCTCCTGCCTTTTGGCAATCTGTCTGTAAATCGCCGCTCTTCTGCGATAGTCAAGCGTCGTATCATACGCAAAATACATGCGGATGATCTGCGGCATCCTGCAAAGATCCAGCTGCGGTGTGGACTCCATATAGTACTCATATAATCCGGTCAGACGAAGCTCCTGCGCCACGCCGCGTGCATACCACACAAATGCCTTCTCGTCACGCCGCTCTCCCTTCATCAGCTGCAGACAGATCGCCCTTGTCAGCTCAGGAGACGGTTCTTTTTCAAACGCAGCTTCCAGAATCTGAAAAAGCTGCGGCGAATATTTTCCGTAATGGGAAGCAAGCACCGCAAGATGACGGACCATTTCCACAGTCAGCGCATCCTCTTTCGCCGCAAAACGCAGTACCTGCAGTTCAAACAGACTGATATGGCGCATCAGAAACGGATTTTCGAGCAGCGCCTGATATGCTTCATAATATAAAATCCTGCTGCGGCAGCCATATCGGAACTGCTCCGAGGCAGCCTCATACCTTGCCGCCCCATCCCGCAGCAGATTTTCCTGCAGATAAAATAAAATCCACTGCAGTTTCCAGTTTGTCTTATCCTTATAGAAAAGAGCCTGAATCTCTTCCTCCACCTGATCGACATACGACGCTTCCTGATAGAAAAATGTCGTCAGATAGCGGTAAAAACCATAGCAGTCGGATGTCTTAAAATGACTCTTCCGCGATTCCAGTGCTTCCAGCAGCCGCAGTGCGCGCTGGCGCTTTCCGGATGCAAAGTAAAGCTGCACCAGAAACAGATCCGCATACGGATCCTCCCCTCCCGCTCTGTGATAGCTGCTAATCACATTGATGGAACGCTCCGTCCACGTCTCCAGATCGATTTTTTTCAGACGGAAGCGGATATACAGCTCCTCCAGCTTTTTCTGCAGATTGTTGCGGACACGCCTCTGCTGCTGGTCCGGATGCACTGCTTCCCGCGAAGCACACACATCCACCGACAGTCTCTGATACGGCGTCTCAAATACGACCCTCGCATAATTTTTGCCGCCATGCATCTTTTTCGGATCGATCACAAGCTTCAGATCAAAGGTACTTCCGATGAACTCATCTGCCGTAAGCGCCTTTTTTTCCGGCCTTACAAAAAGTGCATCGGACTCGATCGTGATCTTCTGAAAGCCCCAGCCGCTTCGAATCAGCTGCACTGTTTCAGCGGAGGCATCCGACAGTTCTTTTATCTCTATTTCTGTCCGGTCGAGGGACAGCTGCACCGTTTCCTTATAACCAAACCGGCAGAGAAATTCCTCCAGCGTCTGATAGCTGAAGCCGGTCATGCCAAGCGCTTCATACCAGGCGTATTTTTCCGGTTCTTTTTTCAGCGCTTCGCCAAACTCCGGGCGCAGGAAGCTGCGGTAAGCCTGCTGAAAATCCTCTTTTGCAAGTGCCGCCAGTGCGTCGCCTGCGCTTCCTTCCAAAGACAGGTCTTCTGTTTTTTCTTCCGGCTTCGTATCCAGATCCCGTTTTGAACTTTCTTCCGGAAGCGTCAGGATATATGGTAAACGATATTCTCCAATGTCACTGCAGATTGTAAAAAAGCCCTGTTCCCTCCCGCCTTCCGGAAATCCGTTTCCATCCGCCTGATAGTGGATCTCCGCACGGACTCCCTGAAATTCGATCGGTTCACACCTCATCCGTGGATTTGACGAATAGATAAATCCGCGGATTTTTCTTCCGTCGCGCCCGGCCAGCGCAAAAGTTCCCCTGACTGCCTTTCCGGGAGCAACTTTTACCTCCAGCTCTTCCGGCGCCATCAAAAGCTTCGGCGCTTCATATTCAAATTTTCCATTCAATAACTGTTCGATTCTTTTTTTCAATCTGACCACCTGATTAATTTAAAAATTTTTTTAATTCATCCATAAAAGTGTTGACATCCTTGAATTCGCGATAAACCGACGCAAAGCGGACGTATGCCACAGCGTCCAGCTCCTTTAGTTTTTCCATCACGATCTCTCCGATCACCTTACTCTCCAGTTCCTTTTCTTCACGGTTAAAAATTTCCCGCTCCACCTCATCGAGCATCTCCCTGATCTTCTGGATCGGCGTTGGCCGCTTATAACAGGCACGCATCACACCATCCTCGATCTTTCTCCTGTCATACTGCTCTCTCGTCCGGTCTTTTTTTATCACAACAAGTGGAATCGTCTCCACTTTTTCATAGGTAGTAAAGCGTCTGCCGCACGCGTCACACAGACGGCGTCTGCGGATGGAACTGTTGTCATCAGCCGGTCTGGAATCCACCACTCTTGTATCATCCTGATTGCAAAACGGACATTTCATCGGTTTTCCTCCTCATTCTTCTATCACTGAGTATAACCAAAACACGAAATACTGTCAATCAGGAAAAGCACCATGCCCTCTGCAATCATATATTATATAGAAAGAATGCACTGGAGATCCTTATGGGGGAAAAAGAATGCTGCCGTCCAGGCTGCTGTCCGGATCCGCATCCGCATCCCGTCCGGCTGTGCGCCCTGCGTCAGAAGGAAGTCATCAACATGCGCACCTGCCGTTCCATGGGCTGTATCAGCGACCTGGAAATCGACTGCTGTACCGGCTGTATCCTTGCCCTGGTCGTCCCCGGTCCCGGTCGGCTGTGCTGGTTTCTCGGACGGGATTTTGAATTTTTCATTCCATGGCGGTGTGTCATACAGATCGGTGCTGATATTATCCTGGTCGATGTAGAAGAGGAAAAGTGCAAAAAAAGATGTGGATGAACCGTGTCCTTTCCGGTTCATCCACATCTTTTTCACGTCCGCAGATAATTTTTCATGCTTTTGAGCGCATTCTTTTCCAGACGGCTCACCTGCGCCTGCGAGATTCCAATTTCACAGGCCACCTCCATCTGGGTCTTTCCCTCGTAAAATCGAAGTTCGATAATGTGGCGCTCCCGGTCGTCAAGCCGCTTCATCGCTTCTGCGAGGGAAATGGATTCCACCCAGTTCTCTTCCCGATTTTTCCGGTCACTGATCTGATCCATCACGTACAGCGTATCCCCGCCCTCCGTATAGACAGGGTCATACAGGCTGACCGGGCTCTGGATCGCATCCATCGCATACGTAATCTCTTCTTTCGAAATCCCGATCTCTGTCGCGATCTCCTCGATCGTCGGCTCCTTCAAATGCACTCTTGTATAATTTTCTTTTGCATAGATTGCCTTGTATGCGGTATCCCGCAGGGAGCGGCTGACACGGATCGAATTATTATCCCGCAGATACCGTCTGATCTCCCCGATGATCATCGGTACCGCATACGTCGAAAACTTCACCTGCAGTCCCGTATCAAAGTTATCTACCGCCTTCATCAGCCCGATACAGCCAATCTGAAACAGATCATCTGCGTTTTCGCTGCTGCCTGAAAAACGCTTGATCACACTGAGCACAAGCCTTAAGTTTCCTTTTATATACAGTTCTCTCGCCTTTTCGTCTCCTGCCTTAATCCGTTCAAACAGGAAGTCCTTCTCCTCTGCCGTCAGAACCGGAAGCTTCGAAGTATTGACCCCGCATATTTCCACTTTGTTAAGCGCCATGTGAATCATCCTCCTAGAATTTGATCTGGGCAAAGCAGATATTCTAGGTCCGCTTCGCTGCTCAATTAAATGATTCACATTTTCATGGCCGCCTATGCATCCGCCGAAAAAATTTCAGAAAGTTTTCGGCCTTGACAGTTCTACTGCACCCTCACTTCCATCTCGCGGCGCAGTCTTCTTATAATCCGCTTCTCCAGACGGGAAATGTAAGACTGTGAAATTCCAAGAAGATCCGCCACTTCTTTCTGCGTTTTTTCTTCTCCATCCCTTGTATTGATTCCAAAACGCAGCTGTACGATTGTCTGCTCCCGTCTCGAAAGCTTTTTGATCGCCCCCTGCAGCACCTGATATTCTGCCTCCGTCTCCATATCACGGTAAATCACGTCCTCATCTGTCCCAAGAATATCGGAGAGCAGCAGTTCATTTCCGTCCCAGTCCACATTGAGCGGCTCATCGATCGATACCTCCAGCTTTGTCTTACTGTTGCGGCGCAGGTACATCAGAATCTCGTTCTCGATACAGCGCGACGCGTACGTTGCGAGTTTGATCTTTTTTTCTGGATTGAAGGTATTGATCGCCTTGATCAGCCCGATCGTTCCAATGGAGATCAGATCCTCCACTCCAACTCCGGTATTGTCAAATTTTTTCGCTATGTACACGACCAGCCGCAGATTCCGTTCGATCAGCTGACTTCTCGCTTTTGCATCTCCCTCTTTTCCGAGCATTGCAAGCAGCTCCTGCTCCTGCCCGGCCGTAAGCGGCGGCGGAAGCACCTCCGTCCCGCCAATATAATGCACCTCGTTTGTCCGATGAAACAGCATATCTCCAAATCCCGCGGCCATCTTCAGCTGAAAACGCTGCGGCACTGCAACTCTCACTATCATATAATCCCCTCCTGCCTGTACGGATCTCCGTTTTCACGTTCTCACGCAGCGAAACATCACGAGCCTCCCTGCTGCGTTCACACATATGTTTCTCCGGCATGCTGCGGATGCAGGATGATCCGGTATCTTCCGTCCCCGCTCAGCTCATTCCCGCTGATCGCAAGGATCGGCCCCCGGATGATGACCGTACCCTCTGCAGTCACGACCTGCATTTCATCCGCCCGAAATGCACGCATCCATCCTTTTTTCCGCCCGATCGAACGATACGGAATCAGGTAAAACCCTCTGCGTGTCTCCCATCCGTCCGGCAGAAGCCTCCCTGCCGCTTCCTGATCCAGGATGCTGACCGGACTTTTGCCAAGCGGTTCCTGCAGACTGTTTCCCGTATCTACGATTCCTTTTACCGTCATGCTTTCGCTCTCCCATGTAATTTTTACTTCCGCTTCCCGCCTCCGGCAAAGCCTGCGTTCCCTCTGTTTTTTCCCTGCAAAATGCAGAAGAAAAAATGCAGCGCAGCTCCCCGCCGCAGCCGGAATACCCGTCAGTTCCACAGCTGCCTGTACCACGCCGCCAAAGCAGAGTGTCACAAACAGAAGTATCGTCAGATCCCGTGGTATCTCCCGCCATTTTTTTCCTGCAAGCGCTGCGCTTCCCGCCATCAGCGAACCAGAAAATGCCAGCGCCCGGCTTCCGGCGCAGAGAAAAAGTGTCATCATCCCAGCACCGATCAGGCTTCCTGCCCCCAGTCGGCGACAAGTCAGATGTTTCCCTGCTGTTTTTGATGCAAGCAGAAGCAAAAGCCCCTGCGTAATTACCTGTTCCAGAAAAAACTGATCTATGTAGAATTCATAATACAAAGAACACCCCCCGCGGCTGCAGCATGGCATTAGTATACTCCGCGAGGGGTGCTCATTTTGTCAAAAACAGGAAGCAAATCAAAAGATTTGATCTGCAAAATGCGACAAGATATGTAATTGACTCAGTTAGATTACACAATTTCAAACGACAGCAAAATGGAAGGACAACATCCGCTGTTCACTCCACTCTGTCTAAACGTACCAGCTTTACCCCGTGTGCCGGGATATCCGCCGTCAGCGCCTGATCCTGTGTGCCTTCTTTTTCTCCACTCCACAGATCTGTCACCTCATACGTTCCCTCCAGACCAAGCTTTGAAAAGCTGACGGAAAAATCATCCGGCCAGCCCACGATATTGAACATGGCTACATACTGTCCGCCCTGTTCTCCTTCCGACTGCCATACGATCAGATCACCGGTGCGCAGTATCTGGTGCGCCCCGTGGCTGTGCTTTGTCAGGCCAAGCACCGCATCGTTTGTCAGAAGGCTCATGGTCCACTCGTCCGCATCCGTCAGCTCACAACCGAGCATCAGCGGAGAACGGAATATACACCACAGAGAAAACAGTGTCCGCTGCTCCTCCTTCGACAGTCTCGTCTGACGTTCACCGAGCCCATGTTCACAGCCACGGAGCGAAAGATGGCCGATCGGGATCATATCACAGTCCGGATAACAGCCCTCTGATACATACGGACTCCACGTATTGCAGCGTGTGAACATTTCCATGATATTCTCCCAGGAATCCCACAGATCATTTGTGATCCGCCACATATTTGCATTTTTCCGCAGGTGATCCGCCTGCTCAATCATCGCCGGTCCCGGAGAAAGGCTCAGCACGATCTCCCGTCCGCTTTTGTCGATCGCATTTCGAAGCAGTTCAATCTCATCGCCGCCGTATGAGATCACCGATTCATCGCCCGGCTGCACGTATTTCACGCAGATATCGTCAACTTTGATAAAATCAACGCCCCAGGACGCATACAGCTCAATAATCGAATCATAATAAGCCTGCGCACCAGGCCTTGCCGCATCCACGCCGTACATATCGGTATTCCAGCAGCACACCGATGACGGATGCGCCACCTGACGTGCCGTATAATCTGTCCCTTTGACCGGTGTATTCTGGAAAACGGCCTGGCGCGGAATCCCGCGCATGATGTGGATTCCGAATTTCAGCCCCCTGCTGTGGATATAGTCTGCAATTGGTCCAAACCCCTTTCCGCCTGCGGCAGACGGAAAACGGTTCACTGCCGGAAGCAGACGTCCGTACTCATCCATGCAAAGATCCGCAAATGCATGATAATGGCTGCTGTCCGCTGTCGGCTCATACCACTGGATGTCACAGACAATATATTCCCATCCGTGTGCCTTTAAATGCTCCGCCACAAAATCGGCGTTTTGCATCAATTCCTTTTCTGTTACGGAAGCTCCGTAACAGTCCCAGCTGTTCCAGCCCATCGGCGGATACGGAGCACATGTATTTTTATTTGTATTCATTCCTGACCCCTTTCCATTTGTGCCTTTTTCGCTTTCTATTTTTTGTATTTCGAATGCAGAAGCTGCTCTTTCCAGTTACTCTTTTTGCCAGGAAAGTTCGCCTCAGCCTGAATCCTATTATATCTGATGCAAATCCCCATGTCAAAGCGGATATTCGCAATCGAAACAGGCAAATTCCCTCTTCTGTTTTTCGGATCATAAACAATGCCACCGAAAACTTTTTATGCGCATAAAGTCAAAAACAGACCCTGTTTCTGTCACTGCCCTCCGGAGCGTGTTGGAAGAACACTCCGTGCAGATACCAAAAACGGGGTCTGTCTTTTGATTTTTATGCGTTGTGCAGCAGATTTGATTTTTTCAGCGCCGGGCGAAGTGCCAGATAAACGGCAGTCGCAACGATCACGGATGTCACCGCATTGATGGATGTTGCTGTGATATTCCATGCAAGTGTCACCTCAGCAGCTGCCTTTCCAAGAATTACTCTCTTGTAGAAGTATCCGAACAGCGGGTCAAAGATCACATTGAAGCCAAGTCCGCAGACGGATGCGATAACTGTCCATTTTGCTGCCTTTTTTGTATCGTTTGTCTCGTCAATCTTTCCAATCTTATGTGCCACCAATCCGGTGATCAGTCCGATACAGAACTTCAGGATAAAGGTCTTCGGGGCATACACCACATAAACCGGATCCAGCAGATCACCGATTGTCATGCCGACCGCTCCGCCGATACCGCCCCAGACGCCTCCAAGGATCAGTGCACCCAGTACACAGACTGCATTTCCAAGATGGATCGAGGTTGCATCTCCTCCCGGAAGCGGGATCTTGATCTGCAGAAATGTAAATACGACATAGGACAATGCCGCAAACATACCTGTCATAACTACTTTTTGCATATTTTTCTTTTCCATAACTATTCCTCCTCTGTTATTTCCTGACTGAGTATACTCTGCTGACCTTATTTTTAACAGTGTCAGTTTGGTATTATTTAACCGAGCCAGGCAGCGAGTAGCTGCTTCGCAGCTTATCATGGTCAGAAAGGCCAGAAAGGTCAGATAAAAGATTAAAAAATGGAGCACATGCTATTCTTTCCTTTTTGTAGGAAATTCAAAACATGTGCTCCATCGGTTTCCCTTTTGATTTTTTGTCAGCTTCTTCTTAAGAAATCCGGAATCTGGATATCCTTCTCCTGGACTTTGCTTGACGGTGTCCGCGTCGTGTTGAGCTGCGGCGCCACACGCTGTGTGGTCGGTGCGGAAACGCTGCTGCGTGACGGTACACTCTGAAAGGTGGACGAGCCTGCCGGCTTCTCCTTTCTGATAAAGCTGTACTCCTGCGTGGAAGTGCTTCTTCTCGGTCTCTCCTGCTTCGCGTTTACATCCTCAAGGCCGGTCGCAATGACGGTGATACTTGCTTCATCTGCATATGTATCATCATACATCGCACCAAAGATGATGTTCGCATTGTCGCCTGCCATCTCCTGTACGTAGCTTGCCGCGTCGTTTGCATCCATAAGAGAGATATCTCCGGAAATATTGATGATGACGTGGGATGCGCCCTCAATGGTCGTCTCAAGCAGCGGGCTGGCAACAGCCTGCTTTACTGCCTCCAGTGCCTTGTCGTCACCCTTGGCCTGTCCGATACCGATATGTGCGATACCCTTGTCCTTCATAACGGTCTGAACATCTGCAAAGTCGAGGTTGATCAATGCCGGCAGGTTGATCAGGTCGGTAATACCCTGAACTGCCTGCTGCAGTACCTCGTCTGCCTTCTTCAATGCCTCCGGCATTGTGGTCCGACGGTCTACGATCTCAAGCAGCTTGTCGTTCGGAATTACAATCAGCGTATCCACATTCTCTTTGAGACGCTCGATTCCTGCAAGCGCATTGTTCATACGGGTACGTGCCTCAAAACGGAACGGCTTTGTGACAACGCCAACCGTGAGGATACCCATCTCTTTTGCGATTCCGGCTACAACCGGAGCACCGCCGGTACCGGTACCGCCGCCCATACCGCAGGTAACGAATACCATATCTGCACCCTGGATCGCCTGACGGATCTCCTCTGCGCTCTCCTCAGCTGCCTGCTGGCCAACCTCCGGCTTCGCGCCTGCGCCAAGTCCTTTTGTTACTTTCTCACCGATCTGGATTGTGGTCGGTGCCTTGCACATCAGAAGTGCCTGCTTATCGGTATTGACTCCGATAAACTCCACTCCTGCAATTGTATCTTCAACCATTCGATTTACAGCATTATTTCCGGCTCCGCCGACTCCGATGACAATAATCTTTGCAGCAGATTCCGTCTCATTTGACATAATCTCTAACACTGTGTTTCCTCCTTTTTGTAGCAGGTCTCCCTCTGCACCAGATGCCCTGCACTGTTTTCTTTTCATCCAGTTCCTTTATAATCAGACGGCCTGCCGGCTCTGTCTTATCTCTGTCTGGAGCAGAATTCTACGGCATAATCACATACTATCCCCACTATGACCGTACTAACTCTTATAATATAGTTATTCTCAAAATTAATCAAGTACCATTTTCAAAAAATATCGCAAACTTTCCGGTCCTGATCCTTAATTTGACAGTTCTCCTGTCTTTCCGTCAAACACGTTCATATAGGCGTCAACCACATCTCCGTTTTCATTGACCGTACATCCTGATACCGGATTTCCATTTGCATCCACAACAGTTCCGTTTTCCACATGTACGTTGTAAACGAGGTTTCCTGAAGAATCAAAGACCATCGCGATCACTGTGGACGAACTGCTCTCATCCGCCTGCGGGTCATCACCTGATCCGTCTGAAGAATCGCCTGTTCCATCACCTGCAGTGTCCTCTGCGCCAGTATCTGTGCCATCCGCGGTGCTTCCTGATGCGTCTGCAGCGTCACCGCTTCCGTCACCTGCTTCCGTCTGCAGCTGAGTTTCTGTCTCAGTCTCCTCCGATGGCGTAAATGTCGTAAGATCGCTCTTTCCGGTAAAGCTCTCCAGATGAAGTGTACCATGCTCATCTCCCATTTTATTCAGGATCGCGCTCAGGTTCGCGATCTTTTCCTCAAGATATTCATCCTGTCCAAGCAGTGCCTCCACACCTCCGACAAATACGGTAATGTCACCGTTATCACCAAAGCGGATTTCCTTTGCCTGCAGATCCTGGTAACTCAGCAGCTGGGTGATACTCAAAATCGTGCGCAGCTGTGCGCTGCTCTGCATTGGGAGTTTCTGGTACAGAACCGGATCATCGACCTCCACACCGGTGATGACCGGATAATTCGAATCCTCCTTATCGGAAAGCTCCAGGACAATCCCATCTGCATCAAAATAGATGTATTCACCTTTGTCCAGATAAGCCACCGGTTCTTTTTCCGTCACCTGTACCTCGATCTCCATCGGCGATTTCATTGATACTTTCAGTGATTTCAGAAACGGCAATGTATCCGGCACTGCACCGTTCCGATATTTCCACTGCAGATACAGGGTATTTTTATGCAGAATATTATTCAGCATCCCTTCCTTGATCTCCTCTTCTGTATGGCGTGTAACGCCGTATACGGTAACTGTTTTCGCCTGAAACAGGAATACGACTGCCAATACTGCCAGAAGCAGTAGCAGCAGCACGCCTCCCTTGATCAGCCGTCTTTTCCTTCGTGCTCTTCTGTTCATCTACATTCTCCGTTTCTTGCCATCTTTCCTGCCCGCCGGTATCTTCGCAGAACCAGGCTGCCATTCCACCGGCCATATCTGCTTTCAGGCCGGATACCATTTTCCTCCCCGGCCGCTATCTTTCTTCCCACACCTGCGCCCCAAGCATCCGCAGATCCCGCGCGAGATCCTCATATCCACGCTCTACGTATTCCATTCCTGTGATCGTCGAAACGCCATCCGCCTGCAGTGCAGCAAGTGCAAGTGCCGCCCCTCCCCGCAGATCCGGTGCTTTTACTGTATTGCTGCAAAGCTTACATCCTGTTACTCTGGCACAGCTTCCGTCTATCTCGATCTGTGCCCCCATCCGCACAAGCTGCCCGGCCGTCCGAAACCGGTTTTCAAAAACATTCTCCTTTATCACGCCTGCACCATCCGCGCCTGCAAGCACTGCCATGAGCGGTGACTGCAGATCCGTCGGAAAACCGGGATACGGAGCAGTCTCAACGAACGCAGGCGCATGTGCGCGATGCGGCATGGAAAACAGCAGTTTTTGTTCTTCCTGGTAAATATCTCCTCCCATTTTTTCAAGCAGATATAACAGTGCATCCAGCTCCTGCGGAAAATTTCGGATCATCACCGTCCCGCGCGACGCCGCTGCTGCCAGAAGATATGTTCCTGTCACAATGCGATCCGCCTTCATCCGGTAACGCACCGGTCCAGGCACCGTCCCGCCTTTGATCCTGATCAGATCTTTTTCTCTCTTTATTTTTGCCCCGCGCAGATTTAAAAACTCACACAGCTGGTCAATCTCCGGCTCCCTCGCTGCCTGCTCCACAATCGTTTCTCCCGGAAGCATCACAGCCGCAAGAATGATATTTTCCGTCGCTCCGACACTTGGAAAACGCAGCCGGATATGTGCTCCGTGCATGTGCGTCCCGTCTGCCGTAAGCATCCCGGTCTGTGCGCTTACCTGCGTTTCTCTCTGATCCTGGTTTGGGTTCTCTTTCCAGCTGCCTCCATTCTCCTCTTCAATCACTGCACCAAGCTGACGCAGAGATTCCAGATGCAGGTCGATCGGCCGCATGCCGATCGCACAGCCTCCTGGCTGCGGAAGGACAGCTTTTTTTATTTTACCAAGAAGTGCGCCTAAAAACAAGACGGAAGAACGGATTCTTACCGCCTCCTCTTTTTCAATTACAAACTCCCGCACAGAGGAAGCGTCCACACTCACGACATCTCCCTCCCACCAGACGGTGCAGCCCAGCTTTTTCATGATCTGCAGCGTATCCTTTACGTCTCCGATCACCGGACAGTTTTCAAGTACAACAGGACCCTCTCCGAGCAGTGACGCTGCCAGAATCGGCAACACACCATTTTTGGAACCCTGGATGCAGATTTCTCCTTTAAGCGGTATGCCTCCCTTAATTTTCAGACTTTTCAAGCTCATCCCCCGGCTTTAACGTTTTTCGGCAGCCTGTGCCTTAAAACTTCACCCTATGAGATATTCTATGCAGCTTCCTCTGCTTTGTTTCAAAAATCCTGCTGTACTCTCGAAATCTTTTTCTATATCTTTTCGCTGTACCGGCTTACCGAGAGTGCCAGCCCAAGCTCTGCCAGAAGAAAGAGCACGGAAGTTCCTCCGTAGCTGATAAACGGAAGGGTGATCCCGGTATTCGGAATCGTATTCGTCACAACCGCAATATTCAGCACCACCTGAATCGCGATGTGTCCCAGAATTCCGGCTGCAGTAAGCGCACCAAGCAGATCCGCCGCATGCGTTGCAATCACCATCAGCCGCCATAAAAGCAGCGCAAACAATATCATCACAAGCCATGCGCCGACCAGGCCAAGCTCCTCGCAGATCACGGAAAAGATCATATCATTCTGTGCCTCCGGAACAAAGCCCAGCTTCTGAAGTCCGTTTCCAAGCCCACGCCCGAACAGTCCCCCGGAACCGATCGCATACAATCCCTGCATTGTCTGATACCCTTTTTCGTACTCTTCCGGATGGCGCCAGATTGCAAGGCGCTCCAGACGATAAGATTCCATGCTCAGAAAAATGCCAAGAAAACCGCTGCCCGCAAGGACAATCCACACAAACGGAAGGTATCTTGGACTGGATACAAAAATCATCAGCACTGCGATCCCGAGAATGATGACCGCCGTGCTTAGATTATTCGTCCCGACAAGGCCGACGATCGGCAGCACCAGAAGAATGACCACCGCGCCCAGATATCCACTCTTTTTTTTCTGAAGACGGCAGACAACGGAAGCCAGCAGCAAAATGACGGCCGGTTTTGCAAACTCAGATGGCTGAAATGACAGCGGACCAAGAGAAAGCCAGCGCTTTGACCCGTTATACGTATCACCAAACAGAAGTACCGCACCGGAAAGCGCCAGGGACAGCAGATAGCCCGGAACGGCAAAACGCGTCAGGCGGTGATAATCCATGCGGCTCACCGCATACAGCACGATGACTCCGAGCGCCATCGCAAAAAACTGTTTTTTAAAATAATAGGCAGTGTCGCCGTGAAAACGAACCTGCCCATTATATGTACTCGCACTGTAAAGAACCACCAGGCCAAGGCCTGTCAGAACAAGGATCATCAGGAGAAGGATTCCGTCTATCCTGTCGGTTCTCTGCCGCAAAAGCAATCACTCCCATTATCATTTTAAAATCTTTTTACAGCTTGCGGACCAGTTCCTTGAAGATCTGTCCTCTCACCTCATAATTCGGGAACATACCCCAGCTTGCGCAGGCAGGAGAAAGAAGCACTGCATCTCCGCTCACCGCGTGATCCGCGCAGAACTGTACTGCCTCTTCCAGGCTCTCTGCAAATACGATATCCGTAAAGCCAAGCTTTCTTGCTGTCTCTGCAATTTTTTCTCTCGTCTGTCCGATCAGCACCAGATATTTTACCTTCCCGTCAAATGCCTGGATCCATTCCTCATACGAAGAACCCTTGTCGTATCCGCCTCCGATCAGAAGCGTCGGCCGGTCCATAGCCTGAATGCCCTTGATCGCAGCATCCGGATTCGTGCCTTTGGAATCATTGTAATAAACGACGCCGTTTTTCTCTGTAACATATTCAATCCGGTGCTCCACCGCCTTGAATTCCTTCACTACCTTACGGATAACCTCCACCGGAACACCGTATGCCAGTGCCATCGCCGAAGCGGCCATCACATTTTCGTGATTGTGGCGGCCCGGAAGATTCAGCTCATCCGTCCGGCAGATTTCCGTCACTTCTGCCCCATCGCTGTAACAGATCATCTTTCCATCCAGATACATTCCCTTTTCCAGTTTATGCAGGCTGCTGAAATAAATAACCTTTGTTTTTAATGTCTCGCCGAATTTCCGCAGGATCTCATCCTCGTAGTTCAGCACACACGTATCGTCCGCCGTCTGGTTTTCTGTGATCAGCTCCTTGACACGGATATATTCTTCCATCGTATGATGGCGGTTCAGATGGTCCGGTGTGATATTTAAGATTGTGCTCACCTTCGGTGCAAACTTTTCAATCGTCTCAAGCTGGAAGCTGCTGATCTCTGCAACCGTCACCGCCTCGTCCGTCATTTTCGGGGCTGCATCCGTATAAGGATTTCCGATGTTTCCGACTATGTACACTTCCTTTTTCCAAGCCTGCATGATCGCGCCAAGCAGGCTTGTCGTCGTTGTCTTTCCGTTCGTACCGGTCACTGCGAGTACATCGCCCTTTCCGCACTCATAAGCAAGCTCGACCTCTCCCCAGATCCTGATGCCTTTTTCCTTCATCAAAAGCACTTCCGGCAGATCACACGGAACCCCCGGACTCATCACAACAAGATCCAGCGTATCCATCACAGACTCCGGAAGCGTGCCAAGCACGATCTCCAGTGCCGCATCAGCGGCAAACTGTACCCTCAGCTCATCCGCATTTTTTTCCTGATTGCCATCGTACAGAACAACGGACGCTCCTTTTTGCAAAAGCAGTCCCGCTGCTCCGATCCCACTCTTTCCGGTGCCAAATACCAGAACCTTTTTTTTACTCAATTCCATAAAAAACTCCTCTTTTCTATGCTGTAATTTTTCATCCTGCTCAGGCAATTCCGACAAGTGCGATCACACACAGGAATGCGGTCACAACCGTAAACACCGTCACGACACGTGTCTCAGACCATCCGCACAGTTCAAAATGATGATGAATCGGCGCCATTTTAAAGAAACGTTTTCCTCCGGTCTTTTTAAAATAAGTCACCTGGATCATAACAGAAAGAATCTCCACCCAGTAAATAAGGCCGACAATCAGGATAAACATCGGCATCTTCATCGCATAAGCTGCTCCGGCCACAAATCCACCGAGTGCCAGAGATCCGGTATCTCCCATAAACACTTTTGCCGGATATACATTGAACAGCAGAAATCCGAGCAGTGCACCAGTCACAGCTGCCGTCAGCGGTTCGATTCCGCTCTTTAACGTGATCGACGCCACCGTGAAGAATACGGCAACCATCGTCGTGACGCCAGTCGCCAGTCCGTCCAGTCCGTCCGTAAAATTCACACCGTTTACTGTACCAATGATCGCCGGAAACGCAATGACTGCGGATGCGATCTTGATCGTCTGTCCGCTTAGTACCTTTCCGCCGGAAAACGGAATCAGGATCTCAAGACTCGTCGGATCCATGATCCACAGGTACGCGACAAACACAGCCGTCACAATGATCTGCCCAAGCATCTTCTGCTTCGGGTAAAGTCCGTCTGAGCGCCGCAGCACTACCTTCAGATAGTCATCCAGAAATCCGATGATGCCAAATCCAAGAATCAGAAACAGCACCGGAACAATCTTCGGATAGCTTCCAATGAAAAACAGCGACGTCACCGTCAGGCTGATCAGAATGATCAATCCGCCCATCGTCGGCGTCCCTGCTTTTTTCAGATGCGATTTTACGCCCTCTTCACGTTCTGTCTGTCCTACCTTCAGCCGCTGCAGAAACGGGATTACAAACGGACTGAGCGCTACGCTGATCGCAAACGCCAGAAACAGCGGGATCAACACGTTCTTATCAATCATCTCTTACACCTCTTTATCTCTTTTCTTATTTTGTATCTCCTTAATTCTATAACGTTTTGGCAGGGATGTACAGCAAAAATATCAGGAATTTGCCAAAAAAGTCCCGATTTCGGTTTCTGCCGCCGCCTTTTCCAGCCCGAGATACGGCAGGATATTCTCAAAAATTTCCTTTACAACCGGCGCTGCAATCGTTCCGCCGTAATACACCCCCTGCGGTTTGTTGATCACGCACAGCGCAAGCACCTGTGGATCATCCGCCGGTGCAAATCCGATAAAGGACGAGATATACTGATTGGCACTGCGCGGCAGCGTCTCCGAGGTCGCCGTCTTCCCGCCGATTCGGTACCCTTCGATATATGCGTTTTTCCCGCCACCTCCGTCTACGACCTGCTCCAGAAGATAACGTATTGTCTGTGAAGTTTTCTCCGACAGGATCTGTTTTCCTGTTGCATGCGTATAGACAGTCCGCAGCGTTCCGTCCCGTTCGCCCGCCTCAAGCGCCAGATGCGGCGTAATCCTCGTCCCGCCATTTATGATCGAGCTGACGGTTGCCGCCAACTGCAGCGGTGTGATCTGAAAGGACTGTCCGAATGAGATCGTCGCCAATTCCACCTGTCCGACATTTTCCTCCCGGTGCATGATCGTCGCAGCTTCTCCCGGCAGATCGACGCCCGTCTTTTCATTCAAACCAAACTGACGGAAATATGAGAAATACCGCTCTGCACCAAGCCGCAGGCCTATCTCGATAAACACCGGATTACAGGAATTCTGCGTCGCCTGTACAAACGTCTCGGCTCCGTGCCCGCCGACTTTATGGCAACGGATTCTCCGATCCTCCACGATCTTAAAACCAGGGCACGAAAAGGTATCCTGCAGTGTGACAACCCCTGCCTCCAGCCCGGCCGCAGCTGTAATAATTTTAAATGTGGATCCTGGTTCATACGTATCATTCAGGCAGCCATTTCTCCACATCCTGTTTAAGGCATTCTGCAGCGAATCAGAGTCACCGGCCTTTGTCTTTTCCTGCAGTACACCGGTCAGTTCATACGGATTGTTCAGGTCAAATTCCGGAACATTCGTCATCGCGTAGAGCTCGCCGTTTTTCGGATTCAGGATGATGACCGAAACACTCTCCGCCTGCTTCTGATCCATCACTTTGTCAGCTGCCTGCTCTGCAAATTTCTGGATATTGGCATCAAGGCTGATTTTCAGATCCAGCCCTTCTTCCGGTTCCAGCCGGCTCTCCCCGGTGTTCTCCAGCTCTACGCCGCGTGCATCGGTCAGGGTAAGGATCTTACCCGGCATTCCCTCCAGTACCCTGTCATATTCCACCTCAAGTCCGATGATCCCCTGATTGTCTCCTCCCGTAAAGCCAAGCACCTTGGATGCCATGCTTCCGAACGGATAATACCGTCTGTAATCCTCGTCAACCTTCACTCCCGCCAGATCATATTCCCGGATCCTGTCACCAGCCTCTTTTTCTACATTTTTCGCAATCCGCTCGATTGAGCTTACTTTTTCCACCCGTTTCCGCACCGCAGTCTCATCAAGCTTCAATTCTTTCGTCAGCACCTTGATCACCTGCTCCGGATCTCTGATCTGACTGTGAATCACCGAGATCGTACACACCGTGCGGTTGTCTGCCAGCACGACCCCGTTTCGATCCAGAATCCGTCCGCGCTGTGCCTTGATCGTGCGCTCCCGCTCATGCAGATCCTGCGCAAGCGATGCATAATATTCTGAATCTCCAATCATCAGCTTTGTCAGGCGGACTCCGAGAAGCGCCAGAACCAGTATCATTCCAAAAAAAGTAATTACGATCTTTCTGCGATGATAAGATTTTGCCCGCTCTATTTTTTCACCCCCTCTGATTATTTCCAGTTTTTCTTCTGCCGAACCGTGCAAACAAAAAAGATGTAATATCTGCTCTAATCCTGCCGCCTCCCGCAGTACCTTCCCCCATACTTTGATTTTCGCTATAGTATATGTCCATCCCCTTCTCTTTAAGCATTTTTATTTCCGGATAAAAACACGTCTGCCAAGTTCTCTAACTAATCATTTGACTTCCCGTGTGTTTCACCTAAATAAAAAACATCATGGATCTCCATGATGTTTTTTATTTTGCCGTTTTTCATCTGATAAAATAAATTTGAGCACAGCCTGCGGCGGACTGTCTTTTCTTTTTGCAGCAATTTTTATTGCGCAGTTCCAGCAGAACTGTCATCTCCAAGCGCGGTGCCATCCCATACAGTAGAGCTGTCAGAGGCATCGTCCGTTGCAGCAGGCGGTGTCGCCATGTCCGGATTGTCCGCTTTCGTCTCATTATCGACAATCGCAGCAGCCCCGGTGATCGTAAAGACATCGTTGCCAACCGCATCGATCACGTGATTTTCCTCATTGATGTAAACACCATCGATCACATTGCCGTCTCCGTCGACGATCTTACCATCCTGAATCCGCGCATCGGTATGATAATTGCCGTTTGAATCAATCGCGTCAAAGGTCTGCACTGCATTTTCCCCGAGATCATCCCGCGTCAGTCCAAGGGATGCCAGAAGTTCATCTGAAACTTCCTCAGTCGGATAGATTTTCATATATGGAAGCACCTCCGTTGCAATTTTACGGAATACTTCCTGTGCATACGTACTGTGTGCCTGGTCAGATACGTTCGGTTCATCGATGACAACGTAAATGACAACCTGCGGATCATCGATCGGCACTGCTCCGATAAAGGAAACCAGATACTTTCCAGCCGCACGTGTACCGGTCGTGTAGTCGATCTTCTCGGCTGTACCGGTCTTTCCTCCGATCCGGTAACCCGGCACCTGTGCCTTTGTACCGGTACCTTCCTCTACAGTCAGTTCCAGGTAACTGCGGATCAGCTCGGAAACATTCGAAGAGACCGTCTGCTTTAACAGAAGCCCGGAATTGTTCTGGATCACTTTTCCATTCTCATCAAGTACGCGCTCCATCACATGCGGCTGATAATAATTGCCTCCGTTAATGACAGAGCAGAAAGCTGCAATCTCCTGGATCATCGTACAGGTAAAGCCCTGTCCGAATGTACAGGTCGCAAGCTCTACTTCATTCATCCGCTCCTGTGTATAGACCGAACCGCCTGCCTCGTTCGGCAGATCAATTCCGGTCAGATGCCCGAAGTTGAACAATGACTGGTACTCAATGTATTTCGAGACTCCCATTGCCGCACCGATCTGCATCAGTCCGTCATTGCAGGAGTTCTTCAGTACATCTCCAAGTGACTCTTCCCCGTGTGCTCCCGGCCATACATCGCAGCGGATGTAAGTATCTGTGACCTGTTCTCCACCGTCGCAGTAAAAGCTGCTGTTCTCTGTGATTGCACCACTTTCCAGCGCTGCGGCGATCGTCATCGGTTTGAACGTGGAACCCGGTTCGATACCATCTGTCACGCAGTAGTTTTTCCACAGGGTGTTCAGTGCATCCACATACTCCTCATCGCTCATATCTTTCTGTTCTGACTTCGTATACCAGTCATCCAGATTCTGTGGCGTGTTCAGATCATAGCTGTGGTTCGTCGCCATCGCAAGAATTGAGCCGCTGTCCGGATCCATCGCAATAACACCGATATCCTTCGCACCGTGTTTGGCTGTACCGTTGTCCTCATCGGTCCCGTATTCGTCATCAAATTCCTGAATATACTTTTCTACAATCTGCTGAATATTCAGATCCAGCGTCGTCTTGATCGTATAGCCATTCTGCGGCACGATCGTCTTTTTCTGATACTCCTGATTTTCATTGAGGTATCCGAAGACTCTTCCGTTTGTCCCTTTCAGCAGACTGTCGTAATAGGACTCAATTCCGCTGATGCCGTCCCCGATATCATTGGAAAACCCAACTACCGTACTTGCTACACTGCCAAGTGGATACTGCCGCTGATACTTCTCCTCAAAATAAATGCCTTGCACATTCTGAAGCTCTTTTCGCTCTGCCTGTGTAAGGTCACGGTCTTCATCCAGTGATACGTATGCATCATACGCATCTTTCTGTTCCTGTGTGATATTTTCTTTCAGTACCTGATACTGGCTGTCCTTTGTCTTTTCCCCTGTGATCCTGTCCCGGATCTCATCACGGTCCAGATCAAATACTTCATTTAAGGCTTTGACCGTGGGCTCCAGGAAATTTTTTGCATCCTGATTGATCGCACTGCAGTCCAATACCAGATTATATTTTTTCTCGCTGTACGCGATCACCCGGCCATTCGTATCCTGAATCTCGCCTCTGCGGCTTACCAGAGTCCTGCTGTCATAATTCTCCTGTGACAGCACCTGCTTTGCGTATTTTTTTCCGCTTTTTACGTTGATATACGCGATCCGCAACAGCAAAATAATGAGCAGAAAAAGAATCAATGCAAAAATAAGCAACAGCTTTTTCTGCATGGCCATCGTAAATTTCCGCGGTTTTTTTGTGCGTTTTTTATTTGTTCTGTTTGTCGCTGAGTTTGCCAACTAATCACCTACTCTTCGGGCACGTCCGAATACTGTCTGACATAGTCGTTGTCCTGCAGTTCATATTCTACGATCTGACTTCCGGCTGCATAAGTCATTCCATATTCGTTCATCGCAATGTCCTTGATATGCTCCATATCAACACCTGCCATGATCTGATTATAATTGGAATCATTTTCAAGCTTTGCCTGATCCAGCTGTGTTTCAAGGGCAGTCACCTGTTTCTGAAGTCTTGTTCCCTTCGCCTGCAGCTGCAGATAATTCACACAGGTAAGCACAGTCACTACTGCTGCTGCCGTCAGAAACAGCACATAGCCCACACTCATCTGCAGCGCCCGTTCTCTGTTCTGCTTCGTCTCTGCACTGACCTGCGGAGCAGGACGCTTCTGTACTTTCTCCGGAACAGGATCCAGTCTGCGCACTGCCGTTCCGTCTACGTACGCATGCACCCTTCCGTACTCTTCCTTTTTGTACTGGCCGTGCACTGCACTGCCTTTTTTTGTCGTTCCTGCCATTTTCTGCTCTCCCGCTTCCTATTGTATTTCACGTTCGAATACACGAAGTTTCGAACTCTTTGCCCTGCTGTTCTCTTCCAGTTCTTCCTGTGAAGGTATCACAGGCTTGCGTGTAATTACTTTTCCTTTTGATTTCTTTCCGCATACGCATACAGGAAATTCTTTGGGGCAGGTACATGGGTTTTCGCATTCCCGGAATTTGTTCTTTACAATGCGGTCCTCCAGTGAATGGAATGTGATCACGCAGATCCGCCCTCCATCATTCAAAAGATCGATCATATCCCCCAGAGAATTCTCCAACACGTCCAGTTCCCTGTTTACCTCTATTCGAATTGCCTGAAACGTCCTTTTGGCCGGGTGTCCTCCAACTGCCCGCACTTTTGCAGGTATTGCCGCTTTTATAACATGAATTAACTCCCCAGTCGTTTCCAATGCTTTCTGATTTCTCGCACTTACAATATGCTTTGCGATATTTTTTGCAAATTTTTCTTCTCCGTAATCACGGATGATATGATACAGCTCCATTTCACTGTATTCATTTACAACTTCTTTCGCTGACAGTGTCTGCCGCTGATCCATTCGCATGTCCAGCGGAGCATCTTCTCTGTAAGTAAAGCCGCGGCTTGCCTCGTCAAGCTGATAGGAGGAGACCCCCAGATCCAAAATGACTCCATCAACAGATGTGATTCCAAGTCTGCCAAGTTCTCTTTTCATATTGCAGTAATTACTGCGTACGATCGTCACTCGGTCCTTGAATCGCTCCAAGCGCCCCGTAGCTGCCTCGATTGCTGCTTCATCCTGATCAATTCCGATCAATCTTCCTTTATCTGAAAGGTGAGTGCAAATCTCATAGGAATGACCGCCTCCACCGAGTGTCCCATCTACATAAATTCCATCTGGTTTTATCTGCAAAGCGTCAATGCTTTCCTCCAAAAGTACAGATTTGTGTCTGAATTCCATACAAGCCTCCCCAGGTTATATGCCTAAACCTAAATCCGTCATTTGTTCGGCGATATCATCCATATCATCATAAGCATTGTTGTCCGTCCAATTTGCTTTTGACCAGATCTCGACCCGATTCAGGTTTCCTGAAAGCACCACATCTTTTTCAAGCTGTGCAAACTCCCTCAGTGTCTGCGGCAGAAGAATTCTCCCCTGCTTATCCAACTCGCATTCCGTGGCACCCGCTACAAAGAAACGCGTGAATTTTCTGGCGCTCTTCTGAGTAAGCGGCAGAGTACGCAGCTTCTGTTCGAAGAGTTCCCATTCGTTCATAGGAAACACAAACAGGCATCCATCCAATCCCTTGGTCACAACAAACTCATTTCCGAGCTGTTCGCGAAACTTTGCGGGGATAATCAGTCTGCCTTTGGTGTCGATCGTATGATTGTACTCTCCCATAAACATCATGATGCACCTTCTTCTGGCTGCTATCTGGTGTCCCTCTCGCTGTATGGCCTTTTGAAAAGAAGCTTCCCTCCATGTTCTTTCCACCAGACCCCACAACTCACCACTTTCTACCACTTGCTTATTAATAATAGCTTAATTTATAGAAAAAAACAAGTCCTATTTCAGAATAGTATTCAATTTTTTCCGATATGTGTTAAAAAAGAAAATGCAGAAAAGGTTTTTCCTCTTCTGCACTATTTTTTATGCCAATTCCATATACTGTTCGATCAGTCGATCCAGAAGCAGGCTCTGCGCATATACCTTCGCATCGCTTCCCTGCGCAACCAAGAGGTTGAGTTTTTTGCGTTCTTCTTCAATCCTGCATTTCAAAAGTTCTTTCTGGCTCATTTTCCTTTGTCCCTCTCTTCTGCTCTGTTGTGATTCACATTCAGGATTTCAGATGATCCATCCTCCATTTATTTATAATAAGGAAAAACAGTGCTGTCACCGCCAGTACCCCTGAAAGCAGCTGGGAGACCGGAATCTGTGTTCCCGGCAGCAACAGTTGATCCGTCCGAAGTCCCTCGATCCAGAAACGTCCGATTCCATACAGCAGCAGATAATTTAGAAATACCATTCCGTCATACTTTCGCTTTACCCGAAATGTCAGAAACAGCAGGATCAGCAATACACCGATATTCCACATCGACTCATACAGAAAGGTGGGATGTACCTGTATATATTCTGTACCGCCAATCCTCTTTACTTTTTCCCACATTTCGGCTGTAATCTCACCGGAACGCACATCAGATACCGGAAGCTGCATTGCAAACAGATTGTCTGTATAGCCGCCAAATGCTTCCCTGTTAAAAAAATTCCCCCACCGTCCCAGCGCCTGTCCCCAGACAAGCCCAAGGATGGCAGTGTCCGCCGTTTTTAAAAACTTTATCTTTCGTATTTTACAGAACAACGCAGTCGTAACCGCACCGCCGATCACTCCGCCGTAAATCGCCAGTCCGCCTTCCCGGATATTGATGATCTCCCCAAGATGGCTGCTGTAATAATTCCAGGAAAACGCCACATAATAAATGCGGGCACAGACTACCGAAACGACAATCGCAATCATTCCCAGATCAAAATAATCGTCACCCCTCTGCCCTGTGCGGTCCGCGACCTTCATCACAAGCAGAAGCCCCGTCACCATCGCCGCTGCCAGCACAATCCCGTAACACGCGATCTCCAGGCTTCCGACAGAAAAGGCTTTCGCCACATGATCCAGCACAATGCCAAGGTGCGGGAAGCGGATCGTCCCGTTTTCAGCTGTCACAACGTGAATCAGTCCCATAGATCATTCTCCCGGCATCTTACTTATTTTTTCAGACATTAAAACGGAACAGAATCACATCGCCGTCCTGCACGACGTAATCCTTGCCTTCAAGTCTGACAAGCCCTTTCTCCTTCGCTGCAGAATAAGCTCCGCAGTCCAGAAGATCCTGATAGTTTACTACCTCAGCACGGATGAAACCACGTTCAAAATCAGAGTGGATCTTACCGGCTGCCTGTGGTGCCTTTGTTCCCCTGCGGATCGTCCACGCACGTGTCTCAGTCTCTCCTGCAGTCAGGTAACTTAAAAGCCCGAGCAGGCTGTAGCTCGCCTTTATCAGTTTTTCCAGACCGGACTCTTTTAATCCAAGGTCCTCAAGGAACATCTGTTTCTCATCATCCTCGAGTTCAGAAATTTCCTCCTCAATCTGTGCACAGATCACAAATACCTCACTGTTTGTTTCTTTTGCGTACTCTCTTACGCGGGCTACGTGCTCATTGGAAGCACCGTCATCAGCCAGATCCTCTTCTCCAACGTTTGCCGCAAAAATAACCGGCTTTGCCGTCAGCAGGTTGTACTCTGCCAGCCATGCCAGTTCTTCCTCGTCCTCTGTTTTGTAAGTGATTGCCAGTTTTCCATCCTCAAGGTGTGCCTTCAGTGCCTGCAAAAGATCCAGTTCCTTTGCAAGCTTCTTGTCATTTCTGGCTCCGCGTACGGTCTTTGCAATACGGCGCTCCAGAATCTCCAGATCGGAGAAGATCAGCTCCAGGTTAATCGTTTCGATATCACGGATCGGATCCACGCTGCCGTCTACATGAATGACATTTGAATCCTCAAAGCAGCGTACCACGTGAACGATTGCATCCACCTCACGGATGTTTGCCAGAAACTGGTTTCCAAGTCCTTCTCCCTTTGATGCACCCTTTACCAGACCTGCAATATCCACAAATTCGATGACTGCCGGTGTGATCTTTGCCGAATGGTACAGATCTCCAAGCAGCTTCAGCCTCTCGTCCGGCACCGGAACGACTCCGACATTCGGATCGATCGTACAGAACGGATAGTTCGCCGATTCTGCGCCTGCTTTCGTTAAAGAATTAAATAAGGTACTTTTTCCGACATTCGGCAATCCTACGATTCCAAGTTTCATGTTTGCTTCTCTCCATTTCTGCGTCTATTCTCTCGCGCTTTCGCACTTTTCTTTTGTTCTTTACGGTTTTTCAACCTTTTTTCCAAACACGTCACAGTTTAGCACATAAACTGACATTTCACAATACTTTCCATCAGAAACCTGTCGACAGGTTTCGCAAGCCCCTGAGCGTTTTACCACGTATAGCTGTTCATTACCTGCAGAAGGCGCGTCACATTTTCTGCACGGTCGCCCCTGAAGACACCGGAACCGGCCACGATCACATCTGCGCCCGCTTCCAGAACTGTATGGATCGTCGCATCATTGATACCGCCATCCACTTCAATTCTGAGCGGAAGGTCAAGTGCCTGTGTTTTTTTTCGCAGCACACGGATCTTTTCTGTCATCTGCGGAATATATTTCTGCCCGCCGAATCCCGGGTTTACCGTCATGATCAGTACCATGTCCAGATCCTCCAGCACATAATCCAGAACAGAGAGCGGCGTAGAGGGGTTCAGGGCGACTGCTGCTTTCATTCCCCGGTCTTTGATCGTCTGTATCACCCGATGCAGATGGCGCGTCGCCTCGGCATGGACCGTGATCCCGTCTGCACCGCATGCGGCAAACTCATCAATATAGCGCTCCGGCTGCTCGATCATCAGATGCACGTCAAAAAAGCACTCGCGTCCCTTTCGGATCGATGAGATAACCGGCATGCCAAATGAGATGCTCGGCACAAACATGCCATCCATCACATCAATATGCAGATATTTTGCCCCTGCAGAAGTGACTGCGTCAATCTCTTCGCCAAGCCGGCCAAAATCTGCCGCAAGAATCGATGGTGCGAGAATGTTTTCCCTTGGCAACGTCACTTCTTCTTTCCTTTTGTTCTCCATTCCTTGTTCTGTTCCTTTTCCTGCGTAATTCATAGCAACTCCCCACATACGTACCATTCAAAACCGGAAAATTTTGCAGAATCTTTCTGAAATACCTGCTTTTCCTTTTCTCTGACGGATACATTTATTTTTATAGTCAATACAGTTATTCTGAGTCCACTTTCATAAGGCAAAGCAAACAGCTGTAATCCGCTGTGCTTTGTTTTGTCAATATTTTCTGGCATGCCGCAGTTCTTCTGCGAGCAGTGTGTAGTTCTCGTAGCGTGACCGGCTGATCTCGCCCTTGTCCAGCGCCTCTTTTACGGCACAATCCGGCTCGCTCAAATGCAGGCAGCCCTGAAATCTGCAGTACGGCTCATATCTGACAAATTCCGGAAAATACCGCCACAGCTCCTCATAGGCGATGCCCTGTAGATACAGGGAACTGAATCCGGGCGTATCCAGAAAGTATGTGTCTTTTCGCAGACAGATCAGCTCTGTATGACGTGTCGTATGACGCCCCCGCTCGATCTTCCGGCTCACTTCCCCGACTTCCATCTGAACATGCGGCTGCAGAAGATTGGTCAGAGAGGATTTTCCAACACCGGAAGGACCGGCAACAACGGTCGTTTTTCCATTCAGCAGTGACTGAATCTTTTCAATCCCTTCTTTTTTCGCCACCGAGAGTATGTGTACCTCGCATCCGCTGCCACGGTATGTCTCTTCCAGCTGCGCAAGCTCCTGCTCCGTGCTCAGGTCTGCCTTGTTGAAACAGATCACTACCGGAATGTGCTGCTGCTCCATCGATATCAGGAAACGATCCAGCAGATTCAGATTCGGTTTCGGGCTTGCCGCCGCAAAAATAACGAGTGCCTGATCCACATTTGCCACTGCCGGGCGGATCAGCACATTCTGCCGCGGCAGGATCGCATCCACGTTTCCTGCCGGCTTTTCCCCGTCCTGCACTACCGACATCTCCACATTGTCCCCCGGAAGCGGCTTGATCTTCTCTTTTCGGAAGATTCCCTTTGCCCGGCATTCATATACCTCGCCGTCCTCCGCCTGCACGTAGTAGAAACCTCCGATTCCTCTTATGATTTTTCCTTTCATGCAACCCCCGTTCTCTGTCATTTTGAATCTTTATGCATCATCCATGCTTTCATTCTTCAATAGTGCACTTCCACCAGTCTGGTCCGCATAAGACCTGCTCATTTCCTGTTTCTTTTTGTTGTCCGTGTACAGTCACCGGGCCTGGCTAAATTTAATCCCTGCATATTCGATCTGGTTTGTCACATTTCCATTGTCATCAAGCAGATACACGTATGCTGTGCCGGTTGAAACACCTGATGCCCCCTGCACCTGCAGATGATACGGGAAGGTCGTAGTTCCCTCAAAGATCGTTGCCTCTCCTACTCCATCCTGTATCAGCGTAATCCTTACCTGCTGGCCATTGTAACCCTGCGGTGTCTCCAGACTTGCGTCACATTTCCAGACTCCGTCAGAACCGTTCGTCACAGAAATCGCATCATCCTGTGTATCAGATGGCGCCGGTCCGTTGCTGATGACCAGTGTGACCGTCGTTCCGCGTGGTACCTGCTCGTCGCTTCCGACGCTCTGACTGATGACCATGCCCTGTGCCACTGTATCGCTATATTCATACTGATAGTCCGGTTCCAGATCCAGCATCTTGAGCGCTTTTGTCGCCTGCTCCTCTGTGTAACCGACTACACTCCACAAGGTCACATAATCAGCCGGATCCTGCGACGGTTCTGCGCCCTGACTGATGTAAAGTGTCACCGTATCACCCGGCTTCAGTGTTGTACCTGCTTCCGGCGAAGTCGAAATTACATGACCTGCGTCGATCGTATCACTGTACTGCGACTCATCCAGACTGCACTGCAGCCCTTTTGTCAGCAGGAATGCCTGAGCCATACTCTTCTCATAATTCTTCAGATCGTCAAGCACAATGTTCTCATCTTCCTGAACAGTCTGATATGTTACGGTATCTCCCTTTGAAACAAGTTCCCCCTGCGCCGGCGTCTGAGAACATACCTGTCCGGCACTGTACTGTGTGGAAGACGTCGTTCCGGAGGAAACGCCCTTTAAGCCGAAGCTGTCCAGCATTCTCTGCGCATCCGCCTCAGAAAGTCCGGTGATCTGCGGCACCGTCACCTGCTGTGCGGCTTTGGCAACTGCTTCCGTCTGCGCCTCAGTACTATCTTCTGTCTCTTTTCTTACCACGCTCTCCGTCTGTGTCTGTGTTTTTTTTGTCTTCGCTGATTTTCGGCCAAAATTCAAAATGCCGAATGCATTCGCAAGAAGCGCTAAAAATACACAGCCAATCACAACTGCTACAATGATCCCACCGATCGTAACTACTTTTTCCAGCTTCGGATTCAGACCGGCATCACTGTCCCGGTCTTTTTCCCGCAGATTTTTCAACAGATCCTTATCCTGAAGATGGAACGATTCGTCCTCAATCTTGTAATCCTGCGGATTATCATACGCATCATAGTATGGATCGTAGTTATTTTCCTCATACGCCTCATCATAATCCTGGTTCCATCTGCTGCTATCATAGTTTCCAGGATGGTTCGGCTGAACTTCCTGATAGCCGCTCTTGTGATAATAACTTCCAGGCTGATACGCACGGCTGCGCTGGTTCTGCGGCGCATTTTCTTTCGCATGAAGTCCTGCCGCCGCCCCAAGCTCCATATTTTCATCGTAGACTGGCATCGCCCGCTGCTCTGCGTTGATCTGTTCGAGATCATTTTTGGACATGATGATTGTCTGTGAGGTATTGTCCATTACCCGCTGCTCCACAAAATCACCGTCCGGATTGACAAGTGACTCCCGCAGGTCGCGGATCACCTCGGTCATATTTGCATACCGGCGGTCCGGACTCTTCTGTGTACATTTCAGTACGATCTCATTCGTGCTGCGCGGAATCTCCGGCACCTCTTCCTTCGGTCCGTGCAGTTCCTCCTGCAGATGTTTGATCGCCACTGCGACAGCCGTATCACCGTCAAACGGCACATGTCCGGTCAGCATCTCGTACATCGTGATGCCCAGAGAATAAATATCGCTCTTCTCATCACTGTAGCCACCGCGCGACTGCTCCGGCGAACTGTAATGAACCGATCCCATCACGCTGGAATTGATCGTATTGGACGAAGAGGCACGTGCGATACCGAAATCCGCCACCTTTACCTTTCCATCCGTCGATATGATGATATTCTGCGGCTTGATATCACGATGGATAATTCCATTGTTGTGCGCCGCCTCCAGGCCTGCCGAAATCTGGAGCGCAATGCTTGTCGCCTCCCGTACCGACAGACGGCCCTTATTTTTAATGTACTCTTTGAGCGTGATCCCCTCGACCAGCTCCATCACAATATAGTAAATCCCGGCCTCTTCCCCGACATCATAGATGTTTACGATATTGGCGTGCGCAAGGCCTGCTGCAGACTGCGCCTCGACCCGGAATTTTGAGATGAACTGTTTGTCATCCCGGAATTCCTTTTTCATCACTTTTACCGCTACAAAACGATTCAGCTTGTGATCCTTCGCCTTATAAACATCCGCCATGCCGCCAGAGCCGATCTTGGATATTATTTCGTATCTGTTCTGTATAAACATTCCGACTTTCAGCATATTTTATCCTCACTATTCAATCTCAGCCAGCACTACGGAAATATTGTCTTTGCCGCCATTTTTGTTTGCCGTATCGACAAGCGCACCGGCCGCCTCCTCGATCGAGCTGTTTTTCCTGACAATTTCCAGAATTTCTTCGTCCTCTACCATGTTGGTCAGTCCGTCGGAACAGAGCAAAATCTTATCTCCATGCTCCAGTTTTACATCAAAAAAATCCACGCGCACCGGCACCCGAACACCGATCGCGCGGGTAATCACATTTCGGTCCGGATAATTTTTTGCATCTTTTCGCTGCAGTTCTCCGATCCGTATCATTTCTTCCACAAGGGAATGGTCATGCGTGATCTGCTCGATCCCGTCATCAATCAGGTATAACCTGCTGTCCCCGACATTTGCCACATACAGATATTCATCCTGTACCGTCGCAGCCACCAGCGTCGTTCCCATTCCTTCCAGTTCTTTTTCACTTTCTGCTTTCTCCAGCACCTGCTCGTTTGCATGATGGATCGCCATGCTCAGAAGCGGCACCGGCCGGTCCTCTTCCGACTCTTTTATGTATGCAAGCATCTCCTGCACCGTGTAGCGTGACGCAAGATCACCGGCATTGTGTCCGCCCATTCCGTCTGCAACGATTAACAGATTTTTCAGGTTGCCCACTGGCTGATCCGAAGCATAGACATAATCCTGGTTCATGGAGCGTTTTTTTCCAATATCTGTTATACTGTACGCTTTCATTCCTGAGCGTCCCTTCCTTTCGCGTCAATGTAGCTTTTCCTGAGCTGACCGCAGGCTCCGCCGATATCGCGGCCCATCTCTCTTCTAATAGTAACATTAATATGATTTTTTTCAAGTTTATTTTTGAATGCTTCAATGACCTCACGATACGGCTGCACAAAGCTCCGCTCCTTAATCGGATTGACCGGGATCAGATTCACATGACAGTTGATATCACCGATCAGTGTAGCCAGGTCGCGCGCGTCCTTATCACTGTCATTCACACCGCCGACCAGGCTGTACTCAAATGTGATCCTTCTCCCGGTCTGTTCGAAATAGTAGCGGCAGGCATCCAGTACATCATGAATTTCGTATTTAAACGCGATCGGCATCAACTCTTTCCGTTTTTCCTGGCTGGACGCATGCAGAGACAGCGCCAGCGTGATCTGAAGCTTCTCATCGGCGAGCCTTCTCATATTTTCCACGATTCCGCACGTTGAGACGGTCACGTTTCGCTGGCTGATATGCAGCCCGTGCTCATCAGTGAGCAGCTTCAGAAACTGCAGTAGATTGTCGTAATTGTCGAGTGGCTCTCCCGTTCCCATCAGCACAAGGTTGGAGACGCGCTCCCCCGAGATCTTCTGGATCTCATAAATCTGTTCAAGCATCTCGGACGGCCGCAGCTGCCTTGTCAGACCACCGAGCGTCGAGGCGCAGAAACGGCAGCCCATCCGGCAGCCGACCTGCGACGAAATACACACGGAATTGCCATGATGATACCGCATCAGCACACTCTCGATCACATTTCCGTCTTCCAGCCCGAACAGGTATTTCTCTGTCCCGTCGATTCCGGAGATCAGCCGATCCTCCAGTGTCAGTACCGTGTAATCATACTGCTCCTTCAGTTTTTCCCGGAAGCTTTTCGGAAGATTCGTCATCTCCTCAAAACTTCCGGCCAGTTTTTCATGCATCCACTGATACAGCTGCTTTGCGCGAAACGGCTTCTCTCCAAGCGCAGCCATCTCCTGCTGCAGCTGTTCGTAGTCCATTGACCGGATGTCTTTCCTCTTCTGTGTGCGCTGTGTCACTTCTCTTTCTTCCATGGCACTCCTTTTTTATTCTGTCTGCTTTCGAAATCTTTTTGTTCTTGATTTGTAACTGTTCAGAGCCAAGCAAAATTTCATAAAACAGGCGGAAAATGCTTGCATTTTTAAGCCTGTTTTTGAAATTTTATTTGGCGGATACGCCACACCGACGAAATGCGTAGCATTTTGGAGGTTGGCTCTGAACAGTTACCTTGATTTTTTATGAAAAAGGGGGTTCTGAACCCTGTAAAGCGGGCATTCGCAATCGCTTCGCGACCTGCGTTCATATTCCGGGCTTACTCTTCCTCTTTCAGCCGTCTCAGCCTTGCAATAAAGAAACCGTCCGACTCATGCACGCCAGGCAGCAGTTGAATGTAGCCCCCGGCCGTCGTCTTTCCTTTCAGTTCTTCGCAGATATACGGATCAATACTTTCCAGGCGGAACGGATAGTTTTCCAAAAACCATTTCAGATTATACTGGTTCTCATCGGCTCCGATCGTACACGTGCTGTAGATCAGCACTCCGTTTGGCCGCACATATTCCTGCACTACAGAAAGAATTCTTCGCTGCAGGCGGATAATATCCTGCTGCCTCTTTTCTGACATCTTATATTTAATGTCCTGCTTCTTTCCAATCACGCCAAGACCGGAACAGGGTACGTCCGCAAGCACGATATCTGCTTTTTTTACCGATTCCGGATCACGCACTGTCGCATCCCAGACCGCGGCGCGGATATTGATCGCTTCCGTACGCTCGATGTTCTCCTGCATCAGTGCCACCTTCCGCTCAGAAACATCACGGGCTTCCACGTAGCCGCTTCCCATCAGCTTCTCCGCGATGTGAAGGCTTTTTCCACCCGGAGCCGCACAGACATCGATACAGTAGTCTCCCCAGTTTGGCGCAGCTACCTCTGCCACCAGCATGGAACTGATATCCTGCACCGTAATCCAGCCTTTCTTAAACGCGGAAAGCGCTCCGATGTAATTATAATCGGAGAGAACCAGTGCATAATCGAGGTATGGATGCTCCCGCACGGAAGCCCCGTCTTTTTTCAGTTCCTCAATGATCTCCTCTTTTGATGCTTTCTGCAGGTCACAGCGCACGACTGTCCCCTTTTTCATATGGGTATCACGGCAGATCTTCTCCGTCGTCTCATATCCGAACTGCTGCATCCATTTATCAAGCATCCAGATTGGGAAGGAATACCGCACGGAAAGATAATGCAGCGGATCAAGGTTTTCATCCGGATATTTTACCTGGCTCAAGCGGCGTGCCGTGTTGCGCAGTACTCCATTGACAAAGCCCTTCAGATTGTAAAAACCTCTCCGCTGTGCAATTTTCACCGCCTCGTTGCATACTGCCGAATCCGGTACGCTGTCCATGTATTTCAGCTGATAGACTGACATCCGCAGGAGATTCCGGATCAGCGGTTTCATATTGTAGACCGGCACATTCGAAAACTGTTCGATAATATAATCCAGCTGGATCATATGCTCCAGTGTTCCCTCTACAACTCTTGAAATAAATGCACGATCCCGCTTTTCCAGATACTGGTATTTCTCCAGCACCTCCCGCAGTACGATATGGCTGTACGCTTCCTCCTCTGTGATCTCCATCAGGATGCCAAGTGCAATCTCCCTGATATTTACCTGTTTAGTCATCATCTCGTCTTCTTCCTCCTGACAGAATGATCAGCCGCAGCAGCTGTAAAACAGATGCCGCAAGGCTCGCCACATACGTAAGTGCCGCTGCTTTTAACACCTTTCTTCCTCCGGACAGCTCCGTATCACTGAGCATATGGCTTGATTCCAGAATCTTCAATGCGCGCGAAGATGCATTGAACTCTACCGGCAGTGTGACGAGCTGAAACAGTACCGCAAGAGAAAACAGGATAATTCCGGCCGTAACCAGAGGACGGATGGATAAAATCAGTCCGGCGATAAACACCGGCCATGACAGTGAAGAACCAAAATTAGCCGCCGGTACCAGTGTGCTGCGCAGCACAAGCGGGCCATATTTTTCTTTGTCCTGAATCGCATGACCGCATTCATGCGCCGCAACGCAGACTGCCGCGATGGAATTTGATCCGTACGTACTGTCCGAAAGCCGCAGGGTCTTTGTTCTCGGATCATAATGGTCCGTCAGCTGCCCACTGATCCGCTGGATCGAGACGTCATAAATCCCGGCGCTGTGCAGTACCCGTTCAGCAGCTGCAGCGCCCGTCAGTCCAGACATGCTGCGGATCTTTGCATAATGGTTAAATGTACTCTTTACATTGGAAGAAGCAATCAGGGAAAGTACCAGTCCCGCGATGATCAGCAGATACGTCCAGTCAAACATATAGCCATAGCCTCCATACCCGTATCCGCCATAAAATGAATTTACACCTGATGCAAGCAGATTCATAAAATCTCTCCTTTCTTCCCGTTCTTTTCCGTTATTCTTCCCGGCCGCGTCCGAAACATTCACCGCATTCTACCGGATAACCGCGCAGAAATGCATCGACCTCCATCCGTTTCTTTCCTTCTGGCTGTACTTCTTTTAAGGAGAGAAGTCCATTCGCGGTCTGGATCACAAGATCGTTCTTTGTCACTTTGACTGCCGTACCGAATCCCGCTTTTTCTTTTGAATCTTCCGGCTCAACCTGCGCATCCCAGATTTTTAAGGTTTTTCCGCGATAGTGCGTATAGGCGCTCGGCCACGGATTCAGGCCGCGGATCAGGCACTCTATTTTTTTTGCATCCTGATTCCAGTCGATTTCGCCCTGCTTTTTTGTCAGCATTGCCGCGTACGGCGTCGGGCTTTCTGCCGGCTGTTTTTGGGCTGTTACGGTTCCGTTCTCCAGAGCCTCCAGCGTTTTGATCAGAAGCTGCGCACCGACTTCACTCAGTTTGTCAAACAGACTTCCACCGGTCTCTTTTTCCTCCAGTGCCACAGTCTCCTTTAAAAGCATATCGCCGGTATCCAATCCGGCATCCATCTGCATCGTTGTCACACCGGATTCCTTTTCCCCGTCAATAACCGCCCACTGAATCGGCGCCGCGCCGCGGTATTTCGGAAGCAGTGAAGCATGTACATTGATACAGCCGTATTTCGGCAGTTTTAAAATACTCTCCGGAATGATCTGGCCAAACGCCACTACCACGATCACATCCGGTGCAAGTTCCTCTAACACGGAATGCCACTGTGCCTCCCGGATCTTTGCCGGCTGATAAACCGGAATTCCAGCTTCCACCGCAACTTCCTTTGTCGGTGTCATCTGCAGTGCTTTTCCGCGCCCCTTCGGCTTGTCCGGCTGAGAAAAAACTGCTGCGACTTCATATTTCGAATCGATCAGTGCCTTCAGCGTACCGACTGCAAAGTCAGGCGTTCCCATAAATACAACTTTTTTTATCATTCCGATCACTCCTCGATTTCTTCCGCCTCTTCGCCGGAAACATCCATCAGCTCACCCTCCACGTAACGCACATACATGATTCCGTCCAGATGATCGCACTCATGGCAGACTGCGCGTGCCAGAAGCTCAGTACCTTCAAACTCATACGGCTCACCATTCTCATCAAGTGCACGTACCTTCACGTAATTTGGACGGGTCACGATACCAGCCTGTCCCGGAAGACTTAAGCAGCCCTCCTGTCCGGTCTGAGAACCGGATGTCTCCAGAATCTCCGGATTTACCATAACAATCGGACCTTCTCCAATATCGATGACCACGATGCGCTTGAGCACGCCGACCTGCGGTGCTGCAAGTCCGACACCATTTGCATCATACATCGTATCAAGCATATCCTGAATGAGCTCGCGGTCACGGTCTGTCACCTGCTTCAGCGGTCTGCACACCTTCTCCAGTTTTTCGTCTCCCATAATTCTAATCTGTCTTAATGCCATTTTCGTTCCTCCTGATTTCTTCCTGATATTGTTAACAGCTATTCTGCTGCGGCCGCAAAACGGATATTTGCAGTCTTCTAATTCATCTCAAACTGAACCCGGATCTCCCGGAATCCTTCATTCATCTCAATATATTGTTCCACGATATTTTTTACTGCGATCAGCTTTTTTGTATTTTCGTGCTTGACGTAAATCGCCTTTCGGTAAACATCATTGATTTTTGCAATCGGCTCATCCGCCGGCCCGATCACAGCAGCTTCACATCGGCCCGACACCTGACGGATAAATTTTGCAAGATAACCTGCCGCAACTGCAAGATGCTCCTCATCCGCTCCCGATACATGCACCGCCATCATACTTCCGGCCGGCGGGTAAAGGGAAAGACGGCGGTACGCCATCTCCTGCTCATAAAACGGCTCGTACGCCTGATCCGCCGCACACACAATCGCATAATGCTCCGGATCATACGTCTGGATCACAACCTCACCCGGCTCCTTTCCGCGGCCGGCTCTTCCCGCCGCCTGTACCAGAAGCTGAAAGGTTTTCTCAGCTGCGCGGTAATCGCTTACATGGAGCGACAAGTCTGCCGCAAGGATTCCAACCAGCGTCACATTCGGAAAATCGTGACCCTTTACAATCATCTGTGTACCAATCAGAATATCCGCCTCCCGATTTCCAAACGCCCGCAGGATCTCCGCATGGCCATCCTTTCCGCGCGTTGTATCTGCATCCATACGAAGCGTCCGTGCCTGCGGAAATGCTTTTTTCACAATCTCTTCAATCTGCTGTGTGCCGGCTTTAAAGCCGCCGATAAACGGTGACCCGCACTTTGGGCACGTTTTCACCGCTTCCTGTGTATAGCCGCAGTAATGGCAGACCATCCGGCCTCCGCGGTGCAGAGAAAGAGACACATCACAGTGCGGACATTTCAGTACATGGCCGCATGCCCGGCACGACACAAAACCAGAATACCCTCTCCGGTTCAAAAAAAGCAGGATCTGCTGTTTTTTCTCCAGTCTCTGACGCATCTTCCCATAAAGGGCACGGCTTAGAATCGACCGGTTTCCTTCTTTTAATTCCTGTCTTAAATCGACCGTCGTTACCTGCGGAAGCGCTCCGCCTGTGGCCCGGCTGGGAAGCTCAAGCAGATGGTACCATCCGTTTTTTGCGCCGTAATACGCTTCCATCGACGGCGTCGCACTGCCGAGTACCAGCTGAGCCCCTTCAAGCTGCGCCCGCTTTCGCGCCGTCTCTCTTGCATGGTAACGCGGTGTTGTCTCGCTGCGGTAGGAATCCTCGTGTTCCTCATCAATGATGATCATTCCGAGATTCGGAAACGGAGTAAAAAGTGCGGACCGCGGGCCGATCATCACATCGATCTCCCCGTTTCTGGCACGCTCAAACTGATCGTACCGCTCCGCCTGAGAAAGTCTGGAGTGCAGGATTGAGATCCGTTCACCAAATCGCCGGTAAAACCGCAGCACATTCTGATACGTCAGTGAGATTTCCGGGATCAGCAGGATTGCCTGCTGCCCACGTTCAAGCGCATATGCAATCAGCTCGATATAAACTGCTGTCTTTCCGCTTCCGGTCACGCCGTGAATCAGCCATCCATCCGGATGCTCCCAGCTGCCGCAGATCACATCAACAACATGCTGCTGCTGTTCATTCAGCTGCACTCCGCTTCCATCCGGCAGGGCACCGTCTGTCCCGCCACCCTGCGCTTTCAGTTCTTCGAGCACTGCCGGTGTCCGATAGATCTGATCCGTCTCACAGGTGATCATCCCTGCTTCCTCCAGCGGGCGAATCACCGCCTGCGTAATCCGGAGGCTTCCGGTTACGATTTCCATCGGAAGCTCCGGCTGTTCGATCAGAGCTTCCAGAAGCCTTGCCCGCGCACTCTGATGTTTTTTTCGAAACACTTCCAGAAATTCCAGTGCCTGCTCCTTTGGAATCGTTCTCACGATCCGCTTTTTCTTTTTCGGCGCGGCCTTTTCCCGAAACGGAAGCACCGTGCGCAGCGCCTGCACCGTGGAGGAACCATAATAATCCCGGATCCAGAGCGCCAGTGCAGTCAGTTTCGACTCCGCACCGACAAGATCGGTTTCAATCCGTCCGATCCTTTTCAGCTTTTCCGGCGGGCAGGCCGGGTGCTCTGTGATCTGCAGCACATACCCTTTTTTCAGATGGTCACCGCGCCCAAACGGGACTTCCACCACATTTCCGGGTTCCAGTACACGTTCCAGTTCTTCCGGCACTTTGTACTGAAATGTCTGATCCAGACGACTGTGTGAGATATCGATAATGATATCCGCATATAACATCCCGTCCCTGCTCCTCCTTCTTTTTGTTTTTTCTGCTGCTTCAATCCACGGTCCGTATTTTTGCAGAAACTGACATAATCATCCCATCGCTTAGTGCTCCGCGCACTTGAAGCAGGAAATGCATACCTGCGTTCAAATGCGGACACCTTTATGCGAAAGCACCTGTCCGCATTGATCATTCTGCGCCATTCACCTTTTTCCGGTCTTCTTCCAGAATCTCCTGAATCAGGACGCGCTCGTCCATCGGATATTTTTTACCTTCAATTTCCTGATAATCCTCGTGTCCCTTTCCTGCAAGAATAATGACATCTCCGGGCTCGCCATGGTGAATCGCGTAAGCGATCGCCTCTTTGCGGTTTGTAATCGTAATGTATTTTCCGTCGGTCTTTTTAATGCCGGTCACAATATCCGCAATGATCTCCTCCGGCTTTTCATAACGCGGATTGTCCGATGTGATAATCGTGAAATCTGCCAGTTTTCCGGATACCTCACCCATTTCATAGCGGCGCAGCTTTGAACGGTTGCCTCCGCAGCCGAACATGCACACCAGCCGTTTCGGATGATACTCTTTCAAGGTGGTCAGCAGGCTTTCCAGTGCCATTGCGTTGTGCGCATAGTCGATCATTAAAGTAAAGTCATCCGAAACTTTTACTTTTTCAACGCGGCCCTTTACCTTCGCCTTTTTCAGTGCTTCCACGATCTGCTCCGGCTCCACCTTGAAGTGACGGCAGATCGCAATCGCAGTCAGTGAATTGTAAACACTGAATTTACCAGGAATATCCACTTCCACATTAAAATGCATCTTACCGGTCACGGTATAACGGATCCCAAGATAACCCGGGCGGCTGACAAGCTCCAGATTTTCTGCGCGCAGATCTGCTTTCTCAGAAAGACCAAACGTCTCAACTTCGCACGTGTGACCCCTTAAAATATCTGCAAGATGCGGATCGTCCGCATTCATAATACCCACTTTACACTGGCGGAACAGAAGGCTCTTGCATGCCACGTAATCCTCAAAGCTGGCATGCTCGGCCGGTCCGATATGGTCTGGTTCGATATTCGTAAAAATACCGAGTTCAAACGGAATCCCCGCGGTGCGGTTCAGCATCAGGCCCTGGGAAGAAACTTCCATCACGACAATCTGGCATCCCTTATCTGCCATCTGTCGGAAGTACTTCTGAATCGTCATTGACTCCGGCGTCGTATTGTTTGCCGGAATCACCTCATCCCCGATAATCGCCTCGATCGTGCCGATCAGTCCGACCTTATAACCTGCAGATTCCAGAATTGACTTCACCATATAAGTCGTCGTCGTCTTTCCTTTTGTGCCGGTTACACCGATGACCTTCATCTCTTCCGCCGGGTAACCATAATAAGCAGCTGAGATCAATGCCATCGCATAGCGTGAATCCTTCACCTGAATCACGGTCACATCCTTTGGTGCCTCCACCGGCTCTTCCACAACCAGCACCTTTGCACCTGCGGCCACCACCTGCGGTGCATACTTATGACCGTCGGCCACAGCTCCTTTTATACAGAAAAAAAGGGAACCCTCCCCCGCTTTTCTTGAATCATTGCTTATATCTCTGACCTCGATATCCGTCTCTCCCTGCAGACAGCGGTATTCCAGTCTTTCCAATAACTTTGTCAGTTTCATTCGGATTATCCCTCCTGTGAGATTTTTCGCTGATCTTGGCATCCTGACATTTTTTATACCTGACGCAAGCTCATAAGATTCCTTATGAGCTTCTTCTTATTCTAACATGGATACAGACGCACCACAAGAAAAAACGAAATATTACTCCGCCTTTTTCGCACACACATCCAGGAAGAATCGGATCACGCGGCTTCCATCCACGGTATCGTCCCTGCGGTTTGCAAAGCACATCCGCTCCGGATGCCACTGAACCGAGTAAACCGGAAGAGAGGTATGTACAAGCGCCTCCACCACGCTATCTTCTGATAAAGATACCGTTTCCAGTCCTGTTCCGACAGTTCCGACTGCCTGATGATGTGCGCTGTTTGTCGGATACTCCGTACCGTACAGTTCTTCCAGCCATGTCCCCGGTTTTGTAATGCTCCTGTGAACTTTATCCTGATCTCCGGTCCTTCTGTGGCACTCATTTTTTTCGCCGAGATCCTGGATCAGATCTCCTCCAAAGTAAATATTAATAACCTGATGGCCTCTGCAGATGCCAAGCACCGGTTTTCCTGCTTTTACAAAGCGGTCAAGCACTTCAAACTGCAATGCGTCCAGTTCAGGGCTGATCCCAAGGCTTCCATTTATTTCCTGTCCAAAGCGCGCCGGATCTACATCGTCACCGCCAGGCAGCAGTAATCCATCGTATTCCTGTGGATCACAGACTTCTTTTATAACAACCGGCCGTGCACCAAGTTCTCTCAAAGCATTTTCGTAATTTGCCGTTGGCATATCCAGAACTGGAATGGCTATTTTCAATTGATTTTCTTCTGATTTTGTCTCCATTTTTTCCTGCCTCCATTTTTGCAGTCATTTTGTCTTATTCTGATATTTTTGTTCCTGTTCAGATCCACCGTAAAGCAGACATTCGCAGTCGCTTCGCGGCCTGCGTTCAAAACACTGCCCGCTCATCGGTGCTGCACATCTTGAACCGCTTCCTTATTATAAGGAATTTTTTCTGCGTATGCAACACCCAGTTCTTTTTCCTGCCACATCCGGTCAAAACGTTTTGTGCCGGCAGTTTTTCTGCGCAAAAAGATCCGGAGAAAATTCCCCGGATCTTTTAATTTACTCTCGGAATCTTTTTGTACTTACAGATTCGTATATCCCATCAGATATTTATCTACTTCTTTTGCAGCTTCCCGGCCCTCGCGGATCGCCCATACCACCAGAGACTGTCCCCGGTGCATATCTCCTGCCGTAAACACCTTCGGAACGCTCGTTGCAAACGCGCCTGGTTTCGTCAGGACATTCGTTCTGCCATCCAGATCAACCTTAAATGCATCCGTCACATATTTCTGCGAACCGAGGAATCCCGCCGCGATCAGCACAATATCTGCTTTTACTGTCTCCTCACTGCCCTCGATCGGAACCATCATCATTCTTCCGGTCTTCTCGTCGCGCTTTCCTTCCAGCTTCTGCAGCACCGCCTTACAAAGTTCACCCTTTTTGTTCATGACGAACTCTTTTACCGTCGTTGTATATAGACGCGGATCGTGCCCAAATACTGCGATTGCTTCCTGCTGGCCGTAATCCGTCTTGCAGACTCTCGGCCACTGCGGCCATGGATTGGAGGCGGTACGCGTATCCGGTGCTTTTGGCATCATCTCCAGCTGCGTCACAGAAGCAGCCCCAAGCCGGATTGACGTGCCGACACAATCGTTTCCGGTATCCCCGCCGCCAATGACAATCACATGCTTTCCCTTCGCGGAAATAAATTTCTTATCTGCGAAGTTTGAATCAAGCAGGCTCTTTGTCGTCGCCTTCAGGAAATCCACGGCGAAATAGATGCCTTTTGCCTCACGGCCCGGTGCCTTGATATCACGCGGATTGGAGGCTCCGCACGCCAGTACCACTGCGTCATACTGTTTCAGAAGCTCTTCCGCTTTTACATTTTCACCGATATTTGCATTCGTCACAAACTCGATGCCCTCCGCTTCCATGATTGCAAGGCGGCGGTCGATGACTTTTTTATCCAGCTTCATATTTGGGATTCCGTAGCGCAGAAGACCGCCGATCCGGTCATTTCGCTCATATACCGTCACTTTGTGGCCGCGCTTGTTCAGCTGCATTGCAGCCGCCAGTCCGGACGGACCGCTTCCGACAACTGCCACCTTTTTCCCGGTACGCACTTCCGGCGGGCAGGGTTTTACCAGTCCCACCTCATAGGCATGCTCAATGATGGCACGCTCATTCGCCTTTGTCGCAACCGGCTCTGTATCCAGATTGCACGTACATGCCGCTTCGCACAACGCCGGGCAGACACGCGATGTAAACTCCGGAAAACAGTGTGTCTTAGTCAGTCTTCGGTACGCTTCCTCCCAGTTTCCGTGATATACAAGATCGTTACACTCCGGAACCAGATTGTTGAGCGGGCAGCCGGAGGCCATGCCTCCGATCATCATCCCCGCCTGGCAGAACGGTACGCCGCACGCCATACATCTTGCTCCCTGCACCTGCTGTTTTTCCAGAGAAAGCGGAACATGAAATTCCTCAAAATTCCGAATTCGTTCCAGCGGTGCGATTTCCAGATCGTTCTCTCTTTTATATTCCATAAATCCGGTTGGTTTTCCCATTTTTCACACCTCCTACTCAGCCTTCTCATTCATATGTGCATAAAATGCTTCAATCTGCGCCTGCTCACTGCTCAGGCCCTTTTCTTCCATCTGCACAATTGCCATCTGCATTTCCTTGTACTCATGTGGAATAATCTTCTTGAATTTCGGCAGGTAATCACTGAAATGCTCCAGAATCTCCTTGCCTTTTTCTGAATTTGTATATTTCACATGGTCATTAATCATATCTTTAAGCTCGAGCACGTCGTACTTGGAAGTCATCTTCTCAATCTCGACCATCTTCTTGTTGACCTTTGTATAAAGATCTGAATCCTCATCGAGCACGTAAACGATACCCCCGCTCATACCTGCTGCAAAGTTTTTGCCGACTTTTCCAAGAATTACGGCACGGCCGCCCGTCATATACTCACAGCCATGGTCTCCAACACCCTCGACAACCGCCACAGCTCCGGAATTTCGGACGCAGAAACGCTCGCCTGCCACACCGTTGATATAGGCACTTCCGCTCGTCGCGCCGTACAGCGCCACGTTTCCGATGATAATGTTTTCATCATGCGCATATTTTACGCTCTGCGGCGGATAAACGATCAGTTTTCCACCGGAAAGTCCCTTTCCGAAGTAATCATTGCTGTCGCCAACCAGCTCCAGTGTCAGTCCTCTTGGGATAAACGCGCCAAAACTCTGACCGCCTGCACCGTGACATTTTACCGTATAGGTATCTTCTTCCAGACCTTCCGGGTATCTCCTTGTGATCTCTGATCCAAAGATCGTACCGAATGCACGGTCTGTATTCTTGACATCGATCTCAATACTGCGCTTTGCGCCCGTTTCAAGCGCCGGGCCAAGCTTCGCCAGAAGCACCTTCATATCCAGTGTTTTCTGCAGGCCGAAATCATAGACCTTTTCCGGCTCAAACGTTACTTTTTCGCCTTTTCCGGCGTACGGATTGTTTAAAATATTGCCGAGATCCAGACTGCAGCCTTTTTCATTTTCGCAGACCTCTTTCTTTTTCAGAAGATCGCTTCTTCCGACCATCTCATCTACCGTACGGAATCCAAGCTTTGCCATATATTCCCGCAGATTCTGCGCGATGAAACGCATGAAGTTTACCACGTATTCCGGTTTGCCGCGGAAACGCTTTCTCAGCTCCGGATTCTGGGTCGCAACGCCAACCGGACACGTATCCAGGTTGCAGACACGCATCATGACACATCCCATTGTAACAAGCGGGCCTGTGGCAAAACCAAACTCTTCCGCACCGAGCAATGCCGCGATTGCCACGTCTCTTCCGCTCATCAGCTTTCCATCGGTCTCAATCCGCACCTTGTTGCGCAGTCCATTCATGATCAGCGTCTGATGCGTCTCTGCAAGGCCAAGCTCCCACGGAAGTCCTGCGTTATGGATGGAGCTCTTCGGAGCTGCTCCGGTACCTCCGTCGTAGCCGGAGATCAGGATAACCTGCGCACCGGCCTTTGCAACACCGGCTGCGACTGTTCCGACGCCCGCCTCTGATACCAGTTTTACAGAAATATCTGCCTGCCGGTTTGCATTTTTCAGATCATAAATCAGCTGCGCCAGATCCTCGATTGAATAAATATCATGATGCGGCGGCGGGGAGATCAGGCTCACGCCTGGTGTCGAAAGTCTCGTCTTTGCAATCCACGGATACACCTTCTTGCCCGGAAGATGACCGCCCTCGCCCGGCTTTGCACCCTGTGCCATCTTGATCTGGATCTCTTTTGCACTTACCAGATATCTTGAAGTAACTCCGAATCGGCCAGACGCAACCTGTTTGATTGCTGAGCAGCGGTTCTTTCCGTCCGGTCCGATCACCAGACGGTCGAGACTCTCTCCTCCCTCACCGGTATTGGACTTGCCGTGCAGCATGTTCATCGCGATCGCCAGCGTCTCATGCGCTTCCTGTGAAATGGAACCGTAAGACATTGCGCCGGTCTTGAAACGACGTACGATCGAGTCAACGCTCTCTACCTCATCAAGCGGCACACCGTGCTCCGGATAATTGAAGTCCATAATGCTGCGGATATATCCGGTCTCCTCCTGGTTCACCAGTTCTGTGTACTGTTTAAACATCTCATAATTTCCAGTCCAGGTTGACTGCTGCAGCAGATGGATTGTCTGTGGATTGTAGCGGTGATGCTCCCCGGCACTTCTTGATTTATGCCATCCTTCGCTGTCCAGGGTCAGATCCTCTTTGAGTCCGAGCGGATCAAACGCCTTTGTATGGCGTGCATCCACATCTGTTTCAATATCCTTTAAAGAGATACCACCGACACGGCTCACCGTATTTGTAAAGTATTTGTCGATGACCTCTTTACTGATACCGATCGCCTCAAAGATCTGTGAACCCTGATATGACTGGATCGTCGAAATTCCCATCTTGGATGCAATCTTTACGATACCATCGATGATCGCCTTATTATAATCGGTAACTGCTGCATAATAATCCTTTTCCAGCATACCGGTATCGATCAGCTGATGGATCGTATCCAGTGCCAGATATGGATTGACCGCACTTGCGCCGTAGCCAAGCAGCGTTGCAAAGTGATGTACCTCTCTTGGCTCGCCGGACTCCAGAATCAGTGCCAGAGAAGTTCTCCTCTTCGTGCGCACCAGATACTGATGTACCGCCGAAACTGCCAACAGAGAGGGAATCGGCATCCGAATCTCATCAACCCCGCGGTCAGTCAGGATCAGGATATTTGCGCCATCCCGGCTTGCACGGTCCACCTCAAGATACAGATGGTCAATCGCTTTTTCCAGGCCCGTATTTTTATAGAAGGTAATCGGAATCTCTGCTACCTTGAATCCCTTTACCTTCATATTTTTAATCTTCAGCATATCGGTGTTTGTCAGGATCGGATTTTCAATCTTGAGCACCTGACAGTTTTCCGGCTTCTCTTCCAGAAGGTTGCCCTCCACTCCGGCATAAATCGTCTTCGATGTCACGATCTCCTCACGGATCGCATCGATCGGCGGGTTTGTTACCTGTGCAAACAGCTGCTTGAAGTAGTTGAACAACGGCTGATGACGTTTGGAAAGCACAGCCAGCGGGATATCCACACCCATCGCGCTTGTGCCCTCGCCGCCGTTTGCTGCCATATTCAGAATCGATGTCCGGTAGTCTTCGTAGCTGTAGCCAAATGCTTTCATCAGGCGCATCCGCATCTCATCGGAATAAGTCTCAACGCGCTTGTTCGGAATCTTCAGATCTTTCAGGTTTACCAGATACTGATCCAGCCACTCACCGTACGGCTGACGGTCTGCATAGCGGTTTTTCAGCTCTTCATCATCGATCACGCGGCCTTCCACCGTATCGACCAGAAGCATCTTGCCCGGATGGAGACGTTCTTTGAGCACGATCTTCGCCGGATCAATGTCAAGTACGCCAACCTCAGAAGAAAGGATCACATAACCGTCATCCGTGATATAGTATCTCGACGGACGCAGGCCGTTGCGGTCAAGCACCGCCCCCATGATATCACCATCAGAAAACAGGATAGATGCCGGTCCGTCCCACGGCTCCATCATCGTCGCATAGTACTGATAGAAATCGTGCTTTTTCTGGCTCATTGTCTTGTTGTTCGCCCACGGCTCCGGAATCATGATCATGACCGCAAGCGGCAGATCCATTCCGTTCATCGCAAGAAACTCCACGGTGTTGTCCAGCATCGCCGAGTCAGAGCCTTTTGCATTGATCACCGGAAGTACCCTGTGCATATCCTCTTCCATGTATTCGGATGCCATGCTCTCCTCTCGCGCTGTCATTTTGTCTGCGTTTCCGCGAATCGTATTAATCTCACCGTTGTGCACAATATAACGGTAAGGATGCGCCCGCTCCCAGCTCGGGTTCGTGTTCGTACTGAATCTGGAATGTACGATCGCGATTGCTGACTCATAATCCGGATCCTGCAGATCCGTAAAGAACGTCCGCAGCTGGTCCACAAGAAACATACCCTTATAAATAATCGTACGGCTTGAACAGGAAACAACATATGTCGTATCATTCGACTGTTCAAAAGTCCGGCGCACGATATAAAGGCGGCGGTCAAAGGCAAGCCCTTTCTCCACATCCTTTGGACGCTCCACAAATGCCTGCTCGATACACGGCATTTTTTCCAGAGCCTTATGTCCAAGTACACCCGGTACAGTCGGAACCTGGCGCCATCCGAGGAAATTCATTCCTTCCTTTCGCACGATACTTTCAAACATTTTCTTCGCCTGATTGCGCTTGAGTACATCCTGTGGAAAGAAAAACATACCGATTCCGTAATCTCTTTCTTCACCTAAAAAGATGCCGAGATCTAAACAGGTCTTATGGAAGAATCTGTGCGAAATCTGCAGCATGATTCCAACTCCATCACCTGTTTTTCCCTCGGCATCTTTGCCAGCTCTGTGTTCCAAATTTTCAACTATACTTAATGCGTTTTCCACCGTCTGATGTGTCTTTACGCCCTTGATATTTACGACTGCTCCGATACCGCAGTTGTCATGTTCAAACTCCGGCCGGTACAGTCCAGGCGCTGCACAGACGGTACGCGAATCTCTTCTCGTATCCATCGCAGTTCCTCCTGTGTTTACTTTTGAGTTGATGACACTATACACCCGATTTCGCGATTTGTAAATAAAAACTTTTCTCATTATTGTCAGATAATTTGAATTTTCATTGGCATGCCACTGTTTTATCTGTTTTTTAATGCTGTTTTTTCTTTGATATCCATGCTCAGAAACAATTTAAAGCTGTGACCGAAGATTTTTTTTGTTTTTTATGCTTTTACATGCTATTTTATAAGCAATCCGCCGGCAGACGCCGGCTCTTTTTTCGATAGCGATCCTTGTAAATAATGCATTTAAGGCAGTTCAGCAGAGTGCGAAAGACAAGGAAGATATCTGCAGGCGTGCTGATGCACGGCAAAGATATCTGACGCAGGATTTCACACTCTGATGGGCTGGATTAAGATGCACTATTTTAGAGGATTGCTATAATCTCGGCCGTCTGCAAAATTTAACCGAGCCAGGCAAGTCCCCCGCGTGGTTGCACAGAGCAATACATTTTATCCGGCCAATGCTCCCAGCACCACCGTTGTCAGATTAACTCCCATATGGAACAGAATCGGGTAGCTTATCCACTTTCCTTTTTCATACAAAAGCGTCAGAATAATTGCCATCGGAAAGGCAAACAGGATCTGAATCATATTTCCATGATACAGTGCAAAAATCACTGAAGCTGTCAGCACACTCGCCCATACCGGAAGCATCCGCCGGATCCTTGCATATAAAAGTCCACGGAAAATAAGTTCTTCCGCCACCGGCACCAGGATTCCAAGCCCTATGATCTGCACAGCAAGCTGCGATGCAAGCAGCTGTTCCTGTGTCTGATTTGAAAAATAGTCCTGCACCCTCAGCCATAAAAGCACCTGGCTCCAGACCCGGTCCAAAATGCCGCCTGATACGAAACAGGCGATTCCCATAAAAATACGCCATGTAAGTGTCGGACCGCCGTTTTCCTTATCGTCCAACTCCTTTTTTGTATCCTGTTCTGCGACGCTTTTCAGTCTGTTTACAGCCGGTTTTTCGTCTCCTCGATACATCCAAAGTACAGGCGGAATCACAAGGATTGCCGTAAGTGTAGTACACAGTGCCGAATCCGGTGTCTGACCAGTCGCTGCAGTCAGAATGATCACGGAAAAATCCGATAAAATCATATGAAGTGCCACCGGCCAGATAATAGAAAAAAGATACGCTGCCATTTACCTCTCCTCCGGGATGACCGGCATCTCAAACGCTGTGATATGCCATGCATCATCATAATAGGACATGGTGAATTTTGCTGTCGCGTCCCCGGCAGTGCTTACCGTCTCTGTCTGCTGCACTGGTGTCCCGTCTTCCTGAAGCTCATCGGTATCGACCATAATGTCTTCCTGGATTGCATAATGATAGGAGAATGTGATTTCCGTCTGGATCGCCCCGTCCGGGTCATCCGTAAATACCGGGTTGCCAAACTGCACTGCAAAATCTGAGATTCCAACGCTGTGAAACGCAGCGTCATCCGAATGAAAGTCTGCTTCCTGATTTTTGATCAGCGTCTCTGCCTCTTCGGAAACATCTGCCAAAACTTTTTCCGAATCTTCGGTTTTCGCTTTTACTGCTGATGTATAAACCGCCTTTAAAAATTTCACACCAAGCTCTTTGCAGGCCGACTGCGCAGTCTCTTTCAGTGCCATCTTTTCCGTATAATCCGCGCTTCCCGTTTCCGTATCAAGCATTCCGTTTACAGATTCTAATATCGGATGGCGGATCACCAGGCTGGTGCTCCCCGGAATCAGTGTCGGTATATCATAAGTGTCACAGGATGCTTTCGCTGCCTCACGGTCAATCCAGCTGCCATCCGCCAGCTGCCCGCCTATATATACCTCTGAGCCGGTCGGCACAGTCAGCATAAAATCTGTCACCATACAATGCGTAGAAAGCACTTTCCACCGGTCAAACAGTCCATAGACCTGGTCTGCCTGCTTTTTTACCGTAAAATTCTCTTCCGCTTTGACTTCGCCGCCTGCATCTTTAAACTTTGCATGATAATCGACGTATTCATTCCCATTGTTATCCCGTCTGTTCTCCTCTTTCGTCACATCACAAGAACTATACAGACTGTATTTTTTGGCATCCAGCGCTTTCTCATATACCTCGGCCGTCATCATTTCGGCCTCTGACTGATCCAGACATGCGTATGCTTTCTCCTGGCTGTTGTCGATCAGAAGTGTCAGATAATGATTGACCGCATATTCCGCACTGCTCTGCCGATACGCCTGATAGGACGCAGCCGCTCCGCCGCCGGCAGCAATCACGGCAGCCAGAATCACCGTCTTGATCAAAATTCGTTTCCATACCTTCATGTCTGTCCTCCTAATTTCCGGCCAGAGCCGCTTCATAATTCAGAATCACTTTCAGATTCGCCGCTTCGTAATCATTGAGGTAATCAAACATATGGGCATCAAATTCATCCGGATCATACTTTGGCACATACCATGATTTCTGGCTGAAATAATCTGCCAGATCCTGCGATTTAAAGATCCGTCCGTGCAAAGCAAAAATTTCATTTCGAATCAGACGCAGCTGTCCCGCATCGTAATTGTACAGTTCACTTTCATCAATATACCGGCTGCTGATTCCGGGAATAATCACGTCATCCGGTGTCTCAGTTCCGCCTCCGTCATCTCCGCCATCGTTTCCGCCGCCATCATCATTCCAGCCGTTTCCGCCGCCGTCATCTCCGCCGTTTCCACCGCCGTCATAATAATAGTCTCCTCCACCCGGATCGAGGATTTCTACCGGCTGTTCATAATAATCTTCCCCGGAACCATCATAATCCGAGCCGCCATCACCATTCGTTTCCGGCGTAATGATATTGCCGTTTTCATCCGTCTCCGGCGTGATCACATTGTCGTTTTCATCTGTCTCCGGCGTGATCACATTGCCGTTTTCATCCGTCTCCGGCGTGATCACATTGCCGTCTTTATCCGTTTGCTTCTGCTGTGTTTCTTTTTCCGGAGCTTCTGTCTCCACCCCTTTTATAACTGTTCCAGAAGCAGTAACTGTAAACGCATCCGTCTCATACGTGCGGCTTGTACTGCGTTCTTCCGGCACCGTTTCCGGCTCACCGGATGTCTCTGTCATCTTTTCCGCCTGCGGGATCTGCAGCAGCTTCTGATCCGACGTGAGCACATCAGCCGTAAAAAAAGAGGCTCCTGCAGCAACCACACATCCGATGATAAAGCCGCTGTTTCTCTTTAGCATATTTTTCTTTTTACCCATTCTTTCTTCATTCACCCCTTCACGGGGCATGATATCATAGTTACTGAAAAAAGTCCACGGGAACCTATCTTTTCCGCTTTCCCGGCGGCAGTATACACACCAGAAATGTAACAAAAAACAGCAGTGTTCCAAATCCAAGCAAAAGCCGTCCGCGGCGGATCCGTTCCGTTCTTTCAAACAGAGATACTTTATCCGTATGCTTTTCTGCCTCATCAGACATACTGTCTTCTCCCGCTTCTGCCTCCTGGCCTTTTTGTGCTTCTTTTTCCAAAAAACTCATCGTTTTTTCTCCACCCGCGCCATATCCTGCTTTTCTTCGCACCAATTCCTCCGTCTTTTCCTGTGCACTTTTTCTTGTTTTCTCATACGGCAGAACCTCTTTCGTCTCACTGCTGACAAAAACCGGTATCTCCGGACTCCATGTTTCATTTCCTGCAAGGTCTCTCACATACACCTGAATCGTCTGCCATTCCTGCTTCGCGTCCAGCTTCAATTTTACCGGAACTTCATCTTTCTCCGCAGTCTGCACCAGCTCACTGTCACGATAGACCCTGGTCTGTGAAATGCCAAGGTTATCTTTTGGCTGTATACATGCCGTTTGATGCTCCACCGGATAAATTCCAAGTGATTCCACGCCTGTGACCAGGCATTCCGGCGCTGTCCAGTCAAGCGCAAATGTCACCTGCTTTCCCTGCAGTCCCGTATCGCTCTCATTGCGCGCACGATCCCTGGATGCCAGAAGCAGTTCATACACGCCCTCTTTTTCAAAATACTCTGCCGGAATCGTATAGCGGTACTGTTTCCATGAATCGCTGCTGCCCTGCAATTCCACCGTATAGTCGCTTCCCCGGTTCAGTTTTTTCAGCTCCCCGTTTTCCCGGCAGAAAATTTCCGATTCACCAACGTAATCAATATTCATTTCCAGGAAAACAATGTCTGTCGCTTCCGTGAGATAATATGGCTGCAGTACTTCTTTTGTCTCACCGGAAAGATCATAGACAGAGCCAAAACGGTTGATAGAAAAATCCAGCATCTTCTGCGTGACATTTCCGGCCAGATCCTCTGCCTTTACTTCCAGTCGATATGCATCATCATACGTCTGCTCCCTCGGAAAATCAAAAAACTCCATGCTTGCCGACTTCTTTTTCTCCTCGGATGACTTTATTTTTGGCACTTTTCCGTTATTCGCTCCGACGATTTTCACGGCAAGTGAGCCAGGCCGGTAAAATGAATCGCTGCACTTCACCCGGATCGGTACGCTTCCAGAATTTGCCGTATCGCCCTGCACTCCCTCTATTTCAATCTGCGGTGGCGTACAGTCTACACAAATTGGTGCACTGGAAGAAAATGCCAGATTGCCAACCCGGTCTTCTGTCCGTACATATACGCGATAAAGCCCTTCTCCTGAAATATTTATCTGCTCGCTGCCCTTGCATTCCGTCCAGTCTGTCCATGTTTCTTCCTGTGAAGAAGGATTGTCCTCTCCTGCACCACTGCTGATGCGGTACGATACCCGTTTCAGGCCGCTCTTTCCATCCGGCGGAACCGTCACGGTCACATCCGCTGACTGCGCTGCATAGACCACACCATTTTCCAGACTGCCGGATGGTTCAATCCGTGCCTCCGGCACCTCGCCATCTACAAAATACGCCTCCTGTTGAAGTGTCGATATGCCAATCACATTCCCGTCCGCGTCTGTCTTCTTCAGCTGAAATGTAAGCATGCCGTCCTGCTGTACATCCGTAACACCGCCACCATCGGTATAGCCCTGTCGTTTTGCCGGATCTACATAAACGCCGCTTCCTTTTCGTACCCACAGATGTCCTGCATCGTCCCGGTACCAGGCATTTTCATCTCCGCGTATCTCATACTGTTCCCCTCGATGCACAGGAAGCGGCTCCGGCACAGATGGCCGGGTCTCCGATTCTTCCAAAGCTGCTGCTTTCGTTTCCGATTCTGACTCTGTTTCTTCCTCTGATCCGGCTTTCGTTTCTGGTTCTCCTTTTGTTTCCGTCTCACTCTCTGATTCTTTCTGCCTCTCAGTCTCTGATTTCTGCGGTCTTGTTTCTGCCTCCGTGTCCGGTTCCGATTCTGTTTCATCACTGCCTTCTGCTGCTGTTTCCAGCTCACTTTCCGAATCCGTTTCGTTTTCTGTTATCGTCTCCGTCTCAGTTTCCGACTCCCTTTGGGAATCTGTTTCACTTTCTGTTTCGCTTTCTTTCTCCTCAGACGGCTCTTCCTCTGACCCCTTCTCCGTCACATCCTCGGTTATTCCCTCCGTTGTCAGCTCCGTTTCATATTTTGTTTCATGTTCGGTTTCATATTCGGTTTCATATTCGGTTTCACTTTCTTCCACGGCAGAAGGTGTTTCCCCCGTGCTGCTCTCTGTCTCTTTTTCTGTTATTCCCTCCGTTATTATTTCTGTCTCACTTTCCATTTCGCATTCAGAGCCTGTTTTTTCTTCTTCCCCGGCTTTCTTCTCACTCTCTTCATCGGAAGATGGTTCCGTCTCCGTCGGCAATTCTGTTACCGGATACGTCTCCGATTCTCCCTCTGTTTCTTCCGGTTTCACAATAATTTCCATCTCTGTGCCCAGTTCTGCTTCCGTATCTGTCTCCATCACAGTTTTTTCTTCCTGCTTCCGTTCAGTTTCTTTCTCTGTGGCTGTTTCTGTTTTTCTTTCCGATCCAGGCTCTTTCTCTGTGTCTGATTCTGATTCTGTTTCCGATTCAGTTTCACTCTGTACAATTTTCTCTGCCGCATCATTCTTTTCGTTCTGCAAGCCCTTTTCATCCTTCTTTTCGGAAACCAACACCCCGTCAGAAGCACTCTGTCCTGTCGCTTTTTGAAATGCCATATATCCGCTCGCATTTATATAAGCTGGCTCATTTCCGTAAAATGACCACGCGGAAAATAAAATCGTCCCTACGCCAAGCGACAGCGCAGCACACAGTCTTACCTTTTCTCTTTGATTTTCTTTCTGTTTTTTTCGTGACGTCTGCAGTTTTCCTTTTTCTTCTTTCTTCCGTTTCTCCTGGTTTTTTCCATATTTTTTCTGTGCTGTCTTCCCTGTTTCCAGCCTCTCGCTATTATCCTTCCCAAATTTCCTTTTCATTCTTTTTCACTTTTCTCTTCCCCCGTCATTTCTCTTCCCCACATATACTCATTTTCTCCCATTTATTTAACCGAGTCAGGCAAGTGAATAAGCATCCCATCCGCCGCTCAGTGCTCCGCGCACTTGAAGCAGGGGAATGCTTATCTGCGGTAAAGCGGACATTCGCAATCCGCTTCGCTACTTGCTCATGAACGCAGTCGCTTCGCGACCTGTCAGTGGGAGCTTTCAACTCCCACTGACATAAGCATCCCCCTTACCCACCGCTTAGTGCTCCGCACACTTGAAGCAGGGGAATGCTTATCTGCGTTCAAATGCCGTGCCGGCACGCCGCCACGCCGTCTGAGCACTTTCCAGATAAGTCTGAAACTCCTCCTTTTTATCCGTATCCTGCACTTCTTCTCCGAGGAACTGTTCCAGTGCAGCCAGTGTCCCGCCAACTTCCTTTTCATCCTCATACAGCTTTGATGCCCCCATCACTACACAGGCCAGCAGCTCTTCCGCCACTTCCGTGCGCACCTGCACATTTTCCTTTGCAAGCCCAGGTGAATTCCACAGCTGAACCAGTTTCACCCACAACGAAGTATAAATATCCTCCTTTTCTTCCCGTTTTCCAAGACTGTCATAATATGCAGAAAGTTCCGTATAAATACGTGCGCTTTCCAGCCAGTCTGCTTCTCCATTGCATTCTTCTCCAAAACGTGCCGCCCTCTGAAACCAGGAGGCTCCCGCGCTTCGTCCACCGCTTCCTTCATAAAAATACCAGTATGCAAGTCCCAGACGATAAAAAAATGTGCCTGCCTGCTGTGGATTCTCCTCCAGCTTCTCTTGCACAGTTTCATCCTGTATCGGTATCATAAGAAGCAGTTCCTGCAGGTTCCTTTCTTCCTCCATCGTGAACCGAAAATCATCCAGAATCTGCTCCAGCGCCTGAAACAATACCTGCGTATCCTCCGGGTTCAGCCGCAGTACTTCTTTGTATTTCCCGCACGCCGCCTCTACTCCAAGTCCTTTAGCCGCCTCCAGAAGTGTTTCTGCTGTAATCTCGCGTTCTTCTCTGTTTTTTGTTTCCTCCCTCAGCCACATCACTCCTCCAAAACAGGTCAGAAGAAGCAGCAGCACAAGTGCTCCACTCAGCGGAAACAGCTTTTTACTCCGTTTCCACCGCCTCTTTGCTCTTCTTATCTCTTCCAGAAGGACTTTACAGTCTGAATAACGTTTTGGGGGGTCTTTCTCAAGACAGGTCATCACTACACGATACGCCTCTCTTCTCCAATGTACCGGGTAGTTTTTTGCCTTCCTTTTTTCAAAAGGTAAGAGTCTGCACAGCCATCTCTTTTCCATTTTTTTGCTGCCCTGGTTTTCTGACGGCAGGTAACAGCTGCCGCTCAGCAGATAAAAAAGCACCGCACCAATTCCGTACACATCCGTCTTTCCATCCAGCCTGGCATTGCTCTGATATTGCTCTGGTGCCGCAAAACCAGGCGTTCCACGGCATTCCTCTGAGGTCTTTGTCTGTCCGGCATGAACTGCAGCTCCAAAGTCGATCAGCACAATCCGCCCGTTTTTTCGGATCAGGATATTGGACGGTTTAATATCCAGGTGTAAAATCGGATACGCACGGCTGTGAAGGTAGAAAACCACTTCAGTCAATTGCTCTGCAAATGAAAAAAATTTTTCCGGCGTAAGCTTTTCTCCTGCATAATTTTGGATCGCCTCCCCTCTCACATACTCAAGGATCAGCCATACGCCCCCGTCCTCTTCCAGTACATCAATAACCTTCGGAAGAGAAGGATGATGCAGCCGCTTCATCATCTGCAATTCATGGCAGTCCTTTTTTCCAGTATGTATCTGCTTTGCTGCACGAAGCTGCTCTGTTACAATGTGTTTTACAAGGTATACTGTTCCATCTCCTCCACTTCCAAGTTTCTTTATTATCAGATAGGATTCCCAAAAGCGGCTATGTCCCCCCGCTTCCCACAGACCAATCACCCCTTTTCTTTTTGTGCTGTCTTTCTGCAGAACTTCTTCTTTCTTTTTTCATCCTCGCGGTTATGAAACATCATAAGGAAGGAGCCACTTGCGCAATCTGATTGAAAACGTATTTATCTATATATCTTATGTGCTTTATATATTACTATTTTATTAATTAAATGTCAATATGTTGTTTCTATTTTCTCTGTGATTAAGATAAGCAACTTTTATCCAAAAAGAGCATGGAGCGCCCTAAAAGCCGCCTACCCGATATCAATGCAAATATTTGCAATCTGCCTGGCAAATAAAAGCGGATCCTTCCTTATGATATTTCATAACCGAGTAGCTGCTTCGCAGCTTGACTCGATAAAAAAAAGAGATAAACCACTGTTTCATGATTCATCTCTTTCTTTTCTGCACTATATTTATGATACAACGATTGCGTTTTCGCTGTTTGCTTATCTACGTTCAAAATACGCGTCAATACCATCTGCGATCCCTTCTGCCATCAACTTCTGCACGGAAGCGTCCGCCATCCGAAGGTCATCTGACTGATTTGTCATAAAGCCCATCTCCAGGATCATGACCGGCAGTTTACTCCAGTTAATTCCGGTCATATTGTCGTAATACTGTACTCCAAGAGAAGAAAAGGAGGCCTTCTCGCAGTATGCATTTAAAATGCTTTCGCCAAGCAGATACGAATTCTCCGCCATATCCCCGACATATGGATTGGCCGGTGATGGCACCATTGCAAGCGCTCCACTCACGCTCGGATCCTCTGAACCATTCGCGTGAATCCGTACATAAATATCACCGCCCTCCTCATACGCAAGCAGGGCACGCTCTGCATTGCTGATCGCAGTGTCGTTGTCCTCTCGCGTGAGTACAACGCGGTAACCGCGTTTTTCAAGTTCATCCCTAAGCAGCAGAGAAATCTCCAGATTCAGCTCGTACTCCGCTTTTCCGCTATAAGATCCCTGTGTTCCAGTCGTCGCTTTCGCTTTCATTTCTGAGGAACCAGGCGCACTCGGTTCTTTTTCCGACATGTCCACCCAGTTGCCCTGATGTCCTGGATCAATCGCAACGGTCAGCGGCGGCTCTGTCTCGGATTCACTTTCTGTCTCGGATTCACTTTCTGTCTCGGATTCACTCTCTGTCTCAGACATCATTTTTTGTTCTAATCCGCTTTCTGATGGTGACATGTTTTCTGCTGTTTCAAATGCTTCACTCGCTGACTGTTCCAGTTCTCCAGCCTCCGAACTGTTTTCGGCTCCTTTATTTTCGGAAATACGCTCGGTTTCTGTCTCTCTTCGTGCTTCCTTCTGATTTTTATCCATACGCTCCTGACTTCTCAGTCCGAAAATCAGCACGGTCAAAAGTCCAAGCAAAATAACCACAACGCCAGCCAGAATTCCGGTAACCGGAAGTTCTTTCTTCCCTCTTTTTTTCGGAGTCTGCTCTTTCAGATTTCTTTTTTTATCCAGCTTCTGTTTCACACGGTAACCGCCTTTCTCTTCTTAATTTTATACAGCCAGAATCGTATCTGTATCCCCTCCTGCAGTCTGTTTTTACTGCCCGGATCATAAAAGATCCAGCCTTATAAGTGAGCCCCGTTCACTGCCGATTGCTCTTCACTCTCACTATAATTCATTCTCCATGTGAAATGCAAGAAAAATATTTGCATTCCTACTGCAGCGGTTCCGTATACACCACATATACATCTGGCTGATCCAGCAGCGCAAGGACAGTTTCTTTATCCATTACCGCCGCAAATCCGTAAATCTCAAGACCGTTTTGATCGACATAATCGGCAGCTTCCCGCAAAACTGCTCCCCTCTCGCTTCCATCTGCATCGATAGAGATTCCGTTTCCATTCCATGCCATCATGTTTAAAAATGTACCGTGATCCGCCATATAACGCAGAAGGCTTGTAAAATGTGTTTTCATATATGCCTCTGTTTTCTCCTGTTCCCGATCCTCATATTGATCTTCTTTGTTCGATGCCCAAACCTCAGCTGATCCATTTATTTCTGATTGACTCAGCGATTCTTCATATTTTGTTCCGTCTGTGGACGAAATATTCCAGGTAATCAAATCCGGATATTTTTCTTCATCCCACACAAAGGATGAGGACTGAGAAACATCATACAAAAATCCGATATTTTCCGCATGGAACACCTGCTCCGAATCATCCCATGACTCATACGGTTCGGTCTTTACCGCACACCACAACTCACCGAGTGAAAGATTACTGTTCTCCATCCATTGAATAAAATCCTCATACCCCTCCATCTGCTCCAGAGATACGTACCCGATATATTTTCCATTCTCATTTAGTTCTTCTGCAAATATTTTTGCTTCTTTCGGCGTACCGGCTGCACTGAATAAAGCATCTCCCTCCTTCGTATTCATGTCTTTTTCCAACTCGGAAAGCGATTTCGTGAGATCCCCGTATACCTGTCCCCAGGCAAAGCAATTGCCGGTTGGCTGTTTTAACAGGTCTTCATTATAAAGGCGTAGATGATTCCGCGTGATTTCTCCCGATACAGTTGTAAACATTCCAGTATAGCTCACGTTCTGTGTGATATCTACATCATACTTTCCATAACCTTTCGCAGATGCCGTTACATTTGTTCTCCTTTTCCCTGGAAGAAAAAGTTCTGAATATACTGCCATATCAAGACTCATCTGATTTGCTCCGCCTCCGATATCTTTTCCCGGATCGTAATAAAAAGACGAAATGGCACGCGGCAGCACAAACTGCACCAGCAGCACCACTACAAGAACCGATACAAGCACCGCCGTTCCCATTTTCAGAAATGCCCTGCGGATCGACCGGTTTACCAGTTCTGCAAAGGACTCGCTTCCTTTTTCCTGCGACGCTTCCGTCTCCTCCAAAAGCTCCTGCAGTTCCGGGATTTCTTCCTCTTTTGTGTATAAATACTCACTGATCGCCTCGTGTTTTTCAATATCCTCCTCTATTTGTTTTTTCTTCCCCTCATCGAGCAGATTTTTCTGGTACTGTTCGAGTAATTTCCGGTATTTCATAGTTCCACCTCCAAAATTTTCAGTCTTCACGGCACAATATTTTTCCTTCTCCGGCTGCATTTTTCTGTGTTTCTGTCAAAACGTCTGTTTGTGGCCAATCGTCATTGCCATAAAATCTTATTGCTCCGTAAATTCTTGCAGGAAATTTGCCTGACCCGGTTAAAGCCGTGTATCTCTCTGATTTTCCAGCAACTTTCGCAGTTTCTTCTTCGCCCGAAACCCCTGCACCCGCACATTCTCCGGTGTCAAATGCAGAAGCGCCGCAATCTCCTTTTGCTGAAGGCCCGAAAAATACTGCAGTATCAAAATCTCTTTTCCTGGGCTGTCCAATGATAAAAGTGCCCGCCAAAGCCTGTTTTTTTCTTCATTTCCGATTATCTCTTCTAATGGGTTCCTGCCGCTTTTGCATCCGTTTTCCGGCTCTTGCCCTGAATTTTCCAGCGATTCCGTTCTGCTTTCTTTTTTCATGGCATTAAAGCACAAATTTCTGGCAACCAGATAGAGCCAGGCACGCATATTTGTGTGAGAATCTTTCAGCACCGTAAATGCCTTCAGAAATGTTTCCTGAAGGATATCTTCCGTCAGCGCTTTCTGCCCACACATTGCATAAACATACACATACAGTTCCCGGTAATGCCGCAGATACAAGTTCTCCAACAATTTCCGTTCCAGATTCTCACCTCCTCCTGACAGTAAGCCTTTTTTCTGTCTCCTTGAAAAGCTTTTCACTTATATAACAATCCGTCTTCAAAAATGTTACACTATTTTTCTTACTTTTTCACTATCTTATTTCCTGTTTGTTTTTTATTCTATCGCCGTCGGTTCCAGATACCATCTGTAAAGCTCCATCCGCATTCCCTGCTCCACAGCAAATAAAACAGAAAAAACCGGTCAGCTCCTGCTTCCGAAACTGACCGGCATCTGTTATTTTCTCATATTCCATTTTCATTGTCCAGGATCAAAGCAGATACCTGTAATCTGGCACACTCCCTGCTGTGCTGCCATCACTTCGTTGATCTGCGTCTCACCGGAACGCATTGCAAGAATCGTCCGCTCCAATAAACTAGAAGAAATCCTCTCCCTGCAGTGCGTCAAAGCCTTCCTCACCGGTGCGCACCTTGATGACATTCTGTACATTGTAAACGAAGATCTTTCCATCTCCGATATGACCTGTATACAATGCCTTTTTCGCCGCCTGAATTACCTTTTCCGGTGCTACCTTGCTGACAACTACATCGACCTGAATCTTCGGCAGCAGGTTCATATCCATCTGAACACCACGGTAATATTCCGCTTTTCCTTTCTGGATACCGCAGCCAAGTACATTCGTCACAGTCATTCCAGTCACGCCAATATTATTCAGCGCACTCTTCAGATCATCAAATTTACTCTGTTTTGCTATGATTGTAATTTTAGTAAGATGCGTGTCGCTGGCAACCGGAGCTCCGCTGCGAAGCTGTACCGGAACTGCCTCATCCTCCGAAACATGTTTTGTGGACGGTGCTACCGGAAAAACGGCTGGTTCTGCTGTCAAAGCGCTTCCGCTGAAGTTATTGATGCTTGAGGTCAGCGCAAAATCTGCGTATGCCGATGCAAGACCATGCTCATGAATGTCAAGACCTTCTACTTCCTCTGTCACGGATGCCCTAAGTCCGATTGTTTTCTTAAGAACCGTAAAGATAATTGTCATTGTCACTGCAACCCATGCGATGACAGATACCACACCAAGTACCTGTGTTCCAAAAAATTTAAATCCGCCGCCGTAGAAAACACCAAGCTTTTCACCGGAACCAAAATCATAATAAGCAAACAGTCCGGTCAGCAAAGTACCAAATGCACCGCAGATACCGTGTACACCAACTGCTCCGACCGGGTCGTCGACCTTCAGCTTCTGATCTACAAACTCAATACCAAAAACAACTGCAAAACCTGCCAGAAATCCGATCAGTGCTGCACCCACTGGCGTCACGGTATCACATCCCGCCGTAATTGCTACAAGACCTGCCAGAGAACCGTTCAGCGTCATCGAAACATCCGGTTTCTTATAGCGTACCCAGGTAATAATCAGCACTGTAACAGTCGCCATTGCCGCTGCGAGGTTTGTGGTATAGAAAATCCTTGCAGCATTTACTGCTCCCTCTCCGGAAAGCGCTACCGTTGAACATCCATTAAAACCAAACCAGCAGAACCAGAGAATGAATACACCGAGTGCCGCCAGTGTCATGCTGTGGCCAAGAATTGCATTCGGTTTTCCATCTTTATCATACTTTCCAATACGCGGTCCGAGGATCGCCGCACCGATAAATGCCGCTACACCACCAACCATATGCACTGCGGTCGAGCCGGCAAAATCATGGAAGCCCATAGACTGCAGCCAGCCTCCTCCCCATACCCAATGTCCAGAGATTGGATAAACAAACAAACTGATCAACGCACTGTAAATACAGTAAGAAGAAAATTTTGTACGCTCTGCCATTGCTCCGGAAACGATCGTCGCAGAAGTTGCACAGAACACAGTCTGGAAAATCATCATTGCGTAATCGTCCTGTTTCAGACAGAAGAGATCGATTCCCCCAAACAATGCGCCGGTTCCGCCAAACATGATCCCGAATCCGATAAACCAGTAAATTGGAGTACCGATACAGAAATCCATCAGATTTTTCATGACAATATTGCCTGCATTTTTCGCTCTTGTAAGACCCGTTTCTACCATCGCAAATCCGGCCTGCATAAAGAATACAAGTGCCGCACCAAGTAAGATCCAACCAATATCAACACTGGTTGCCAATGCTTTTAATTCTTCCATAATGTCTTCCTCCTCTTCTGAGCATCCCTTTTGCTCTGTCAGTCCCTCTATCCCGGGTACGAAAGACGCAGCCGCTGCGAAAAGCTCTAACGCGAAAAGGCGCTGCGGATGATCTCCACAGCGCCTTCGCTTGATGTCGGTATTCTACCTCAGCAATTCTTACGTGTCAATAAACTTTCTTAAAAAAATCTAAATTTGTCTGTTTTGCAGAAATTTAGCGTTATTTTAACCTCTTTTTCTCATTTTTCGCTAATATCTGCAGACTTTGAAAATTTGTTTTTTCTGTCCTGCCGCCGATTCTTTCATGATTTGTAACTGTTCAGAGCCAAGCAAAATTTCATAAAACAGGCGGAAAATGCTTGCATTTTTAAGCCTGTTTTTGAAATTTTATTTGGCGGATACGCCACACCGACGAAATGCGTAGCATTTTGGAGGTTGGCTCTGAACAGTTACCATAATTTTTCACTTCTGCCAGCATACGGTGAATCATTCCGTGCTTCCCTGTCACTCCTGTAAAAGAGCCTTCACTTCATTAATATTCGCTGCTATCCGCTCCGGCACAGCCCCATGCTCCAGCAGAAACTCCCGTGAACGGAATCCCCAGTTGACCGCAATGCCATCCATTCCACTGTTACGCGCCGTTTCAATATCCACATCCGAATCTCCAATGTAGACCGCATGTGCCGCGTCTGCTCCCAGTTCTTTTAATGCCTGAAAAACAGTATCCGGCGCCGGCTTTTTTCGGATCCCTTCCCGTTCGCCGATCGCCACACGGATCAGACTTCCGAAATAAATCTGATTGAGCTTTTTTACCGCAAAATCCGCCTTGTTGGAAACGATCGCTACCTGATAACCTTCCTTTTTCAGCCAGTCCAGCAAAGCGATAATGCCCGGATACGGCTCTGTTTTTTCCATACAGTGCGCACCGTAATACTCCGTAAACGCATGATAAATTTCTTCATACTGCGGATTGGCACAGCCTTGCGGGATTGCCCGTTCGATCAGCTTCCGGATGCCATTTCCCACAAATCTCCTCACTTCATCCATCGTATGCTCTGGGATCCGATACCGCAGCATCACTGCATTGACGCTGTCTGTCAGATCCGCAAGCGTATCCAGCAGTGTACCATCCAGGTCAAAAACAACGGTATCATATTTCCTGCCCTGTGTATCTTCCATTTCAAAAAACCTCGCTTCTGTATCTTTCTTCCAGATGCCGTCAGCGCCTGCTTAACCAGACAGCGACCTATGATATCCGGTCTGACTATCTGTTAACACACATTCCTAAGCCTGCGTCCCACCTTGGTGCGTGAAAAAACGACCAAATTTCTACGCGCTTTCTCACTGCGATCAGAGGCTGCAGAGATCTTCCGGCATCCGCCACTTAGTATACACGCATTTTTCGAAAATGAACAGCTATTTTCCAAAGGTACATACGAAGAAATCGCATCTGTCTCCCTCTCGATTTTGTATCCCTGAATGGTTCTTTCCGTCTTTCCCAAAGAGCTTCGCAGCCCTTCAAGCAACGCAGCAGCCAGAATCGAAAGACAGATGCCAAGCATCACAAGCGCCGGAAACCATTCTGCTCCATGCGGAAATCCAAGACAGTGATCCAGATATATCTCAACCGCCAGGCCGGACAAGACACTGCCAGGAATTTTCCCGATCATTTCTGCTTTTGTACGGCTGCCCCAAAAGCCATCACTGCCTTTTTTGCCTGTATTCCGCACTGTCTCCGGCTTCCGTACGGTACCGCTTTCCACCGATTTCAGGCATTTTACTCTTCGTCGTTTTGCATTTCCAGTCTGTTTTCCTCTCATTGCGCCGCCTCCATAGCAAACATTCGTTCTTATCTTTTTGTATTGTATCACAAGAACAAATGTTTTGCAAGAGGTTTTTCGAACATATTTTCTTTTTATCCGTGTCCATTTATCTTCAAAGCTGTCCTGCTGCGATTCTCTTTATTCTCCGTTAAAGATCTGCGCAATCGGAGAATCCGCCGACAGAATGACGGTCTTGTCACCACCTGTCATTGAATTTTTCAGTGCATCCAGGCTGCGGACAAAGGAATAAAATTCCTGGCGGTCTTTTTCACCATACGCTTCTGCCAGGATCTTCATATATTCCTGCTCACCTTCTGCCTCCAGAATCTCTGCCTGTTTCTTTGCCTCGGAAATCTGGATCGCCACCTCTTTGTCTGTTGTGTTGCGAATTACTTTCGCCTCGGAACTTCCTTCCGCCTTGTAGGTCGCCGCGATATTATCCCGTTCAGAAATCATTCGCTCGTATACGGCTTCCTTGTTGTCATCTGGAAGATCAAGCTGTTTCGTCTCAAACTTAATCAACTCAATCCCATACTGATCCATATTCGTACCGATCGCATTTAGCACCATCTGAGAAAGCTCCCCATCCCGGCTTGTGATCACCTGATCCTGGGTCAGTGAACTGATCGCGTTCTTTGTCGCATTATAAACTGCGGTGTTGATACGGCTTTCTCCGCTCTCAATCGAGGAATTCAAGGTCTGCGCGAATTTCAGCGGATCACTGATGCGCCACAATACATAGCTGTCGCTGATCATTGTCTTTTTATCCTTTGTGATGACATCTGAGGCCGCCAGATCATAGAGCAGCGTCTCTTTCGGCAGACTTTGCGTACTCTCCAGAAACGGGATGCGAAAACTGATGCCCGGTGCGTCAATGACCCGGTCGACTTTTCCGAACTGACGGATCAGCTTATATTCATTCTGTGCCGTCACCGTAACCGATGCCGCCACACCAGCCAGAAGGACTACTGCCACTGCCGGCACAATAATCTTTGTTTTCTTTTTTGACTTTTTCTCTGAACTCATATCGTTTCCTCCATCTTTTTTTTCATTTGCATCTTATCTTTGTATCAGGCTCTGTTTTTCTCTGTACCGCAGATTCCATTATTGCGCATTATCAGATGTCGTTGTATCGCTTCCTGCTACTTCGTTCTCCTGGCTTTTTTGGTTACTGCCCGCTGACCCGGTTCCGTCAAATGAATCAAGCGGCAGGATTTTCTGTACACCGTCCCCGCTGTCGATCACGAGCTTCATCCCCGGCAGGACATTTTCCATCGTCTCATAGAACATGCGTTTTTTTGTGATCTCCGGATTTTTGCTGTATTCTTCGTACATTGCATTAAAACGTGCCACTTCAGCCTCCGCTTCATTGATGCGCACCTGTTTCTGTGCTTCCGCATCCTGAATGATCTGATCAGCCTCAGCTTCTGCCTCCGGAAGTTTTTCATTCCGGTATTTATTTGCATTATTCAGCGCGGTCTCTTTTCCCTGCTTCGCAGTCTCCACCGCTTTGAACGCTTTCATGACCTCCTGTGTCGGCGGCTCTGAATCCTGAATTGTGATATTGACCAGCTGAATGCCAAGATCCTGTTCTTCCGTCTGTTTCAGGATCATCTCCCGGATTCTGCTCTGTATTTCGCTCTTTCCGGTTGTCAGCACGTCATCGACATTGTAGCTTGCTATCACGGTACGGATACAGCTCTGTGCGATGCTTTTTAATATCTCCTCCGGCTGATTCGATGTATAGAGGTATTTGACCGGCTCTGCGATCCGATACTCAACGAAGAAATCCACATCGATAAAGTTGTAGTCGGCCGTGATCATAATCCCCTCATTTTCTACCGTTGCATTGTTGTCCAGCGTATAACCGATCGGAAAGCCCTGGATCGTTGTATTTACTTTCTGTACCTGCTGGATGAACGGAATTTTAAAATGAAGCCCCGTCTCTGAAATCGCTTTCGGTACGCCGAAAGTTGTCAGCACCGCCTGTTCCTGCTCCTGGATCTGATACGTTGCATCGCTGGCAAATACGACAATGACAACGGCAGCAGCAGCTCCTATCACAATGCGTTTCACGTGCTTTCCCATCTTTGGCATAATCGGCGTCCCAGAAAACGGAACTTTTCCTGATGTGAAATTAAATTGTCTCATACTCTTTCCTCCATTTTGTTTTTTATACTTTCTCTTCCTGACCGCACTGCTGCTCTGCAGTCTGTCCGGTCAGTGTATTTCTGTGTTCACCTGTCTCTTCTGGAACCAGCCGCAGCTGCTTTTGACATGTATCTGGCTCAATTTTTCAAAGAAAAGAAAAAGACTTTCATTTCGGACATAACTCTTTATGTCTAAAACAAAAGTCTTGCTGATTATATCACGATGCGAGTATTCTTCTCTACTGTATTGACGCATCTATGTACCACCTGACCTGCCCTGATCCTGCAGTAAAGCTGTGACCGTCGCCCTGCTTTTCCATGTGGCCGCTACTCCCTTTTCTTTAGCGGAATCATAGCACAGGTGCGAGAAATTTGCAAGCGGATTCGCAGGTGTTTTGAAAAAATTAATTTTGAATAATAAAAAGCCGGAACTCACTGATTTCTCAATGCTTCCGGCTTTTCTTCAGCGTGCGTTAGAGGATTCGAACCCCCGACCTTTTGGTCCGTAGCCAAACGCTCT
>ERZ824473.364-NODE-364-length-86178-cov-6.422698_pt1 | contig 86178 bp, 131 predicted proteins | sample MGYA00519874_ERZ824473 | MGnify/ENA primary metagenome ERZ824473 (study PRJEB31778, sample SAMEA3449151) | human gut metagenome | biome: human gut; feature: human-associated habitat; material: faeces | place: United Kingdom | collected 2010/2012 ... | reverse complement strand
CTCCTCGGTATTGCTCATACCCTTTTCCAATGGAGAAACTTCCCGATGTTCCTTGAAATGTAGCGTCAAAAATAATGCAGTTTCCTTTTTTAAGGAAATAAGGGTAGCTACTCAAAGTAACTGTCTTGTTACTTGAAGCAGTACCCCCATCAGTTGATTCCATAATCGAACCCAAACTGCTGTTTAACTGCAAACCGTTAGAGACGACATTATCTTTCAACATAAAGCGTCCATTCACGGTTATGTCTAATTCGGGGTCTTGCTCTTCAACAAAAGGAATATATGTGCCAATAGTATTTCCTTCCTCAACCATAATCGATTCGGAATAACCTTTATAATTTACGGAAAACCTTACATAATAAGCCTGAGTAAAATTACCCATTGAAATAGCACCGCCACCAACATTAAGCACAACGCCAGAACCTGAAATCAATTGTTTATTTATGGTATATAACCATATGAATCCACCTCCTAAATTAGGTTTACCGTTTACCGATGAAATCATCTGAGTAATACCAACGGCTTCTCCAAAAGGGATATAATCCGTAATACAATAATTGTCATTCGAAATTTCTTCTCCTCGATTATTTAAGAAGTAACCCCATTTGACCTTACTATTGGACTGAAAATAGTTTTGTCTTGCAAATGAAGACCTACGAAGTGTTATCTGTTTATCCGCAATATGTTTCTCGTAAATAGAATGCAACTTGATATTAAATTCGCCCACACTATCTTGGGCAAGTTGTTCTTCAAAGATAGAATTATTAGCAATCTTTTCTGACGTAACAGCACCATTAGCAATCTTTTCTGACGTAACAGCATTAGTAGCTAATTTTGGGGTTGTAATACTTCCGTCAGGAATATTGTATGATTTACCTTCATAAAGTTGTTTAAAAGAGGAAACCCCATCACCTACTACAAAAGTGTCGTACTCTTTTGGGGAACCCGCATTTGTCGCAATTAAAGCAACCTCTCGGTCAAGAAGAACAGGATTAGCAGAGTTCCAATTTGCTAATGTATCTCCACGTAATTGAATCGTAACTGCCATATATGTATAATTTATAAGTTTGTTTTATCCGTTAAAAGCACCGCCTCCGTCAATGGAAGATTCCAAAATAATTATACCGGCCAAAATAGACTGATGCTTCCAATAATTAGCACCTGCGGCTTTATAAAAAATAGTTAGTCCGTCCTCAGAAGTCAATATAATTGAAGCACCATCTTCGCCTTTGAAATTTTTGTACTGTCCGGGTAAAACGGCTAAAACAGTAGCTGATTTTTCGACAGGAATACCCGATGGGTCATAAGATGTACTATCTGCAAAGGCAGTAACTCCACCTGACATACCATTTACATATGTCTTTAAGTCGGAGACCTTTGAATCAGTATAAGAATAACTATGAAGAATCTGAGCCTTTAAATCTTGATAAAAAATTTTTACACCATCATGTATATTGGAAACACTCGTTTCCATATCAAAGTAACGGTTCCAAAGAATATTAACTCCTTCATCTCCTGTAATGAGAGCACTTAGCATCTCATTTAGTTTAGTTCTTATCTGTAAACCACTTTCTCCTGAAAATAGACTTTTATACTCAATCATATTCTAAAATTTACAATAAAAGGGCAATCTCGCAAAAATTGCAAGTTGCCCTTCTACAATAAGTGGTACAATCAGGCTCCCGCAATTGAAGTCCAATCAGCGGCTTTACCTGTATTTCCAGTGCGGACGTAAAACTTCTTAGCCGTCAAGTCGGTATACTGAGAGCCGATAGGAAAATCCTTTACGTTAACGTTAATCACATCGTCTGCGTCAGCAGGAGCACCCTTACCAATCGCTACTGAGAACATCCGGGTTTTATCGGCCGGATTCAGAATAACCAAATCAGTTACTTTTGCCATTTCTTTTCAATTTAAACATTAAACATTCGCCCTCAAATATAATAAAAATTTGAGAACCTATAAAGTTCTTGGCACAAATATGTGTGTAACATCTTCATAATGGTCATATAAACATGCCATTTTATGCGTCTGCATATTGAGGTACACGGGTATCAGCCATGTCGTTTCAACAACTTTTTCTATAAGGTCCGCATAGGAAATTTTGGAACCCCAAAATGTACCCACTGCAACATTACACCCAATATAATCATGTGAGAATACCCATTGCTCAAACTCAGTTACATCTTCCTTAGTGTCTACTACAAATTTAAGAAAATCATTGCGGTCAAGTAATCCGTAGTTTTCTTCAAGCATCCGTTCACTCTCCCCCGAACTTGTAGATTTAACATCTACAACGAAACTAACATTGCGGATATGTCGATAAGGAGCGATACTCTTTGAGCCATTTGTTTCTACTACTACATAATATCCATGATTAGAAAGTTCCGTAAGAAGCTCTTTAACGTCTTGCATTAAAGGTTCCCCACCAGTAAGGCAGACAACTTTTCTTCCAAGAGTTCTCACTTGGTGAACAATCTCAGCCACAGACATTTCTTTACCGCCATTCACTTTAAGTGCTTCTGGTGTGTCACAAAAAACACCCTTAGTCTTATAATAGCATCTTAAATTGCACCCAGAAAGGCGAACGAATGTACATGGAACGCCAATACCATGAGTATTGACTTCTCCCATAAAAGAGGGATAAATAATATTTACGTTTAGTGTATCCATAACTTCTTATTTGTATTTTAATAAATGGGATAATTCTTTAATGGTAAGCACGTCAACCTTATGATTAAACTTCCCACACGTGGACTCGTGTAATCCAGTAGCTAATTTTCCGCAACAACAAAACATCGTTTGACTATCCGATAAGGTCCGTTCAACGGACTTTCTTGTTTCAACGAACTCCTTAAAATAATGGTCCTTCAAAAAGGCAATTTTTTCTTCGTGGCGCATAGTAATCTTGAATTTCTTAAAACCTTAACGCATTGTCGCATCACGTATCGCTCAAATTCTCCGTAAACACTGTGATGTAATACCAAACTAATTTTCCAGTAAACATTGTACGTGTAGTATACTCCAAATACCTTTGTCTGAAATAAAAAGGTATCTCCGGAAAGTTGTGTATACTTAAAATTCTGACGAATCTGTTTTCTTATTCGTCTAAGTAATCTTGTTTTCATGATAAAATGTAAATGTATTCTGAACGAGAAATGTAAGGCTTAAATACTTCTAATCTATGAGGATAGGTAAGTAAAAAATATTTCAATATATCGATGATAAAATCTCTGTGTTTATCTTTCTTTGAGGAGAGAACAAGTTTTAATAAACGGTCCGCTCTTTCATTAACGGGCAATTTCATGTAATTAAAAACTACGGGGCGATACCTGCCCATCTTAATAGCCCCTCTTATAGCAATATATTGAGGTGTAGTCTGATAATAATTTCTCAATTCAGAAAGAAACATCATACATTTCTCACCCCCTATTGAGAGGGCCTCAGATGTTTCTTTTTCAAGACGCTTACGAAGAACTTCTATGTTCTTTTCAACTCCAACGGCATCACTACGAGTGAACCTAAATTCGAGAGAAACTCCGATAAGAGAACGGTAAAGAGTATCCATAATTAGAGTTTAATTTTTCTTGGTTTTCTAACATACTTAATAAAATGCACCTTACGTTTCATAAATATATGAATTTATTGCAAAAAGACAAAATACTCCGAACACCCGTAATTACTGTTTCCTACCGTACTTGGATTTAATAATCCGGTTAATCTTCCGTATTCGTCTTGTCAAAAGACCATATTTTCGAGGTGGAAGAATATCTCTTCCGGCTAATCCATCAGATAAATCCTGTTGTAACTTAGAACGTTCTTTAACAAGTTTCTCATAGGACCATCCGGGCTTTGGAGCATTAGGATAATCATCATGTTTCCAAAAACCATCAACGAACACTTCTCTACGCCCATTGTGTATTCTATGTGTTTTCATCTTACGAGTGTGTCTTCTTACCACACTTCTCTTATTTTTTCCATTGCGGAAATGTTTTCTTACCTCAGTCATGATTGTTTTCTTTTACGTGATACTTTTACAGGTTCAGATTTCACCTCTTGAAATTCTGTAATATCAATAATATCTTTCGTAGATTCGGGCTTTTCTGGTATAGCCTTTGGTTCCCCACCACCGAATAACTTCGATAATATACCTCCGGATTGTCGAGAAGCACCGCTCGCCTCGACATTTATTGATAAACGGTCTCTCCCCATATTATCCTTAGTATTAAGATAATCAGTAAGTCTGTCCATTTCTCCTGAAAGACCAGCATAGGGAGCACCCCCGTCAAGTTTCTCAAATACAGCAGCACGTCTTACCCGTTCATACTGCATGTTAATAAGAAAATCCATAAATTCAGATGGTGTCTTAGGAATATTAGACCCCCAATTTATCCCGCATGCATATCCACTTTTGTACAAAGGGCATTTCTCAGACATATAGCAATTGTCACAATTAGAACCTATCCCTACAATGTCTTCTACATTTAAGGTATCTCTTGACTGAACAATAGCTGCATCGAAGTCGTCTGTCCAGAAATCCATAGGATGTGTCATAATACGACCAAGATAGTACTCTTTACATTCTTCCAAATCAGGTTCAGTTTTTCTACATACAGGACAGTCAGGGTGTCCTCCTTTCTCAAAGAAAGGGCATAAACATTTGATAAGGTCATCGGAAGTTTCAGCCTTATGAATCTGTTCGATACGTTTCCTAATACTATCTTTCATAATTTACTACGGTTTTATTATTCAACTTCAAATTTGCCATTTTAAGAAATTCTTTACGGAAGCCCATCCAACCAAGTAAGTTCATCTTATTGATGTTGATTCTTTCCTCAGTTTCTGTAACTTTGGAAAAGTCGATACCAGCTCTTTCATATTTTAGTTTTCTGGCTTTACGCATGTATTTATGTTTGTAATCAATAGTAGTGAAATTTTTTCCGTCATAGTCATAAGTTGTTCCGAAACGAACACCCCCTAACCACGTTACAGAATCGACACTAAAAAAAGGATAATCCCGAAGTAAAGAAAGCTCAGTCCATGCAAAACCATGTATTCTACGTTTGTAATGTTTAGCAATTTGAAATATTTGAGCAGCTAAACTTTTCCATGTTTGATTGACACCGACATAAGAATATTTCCGGCAATAAAATTTAAACCTGTTAATTACTTCATGCGGATAGTTTATCTCATGCGCAACATAAACTACTTGTATTCCTTCTTTTTCAAGGGGTTCAAAATACGTTCTATTCCATTTATCGACTACATCATAACCTACTATCTTATCAAGGTCAAGATTGGCAGCACTAAAAATATACTCCTTGTGGTCTTTTACCCACTTCAAATATTCTTCAAGATAAGGTAACCAAAATTCTTCTTCCGTCATTCTTTCTATTTCATGGGAGTCATTAGAAAATTTACCCATAAATGAGAAAGCTCCTGAGTCAGTCATAAATATGCCTCCTTCTTTTTTAAATATAGGAAGCATCTTATCCCAGTAAGATAAATTTTTCCGGATATAAAAATAAGACACAAGACATTCCCTAATTCCAAAGTCATACAACTGTTGAAAGTCTCCGGTGGAAGAAGCAGAAAAGAACAATACCGCTTTATTCTTCGATTTGTCGTAACCTTCTGATGGCCTCGTTGATTTCATATAAATGTTTTTTACCTCGTTTATCCAAGAGAGCTTGTGAACTCATATTCTCCAAATCCTCAATCCTTATGGAAGCATCAAAAAGACAATCATCATATATCCCATTATTAAGTAGGGCAACAGCTTTATTTAGACATACCGCACATTTACCACAACCTTTCTCAGAAACTCCATCATAACAGGAACGTATAGATTGAATATCTTCAATGGGCATTCCATTCTTTATACAAAGAGACATCATCTCAGATTTAGTGTACCTTTTAAATGGGGCATTAAAACTGAAATTGTCATTGTCCCACTCCATATCACCTATGCAATTTTTATTAAGGTGACGAAATAAACTTGTGGTCTTATCAAGAAACATGTAATCTTTATCTGGGGCATTATCTTTATAATTAAACCCAAAATATACATGTTGCCCATACTGCATAGCAATAGTCCCAAGTATCAAATTTCTATACGGAAGATATTTATTATCTCTTTCATATTCTCCAAGAGGCAGCTCTTTAATAATTAAACGTTCCGTATAATACGGGGAAAGTTTACTAAGCTCTTTAAGTTCGGCATCAGAATAGGAAGTCTTCATGTCTACATAAAGAAGAATATCCGGTTTTATGAGCCATTCTTGTAATCTACTATCGAGACCTCCCGAAAACAATAAAACTTTCTTTTCCATAGGTACAAAAATACAAAATTTAAATAAAAAGGGAACTAATTCCTTAGTTCCCTTAACTCTCCGAAGTGGTTTACGATTTCGACTTTTTTGCAGCAGCGGTAGCTTTTGCTTTTCCACCTCGTCCTTTTGCGGCCCCTTTCTTAGGAGCAGCAGCGGTAGTTCTTGCTCTTGCCATAATCCAGCTAATTAAAAAATCAAGCAGTATTATTTTATATAGCGATTAGCTTACATAACCGCTTTTTGTAAATCTTATAGTCAAGAAAACCTTGCTCTAATTTTTATTGAATAAAACTTTTAATTCGATAGCCGTCATATTCTCAGATGCATCTTGAAAAGATGGTCTTAAATCAACCACAATTCCTTTTTTAGCAAAGAATTTATTACTAATGATAACCGCTTTAATAGCTTGGTTGAGTGCCCCTGCTCCAATTACCCTAAGTATGATATGAGAAGTGGCGTCTTCTTGATAGATAGAGTAAATACTTCCAGCTAACTTATTGGCATCGGTAGATGATTTACATCTGAGTATTTTCTGATTATCTTTAATCTCCATAGTCGTCTTCTTATAGGACACTTGCAAATATAAAAAGAATTATTTCATATCACAAGTATATTCCTTTTTAATTTTGAGAACATTTTCCAAATCTTGGGGACGTAACACAATTAGGTATCCTTTTTCTCCTTTTTGTTTAATTGCGACAACAGGAATCTTACTTTCTAACTTGGCCTTTTTTTCAGTGTCAGAAAACAATTGCCACAGTGCAATCTTACTCCGAACTTTACATTCTATATAAAGTTTAGGATGTAAAGAGTCGCTATTTGTACCGTGTCCACTATTACTTCCAGATAGAGGAACTCTACGTGTTCCAAAATAAGTAGCAACAGTACGTTCGAAAGACTTCCAGCACTCTTTACTTGTGGGCTTGGTTACTCTTACATTATTTCTACGCACCAATACTTTTGGAGTACGTTTTTTCTTAGTTATTTTCCCATTCTTCCTTATAGGCGACATACAGTTCTAAAATTAGTTCAATTACCTCATAGTATTTCAATCCCATAAATTTTACAAGCGGAACGTTCTAATCTACACCCCTTACTTTCATTCCAACCGTCTAAAAAGATAGCTGCGTCACAAGTAAGTAACACTTCAATGTCTTTTCCCATAGCATAATGAACAGGAGTATTCCTATCAGTTATAATCTCAAAAGGAGTTACAACTTGGTGTCCTTCACTTTCCAACTGTTCCTTCACTTTTTCGGCAAGCTCTTTTTGAACGTTATAATCCTTTCCCGAAATGGGAATACTCACATAAACTCTCATAACAAACTTCTAATACCCAAACTTACATAATCCGCATAAATAAAATGTGCATTATTACACGCATTCCAATTCTCGTTGGTTTTCATATCCGGACAATACATATTGCACATACCGTTCTTATAATGTTTAGTTATCACATATATCTTTCCTGAATATATACTCTTAACAAGAGAACCTTCCGGAAAAGTACATAAATTCTTGCCTTTAATAGGCAATTGACATATAAAATCATTGCTCATAACCTAAACATTTGGGAGGATTTAATGTCCTTTCTTTTACTTCTTCAATAGTTATTTTTCGAGAATGGACCCCATTTACGCAATAGTCGCTGTCAAATAGTTGAATTTTACCATTAACCTCATTGATATAACCTTCGGTTCGATGATAAAAAAGCATAACGTCTAATATCTGTTCCCACTCCAATTGCGTTATCTTCATAGCACTACATATTTGCTACACCCCTTCGGGTAAGTTCTCTACTTAACATTGCAAGTACATTACTGAATGACTCCAATTTATTTGCAAGTAAATCTCGATACATTTCAGCTTCGGTTAAATCTTTATAGAGCTTTTCTACTTTCGGAGAAGATTTGGCACTCGCCTTTCTTTCAGTAACAGTGGACTCTTTGGAAGAAAGCATTTCTTTATCCACGGCTAAGTCATATTCAGACCTACATTGCGAATAAACAGCACAGGCTTCCATGTGTCGGTCTTCGGTGAACTCCCTCCATGCAGTATATCTCGCAATCATATTGCCTAATTCGTCAGAAGCTAAATCAGCAACCTTAGTAGGCATGGTTGGTAAACCTCCTTTCGGAGCAGATAATTCTGTAAAAATAGCCCTGAATCTTTCAAGAGGGTTTCTTACTATTTCTTTCTTGGTCGGCATATACTATTCTTTAAAACAAAGTGAAGCGAAAGGACACGCCAAAGCATTATCACAAAACTTGTCCGAGCAAATTTTTGCTGGTAAAGTTCCCTCCTTGACATGCTCAATAATAATTCCCATTTTTTTATCGGCAAGAGAAAGCTGCTCCTCATTGATAGGCATTAGAAATTCCCGTATCTCAGAAGTATCTTTATTGATATAAAGATAAAGAACCTTTTTTGCCCCTAATTCACGTGCATAAAGAGATGCTTGAAACTCGTGTTTCTTGAAAGGTTTGAACACAGCCTTTGAGAAATTCCAATTATTCATAGTCTTTATTTCAAGAACTACTTTCTCCCCAAAAACTTCTTCCTTAAAAACACCGTCAGCCTTACCATTAAGGTATTTGTCTTTATTCACAACTGGAACTTCGGCTTGTTCCAATAAGTCTGTACGATACAATATCATTTGTATATAAACATGATACCAAGTACCTACATCGAAAGTCCGTTGAAGTGCAGCACCGATTGGTCTTGAAACTAAATTAGTAGGAGCAACCCCCGATAAATCATAAGCCATTTGTCTTGAACAACCGTCTAATAGTTGAGACGGGTGAAAAACTCCTTTTGCTCTTTTATCAGGAGCCATTACGAAAGAGTACAATTTATTAAATTCTGAAAAAAATTTATCCCTATTAAAATCATCAGAATCTAATAAACGGAGAAGAAGTTTTAATTGTCTCTTTATTCCTAAAAGAGAAAAAGCACCTGTCGAAGTAACACCTTTTTCGCATGCTCTATTGATAACCTCGACAACCGATGGTTTTTCAGAATCTTTTTTCGTAGAAATTCCTTTAAGTATCTTTCCCAAATTTGACTTTCGTTCTGTCATAACAATATTTTATGTACCTTGATTTCTGTATAACTAAGCGAACCCGTATATCCTCTTGCACGAAGTTCGGATATAAGTTCTTGGGGAGTAAACTCCGCCAAAGCAGGGTTAGGAGTAGTAGTAATTTTTTTTATGCGATTAAGCTGTGTCTGTTTATTATAGCACTCCTTACAATAAGTGCGAAAACCATCTTTTGTATTTTTCGATGTATAAAAATTATCTACCGATAATGTACGCCCACATTTGAGGCAAGTTTTTGTTTGATTTGCTTCCATTTCTTTTATATTAAGAGTTCTACTATTATCAAATTAGAGGTCGCAAGCGGACTCGAACCGCTGTAAATGGTGTTGCAGACCATTGCCTAACCACTCGGCCATACGACCAAAAAAGGAGGGGGAGAAAACCCCATTAAATCTCCCACACCCCTAAAACCACGTCTGTGGTAACTCATCAGCAAGCATTCAAATATAGAATATTATTCTTAATCTACCAAATCGCCATATGTTATTCCTATAACATTATAGGTTCTGTTCTTAATATGAATCAGATTATGCTAACTTTTGTCGCAGTCATTGTGGCTTTCTTTATAGCCTTACCTAATTCAATTGCGAATGTATTCATATTTTCCATCACTACATAATTCTTAAACATCTTACTGGGGTCATAACTATGATTGATACACACCTGTATCACATAGAACCCCATTTTTTCCACTTTTTCAACGCATACCTTTACATGTTTCATGGCTTCTTCCCCTCGATAAGAGTAAGCAGATGGTGCACCATCTGAAAGTATAAACATAAGAACAGGGTTCTTAGTTTGTTTCTTCACTCTCTTTGCAGTTTCAAGAATAGCGATACCATCTCTATTTTCAACACGTGCTTTTACATTACCCAAAGAAAATTTTGGAGTATAACCTTTTTCACGATAAATAAACATTTCAGTGGCTCCACTATGAATCATATCTCCTGAATGTCCATATATGAATAACTCTACATTCGGAATATTACGAAGAGCTTCATGAATAAGTACAGCTGCGTCACGTGCAGATACTATTCTTTCACCGTGCATAGAACCACTCTCATCAATAAGGAGACACACACTAATTTTATCCGTTTTAACTTCTCCTTCACGCCTATAAACCGTAGAGACTCCTTGAAAAGCCTCAGCCAATTTATCAGTGTCCAAAATACCGCTTCGCATTGAACGATGTATAAGTTTATATTCTTTACAATGCCCACGCATAATTTTAGCGATGGCTGGAATATATCTTTTTACACGACATAAAGAAGCGTCATAAATTTCCTTACAGTCTTCGACCTTAGTAAAATAGGAGTCGTCCGTGTCTCCTACTTCAACGACTCCTTCACACAAATGACCTAATAATTCAGAGTCCTTTACCACATCATGAGCCATATCTTTTGAACTTAGGCCAATTACACCCTCAGAGCTTGGAGTAGAAGCAGACGTAGTACCAATGGACGCTTTTTCAAGAGCTGAGAGCATCTCACCAGCATCTTTAAGAAGTTTTTCCATAGCTTTCTCACTAAGAGAGGTTGAGTCTTCGTCAGAATCTTCTGAGGAAGATTCACTTTTTGCCTCTTTCTTTTCTTCCTCAGTATAAAATTCTTCTATGATTTGAAAGATTTCTTCGGCTGCTCGTAAAGCGTCTTTTGTCGTGACTGGATAAGGAACAAGAACCTTCTTAATGGCTAAGAGATAATGTCCAAATTCAACAATCTCCGGCTCATTAAGATATTTCGGGTATCTAATGATATGTAGAATACAATCCATTATTCTATCAAACGGAGTTAACCTATCCTCTTCTTTTTTGGGAACCACATAGTCCAAATAGAATAAGTCAAAGTAATAGTACTTGCTTTTCTCCAAGAAATTAGCAAAACCTGGCATATTATATGCACATATTTCCTCGATACGCTCGTCTTCTATAATATTAAAAAGAGTGCATATAACTTCAAGTTTTATATCTTGTAAAATCTTGAAGTCCGTATATAAAACATGACAACCTTCATGTATAGTAACACCTAAAAAGGTGTCTAACTTATCCCCAGTAGAAAGTTTCTTATCATCAAACATGGCTGTACTGACACACACAATTTTTCCATTAGAGAAAGAGGTACTCCCCGAAGAAATTTTAAGAGCTACTCTAAAAGGTAAATTCATAGCTAAAAGTGTACCATATGCCAACGAATAGGCACGCTTTATTAAGTCGGTTAAAGTAGGGGCTTCAAGAATATATGCAGAATAGCTGTCACCACGTTCAAGTGTTTTTTCCCACCCAATACGTCCTTTTTTACGGATTCGTAAAAATGTTTCACCATCTCTGTCGAACCAATCGTCCAACAATGAGTCTATTACTGAATCAGTAAGTTCTATCGATAAATCAACCTTAGACATAATTACATCGCCATTATTATTTTTGCAATAACACTTCTCTCACCTTCTACCATTGTACCTTCAAACAAAGGTAGAAACACCAATTCCATAGCTTTAAGAAGTTCCCAACCGTCAGAAACCAATTCCGCAGCCATTAAAGTTTCACGAGTAGATAAAGAACACGATATATCTTGTTTCCGATACAGTGACCTAACATTATCAGCAACTCTAACGATTAAATCAGCATTCTTCTTCGAAATTTTACACCGTTTCATAAGAACCTCAGTCTCAAAATCAAACGGCATATAATCTAATTCCAAAGGGAAAAAACGTCCGACCAAAGCACGGTCCAAACTCATAGTTCCTGTATATTCGGCTCCAACATTAGCCGTAGCAACGAAACAACAATCTTCATGAACTTTAATAGAACGTAAATCATTTCCACCCGCAATCTCAATCGGTAGAGACCTACGACTGTCTAAGCAAGGAAATAAAATATTATTAGTAGTAACAGGGGCACGACTTAACTCGTCTAATAAGACGACACCCGGCTCTGAAATATCCTTTGTAAACTTTGCATAATCAAAAGTAGAAACTCCTCCCTTTTGTAAACGGTGAACTCCAAGAAGTCCAGAAATAGGGTCATACATAGACCCCATATCGTACACGTGACAAGGAATACCCAATTTCTTACAAGCTAAAAGAACAAGTTCGGTATTATGTGTAACTGTAAAATCACCCAACATAAACAGATGGTCTCCGTCTATGGTAAAACCATAATAATCACCCTTTCCAATACTTTCAACAGAAATAGCCGTCATTAAAACATCTTTCTTTTGAGTTCTCTCAGTAGGACGTTTTCTCTTTATCCTCGTAGGGACATCTGAGAAATCACCACTAAAATTAACTCTCCAATAAATAGTCCCTGAAACTTCCTTCTGTCTTACACAAGCAAAATATCCAAGTGAACGACCTAAATATACAACCGCATCTTTCAGAGAATCCAATTTAGTGCAGTACTCAAAAAATCCATTCTGATAACTCCCATCAGTATCCATAAGACCAGCGAATAGTCGAAGCCTATTCTCACGAGAATTGTAAAGAAAGTCAGATGGGATATGTTTATTTCCAAGCAAACCATAAATGTCCATAGCCTTTTGTATGGAAGTTCTCTGACGAGTACTCGAAATATCCTTTTGAACAATGGCATAACTATTAGCCTTAGAAGGCTCAGAATACTTCGACAAAGTGCAGCCTAAACTCCAAGCGTAATCCCGAAGATACTGAACAATTTGTCTGTCCGCAGTACAAATAATAGGAGCATTTGTACGACCGTCTCCTAACCAAAGACCCAAGAAATAAGGGTCAAGTAAAAGTTCCTTTTCCGGGAAATCAACCGCAGAACGCCATTGTTTATAAATATGTTTATGCGTCTTACTCCAACCAAGATATTCAGAAACTCCGACATTACACACAGTTCCTGCGAGAGAAGTTCCATCATTAGTCCTTTTCAAGGAAAGAATATGTGATTTATTACATACCCAACTATCACCTTTTTTCGGAGTAACCCTAAATAATTCTTCACGCCCCGTAGTAACAGACAGCACATTTCTTGGTTTAGAGTCCGGTCCCATAAGTTTATCACCTACCACAACATCTTGAACCATTTTAATAGTCCCGTCATACATAAGAACTGGGGTATCTTTCCCCAAACACTTTCCAGTACCCGTAGGACCTACCATCATCGTGTTAACCTGACTTTGAATGTTTCTTAACAGCAGATACCAATTATCAGAGTCTACATAAAAACCGTTCTCAGAAATAGTTGGGGGGTCAAAGTCTTTATTCTTTTTTAATTTGTTTAGGTAAGAATTTCTGGTAGGTTCGTCAAAGTCTTCACGTTCTTTATCTTTTGAGGAATCCTCATCAAGACCAAGACTAAAAACCTCGTAAGCACGGGTCATCTCTTCGGGAGCGATATGAGAAGAATCTCTATAATCCGTACTTCTTAAACCAAGAGGATAAATATTTCCTGCGACATAAAAACCTGATGCTTTTTTTAGAGAGGAAGTTCCAAAAGTTGTACCAATCGGATAAACAACTCTTAAAGCTCTGTCAGATTGTACATTCCATGTTGGGTCCAATGGGAGAGAGTCAAGATACTGTCCGCTCAATAAGCGTAACCTGTTGCGTCCTTTATCAGCAACAGTTCTCATAAAGAAAAACTTTTCCATAATAGGGGTTTTATAAAATTTGTGATTCTAATTTATAGAGAATAGATTCTGCGTCAGAAAGAGTCAAATGCTTATAGATAGTCTTTTTCCGAGAAAAATTTTCATTCTCGTAGCGAAAGAATTTAATTATCTTAAAACCTTCATGCTGGTTTTTCCGCATTTCATAACCTATGATAATTAGTTTAGGTTTATGGTTTTTCAAACGCATAGTAAATATACAAAATTAAACTAAAACTAACAAATTGTCTTATAACCTCTTAAACGTTTATTTGTGGTTAGATTGCTCTATAAGAAAGAGTAAATCTTCATAAGTAAGTACCGCAAGGGTGTCTTTACTTTGTTCAAAGTCCACCACAAATATAGGAATTTTATTGCTCGCACATTTTTTACGTAGAAGTCTCCAATCAGACAATTTAAAGGAGAAGGATTCTTTATTTGTTGTTTTAGCTTCAACCTCGCAAAAATCAGTAACCACATCATTCTGACCAAACGTTGCGCCAGAATTGATAGTAGTATGTCCGTTAAGTTGCTTTGCAATTCGGCTTTCCTGTTTTCCTGAACGTTCACGAGTTGTTTTCTCACCGAACATAGCTTCCATATATCCGAATTTTCTACGAGCCATAGTATTAACTTTTTCGTTTACGACATCTACATCTGGGGACTTTATCTGCATGTTTATCAAGCGATGTCTCAGATACTTCCTCTGATTTTACTCCTCCAATTGATTTAAGTGTAGTGCGCCCCTTATTAGTCACCATAACCAATTTGGCCTTTTTCATTAACTTATCGGCAAGTTTACCCGATACTCTCCACAAATTACACAAGGTCAAATTCTCATGGGGAGATTGGACATATTGCTTGCTCAATTTAAGTAAAAGTATAATCTTCTTCAAATCGTCTTCATCTACTTCAATTTTTCTACCCATCACTCTGTTACGTTTTCAAATTCATCATAAACGTCATTCTCCAAATCACGAATCTTACCACTCTTAACAAGTTCGTCAACAAAATTATCCATTCCACTTACTCTTATATCTTCGTAAGAGTACCAAGCACCTTTACGGTCTACAAGACCAAATCGCATTCCTAAATCAACGATTTGTCCAGAGGAATCTGTATGATAAGCACTAACATTTCCATAGTCAACAAACGCATAAAAGAAATTGGCCGAACGACCATTTACACCGCATTTATTCTTTACGCATTCAATCGCTATATTCCTACCGACAACAATATCTCCTTCATCAGTTTTACCATTTATTTTCTTCAAAGCCTTAAATCTAACCGATAAAGATTTGGTACGTTTCAACTGTTCTCCATTACGAATCACTTCTGGGTCTCCATAAGCGATTCCGGTTTTTTGATACGCAGAATTGATAACCAAAAGGGTTGCCTCTTTATGTGGATTTCCATTCATAGCCGCTTGAAATTTACGACAAGCCTTATTCCAAAAACGTGCGCCGGATGCCATTTGTTGGTCCTCCATTGACTTGTCAATCTCGTCATCTGTACCGACTGCCGAAAGACTGTCAAACACAATAAGACTTATCGCCTCATCAGCTAATAAGGCTTGTACAATATCTACGCATTGAGTAAGAAAAGTGGGTCTTATAAGAATTAAACCCTCATTGTCAATTCCAAATTTTGCCCCCCAATCAGGAGTATAAGTGGCCTCAACGTCAACAAGAGCGACACGTCTGGCAATAGGTTCTTTTTTAGGTTTATACCCTTTACGTAACTCATAACCCTCCAATTCACGTAAATCACCAGTACCTGAGTAGGAAAAGCTCTTAAATGCTCCTTGTTCATGGTTTGCCCAATCGTAATGCTGGAACTGTGCTATTGCATCGTATGCAGTATAACTCTTTAAGGAACCATTTTCTCCATAATGCTCAATAACCCTACCAACAGGAAACCCTCCATCGGTAACGTAGTTATAAACAGGTATGGAACTCTTGATTTTCCGACAATTCGGTAAAGTAGAAGCCGTATGAATAACTCCGTCTCCCATTGTAGAGTTAAATTTATGAAGCACAGAATTAAGGCTTGATAATTCTTTCTTTGCCATTTAAGATTCTATTTTTTGCAATGTTAAACCATTTTTCTTCACATTCAATTCCAATAAAGTTTCTGTTCAATCGAGAACATGCTACACCAGTAGTACCACTGCCCATAAACGGGTCAAGAACCATTTGTCCTTCCTCAGAACTATTACGAATAATCTTTTCTGTAATATCAAGAGGCTTAATAGTGGGGTGTTGATATAATTTTTTATCCGTAACGTTCTTAGGAGAAAGATAAAAAGTCTTGGCATCCTCATAAGATTTGGGAAAACATTTGCCTTTACCTTTACGGAAATACAAAAGGTATTCAGTATCTGCCAAATATTTATTCGAGTAAGTAGGTAAAGCATTTGTCTTATGCCAGCAGAGAATATCGAACTTACATTTCTGTTCTCTAACGTAAAAATCAATATAGGCAGGTATCTGAACTTTATTACACCAAAAGTAAACGTTTATCTCTTTCGACATAAGACGAACAACCTCCATACCGAATTTTCTAATCTCATATCCAGAAGCAATATCCGCTTTAACTAAGGAATCTAAACTTTTACTGAGGTTCTTTACCGAATTAACGGAACCTCCACCAACACAACAAACCTCATAAGGAGGGTCTGTAACTATTAAGTCTATGCTTCCAGAAGTAAAAGTAGAGATTACCTCAAAGCAGTCTCCCATGATAAGATTCTTCTTTGTTGGCATGTTGCTTATAAAATTGGTATATAAAGTGAATAATCAAATCTATCACATAAGGAGACAACGGTATCGTCTTTCATCTCACCCCAATTAGCAAGTATCTTACCATCAGCAACAAGGGGAACATCTAATTTAACTGTGTTTTCCATACAATCGATGACCACACGCTCAATTTCACGCATCTGGTCAATACGAGCCTCGATAAGAACCTCATCATGCACCTGTAATAAGAAATGAGCGTCTAAGTTCAAATCCTTAAACTTTTTACACATCGCTACCGTCGCAAGTTTTACAATATCAGCACCAGTACCTTGAATAATTGTATTTACCGCTTGACGTAATTCACCAAAATATTTCTTCTTATCGACTCCTTCAAAAGGATTCTTGGTGGTTTCAGTGAACCTTCTTATCCTACCGAATAAGTTTTTTACATAACCATGTTTCTTTGCGTAATTTTCAGTGGCCGTTTTCCACTTGGCAAAACCCGCATAAGTATTATGATAATCGTCAATCATCTGCAAAGCTCTTTCCCTCGATACATTAAACGTTCTTTCATACTTATCGGGTCCCATTCCATAAAGAACACCGAAGTTCATAGTATTATGAGTAATAAGAGTACCTGTCATATATAGATGGTCTTCAGAGTCCACATTTAAATCACACAGATAATCCTTACCAAGAGAAATAACTTGAAGTATCTTGTTGGACTTCATCTTTGCTCCCTTGCCAAGTTTGGTAACTCGTTCCTTTAGACTAACCACCTTATGAGGACATTTTATAACCTCACTTCTTAATAAATCTTCCAAAGAAGTAGAATAAATATGAATCCTATAATAGAACTTTTCATAAACTTCATTCCAAGAGGTCTCAACACCGTAATCGTATCCAATACCATTAAGAAGAAAACATAAATCCTCTGCAAGTTGAATACTCTTGGTACAAATACTTGTAGTTCCTGTTTCACCTATAGTTCCATCAGTATCAATGAGACCACCCAAAAAGTTTTTGCGCATCTCAATTGTTCCATTCAGAACCCACATTGGAATTTTGAAATTTTTCTTACCCCTTTCATCAGAAAGTCCGAAAGGTGTCATAAACTTCACAAACCTCGAAGAACCCAAGTACATATAATTAGAGTTACTTCTCTTAGTAAGAGGGAGTCCCTTCTTTGCAAACTCCTTTTTGAGAATGTCTTGCCAAGAACGGAAGAACCTTCCACTTCCAACTGAAACTCCTATATGTTTCTCCGAAAAACATCCATCTCCAGAAAGAACACCTGCAATATATGACCACTGTGTGTCCATCTTAATACTAAAAGGAGTTCCTTCATCAAAAAATGGGTTATACTTAATATAAGTCTCCGACCCTTCATAAGTAAACTTAACATTATCCATCAGTTCATCACCTATGTGAAGTTCACATGCTCTCTTTAAAGAGCCATCAGCAAGAATAAACTGATGGTTACGAGAACTCCGAACAATACCCCTCTTAGTGATAATAGCAAGAACACTATCCTCCCCATTAGAGTAAAAAGAGTTTACACCAATCATTCTGTCGCCGTTGTAAACTTGTTTAATCATCGGTGAATCAAAGGTATCAAAGTTTCTGCAAGAAGATACATCTCCAAGCCTAATAACTCCGCTATCTGTGTAAATGAGTGTGTCCTTAACAACACATTTCGCTTGTTTACGAGTGATACCACATGCTTTTGCAACTTCTCCATGTGGGTCTCTACCATGTAAAAAGATGTCCATAAACTTCGCATCCTTGCTCATGTGAGCCATAACACGTAACTCCAATTGAGAGTAATCGTAATTGACAAACACATATCCGGGTCTCGGAACAAATGCACATCTTATAGGAAAGTCGTGATTATTTGGCTGGTTTTGTAAGTTTGGAGAACTGCTCGACATCCTGCCCGTTTTTGTACCACAACTATTCAAGTCTCCACGAAGAACACAATCGTCGTCCAATAATTCTGGAATTGGAATAAGATACCCCGACATCAACTTCTGCAATTCAGAATAAGCAACAAGAGCCTCACCAATTTCATATCCCATTTCAGCCCACTCTTCCGCAGACTTAGAATCTGTACTCGGAGCACCCGATTTTGTCTTCGATATGACGGGAAGTTTTAACTTCTCAAAAAATACTTTTTGTTTCTGAGGATTTGAATTAAGGTTAAACACACAACCCGCAATTTTATAAATATTATCCTTATAAGCAATAAGTTTTTGTTCAGCCTCAACTCTCATTTTATGAAGTAAATCAACATCAATCTTAACGCCACGAATTTTGGCATCTCTTAAAATACTTATAAGAGGCATCTCAATTCTTGTAAGAACACGTTTTGCGTCTTCATCAAGCAAAGGCAAGTATTTACGATACATCTGAGTTTCCCAGTAAGTATCCTCCCCAGCATATCCTGCAAGTAAAGGCAATAGCTCGTTACCATCTCTCGACCAACTTATCTTGTTCCACTTTTTACCACATATCTGTTCAAAGGTAGGTTTCTCATAACCAAAATCAGCCTTTACTCGTTTTTCAAGCTGTTTATCCAGAGTAGGGTCGTATAAGTGAATCATAACAAGAGTATCTGCGATAATATTGCAGTTAGAGTCTTCGATTCCATTCATAACATTTATCATGCTATCGAATTTCGCATTGTGAGCGACAAGTCTTAACCTCTTGAACTCTTTATTACAGATAGCAGCAAGAACCTTCATGGAGATGCCGTTATTGAAAAAATAATCCACAGGAATAAAACACGGAGAATTATCTCCCTCATGTCGATGTAAAGAAAGGCCCAAAGGTATCGCATCATATTCGAGTCCGGTTGTTTCCCAGTCAAATGTGATTATAGAATCATCTGGACACTTCCTAAACCATGCAGAAACTTCGTCAGCACTCTCTAAGAGTTGTACATAACCGCTATATACTTTTATCTTTTGCATAATATACTTCTTAAATAAGAAAGTAGGCATGTATAAAATACACACCCACTTAATTCCTTAACTAATCTTCATCAGTATAACCTTTTTCGTCAATTTCGTCCTCAGTAGGAGGTTGACACAACTCTTCGGCAGATGGAGCTTGTTCATCCCAATCCATAGGTTTCATCTTACGGTCGTCATCATCAAACGCCTGCTCGAAATTATAAGACGAATCCTTACCACTTCCAGAACGTGTTACCTCAAACACCATCTCAGTCAAGTCCTTACCTTTCTTATCAACAATTTGTTTTAATTGTTGTGCGATTGTAGAACCTACTTTCCAGATTTTTTCAACCGGCTTGTCATACTTGAACTTCTTTTTATCCTTGTCCCACGAACCACGATAGTCGAGGATTTTAAATGCAGCTCTCCAAGTCTGCTTAACTCCATCAGAACAAAGTACACAATGTCTACCTGTGTTCAATTGACACGGAACAATAGCCCAATTACCTTTTTTGTCTTTCACTTGATGTGCGTCAAAACAATAAGGTTCATCTTGTAAAAACTGAATAATTGCTGTCTCATCAGACTTCAACCAAAAATCCCGTACTGAACTCTCAGCAGCTTCACGTTTCTCAGCAATATCAGCCTGCCGTTTTGCAACTGCACCCCAACCTTGCGTTTTACGCTCGGTTCTTCTTGAAGTATCTTCAACTTCATCAACTCTACGTCTTCTTGGACGTTCTTCACTTGTTCTTGGCATAAATACCTAAAATTTAATTGTTAATAAAAGCCATTGTATTGGCAAAAACGGGAGCACTCGTCCCTCACTTACCTTAAATTTAAGCATAAAGAATGTATTTTCCAAATCACTCTTTATCACCTATCATAAAGCATTTTAATTCAACCCGTAAGGTTACACCAGAGATGTCTCTATGTAATTCTGTATTCCAAAAATTCGGAATATCTAATAATTTCCGGAATATTTCGAACTTACACGAGTTTTCAAACTCCGTGCAGAATTCTGACATTCTCTCATACTCCTTAAAGGATATGAATTTCTCAGACCTAATTATTACTGGCTTTAAATCATGTCTCATCATAAACGTCTCTTTTTTAATTCGACAATCACTTCTTCTCTCATAGATAAGTAATCTTTCCAACCCATAGACATCTCCATAGAGTAAACTACATAATCTGTACTTTCTTTGAATGCATCGTCCCAATCATTTTTAGACGTACATTCGCCGGGGTCTTTTGTCTCGTAAGGAATTAACAGTATAGCACAATAATTCTTCAACAGATGGTAAGCAATTTCAGTTCCCCTTCTACCAGCTTCGTCATTGTCCAAAGCAAGATACACAGTCTTGAATTTGGAGAGCATTCTTACCTGTTCATCACTCATATTCGCACCCATTAAAGCACAAACATTATAACCATGTTGCCATACTCTCCACACATCAGACTGTCCCTCCACAAGGATTACATAATCAGAAGTATAATCCAAATTATACAGATAAGATTTCTTCTCAAACCCCTTGCTGTTTTTCACACGCCTGTCAGGATTGTACCACCGTTCCTGATAACCTATAAGTTCACTCGGAGAATTAAAATTCCTGTAATACGGAATAAGAATACTTCCCTTATCAGTGGTCCCCACTCTAAAATGTCTAAGACATTCCTTAGTATAACCCCTGTCAATAAATTCTTTTGGAAGCTCGTTCATATCCCATATAATGTCAAGGTCAAATTCCTTTTTCTCCGGCTTATACTCGGTAAGCCTTACCATTGATATGGCATCAAAATAGTTTACCCCGAATTTTGTTGTAAGTAATCTCACCAAGTTTCCATGAGAATGACAGCTAAAACAATGCCACGCATTTATATCTGGACTTACAAAGAACGACATTTTCCCACTTCCGTCAGTATGATTCTCTCTAAACGGACACTCCATACGGATTTGCCCATTACTCATAAGCTGTGGAGAAAATTCGGAAAATATGTCTAATAAATTACTTGACCTACGAACTGGCATTAGTGTAACTTATTTATCTTGTCATTAAGACGGTCGAGTTTATCTGTATTCTCATCAGTACTTTTCTTAAAAGAATCAAGAGTGGTCTTAACAATCGTCAATGACGAAGAAAGACTCCTCAAAGCTCTTTCAAGAGCAGGAAAATTCTGTTGTAATTTAGTTACACTTTCCCGTAATTTAATTGAGAATCTCGTATTCTGAACAATACTGTTATAAAGCCTCAACGTGGCAAACGTATTTAAAGCAAACAAGACAATAAATAGTCTGACACAAATTCTAACCTCTGAATAAGAGGTCCAAAAAATAATAGGCTCAATAAGAAGCCACAAAACTCCAAGTGCAGCAAGGATAACAAATCCCCAAACTACACAATCAAAAAATTTACCTCCCATGCTTCAATATTTAAGTTCCTTAATTTAAAATTACGTATAACCTCATGAATCGTAAGTCCGGAGTTTTGAAGTTGTTGTTTGAAATGAGCTATCAATTTCTCCACTGTACACTTTCCGTCAATAAAGTCTTTATTCGCAACAAAAGCGCCGCTTTCAACTTCTATCATAACTTCCGGTTTTGTCGAGAAATATCCTCCTATCAGAAAGCAAACCCCGTCATACCAATACCTATGGGTATAGTTTAAAACTCTTCCATACGGTTGATAAATATATCTATTATCTTTATCATACTCTACGTCTCTAACAAAATAAGAACCATTTTCTTGTTCAAGTTTTTCTACCATAACATATCTATTGCTAATGTTTGTAAATTGGTGGTATTCCGTTGTAATAAATTCTGTTGAGTCGATACAAGAATATCTTTAATGATTGTAGAAAAATAATATCTCTTACTCTCAATAATCGGAACACTAAAATAAAGAGCATCTTCCACAGAATAGTAGCACTCTTTAATTAGTTGATGCCCGGTAGATGCCTCACTAACTGTACAAAATTCAGGAAACTCGACATCTTGATGAACAATAAAAGACCATTTATCCCAAGCCGTAAAATATCCATAAACAAAAACATCTTGATTTCCTTTCTTCGTAACAACTGTACCAATTCCATTAACTGGATAAAATTCAGAAATCGTCTTTTTTAACGGGTTCAACTGGCTCATCTGCTGGTAAAGTTATAGATTGTACCATATTATTTAAATCGTTCTGAAAAATAAGAGTGGCCCCACCTATAACTCGTCTACCTTTTACAACTTCACACCCAATCAAATCATGGAATTTCATATCAGCGTCTTGAAACATTCTAATAGCAATATCAGAGTCCTGTGAATAAGAACTCGAATAAGCAAAGTCATCTTGTCCATCAAGTGAAAACTTGGACCCAGATTTTGACGAACCTCTCTTTAATTGTGTGGTATTGATTATAGGGACCTTAAAATTTTTGGCAATCTGTTTTAAGTTTCTTGTAATATAGACGATTCTTTCCCACCCTTCTGCCATCTTAGATTCCATAAGGTACGAACCGTCAATAAAAACAGCAGACGGCTTGTATAAGCCGACATAAGTAGTTAATTCATCTATGGTCTGACAACTGTAAAGTATTCTTATCTTGGACTTCTTCTTTTTAAGGCTGTCAAGTCCTCGATAGTAACGATTCTTCTCACGTTCAGTCAATGAACCTTTCAAAAACCTCTCATAAGGAAGTCGAAATTTAATACAGTCAAGACGCTCTTTTATTTCCTCCTCACCCATTTCATTAGTGATAAAAAGAATATCTCCGTAACCTACTCCTGTCGATTCTTCTTTATCTCTCAAAGAAATTTCTAACTGGTGAGCAAGAAAGACCATCAACCAAGATTTACCTTGTCCAGATTTACCTCCGATAGTGATTAAATCTTGTTTACGATAACCATAAAAAGTTTTATCCAAATCAGGACACCCCATACTCAAATAGGTAACACCCAAAGACTTCATACGCTCTTCGTAATCTTTTTTACGAAGTTCTATATCATCAGAATATAGTGAATCCTTACTTTCAACAGCGTCCACAGAAAGCATAGACACCAAACCTTGAAGTTTAAGGAGCTTTTCTCTTGGGTCATCTTTTAAACCGTGAAGAATCTTGGGGATATTGTCGGACATCATCGAAAAGATAAATCGTTCCTTTAAGCTGTTCAGATAAAAAGCAGGACGAGCATCTACCGATGACATGTCTAACTTAAATTCGGAACAAAAAGTCTTTATACCAATTACATCCCCATGCTCTCGATAATAATCCATAATGAAGTTATACTCTTTAACTTCGATACCATCGAGCCATTTTCGTTGTACGATAGAAAGAACCTTATAATCCTTTGCATTTAAGCATGCGATAAATAATTTTTCGGCTACTGTCATAAGAATCTACTTTTATTCTTTCGTTGTATCCTTTTCCGATAATCTTCACCCCTCACACAAACAGGAACCACCGCTTCACGTAACAAAGAGGCAATATCTTCGGAGAAAACATCCTTTACAAACTTAGGGTCTGTATTAGACGCAAACCAAATAGGTTTATTCATCTGAACCCGAAAACGAATAACAGACTCCATAACCCTTTTGACCAAATCTGGAAGATAAACAGGATTACCATCCTTATCTACATTCTTACCAAACTCGTCAATGCCGAGAAAATCAATATTCAAAAGAACGTTATTCAGTTCCTTCTTATCTTCATCAGAATACCATGATGAAGTAAATTTGTCGACAATCTCATCCATTGAATAAAGTCTAACTTTATTTCCTTTCGTTACTAATTCCTTAAAAGAACAGTTCATTAAATGACTTTTACCTGTCCCATTAGAACCCCAAAGATAAAGACCGATACCTTTATTGGTTGCTTCTTTGGAATACTTTAAGTATTTTTTCACGATTGCCAGTGCTTCCACGTCATTAGTAAAATCGTCAAATGACTTCTCATGCCACCCCGATTTTATTCCACAGTATAAGTAATACTCCTTAGTTTTTAAATCCATCTGAGTCATCTAATTGTTCAAGTTCTTCTTCGTCACACTCATAATGTCCCATCGTACCTTCCTCGCAATCTAAATCATTTAGCTCATTACAATAGTCAGTTAAATGACAACCCGTACAGTCTTTACCCTTGACAAAATTATAAGTCAGAGTAATTCTCAATTTAATATGTTTCATATACTAAAATTCAGAGTCTTCACTAATTGAACTTGTCATATCTCGCATGTAATCCTTAGAACCCATATCCGATTTGGTCAACGCATGAAACACATCATCTTTCATACACGCTACATTCGTCAACGTAGGTATACCTTTTTTACGATAAAAATCGTATCTCAATGTTGCCTCGACAATAAGAGAAAATACCGTAAACTTATCATACGCTTTAAGCATATTATTTGTCTGAAAATACTCGGTCTTATTTCGGATAAGATATATCTCTCCTCCTGTATATACCTCATATAAATAACCATGAAGTTCCGTAAAGTCACCCGGAGACATATTTTCAACACCTTTATCCAAAAGACGGTCAATCTGCTCACGAATATATCTGGAACGAGATTTATCCTTAGCCGACTTCGAAGAACCATATTTTTTAAGTTCTGTTTCAAGCAATTTGTTCGCTTCATCAAACAAGGAGTTCTTAACCTCAAACGGAAAGAATTTCTTACCTCGAAACTCACCTAAATAAATACGGCTATCATCATCAAACCAAATTAAGCCTTCCTCTGAAAGGTCATTCAATGCTTTAAAAACCTCATTTCTCCTATTGTCAATATTATCCCAATCCGGATAATAGTCATACAACTCTTGTTCGGTTTCAGAAAAAATACCGTATTTAATATCTTCACCATGTGGTGTAAAAGGAACTACATCCGATAACAAAGCTGAATAAAGTAGATACTTAAACGGTACAAGTCCAGTTATTGGCATATCTTTCCGAAGTCTTAAAAGAGCGTTCATACTATTTATCGTCTATAAGTTCTTTAAGTTGAATTTCCAGTTCTTCGGTAACTATCTTGTCCCCGATTTCAAGAGTTTTCTTAATTAAACTCACCTCCTCGTCAGTTGGAGAAATCGGTAATGTAACGCCAACTGTTATCTTGGCACTTTCATAATTACCCATATTTTTTGTAACCGACTTCTCATAGTAGACATTGGACTGTCCTTCCCTCAGAGAAGTGGAAACGGAATCGGCTGTTTTCTTTAAGGCTGGCATAATTTATTCCTTTCTTCTTTAAAGAGTTTATTTATTTCAACAATAACTCTTGGGTCAGGTTTCTGATGTAAAGGTAGTTCTCTAACAATGGGAGCAAGTTTAACCGCAAGAGATACAGGATAATATCTCTTATTCCCCACCATGATGGGAGCGGGAGGAAACAACTCTTGTCTCTCATATCGAAGAAGCGTAATCCTTGATTTTCCAACCAATTCACCCAACCCAGATATAGTAACAACTTCAACAGGAACACCTTTTACTAAAAGGATTTTCTTTTTGCGTTTATTCAGGCTCATCTGGGGTACTGTGTTTAACCTCCACACTAAATGCGAAAGTAGGTTTGCTCTTATAAATCTTCATTAAGAGTTCATCTGTTATCTTACCTTCATAATAAAGGGCCTCGATAACATCTTCTCGAATAGTAGGTACATTCTCAATACACTCAGAGAGGCCATTTTTTTCAAGAACCTCCATAGCTTCCGGTAAAAGTACTTTTCCAGTTCTCAATGTTTTTTTAAGATGTACCTCGACATCAACATAAGGAAGAATGGCTAATTTACTCCCACTTTCAAGAACATGTCCTTTTTCTTCAAGATAAGATTCCAAAGGTTTCCGCATTTTAGTGCACTCGGCCTCCAAATGTTTAATCTCTTTCTTGTTATTCGCATAACTAATGCCTAACAAGGCTAAATCTTTAACAGATTGAGTTGATTTTTCTTTCTTAACTGGCATAGCTCAAATTATTAAAGTATAAATAAAAAGAGAGTCGAAGATTTTATCCCCGACTCTCGTCTAATTCACTCGGCAATCGGATTACTCTGTGATTCTTTTTATTTTCGTATGAATTTTTGTATCAATAACACCCGAAGTGCCATCGTCATAATCGACAGTTACTTTTCCACGTTTAATGGACGCAACTTCTCCGTCATACCATTCTTGATTGTCGTCATTCCACCACACAGAAATCCGGTCTCCTACTTCAAGGTCTTCGAGAGAAACAAGGTCTTCTTTTTCCTTTTTACTTTTAGGAGCTTTGCTCTTAGCACCGAAAAGTTTGGAAATCTTGGAAGCTGTGTCGTCGAGGTCACAATCACCGTCTTCTTCAAAATTGTCAACAAGCTCGGCAATAGCATCCTCATTAGGATTTTCCGAAAGAGCGTAAATGGCAGAGAGAGCCTTCTTCTTTGTTTTTTTACCGGAATCAAAATCTTCGAGAATCTCAGCGATATTGTCTATCAATTCAGAGTCTTCATCTTTTGGTGCGTCATCGTCAGAATCTTCGTCATCTTCTTCTTCTTTTTTTGTCTGCATGGCTTCGGGATTCTCCTGAGCACCCAAAATGAGGTCTCTCAATTTTTTGTTCGTATTTTTCCCTTCAAAATCTTCGGGGTTAATACCGAACTCATTCTTACAAATTTTGATGAGTTCTTTGGGGTCCATTGCCATCAGTTCCTCTTTGGTATAGGAGGGAGAAACCTCAGCAGAGGAAGTTTCCGGTTTAGCCGGTGAAGCAGGAACTTTTTCTGGTTCCTCTTTTACAGAAAAGTCACCCATAGTTACTACGGGTAAATACATTTTACCATCGTGCTGAATAGATTCAATTTCAACACCTGCTGCGAACTGTGCTACGATTGTAGCAGTCGGCTTAATCTTTCCGATTACCATAATAAATAAAAATTAAATTGTGAATATAATTACATGCCGTTGGCATGCGTTAAAGAAACATTTAAATATAAGATTTATGTTTTAAATTTACAAATCACTCTGTAATAATCTTGGAGCAAGAAGAGTTATCTGTTATAACACAATGGTCTGCTCCATAAGTCGTATATAATGCTGTTCCGGGATTTATGGGAAATACTGAAAAATTCAAATTACATGGTTTAAATTCCTCAATGCGTCTCATTACTGTCTCAAAATCAGAAGAACGTACCTTGAATACAGACCCTACTTCAAGGGTATATAAAGTCTCATACTGTTCCTTAGTAGAGTCAGCTGTAAATTCTAATTTCACCACCATAACTACATAAATCTAATAACCGCCCAAAATTTTCGTTCAAAAAGGTATTCGACATTTGAAGCATGAGCTATTGCCTCCTTTTCAAAACATGTATTCTCACGTACCTTATGAAAGGTAATAGGAGAATCCAACTTATCGAATTTCCGCAAACTATTCATATTCCATAAATAAAGATAAGAATGTAATATCTCAAATCCATACACTATGGTAGGAACAAACGGAACAATACAAAGTAAGTAAATAGGATTGAACCATCCAAATAGCTCCGCAAGTCCACATAGAATAATCAAGGGAACGCTTACAGTTAAATGTATGTCTCTCTGTTGTCTAATATGAATGCGCTCATGATTAAGCGTGTGCACTGGATTACCCTTAAAGTCTTTACGTATAAAGAAAAAAGGATAAAATGCCCATGCCGAATACCATAGTTTAGACACTACAATAGGAAAACCATTTTTCAAACACCCAGAAAAAATATTCCAAAAAGACGATAGGGAAGCTATCCATTTATAGCTGTATTCATAACCCATATTATCCATATATGACTTTTCAGTATCGCCTTTTCGGAGTTTACCGTACTTAGCTCTATGAAAGAGGTATCTTTTTACCCTCCGAGATTCACTCTGTGCCCGACTCATCGTTCTGTTTATTACTTTGTTCAATACGTTCTAAATCTTCATAATGGGAGAAAACACCCAAAGTGGAAAAAAAGCTAACAAGTAAAAACCATAAAAAGTTATTATCATCGTTCCACTTAGCTAACCACAATGGGAATCCCCAAAGGATAACAAACATTAGAACCTTACATAATTCTCTAATAACACGTACCATATAATTATAAATTTCAATCGATATAAATATACATAAGTATATAGAAATATCCAAATAGACCTATAAGGCAGATTTTAAAGTTAAAAGAGTCCGTTCACCTTTATAATCGGCATTGATGGAGATAAATTTTTGGGCATTTCTAAAAACGGCAAACGTAATAGGGCAATTATCCAAAAGATATAAACAAACAGGAAATTTCTTACCCTCGTAGAGACGATTTATACGTCCAATAGCTTGTTCGGTATCTTTCATAGGTAAATGAATAATAAGGGTATCTAACCTATCAATATCAAGACCTTCCTTAGCTAATTGTGAGATACCAAAAATAAGGGGGCAAGTATTCTGCAAGTAATCCTCATCTTCGGGAGACCGTGAATTTGTCTCAGAAACGATGAGCATAGGCTTATATGCTGCAAAATACTTGTGTAAGTCCTTCAAGGTAGATTTTCGCTTTGAGAGGAAAAGAATGTTTCTACCTGAGTCCAAACATTCTTGAATAACACGAATAGCAATCTTTCTACGTCCAGAATGTTCATTCAAATACGAGTCAACGACTGAATAAGGCATCTCAGAACTTCGTTTAAGACATGAAGCTATTTCATGAAAAGCAGTTTTTGTAAGAACCCCCTTTTTATATTCTTTTTCTGCAACATCTCTTAAATCAAGAGATGGAAACTCTATGGCACTTTTAGTCTCAGAATAAGGAACATTGTTCCTATCCAAGAAGTCTACAAAATGTTCGTACTTCTTATTTTTCGATAAGATACTCCTTATTTGTACATTAGTCTTTACACTATAAACAAGAGGCCGTGGAAAATGACTCTTCATCTGAATACACTCTCCAAAGTGGTATTTAAGTATCTTATGAACTCCATCCGTTCTTCGAAATGTAGCCGTAAGAGCAGTCCGATAAATGGCAGGTACTTCGTCAAGAATAGGAAGATACATCTCAGCACCAACACGATGAGCCTCGTCAAGAATAACGTGGCCTACATTATGTATAAGTTCAGCAGGAAGTTTTCTACACGTAAATAAATCCAAAACAATTATTGTAAAGTCACTATCCACACGAATTTCGGTATCCTTAGAGGAAACAATTATACAAGTAGAATCTGTTGACTCTTCAATACGTTGTTTCCATTGCTTGGCCAAATAATAAGTGGGAACCAATACCATTGTCTGTTTACCTCGAATCATCGAAAAATAAATGGCCATAATAGTATTATGTGTAACTGTGCCATCTGCAAGGCAGTACCTATGATTTCCATCAAGAGTAAAACCGTAGTAATCTCCTTCTCCAATACTTTCAACAGATATTCCATTAACCCTTGAGTCTTTATTTATGCGCCTTCTAAGTGGAACTTTTCTACCCAATTTAGTGGGTAATTCACTAAAATCGCCACTTATAGACAATCTCCAGTAAGATTGACCCTTAATAATTTTCTTAGTCAATTTTACACGAAAACCCAATGACCAACACAGCTTACGAACCTGCAAAGCAAGGTCTTTTCGTTTCTGAATAAAATCAAAGCAACCCGTACTATAACTTCCATCAGTATCAAGTAATCCTGCAAGAAGCTGCAAGCGATTTTCCCTTGAATTGATAAGATAATCATCCGGGATATGCTTATTCTGAATTAGATTATAAAATCTCAAAGCATCTAAAAGAGGGTTCTTATGTCTTCCTTTTTCAATCTCCTTACCAACAAACTTATATACATTGGAATTATTACCCTCCTGCCTAACAAGTTCAAGATTACAATTAAACATACCCGCAATTTCACGATAATAGTGAACCAAAACCCTATCTCTGCGGTCTGTTGTAATGTGTGGCACACGAGAAGTTCCATCGCCAAGCCATGCACCAAGAAAATAAGGAGGAATCTGAACTTCCCTATTAGAATATTCAACTGGAACACAATATCCGTAAAGATATGATTTCTGAGTCTTAGAAAGTTTCAAATAATCCTCGATGCAAATATCCCTTACTTCTCCATACTGAGAGGCATTATGAGCATCCTTCCTATGCTGCTCTTTATTACCAAATCCCCATGGCCTATATTGCAATGATAATATGTGAGACCTATTTACAGTATAATCAATGCCTTTTTTCTGATGCACGACAAACATCTCCTCATGACCCCTTGCAAGAGAAAGAACCCTACGAGGTGTACTATCATCACCCATAAGTAAATCCCCAACACGAATGTCCTCTACATTCTTAACAGACCCATCGTACATAAGAATGGGAGTTCCTTTTCCATGACACTTACCCGTACCACAAGCAGCTTCAAGTAAAATACCTGTGCTTTCTTCAAAGGCAGAAGAATTATCGTCCCAAAATTTTTGTTGATAATCCCGAAGTTTGAACTTAAAATGAATCTTTACGTCTCTACCTTCATTCCCATACTTACCAAGTTCTCCTATGTAATATCGAGGAACAATATAAGATGAACCTACTTTCTTTAAATAACAAATATAAGGTTCAATATGTCCATAAATCTTACCCTTGCCAAATCTTTTCTTATTTACATATTCAGGATTCGGTAAAGTAAGATTTTTTTCTAAGGTGGAAATATCTATACCTAAATGTCGTAGTTCAGACTCTGTTGCCACAAGGTTACTACCTACTTCCATAACTATTTATAATTACATTATACTATATAAATATAAATATAAATATAAATATAAATATCTACAAATAGCGTCCATTAAAGACCCGGAAGTGGAAAAACACCTAATAGATTAGGAATAATGATTTCACCTTTACCTACATTATCTCTGTAATAGTTCCACGGAATAAGCCCGTCACATCCAGATTCATAAATGGTAGCGGAGCTTCCATTATTATCCTCGATGAGCATCTGATGCGTTATATAAGCTCCTACTTGAATATCTACCAATTCACCCTTAATATTATAAACAAGAGCTAAACAAACTTTCGCAAAACTGTATCTTGGAGGGCGTATAGGAGAATCTTGCGGGTGTTTTCCTTGAAAAATAGGAAATGAACCAATCTCTCCATAGGGTAAAAAAGATGCGTATGTTACGTCTGAGATGTCATAGGTGTTTAAATTTTCAGCCGGTATATTCAAGTCCTTAAAATATTGAAACAAAGAGGGGGTATTTTTGGAATATTTAAGGCTCATTATATTACAAAAATACACTAATTGCATATTAGAAGCAACAGCATAATGTATTCTTCGGGAATTGACCTTAATGTATAAGGTCCCATTCTTAATAAGGTATCTTACGGTGTCATCACTGCCAAAAGATGTCCATTTACTGGTTATTTTATTGTTTAATTTATTTTCTAAAATGGAAAAAGCACGGTCATAAGAATCTCCTATCTGAATACTCCCCTTAACAGACGGGTCTAAATCTTGAACAAAAGATTTCCTAAACGCTAAGGGCGTATTCTTAGCAGTGAAGTTGGGAAACCACAGAATATTTCCTGCATCAGACAAACAAAACATTCCAAGAATAGCAACTAACTTACCTTCGTCATCGGTTGAAGCATGACTTAATTTAAGTTTTTCGTTTTCGTATATAATCTGATTAGCCGCAGGAGAAGAAGTTCCGTCCTCAAATTTAGCTCCAGCTATATCATGAGTGCGGTCATCTTCGTAAGTAACAGTTTTCTTATCGGCAAGTAGCTGTACATAGACTACTGATGAAGTGCTGGTAAAATTGATACTTAAAGTTGCTGGGGCTAGTGTAAACTTACAACCTTTGGTCTCCACATAACTAATAATACCTATTTGTACTGTTAAAAGGCTCTCATTATACTGTAAGGAAAAATCAAGGTCAGAACAAACTCCTACTTTGTCATCAAGTGAGTCTAATTGATATTTAATAGCCTCAATCTGTCTATTTAAATCAGACGTTGTAAATAGATTCGGAGAACCCAAAAAAACGCTGCGAATTATCTTTTTTCCAGCATCGAATACTTTGTCAACAATTTTGCTCATACGAAATAAGGATTTAATAGCTTATGATAATAAAAATCTGATTTGGGGTCAAAAGTAAAATTTATCTGTAAATTAGGGGAAAATCCCAATTGGTTTCTTAGAGTACTTTGTAAGTATTCTTTTATTATGGATTCTTCTTTGGGGAAATCTCCATTGAAGAACTTACTTTGTATTATAATAGTAAGTCTCTGTTCAGGATTTATGCGGCTATTATCATCACAGATATAAAATTTTTCGTCTTTACTATCTGCAAGAATGTACCCTTGTTTTATAGAATCTAAAATAATTAACGAGGGTCTTACATAAAAATCTGCGTCTAAAACACTGACCTCTCCAAGAGATAAAACGCTACAATAGAGTTGAATACCTATCTTACTTCCACGAGTACGGCAAATAGTGTCCACATTGAGAAGAAATTGTTGCATAATCTGAATAGGGTACTCAATGGGAAAATCTGAGAATCCAAACTCATCAAGTTTTTTAAGCAGCCATTTTTTATCCATTAAAAGAGCGGCATTATCTACACGTAAAGAATCTGCAATAATAGAGGTTTTAACTTCTTGCAACGAGTCAAGAAGCCTCATGAAATTCATTACAGTGGGGTACTCTTGTAATTTATCCGGTATGCAATTACTAAACAACATTTATCCTAACAATTAAATCCTTTTGACTTATCTTTCTGAATATCTCATATTCTTGAAGAGTCACATCAGGCATAATAACCTCTTGCGGACCCATTTGAATCTTAAATGTGACATTTTGTAAGCCACTAATTCGAGACCTCATCAATATATCTATGTCAGATTTGATAAAAGTACTGCCATAATCAGCATCTACCAATGGGTTAGTAACATCTTCCATAACTTGTCTTATGGAACTTTCTATGAAGTCTCGATTATACCCGGATAATATTATAGCGTCAATAATTATCTTGGAAGCGGATATATCCGCAGCGGTAACAAGGTTTCTGTATTCATTTTGAACATAAGCTCCTTCATAGCCCGCCATAATATAAGGATAAAACTCTTGTTGAATAACCGTAAGTTCTTCAACAGTAGGCTCAAAAAATCCAGAGGTCGGAATAACCCTATAAGTAACATTTCTACCTTGAACGATAACTTTGGACTTCTGAACAAAAGAGAAACTATTTAATATATCTTGTGAGACTTCTTCATTGATAGCCGCTCTTTTAGTATTAAAAAATAAAGGAGCTTTCTCCTTGATAGACGCTAAGGATTCGGCATAAATACCACCTTTTGCATTAGACAGCATCGATGCCGAAATAGCTTTCCGAGAGGGTAGGCTATCATTTACAGTCGCTAATGCAACAGATATATTGCCATCGGAACCTTTACAAATACGGTATTCAATGTGAACTATCTTACCGATTGAAGGCTGTACTCCAAATCCGTTATTGCCGAAATATATAGAGCAAGAACCATCTTCTTCCGGAAGAACCATAAAATGATAGCTATCGATAGAGGATAATCCAAAATTTCTAACTCTTGTATAAGTGATATTATCGACTACAATAGAAATACTATCTATATCTATGTTAGCTTTTCGGAGAAGAATGTTATACCCATTATAGGTGATGTCTTCGGAAAAGTGAGTCCCCTCATGTAGTAGTAGTACTAAGGAAGTATCTGACGAAGTTTTCTTCACCTCAAAATTCTCATCATTCGTAAATTTGGTTCCATTTACGTCAATAACCAAGTCACCTTTTTCATAAGATGTCTCTTCTCCCGCTGAGAAAGTCACATTGAAATTACTCTCAGCCCCTTTACATGTAATAGGTTGATAACCCATAGAAGATGCCTTTGAGAAAGCATTACTATAAGAACGCATTTTTCTAAGAATACCCTCGTTGGCAAAGGCATTTATATACCAAAAATCTTTTTCAGAAAAAAGAGCAAAGAGTTCCACTAAAAACTCTCCAAAATCAGATTTACTTCTATCGGTCCATTCTGGAAATAATGAATCAGCAAGACTATGAGCCTTATCTACCATCTGAGACATCGTAGCATTTACTAGCAAGTCCTCATCAGGAATAATAAGGAGGTTCGAGTATTTCTGCAATTTTTCAAGCGTAGCAATATCCAAACCTTTGAAATACTGTAAGAGTTGTTCCTTAGTAGTAGCCATAAAGTAGTTCTTTAAACAAATGTAACGTCTTGAATAACACTTTTATCTTCTTGAACAGAATTATACTCCACCATTAGAGAGTAATTTTTTCTGTCATTAGATACGTATCCAATGTCAAGAGCATTTATAGAAACATCTGGAACATACTTTTGAATACCTTTTTGCAATGAACCCAAAAGGAGAGTTCTATTCATAGTAAGATATGTCACAGGTTTCTGAACCAAAGATATAAAATTGCCGCCAAAATCTGACGTATAAATCCGAAATTTATCGAAAATACAATAAAACCATATATTATCCCTTGACTTTTCGACTCCTTCCGTCAAAAAAAATCGGCCATTTTTAAGAATAAATCTACTTGGTAATCCTTTCATAATTATCCGGGTATTGCGTTAATAATAGCTGTAAGTGTAGCAAGTGTGGAAACTAAGGCTTGGACAGAATCAGGTAAAACAAAATCTAAAAGTAAGGCGTAGCTAAACAACTGTATTAAAAAATCAGTTACGCTTTTTAATACAGCGAGCAAATTCTGTTTTTTCTGGGAGTTATCAATAGCCGTATAAGCGGGGTTAGGTGTAGAAGTGGCTGTTCCAACTGTAATAACCGATGGCACAAGATTAGAAGCTGTTATCTGCGTAGCACTATTTTTTAAGGCATTGATGCTGTCTTTTACTTGTTTGTACAGATATTTAATCTGAGAGATATTTTCGTCTATAAATTTTTTACCCGGACCGTCCGCATAGAAAGCTACAAACTTATCCTTCATAGCTTTTCTCTTATCATCAGACTCGCATTTATCAAGAGCGTCCTTAAACTCCACCTCAACATAATTATCGATGATACTCTCAGAGGAAAGACCCGGTATCGAATCTCCAACACGAAGTTTATCTAAGGTATTCTGCATGTCATTTATTGAAGCCATGTTATAATTTTATAGAGTTAATATTCTTTTCGATGTCGTTCAATGTTTCAGAAAGGTCATCTAAAACCATTAAAGTATCGGGTCTAAACTGTTGAGGACCTATCTGAGTATTTATAGTGGCCTTACCAAGTTGTTCTACAAGAGATTTTATTACCGAGAGTAACCTTTCAGTAGTATTGTAGGAAGATGCTTTCGCACCTTTAACTGGATAGAACCCAATAATCATTGGAGAAATAAACATATCCTTCTCATAAGTTACCAAAGCGAGAAAATTATCTTTATTAGCTGAAATCCAAGTAGCCGAGGGAATCGTCACATTTGTACCCATAATAACAACAGGAGCATAAAGACATTCTCCTGTTCGTAATCTAACTTCGATTAAGTTATTCTCAGTATCGCCGGTTATTTTTCCAAATTCAATCATCGTATAAAATCTAATTCAGTCCATGCACCATCAGAATCCCAAATTTGTTTAAGACCCCGTAAAAAGAAAGAGGTTTCCAAGTCTTTACTATGGTAACTTAATACCCCTCTTATCCTATAAGTTCTTTGAGAACGAATGTTCAAATCTTGATTACATTTAGCTGTTACGGTTATACCAAAAAACGCTCTGTCAAATACAGCTGTTTGCTCGTCATAAATAGTTTTAGCGGTATAATAGAAACTAGAAAATTCGGGGTTAGTCGAGTCGTCTCCCCACTCCATAGAAGTAGGACCTCCATTACAAATTTTCTTATATAAAGCTGGGTCGTGTTCTTTAACCCATTTGACTCGTTCTTCATCAAGTTCATAAAATGTTATCTTACGCCTGCCGTCTTTATCGGTGGTTATCATAGAGACAGACTCTTTATAATCACCAGTTTCTTTATCATAGTACATAGCTGTTCGAGAAACAGAATATGCCAAAGATATATCTTCATCAATTTGAACCTCTTTTAAGATTCTGGGACGTTTCTGTGAGGAGTTAGGAAAAGATTGAACCTCAGAATCTCTAATTGTAGAGTCCCATTTAAGTTGTTTATTAGTAACCCCATAAAGAGGAAAAAGGAATACAATGTCTGATTGCATCTGCATAGCTTTTTGGAAAGACGCAAAATTTATCTTGTCAACCCCATTTTCAGAAGAAAACCACACAGTACATCCAAAATCTCTGGCAAGGTCAATAAGGAATTTCCAGTCAGACATATTTTTCTGATACCTAATATGTATCTTATCTATCTTAACGTTTCTCGAATCAGAGGACAAATCGATTACACCTATCTCATAATTGTTCTCCTCAGCAATACCTTTAATAAGGTCATACAGAGAAAGCTCCTCAGATTGGGCAAATTTACGTGGACTATTCTTATCGGGGTACACAAAATGTTTCTTGTCCTTACCGAATTTCGTAAACCCATAGTTCATGCACTCCACAGTAAATGAGATGGCTCCACTATCCGTAAAAGACGTTTTAAGACGTGTAACTGTTCCAGAAAAAACATGCTGAAATTCATCATCATCTGAATAATGATTTTTTCCGTGTAGCATAACCTTTTGACCCACAAAAAAGTAGTATAAAAGTATGTCTGCATTTTTATTAACGGTAAATGAAACCGTATTTAATAGGTCCGCATGTTCCTCATAAGTTACTGGGTACGTCACATAAGGAGTTATATCCAAATAGTTATCAATAATGTTTCTACCCGGTAAAGTCTTTAACACGTCAGGGTCTATTTTATTACCATCATAGACCATGAGCTTAAATTGAGGTTGTAAAGGTCTATATAGTGTCATGATTATCTTTTTACGTCAGAATCTCTTATTATAATTTTTGGAAGTCTTATAATATCTCCGGGATTCCAAGCATCCGGAAGCCGTGGAGGATTATTATCTGCTATATATGTCCAAAGATATTCTAAATCATCACCAAAAATTTTAGCCGCAACTGTGTAAAGATTTTCGTCCACCTTTAAAACATACTCATACCATTCTAATGTTACCGATGCATCTTTTATAGGGTAATGGGCTACCTTACCACCCAAAAATTGGGCAACAAGGTTTTTCTTATTATAAAAAGAAGGGCTAATCATAAATCCATTACTTTAACTTCCATAAACTCAAAAACTCCAAACTCAATGTCGATAGTACCTCTTAAAGGTGTTAAATCCTTATCGAAAAGAGTATATGAAACAGGGGCACTCTTTATAACCCCTTCTAAATATAGGGGGCCTATGGCCAATATTACGATAGCAGGAGGTCTAAATTGTCTTTTGGAGACCATTCCTCCTTCTGCAAATTTAGGGGTCTTTTCATTATCCAAAGGGGCAGGGTACAGAAAAGACTGTATAAGCTCGACTTCGGGTAAAATACCACGTGCGTCTACTCTTGATAAAGAGTAAGCACCCGTATCGGTAAATTTGAAACTATCGGGTCCAGAGGACGGGAATATATTTTCTTTAATAGTACGTCCTTGACTCTTTATATCGGCAACAGTATCTCGCCCGAAAAAATTTCGGTCCTTATTAGAGGAATAATCATTACCTTCGGTTTGAAATTGTTTTGCAAGTTTAGACCCATAAGACGTAGGTCTAAAAGAGCTTTGTTTCGATTGAGGTGTATTGTCTAAAAATAACTGGAAAGAAATAATTCTCTCACCTCCACCACCCCAAATATAGTCGTTATAAGGAAGTCCAGCGTATGAACGAAGCTCATATAAAGTCTCTTTTACGTCACTAATAGTTTGTGGGTTAAACTGAAAGCGATAACCATTGCTTAAATCAGGAGTACTAACGCCTTCAACAAATCTCTTGTCGATAATAATCCCACGAGTGGACGAATAAGGTCTTGGGTATCTGTCAGAAGAATAAGCATGAGAAGGAGCCTTTCTAAATATAGACATAAACTCACTTCTACCAGCAGTTATAGCACTGTTTATAGCTGATTGTCCTAATGTCTCTATCATAATGTACCTCCTCTCACATTATTATCTCTCTTCAAATCAAGAATAACCTGTTTAACTTTTCGGGCAAGAACATTCTCATCGATGCCTTCTCCGTTTTGTACAATAATCTGAATGGCTCCGTTTCCAAATGATAAATTAGTAGAAGGTCCACTATTTCCACCACCTACACTTCCAAAGTCACTGGGCATGTTAAAAGATGTCGCTAATGGATTGGGTGTGTCGGTTTTTTCATCTTTCTTACCGAACAATCTATCCATATAATTCTCGGAGTCATTCTCATCGTATTTACCGCCTTTGACTGCAAGATTAACTCCTGTCTCAGCAGCCATTTTCTCATTTAATTCATGTAAAGCGTCATTACCTTTGCCAAAAAAATTGGCAATCTTTCCGGGAATATTTGCAAATTTTGAGAATATTTGCTTAACTATATCCCAAACATGTTCAATAGGTTCAAATATATTCTCCCGAAGCCATTTCACAATAGGTGAATCTTTAATCTTATCCCATATCCATTTAAGGCCATCACCTATCATCGAGAATAAATTCTCGAAGGGAGTAATTATCCATTCCTTAAATTTTTCCCATAGCCATTTAAGGCCATAAATAACAGCATTGATGACGGTGGCAATGATATTCCAAAGAAGTTTTATCTGTTCCCACCACAATTTAAGAGCACCATTTATATAGGTTCTAACTCCTTTAAACTTGTTGTATAACATAACAACTGCTGCAACAGCAAGCATAATCCACCCTAATGGATTGGTAGTGCTAAAAGCAGTCAATAAAGCTCTAAATCCATTAGCTAATGCGGGTATTATAACTCTTATATTTCTAATAAGACCAAAAATAAATTTGAGTCCTTTTGCAACAAAACCAAAAACTTGTTTAACCTTAAAGAGGAAAAATCCTAATTTTTCAGCGATAATTTCACGATTGAAAAATACCAAATTAAGAATCTTTCCCACAGAAACGTATATTTTTCTGGCCCATCGTGGTAAAAAAACAGCCAGTGATTGAAGCCATCGAGTATACTTATTTCCGTCATCACGCATACGTCTAACATACCTTTCTCGTAGGGCAAAAGTACGCCGAAGTCCAGTTCTGTAAGACCTAACCGACTTCATAGCAGCATCTCCAATAACGAATACACTTTTTAATACCTTGTACGCAATAAGAAGTTTAAGTACACCTTTTATCTCATTACCATATTCCTTGAAAAAATCAACGACTCGAAGTTTCCAAAATTCCAACCACACAACAAAAGACCTCATTCGTTCTGCAAAAGTATCACTTGAACCAAGTAAAGTCTGAGTAACTTTTTTAGCTTGTTTACCGAGCCAAACTATCGTATGCCCAACTTGGGTGACAACCCAATTAAGAACCATACCAATTCCTTCGCCATACCTTTTTATGGCAATCATGTTCTGGGTAAGTTCACCGCCTTTACCAAATTTATCTCCAATCATTTGAAGCATTCCAGAAAAAGCCCCGTAAAGACTACTTGGGTCATTCGGCTTACCAATTACAGAATGTAAGAAAGATTTATATACCCCTTTAAGTCTATTTGTGCCATCTTGAATTGTTACAAAGTCATTCTCTATGGCCCTCATTAACCCTTTATGCGTTTTAAGAAAGTTCATAACGGCATTCTGCATCATCACAGTATTGCCTTGAAACTTAGCGAACATTTTTGTCGCTCTTTGTGTCATAAAGCCGGCATCGACTAAGCCTTGTAAATTCCCATTGATGGCATTTGTGATAAGTCCTGAAAATTCGGCAAAACTCTTACCCGTAGCATGAGCGGCTTTACTTACCCAATCAAGATTTTCTCCAACTTTAACGCCAACAGACATGAGCTGATTCATACCTTTTAATTGGTCGCTAACGTCAAAGTAAGATTGTCCTTGAACAAGTCTCCGTTGAGCTTGTTCCATAGCTTGCATAGTAGAGAGAACACCTCCTAATCGGATAGTGTTCTCTTTCAAAACGTCAACGTATTCAGAGGCAGTACTCTTTAAGGCATAAAATGCCGAAGCCAAAGTAAGAGAAGCCCCAGTAAGCCGTGTTAACTTAGTTAAAGTGCTCTGCGAGATGGCTATTCCAAAATCATAAGCAAATTGAGCCTTACCACTTCCTGCCATTTTAATTAAAGTTTTTCAAGTTTCGATAAATCAAGAGTCCGTGTAAGAGTTTCCGATTCTCCCAAAGTAATCGTAATCTTAACAGATTTAGTCGTATCGTCTATACGAAGAACAATAATCCCATCGTCAATTACTTTCTCTTGTGCAGAGTCTTTCTGCATTTTTGCAGAAGTGCTGCCCTCTGGGAGAGGAACAAACAAAGATACATAATATCCGGATTGTTCCTCCTTTTCCGAGGAAAATTCTTCCCATTCTTCTATGTGATTAAGTTGTCCACGTACTACATCGTCCAAACCGACTTCAACATTACTCTGTAATGAATAAATCGGGAGATTTAAAACGATTTCAGATGGCTCCATAGGAAATACACCTGTTTTAGTAGGAGTAGAGCCTCCAAGTAAACCCCAATCAGACACTGAGCCATCATCACTCATTTTCTGATAGAAACTTTTATTTAAACGGTCCAAATATGTACTTCCTATGGGAGCTTTTTTTAAGTTATCGTAAGTAGAAACGTTGCCTTCTCCAAGAGCAACAAAACGGGATAAAACTTTTTCCGATGAATTTAATATTGTAGCTATAAGTTTCATGACATGTCTTTTTTCTTAGATTCTTCTTTTATCAATTCCATTTCCATTTTAAAAAACTTATCTCTATCTTCCGAATCCATGAGCATTATTCGGTTGTAATCTTGGCCGAGACGTTTCATTAGGATATACGATTTTGACGTTAAATCATACTTTCCAAGCTCATCATCTTCTGCATATTCTTTTGGAAAGAAAAGAATACCCTTCTGTACAGCCCAAAGGTTGAACATAGGGTATTCTTTATACCATAAATGGTACTCCGTAGGATTAAACGTCATTCCGAGAAAAAACTGCTCGCCTCCATAATCATAGGTATTTCCCTACGTTCGTCACAACCACACACCTCATAATAGGCGTAAGGAAGTGTCGGCAAGCATTCAATAATCTCATTCCGTATTTCCTTCAAATCTATGCCCGACAAGTATTCGTTGAATATCTTCAACCCATACCATGTATGGAACTCCTTGGGTAAAGTGTCAAGTACGTTTCCTTCTTCGTCTACTTTATCAACAGATAACAAGCAGTCCATTGCGATACGTCGCCAAAATCCTATGCTATCAGAAAAATATTTTTCTTGGCGAATTGCATCTTCAAGAAGTGGAACCCTGAATGTAAATCTGTTAAATTCAATATCAGTTATACCTAAGTACTCAGGTTTATCAGTAATCTTTGGAATTTGCGGAGGAATAAAGCCGTCTCTCAATTTGACTACAACATGCTCGTAATCAGTAAGAGACTCCATCATCTCCTTAGTTTCCGGTAAATAGTCAATTTTATCCAAGTCAATGTCGGCTATCAATTTTTTACCGCAATATTTACAGATAACTTCCTGTTTCGGAATAAATGATACCCATACTCTACGATGAATTTCTACCATCAAGGTATTTACCTCAGCGAGGGGTAACTTCAAAACAGCCAAAGGTATGGTGACAGAACCATCTTCAAGGTACTTCTTCCGTACTTCGGGGCCGATTTCTATGTTACCGATTCGTTTAACAGCCGCAGAGATAACATTTCCTTGCCATGTAAACGGTTTCTCAGACAGTTTTTTTACGAAAATCTTTTCCGCAACACCATTTGTTTTGAGCAATTCTACATCTTTATGAACTTCTCCGTTAATTCGGAGTCCTACTGGAAGTTCAAAAAATAATCCATCCATAATACGATTGATGTTTAGTTATTGTTTAATATTTAAGAACCGGCTGGTAAAATAGTCCAACCGTCACAGTGAGCTGTATAAGATACAATAAATTTATCCGAGCCACCTACGTCAAAATTCGGATAGTTCGCTGCGTTAAAAGCAAACCCTTCGAAAATAATCGTGAGAACTTCTTGTCCTTGATGCATCTTAACAGCTGTAACAGGAAGTTTCAGACCATTCTCAATCATGGTATTAACGAGAGTCTCCATAGCACGGTCAGCTGCACTACCATTGTAAGGTCTCGTAAGTGTCATTTCACCGTAATCTGTAAGCTGGTCGGTAAATTTATACTTTCTATTGGTTCCTGCATCAACTACTTCGACAGTTCCAGAAGATTTCGACATTCCTTCAAGAGTCTCGAATAAACCATCGGAATTGATACCCTCAACGGGGATATTTAAATACCACCCGTTAACTACATATACATCTTGTGGTTTCTGTGGTTTCATATTATGCCTCCGTTTCTATTGTGGTTAATATATTATCGTTTCTCTGTAAAGAAAGCCGAATACTTTCCGTGCATTCAGTAGGAATCCACAGAACGTCTATATTCAAGAGCTTTCTATCCTGCGTAGGCGGATTATTGCTCTTGTCACAAATACCTTGATAGGCTTGGTTAAAGTCAACGCTTCCTTCAAGAGCACCATTATCGTACTCTGTCTTAAAGAATTGGTTCAATTGAACAAGAGCTTCACGCTTCAATCCGGGAGTATTCGGCTTTTGTTCCAAAAATCTCATCTTAGAGTTCAGTGCCCTCAGATAGTAAGAGGTCTGCATACGAATATGTACGCTTGAATACAAGCTATTTGTAGAATACGTCCGTGAACTACCAACGTAATAACCCGTATTCTCGACATATTGAATAATATTGCACGAGAATTGTTGTACGAGCTTATTGATAGATGCCTGAGACAACCGAGGGGGGATAACTTCTATAACATTTTTGAACAAAGAATCTATTCCTGCGGGAGGAATATGTATAAAGTCTCCTTGTAAATACGGTGTACGGACATAAGCGGCTCCTAAAATAGGTCCAATAGCTGGAATCAGTACTGGATTTCCGTTTTCATCTGGAATTTTACACCACCCCATATAACCTGCGAGAAAACTTGTCTCATTAGTTTGTAATTCTAAGGCGTATAACTCGGCAGTTCCTTCGTCTGCATTAAGGGGCATATTTACAATACCGATTGGATTCTTACGTGTCTTTAAGTACTCGTTCAGAACTTTCGCCATAGAAAGAGAATGAAACTCCGTACAAGCAATAATCTGAACGTCATATCCGTCAAAACATGAAAGCCCTTTCGGGTCAGTAGTACTCTCAATCGGGTAAAAATCAGACTCTTGGACTTCACCGTCTACACCACCAGATAAACTGGCCGTATAAACTTTGTCATCTCGTTTAGAGATTGTTGCCGAAGTAACAGCATTCATAGCTTTACTGGTCAATACAAGTTTAGTGTCCGAAGTAATTGAGGCAACCGTTCCAATTACTTTCTTATTGCTGTCGTACAGCACATTTCCTACTGCAAGGTCAGTCTTAAATGAGGTTCCTTCTCCTGTAATTTCATTACTTGAAGTGGTAGCCGTAGCAGTACCTGTAATACTTTTATAAGTAAGTTGTTCTATCTCCTTACTAAATTCGATAACAATGTACTTGCTAACTTTATTAACAGCAGTTTGAATCTCAGAGAGAGTTCCATAGCTATACGTTTCTTGTTTACCCCCATACGTAACGACAAGAGTAAACATACCTTTTACACGAGAGCTATAAGAATAGAGTGAAACTTTGATTCCGTTAGCCCAAACTCCGGGGTCTTCTTTCCCTTTGTAACCGGCTTTTACTGTCATAGTTGCGTCATCCGATAAACTTCCAGTGCCACTTGCAACAACAGAACCTGAGCCAACAACTCTGGCAAGATACATTGTAACAGGAGCATTTCCAGCTTCATCGAAAATACTTTTGACAATACCCGGACCAAAGAAAGATGCACTTTGTCCTCCAAATACATTATTGAACTCCTCCAAATTTGTTATCTTCACAGGCGAAAAAGCTCCACCTCGTACAAATTGACCGAGAAGTCCAATGTTTCTTTTGGAGGGTTCTTTGTAGGCGGTAGCTCCATTAGCAACGCCTTCTACAATAGTTAATCCTACATCAGCCATTTTAGTTATTGTTTTAAATTTATTACTTAGCAAGCAACACCCCAATCAAAACACCTAAAAGAGTGCCGCCGACTCCTACACCAATACCAATATTCGTAACTCTCCGTTTCTCCTTTTCCAAAGATTTTTTTAGAGACGAATTTAACAAACAAGATTCTTCATATTTTTTATTCTCAAATAAATACAAAGAATCTGTCTTCAAAGATAATGTTTTCCAATAAGTCAGTAAAGAATCTTGAACAAATATTTGGCTTCTAAGATTCTTATTTATCTTTTTCTGAAAGTATAAATCATTCAAAGACCTATTTATAGTTATAAGTTGAGGCTTAGTTATGGCAAGAACTGTATCATTTCCCCAAAGAATCTTTTTTGGATAAAAATTCTGAGAGAAACTTAATGTTATAGTCCCAATCACCATTAGAAAGCTCAATATCAGTATCTTCATTTTCTTTGATTATTTGATTTAACTGTTGCCTTATTTTTTCACGTTCTAAATCAATACGCTCAATTTCTTTTTGGTATAAAAGAATGTCCTCTTTAAGTTCTTTAATCGTATCATTAAGGGTACGAATATTATCTTCGTAAATCTCAGAGTCTATAATAGGGGGGTTAGAGTTAGATTTACTAAGAGAAAATATAGCTACGGAAATAGCTATCACAGCGATAATGATAAAAACTACATTCACTTTACTCTTACGTCCCATGTTCTAACTCTTAAAGTGTTCGTTTATTTGTTCGATAGATTCTACGAGGGAGTTCTCAAATTTACGATTTATTTTTAAATCGGCAAGAAAAATAACGTCGTCTTTATTGTCTTGAAAAAGCCATTCAATAAGAATCCCCATATAGCCGGACCCCATTAAAACCGTAAAAGAAGCCTCTTTATCACGTTCAAGATAGGAGTCTTTATAAAAGCGCATTTTAAATTCCGGAAAATCCTTTTTGAATTGACTAAGAATAATATCTGAACAAACATCAGCATCTGTTACTCCGGGAGTCGTGTAGACCTCAACTCCCTGTGCTGACATCCAAGAAAGACCACTTCCAGCAGCATTATTATGCAAAGAAATTAGAAGTTTTCTATTCCCAGTTTTTAATTGAGTGGCAAATTTTTTTCTGTAAAAAAGACCCGGCTCATTATCTGAGTCGGTAGTAACATAAACGTCATAGCCCAAAGATTTTAATCTGGGAACAAGGTTATTTATCCTATCCCTGCTCCACAAATATTCTTTATGTCTACCATCAGGAGAACATTTACCTTTTACGTCTTTTCCATGTGCAGGGTCAAAAATAATAGTTATAGCTTTCATAGTAGACTAAAAAGAGTATTTAAAAATTTAATAACCTTTGTACCTAAAAACCCGATAGTAAAAGCTAATATACCCATAACTACAAATGTGGTGATTTTGGGGTATTTGACGAAAAAAGAAAGTTTCTCAAAAGACTCTTTATTCTTATAAACAGGGCATCCATGTGTGTCGTCTTCATATCTTTCAAGAAGACCTGTAAGTTTATCCAATTTAGTGTTGGTTTCTTCAAGAGATTTTTTAAGCCCGTCTTGATTTTTACTTAAAGCCTCGCACTTTGTTTCAACAAGCTCCGCAAGGAGAAGAATCTTCTTATCTTGCAAATTTTCTTTATCACACATGAGTTCAAGCGTCTCAACAATTTTACTGTTCATCTGAATCCCTCCACATAGCAGAATCAACCCATACGTTATCGTCATTCCAAGAGCCGCTTTGGAGAATCCAATCAATATCAGAAGAAAATAAATCTGGAATAGCCCTTACAAGACCTTGCTTTAAATACGTCTCAAACTGAAACATCTCGGAAGGCTCCACATAGATATATTCAGTAGGTAACAGTCTAAGTATAACGTTATTATATAGGAGTTCTAAGTTAAAATTTACGATAGAAACAATCAAATATTTACCGTCCTGAGTTTCTATCGGGGTGGACTCAAAAGGCTGTTCTTGTAATTCTTCAAGAGTCAAGGAAGCCGAGAATATATTTACACCGACCCCAGCATCCACAATATTCTGTGCAATAGAAGGGTCTTCAAGTATACACACTTTCTGAATGAACTCGACAGCAGCCTGCTCAAACCCCTTAAAATCAGTTATGGTAAACCCTACTATCATCTTACATAAAGTCCTATACCATTAGGTATATCTAACTCAACAGGAGCTTCTGTAAGTTTTCCGGGAAGAAATACCCATACCTTGCCCTCAAAAACAAGCTCAACTCGATGTCCGCTCCTATTACGAACAAATTTAGTTTTCTTTTTCTTAGATTCCTTTAAGGAAGTTTCTTTCTCACTCATAATTCATCTTTTATTGCGAAAATACAAAAATATTCGGCATAATCAAATAGCTCCTCCTGAATCAATGCCATCTGTCCAAAGAACTGTGGAGGCTACTCCACCATCAACAATAATAGTACGATTTCCAGAAGAATCGCCACCATCAACAATAATTCCTTTCTGAGTAACCTTTACGGTTTTGGAAATGTCCAAAGATAGGGTAGAAAACGTTATAGTTTGCTCCCTATCTTCGAACAAGGTATTTGCATCACTCTTTATAACAACAATATCGTCCTTTAATCCCGAATATGTTATAGTGATGTACCCGTTTCCTTTTTTCCATTTTACCGTTTTTATCACAATTGTCTAAATTATGATACAGTCCAACTTGTGTTAGAAGTAACAGAAACGGAAACGGCATCTCCTGATTGAGGTATAGTAATTTCTTTCGGAGAAACTTCCAAACGAGCGTCACCAGCAGCTTGTTTGATAAGAATCTGAGAAGCCTGCCCTCCATTTGCCGTAACAATTAAAGTACGTTCTACTTCTTCAACCGTATCATTTAAGGGGAAATCCAGCTCAATGCTAAATGCAAATTGTGCAGAAGCTCCGGGGTCTCCTTCAATCTCCGCATCGTTATTTGTCACAACACCACCAGCTTTATAGGTGGCAGGAATCTCAACGTCTGTAACTTCTCCAAGCCAACTAAAAACAAGTTTTGATGAGTTTGACTTACCGGCTACGGTTACTTTACCCGCAGTTTTTGGAGCCGACATTTCAGAGCCATTATCAAAAGAGGCAAATTCTGCCTTTGGAGACTGTGTAACTTTATACGTTGCAGGAGTAGAAACTCCAACTCCCGTAACAGTCACAGTTCCAGTACGAGCAACACGACCAGTATGCTCACTTGAACTATTCGAAATAGTCCCATTTCCTGACCCCGTTGAGGGGTTCACTACTAACCAATTGGGTTTAGCCATAATAGAATCTTTTATAGTTTAACTTTAACATTCCAATCAACATTCGCAATAACATCAACAATCCCCGAACTTTCCATATCTGAGAAAAAAAGATACTTGGGCTTCACGTCTATGAACGATTGGGGCCATACTTTTTCCTCACCCGAATAAACGCTCTTAACTTGAAGATTTCCAGATTTTATATTTACGACATCAGGGTTCATCTTTTATAACTACATATAGAGTACGAGAATCTTTATCTAAGAGTTCTTCATATTCTTTCTCAGTAACCTTCTCAATATGGTCGTATGTAGAAGATTCTACCGCTTTCCCAAGAATTTGGTCTATCTCATAGCCAGTATACTTCGATATATAAACTCCTGTCGGAGCAAAAATACTACCATCTTTTGTGATGATAATACAATTATCCTTAGAAATAAATTCGTTAATATTCTCAGACAAAAGTCGAGGACTTCCACAAATAACAACTTCTTGAATAAGAGAAACTTCTTCCGGAGTTCTCGGATAAAGCCAAACAGAGCAAGTAAATTCATAGTTCGTCTCAAAGCAACCATCATTTCTGGGTATATCTGTTTCTCTTATAGTATAGGGAACAATATCACCTACTGTATCTTCGCCACTAAGTTTTTTATTGAATATGAATCTTTTTCCATAAACAAAATGCGTCATGAAGTAATCTTTCATAGCGGAAAAGTCATTATAACTCTTAGCTACAATACTTACATCATAACGAAAATCCATCCAAATAGGTCTAAGAAATAAGTATCCTGTTAATCCGTCAGATGATTTCCCACCAAAATAAGCATGCATATCTATATACCATTCATCTTTTGGCGTAGGGACATAATCTTGAATCACTATACACGGGTAAACTTGATTAAGCTGCTCCTCAACATAGTCATAGCTTGATTTCTTGGCATACCTACACAAAACAGTTTGTTCCGAACCTCCTATAACCATTTTAAGGCCATAGAATTTTCGGAAAAATTCTTCATTTACCTGTCGGATACTACACAGCATAACTACTTCTTAGAAAAATATTTTCCGTATAAGATATGAGATACCCAGCCAAGAACTGCTCCTACTCCAAGAACAAGAACGTTAACCAATACGGAAATGGGGCTTACATAATGAACGTATAAAACGATACCTACAAGTAAGACCACTACAACGACCCAAAAAATAATCTTCTTTTTCATAGTCACTTCTGTTTTTCATTTCGCTCTCCTAAACATTTCGTAAGTCCGGCAGCACCGAAAAGCGCAGTAATACTGCCGACAAATAAAGATAAGCCGTTTAAGTCAGTCTTTATTGTTCCAGACTTAATGACCTCGAATACCAATACAAACCCAACAATCAGCAAGAGCAAGCACCCAATACAAGTAACAACAACTAAGAAAAAACTCTTAGAACTTACTCCACTGTTATTTTGTATAAGTTTCTTCATAAAACTCATAATGCTCTTTTATATTTCTTACCACTATACTTCTCTACAAATTTAGCGATTTTATCTTCAATCCGCTCTAAAATATTTTGAGAACCTTTCTTGGATAGAGGGTTTTTTTCAGAAGCCTTTTTAGCAGCGTGCTCTGCACGTTCACGTCTTTCACTCTCAGCCAACTTGTAACGTGAATATTTTTCAGGAGACATTCCCAATGATTTTCGTTCAGCTTCGGAGCGTTTAAAATCTTCTTCCCATTTTAAGCGTCTTTCAAGTTCTTCCTTAGAAATAGGAGATTTCTTCTCAGCAACTTTTGCAACCAATTCTTCCCCAGAGTTTTTCTCTCGCTTTGGAGAATGAACTCCTTTTCGTCCAATTCTACGAGTGTAACCTTTGACTTGTATCTGTTTACCACTCTTACTACGCCGTGTATGCGCTTTTATAGCAACCTCATTCATGTGACTTAAATTTAGGGTTCTTCAAAAATTCTGAAATTCTTTCATGGGCTACTTCCTTGAAATCCTTGTATGTTTGTCTCCATACTGGTCTTGCCGGAATATGTTTGTCTTTTGTTCCATACTCATGTATGATAGATAGCTCTAAATTAGACAAAGAACTATCGTCTCGTGGGGTGTCCTCAACCGAAACAGTAGTTCCTTCTCTATAAATAGCATCAATAAGTTGACGAGAATCTATTAACGGAATGTCTGACTTTTTCTTAATCTCAGTAGACGGTTTCAAGATAAAACCGTAAGTATTCTCCTCAATATTCTTGATAATAGTATCCTTAAAATCCTCCGCAATTTCTTCACCGAGTCTCTGCATATCAGAAACAAAATCTTTAACTTTCGGTTTCTTAAATTTGGGAGGAGGTTTGAGTAAAGATTTCGGCATTCTCGGAAACTTCGGCATGGCTTACCTCTTATCTTTATCCTTTTCAGTGTCTTCCTCGTATTCGGCAAACATCTTAATCGGATTTTCTGGGTCAGAAGTAAGGGGAGGTCTTCCTTCACCAAGTCCCCAAGATTTCATAACTGGCTGGCAAGTAGAATGATTTTTCTTAATTGGCTTGCCGTTTTTATTTACATACCCCATAACTACACCTCATTTTTTTGATAAAACTCATAAATATCCCTATACCAACTTTTAGTATTCCTATTAGGAGTCCACCCCACTTGTTCATAAGCAGCCTTTACCTCACTTTGCTCACGAAAACCTTTGGTATATTTGGCACGTTGAATACCTTTGGGATTTTCTCGTTTAATAACACCACCCATAATAAATTATTTTTGATGTTTCTTTAATACTGACTTCTTACGTCCAAGTTGTTTCATCGCAATAGCGTATGCTTCGTTACGATTTACTCCTTTTCCAGATTTTTTCATGGACCCCATAATTTTAGCAGCTCTTTCATGGAAAGCAACCGTATGGATTCCTTTTCCTTTCGGAGCAGCAACACCCGCTTCATCATAAGCGTTGTTAACTCTGTTTATACGTGAAGAAGAAAACTTACTTTCAAATTCTTTTCCTTCACCGAAACGTCGAGAACCTTCTTTACCTCTCCAATAAGTCACACACTTTCCAGATTTGCAATGCCTTGTAACACGATGTCTTTTCATAAGTCCTATCCCCCTTTCAAATCGTCTTTCACGAATATCTGAATACCGACACAGCTACCATATTCCTTAAACTCTTCGAGATACACAATCTTATCGATAACTTGCGTTCTGCCCTCAAAATGTACCTTAGTTTTATTCCAATCAAGATGGTAGTCTCCAAATTTCGGAACAAGTTGTCTCGGTGAAAGATATACTACACCATTAACCTCTTGTGGTAAACCGTACTTTTCTCGTGTACGGTTAGAAATTTCTTTTTCATAGAGTGCTCGAAATTCGTAAAATTCAGATTTTCGAGGGCTGTCACCAACAAATGCCTCAATAGAAAATTCCCCAGTCGGTTCTATCTTTTGAACAGTAATAATTTCAAGCTGTATCTTATAAGGAGTCTTTAATAACTTCTTATAAAACATACTTTGATACTGTAAGAATTTGGTCTTAGATACTAACATATCTACGGTGTCTTAGATAAAATTCCACGAGAAAGCGGAGATAGAGTAAAGGGATAGCTATCATAGTAGCTGCGGAAGTCAAGTTCTCGTTGCAATGAAATATAACCCGGAATAACATTATCCTTACGTAAGGAGTAATCTCCGAATTGAGTTTCAAGCAAATCTCTTAAATATAGCATTAGTTTATACCAAAAACTATATCTATCACCTAAAACATTGTCAGAACCAACTCTATTGAAATCTTCATAGAAATATCCAGTAGAGGGGTCTTCTGTAATAGTGAAAACAGAGCCTATTTGTGTGGTAGTGGTAGTTCCTACGGCAGAAGAAGTGTCTGTTCCAACATAGTCTGAGCCATCAGTAAAATTTTGACCTATGGAGCCAGCAGCTACTTCATATAGTCTTCGTTTACCTACCAAATAATACGATACCCAAATAGCAAGGTGTTTTTCTGACGGACGAATAAGTCTGCCAACAATTTCATCGGTAAGTTCTACGTCTTTGATGTCCAATACGACAAAGTAGTACCACCGAATCATCTCTTCAATTTCCTCATTAGAGAAAAAATAGCGTCTAAAAGCAGTAAAATTATCTGTAAGCTCTACATCTTTAACCTGAATAAGAAAGTCAGAAGCCGTAGTTCCCCTAAAATATGGAGTATAAGATACAACAATATTAGCTTCTATTAAAGCGTTCATTAAATCCTCTAATGTCCGATAGGCATTAAAAGGAAGGTCTACGATTATGTTTTTGGTCAGTTCCTCAGAATCTAAATCAGACCCCTTTACATTTTTGTATATGGTTAATTTCCCTTTTATAACTTCTTCGGTAGGGTCTTCTACTTCCGGAACATACGTCTTATCAATACTGACAAAATAGTCACTTCCCATTTGCTTTATGGCAAATGCGGGAATAATGAAGCGGTCGAAAGTAAGCTCCCGAACCGCTATCATTATCTCATTCAAAGTTACCTTAGATTGAGCCATAAATTATATTCTGAATGCCTTTTGGGCAAAACAAAAAATTGCGGCTACGTCAGACGGAACAGAAACTTCTTTGTTCTTAGGAAACTGGTAAGGAACGCCAGCGATAACGCAGTCGATGTCTTCAACCACCCTAACTTTGACATTTTTCTTACCCGTATTTACCACAGGATTTTCTTGTTTCTTAGGTATCACATCTTCGATGGGTTCTTCAATAGACTCTTGTACAGAATCTGGTTGCATTTCAATGTCTTCTTCGGGATTCAACTTTGTTCTTGCCATAGTCAAAAATTTTTATAGTTACTACTCTTAGGAAAACTCCTACTGCTTACGCAGTAAGAGCTTTCACAATGTTTTTCTCCTCGATAATACCAGTACCCCAGATACCATACCATCCGAGAGTATGTTTACGTCCGAGTTCAACTACGCCGTCATCACGAAGTTCTACGTCAAGGGCGATACCCCAAGCATAAGCATTTTCTCCAAAGAATACAGCTTCATAACCCGTTTGTAAAGAGCCAGCTTTACCGTAACGTTTAGTCAATTCGGTTGCGTTTAATACAGGCATCTGAGTAGATTCAATAAAGATACACCCTTCATACATACCAACCTCACCAATATAAAGCTGACGACGACCCATATAAGTATTTGCGGTAATCCAATTGGGGTCATCACGAAGCTGACGAAGCTGGTGCGGGTGAGCTATACATACATAATAATCTCCATTGATACGGGGGGCATTATTGGTGGCGAGAGTTTCTACGGCATCCTTTACAGTCTTGGTATTAAATGCGTCACCAGTCGCAATATCATCGATACCCGTAGCGTCACCTCCATAAACAACATTGGTAGTCTGCAATACAGTATCACGGAATTGTCCGTCCAAGACTATTGCCATGTTATTTGCAAGTAGTTTAGATGCATCACCCAATACGTCTAATAAAGAGGTACGAAGTAAATATTCTGTAACTTGAATAGAATTAGCTTGTTCTTTAACATGTACTGTAATCTCAGAAGTGGTCATTCCTTCCGGCGTTAAAACGTCTTTTTCTTCAAGGGAACCACCACCCGTAAGATTTCCATACTTAACGAACACAATTGATTTTCCTCGTACAGCCTGCAAATCACGTTTAACCTTAGCAAATTGGGCAAACCTCAAACGGGGCTGTGCTTGGAAAAGAACCTCACGAGAATAAAAATCACGGACTGCTTGTGGAATCGAAACATATCCTCCACCTTCTGCGCCGGCAGAAGATGTTTCTCCAAAAAACAATCCCGTCATCACAAAGATGAAAATTGAACCTAAAATAAATAAAAGAGTTGTCATTTGTTTTTCTTTTTAGTTTACTGTTTAATTAAAGGGAACCTCCGCCATATATACTTTCCAACTGAGCTTTAAGTGAGTCACGTTGTTTTTCAAACTCGCTCATAGTCATCTGTTTAACATTGGAAGCATCGGTAACTTCCGGAGAAGTTCTTCGAGGTACGGGAGAAGGTGCGGGAATTTCAGATTGACGCTGTTGTGTAGGAGTGGGTTCAATCATACCCTGAATCCCCATCTGTTGAGCTTGACTTTCAATAAGAGGGTCTGTAACATGTTGCTCAGGTTTCTGGGGGTTCATACTTGGCGAGGGATAAGCTGAACGGATTCGGATTGATTCCTTCAAAGCTGCATCCAGTTCCTCTTTGGTCTCGCCTTTTACCAACTCAGGAATACAAGTAGTTATATTCTCCGAAATAAGTTTTTCCCGATACGCATTAAGTTCATCATGCTGTTGCTTTTCAGAAGCGTTTAGGAGGGGCTGAACAACTTGTTTAATTACAGAAGGAAGTTGTTCTTTAAAATCCTCAACTGTAATAAACGTACCTTTTAGCTTATCTACAAGGTCATCGGCATTTACCCCACCAGTAGGTGTTACTCTCTGTAAAGAATCTATCTGTTGTTTCAACATCTTGTACTTCGAATACAATTTGTTCTTCTCTACTTTCGCAACTTCTTGAATGAATTTCTGCAATTCAGGAGTGTCTTTAATTACGTAAGTAACGCCATTGATTATAACACTTTCAGGTATTCTTGCCTCATTTTCAATAAGTTCTTCCATGATTTTCTACGATTGAAAGTTTTAAAACATGTTTTTACTTAATAATGTTCGCTTTCAAGACATCTGCACCGTTACCTTTAATGGTAGCCTGTGTCATCTGGTCTCTATTAACAAGAGGGTCACTCGGTGTACCCGGATTGACAAAATTGTCGCTCACCATTTTCTGCGTACTTTGCCCGATGTCATGCAAGGCTTCGGGATTTCCTTTGTCTAATGTTTGTAATCCAGCCATAACTTTTGATTTTAGTTTAACAATAAATATAAGTCTTTTACTGATAGCGTTTCAAAGATAATCCATTTTTAGAAAAAATAAAAATTTAAGAGTTTTTATTCTTCGATTTCCTCGTTTTCTTCACCTTCTTCATTTTCTTCACCTTCGAAAGGTCCTGCGTTTTGTTCAGAAGATTCATTAGGAGATTGTTGCATTAAACTTCCAGCTAATTCGGCTATCTTGGCTTGAACAATACCTAAATGTATCAAATCTTCGTCAATTTCATCAAGTAATTCAGGAATATTCTGTTTACCCATTCTCTCCATAATTTCTTTTCGAGAACTTAGTTTCATATTAAGTTCCATTTGAGCACGATTAAGCTCATCAGTTTTATCCTTCGGAAAACCATAAGCGAAAACAGGCTCAATTCTCATCTCAGATAAAAAATTAGGAGAAAGCTCATGTAATTTAAGGAGTCTTTCATTTTCTGGGTCTTCAATATCGAGTATCCTTAAAATCATACTGTTTAACTCAGAAATGCCCTCCCCATAAGTCATAGCCTTGATATTAGCTTGTTGTATGAGGGGGTGATAAGTAATCTGTAATGCCGCAGCAGAAGTGTTACTTATAGCCTGTATCTTACCAAGAGCATTTTCCGGCACATCTGAAAGTTCATGCATTGCTGTTTTTAAGTCTTTCGCAAAGTTTACAGTAGCGGATAAATCTACATCCAAACCAAGATTAAATACATTAGCTTCGGCAGGAAGTCCCGACCATATTTGTCCGAGACCTTTTTTCAGTGACTTAGCCGAAGCACCCGTAATTACAGTGGTAGGTGTAACATGATAATCGATAACAGCTTTTAATTGCTGCATAATTTCATTATATACCTTATTTATTTTAAGTATGTCATTTGCATCAGACTTACCGTAATAGCCGGCAGAATTTGGGCGATTCTTTATATGCACCATAGGAATAAAACCGTACTTATTCTTATAAGTATGATGGTCATATTTGGCTACTTTATTTTCTTCGATAGAAACATCTTTTTGATACCAAGTCTCTACTTTCTTATTTGTCCATCTTTGAACAAACAATCTATACTTGGTTTGACTATTACTTCCATTTTGGTCGAGAGGTTGTCTAACCATAAACGACTCCACGTTACTATAATCGCCATTTACAAAAGTGACAAAACATTGTCTACTATCAAAAACACTTACACGACAGTATCTATCTGTTTCGTCAGGCATCCACTCTACACCAAGCCAAGCGTCACCCGTAATACTTCCCATCTGTAAAATCTCATAAGCAAGCTGCAATTTGTGAGATTTTCCCCAATGGTACATCATCAATTCTTCGGCAAGTTTTTCAACTTCCGTATCTATTTGCGTAGTATAAAAGCTCTTAACATGAAAAGTAAATGCTTCGTCTCCGAGAAGAAACATATTGACCTTATCAATAAATGCTCGTATATAATTAAATGAAAGCAATCCATCGTTAAAATCCTTGTAGTGCATTCCCTCATAGAACTTCCAATACAAATAGTATTTGGTAATTCTATCAATTTCCCACTGATTATCTTGAACTATATTCTGTAAAACGAAAGAACGCAGAACATTCGTAGCCTCACTTAAAGGCCGACTATCAACATTCCAATACTTTGAACCCGGATAGCCATTATAACTACCAACGCCGGTAGGGTTCATACCACCTACATCTATTCCCATAATACCTCATAAATTTGTGCAATCCATACTAATAAGAATTTCTTCTAATTGCGTTTATAGTATCAGTAACTCCACTGTAAAGAGAATTTTGAGAAACTTCCATTTCTTCATCAACTCTTTGCTCCTCATTAGCAGCCATACTCATAAGAGCGCAACTATCTACAAAGTCGTCAAAATATCCATCAGATTTCTCACATACCATGTAAGCCCCGTTAAAATACTTCTGGCAATTCTTCATCTGTTCTTCAAATTTCATGTACTCTGTGGTAGCCCGAACTTTTGGATTAGCCGGAACAATTAAGTGCCTTGTCTGAATATCCGAGACAAAGTTAAACCACATATCCGATTTACTCTGTGGAGTAAACGTATAAGGAACAATATCGACATATTCTCCGCACGCATACATAAGCCTATCGACAACAGCTTTACCGACACCCGTATAATCCGCAAATATAACAGAAATATTAAATTCCACAATACAATCCAAGATTATATGATGTTGGGCCTCATAGTCCAATCCACCAAGAGCCACCCAAGCAAGAATTTGTTTATAGGGTCTATCAAAAGAATCATCAAGGTAAAACTTTTTCCCGATTGTCAATACCGTCTCAGCAGGAGATTTACCAATGTCCAATCCGGCTATTACAACATCAGTAGTTGACGGAGACTGAAAACCTAATTTACGATTTATAATGGAGTTGTATTCCTTATCCGTAAGAAGCATACCACTCTCTAAATCCCAAATCAAAGCGTATGATAACTTAAACGCCTGAGAATCTTCACCCCAACGAGCTTTTTTACGAAGAATATCAGCCTCATAATTTAAGTGGAAACGTTTACCGTCCTTTTCATACTGCTCACGTCTATCTCTTATAATACGCTTATAGTCAAACTCAAAATGATTCCTAATACGTGAGTCTTTTATCTTACGGTCAATTTGTCTATTATGTTGAATCTCATACCAAAAATGATTCTTATACATACCCGTAGTACCCACTTTAATTAAAGTACCAGCCGTAGAAGAAAGCATAGGCTCGATAGACTTACTCACGATAAGGTCGTCCACATCTTGTGCCTCCTCAACAATAACGAGGTCGTATGTCTTTGACTCAATCTTAGATTGTTTACTCGCTACTTGTCCTGCAAGGTATGAGCCATTACTTAATTCAAGTCTTGCCGTACTTTCAAGATAGACATCAATATCTGGGTCTGCCAATACCATTTCCGCATTTGCGGAATTTATTCTTGTCATCGCACGAGAATAAGTAGTCTGAACTTGGTCCGATTGAGGGGCAAACAAACCAACACGGAAACCCATACTGAACTGCTCCAAGTCGGGAATGATTTTTCCAAGTGACGGTAACAATACACAAAGCGTATCAATAACAAAGGCTATTGCCTCAGACTTCCCTGATTGTCTACTAAACAATAGAGTCTTAACGTCACCCGAAAACGTTATTACTGAATAGATAATCGCATAAACAGCTTCTATCTGGTAACTGTAAAGGGAGATACCTGTTAGAATCTTCCCAAACTCGATTATCTTAGAGGTAATATCGTGTGCATCAAAAGATACAGATTTACCCTCAAAAGCAGAGGTTACCTCCTCCTCGGTAAATTTTTTCCCAGTAGACGGAAAAACATACCCTTCCTCTTTTGGAATAATTTTTTTCCTAACTGGCATAGTTATTCATTTCTTATATCATAATTAAATTCCCCTTTTTCACTCCTCCACTTCGATAAATCTTTAAGGTAACCATCAGACGCTACATAATCGAATCCATTGGTTTCAACCCAACAATTAGGTGTCTCATACAAACGTAACTTCGAGAGAGTTACTCCTAACGAATCTTTGATAAAAAGTTGCCTTATCGTATAGAATAATTCAGAGGCTAAATTTTCGGCAGACGGATTTATATCTCCGTAAGTTCCCATACCCATAATGTATAAACGCCATTCATAATTTCGGCATAGCATTATTAACTGCTCATCATACGGATTTAAAATACAAGCGTGGTCTAATTTCTCATCAATCCAAGCACCAACAATACGTTTTATCTCCTTAAAGTCGATTGCGTATCCAAGCGCACCCTTAGAATCATATTCAAAAGTAGCTTCAATCTTAAAACGGTGGCCGTGAAGATTAAAACACTTCACCTTTTCGTGCATAACTCTGTGAGCTGCATCAAACTCGAAAATTCTTGTTACAGTATTCATAGTCTATTATTTTGAATATAAGATGTTATAAGCGTAATTAACCTTGTCGTATATGTCTTTGGTTATTTTCAAGGGAGACTTTGTTTTTCCTTTACTATCACCTATTATATAGGCTACTTCGGGGCATTCTTTCTCGATATAGTCCATTGCAAATTGATATTCCGGAGACTGAAAATCGGAGTACTTTCTAAGGGCTATAATCTTTCTTCTTACGTCATCAGCATAAGATTTACCTATATTTCTACGAAATGAGGGTTCTTTAAAAGTACGCATATAATTGTACGATTTGACATACTTTCCGTTTCTATAATGTCCTTTTACATGAACGCTCTTTTCCATATCAACGCACAATTTTCTTAAAGGTAAACGTATTTCTTATTATCTCTGAAAAGTATTGTCCCTTAGAAGATGACCTAACAAACTCAATCCATATCCTCGGAGGAACTTTATAATATATATATACCCATCGAGGTCTATTTATAAAGGTCATAGTCAATTCCTTTTTTGTACGGTTATAATCCGCAGTCTTTATATTAGAGGACACTATCTGCATTAGCCATTCTATTAGGTACAAAAATAGGTGAACACCATTACTAATGCTCACCTACAAATATAGATGAATTTATCCATACTAACAAATCCTATTTAATAGCCTACCTACGAACTTCATCTTTATCTTAGTATAAATTCTAATCAATTTCCCAATTATTCTTTTCTCTAATATAAGGATTATTTCTGGTTTTATCAGTCTTTATAGTTACACTTCCGTCAGGATGATAATTTTCTTCCAGAATTTTTCCTCACTCCACTCTTAGATTTTCCAGCTTTCTTTATCTGTGAAGCAATTAATCGCTCAGTAGCTTCCTTAGATACCATATCGTATGCTCCACTTGTATCATTCTTAAAATTAGAGGGTCTCCACGTATTTTTGTCAATCCGTACAGGTTTAGCATCCGCCCAATTTGACTTTAAATTCTCAATGTCTTTAACTGCTTTCGTCCCTTTACTGCCATTACTCTTTGTTGACGCAGAGCTTCCACCGCTTACACGCTTGAACATTGAAAGATGCCCACGAGAAGAATAGTTGTCAATAGCCTCATCTTCAAATTTACGATAACCTGAACGCCCTAATTGCGCACGTAATGCTTTGGCAACTTTCTTATCGGCAGCACTTCCTGTACCACGATACCACTCCTTAAATTCAGCAGCCGTAAATGCAGGCTCGGAAGTTGTAGATTTAGGCGTAGTCTTGGTTGTCTTTTTAGTTGTAGAAACCCCACTTTCAAGAGACTTCCCCTTAGTGGGCATATACCCTCCCTTTCTTGCCTTAGACAAGGAATCCTTATCAGCAGGAGTTAGATTGTCTCTACTCTTTAACTTAGAAAGGTATGCCTGATGCTCACGTAAAGATTTTCTGGCATTCTCCATAGTCACACTTCTCGTTTTAGTTTGTCTACCCGTAAGAGCGTAGTCAAACTTACCTGTCTTAGGATTATAATGGACATGATAAGTGCTCTCCATGAAATTGATTACAGCTTGGTCATCATTGGTTGAGCCTGTTGGGGATTTCTTTTTCTTAGGTTCCGGACCAACTGTTCCACCGCCCACTGGACGAACTTTCTTGGTAGTTTTCTTTGCAGTAGGTTTCTCGGATTTAGCAGTCTCCTTAACTTCTTCAAGGACTTTCTTTTCCTCCTCTTTATCAAAAGGAATTTCCAACTGAACAGGTTTCTTCTTGCGTTCTTCAAGTTCTTTACCAGCACCTTCTTTTTTAGAGGACTTCTTTGCCTTTTCATCAGCAGCTTCATACTTTGCAGTATGTGCCTTAACAGTAATTATTTTTCCTGATTTAGTTCTCCGTTTATAAGAGCGAACTTGTTTTTCCTTTTTCATAATCTAATTCTTAACTGGTTAAACCTCCTACACTTCTGCAAAAATATAAAACATTTTTTGAACTCCCGAAAAAAATCAACCTTAAATTATGACAACTTTAAGAAATACGAAACATTCCGAGTCACAACAATTTTACGAGTTAACTCGCCAATACCCAAAAATTTAGATAGTTTACTAATGACATCAAAATTAACAGGTCCTGCATCGTACAAGTAAATCTTAATCTTAAACCCTCCAAATTCTTTTCCTTTTTCAGATTTTAGAAATTTAGCAACACTACCATATCTTTTTTCAATTTCTTTACGCACCATTTTACGCACTTTCTCAAATTCAACAACTTCCTCAGAAGTGTCAACAGCTTTCATTATTCTTGCCATATCATCAATCTCAAATAGTTATTTTAATTAAAGTTTCTGGTTTTAATTTACCCGTATATTTTACACAACCAATCTTTGCACCCATACGGATAAGCATCTCAACTATCTGTAAATATGGAGTCCATATCTCATCATCTTTTCGCCTATTACAAGCGCACAAATGTACATAACCGTCCTCAGTCTTAATCTGAGAAATCATATCTATTATATGGGGAGTGTTCAGACGAAACTTGTCTTTATCAATACCTAAATCTTCCCCAATAATACATTTTACAGACTCCAAATAAATAGCCTCAACATTATAACTTCTTAATTCCATATCAAAATAAAGCTAAAATCATCAAAATAAGAAAAAGAGTTTTCCAAAATTTTTTCTTGGACATAAGCGCAAGTACCAAGAATATTCCAATAAACGCCCACATATCATTTAGAGTCTAATAATTCATATAGCTTAAATAAGGTCCACACTTGTTTAGACGCTCTTTCTCGATTAAGGAACTCAATCGTCTCTTTGCGGTCTTTCTCTAAATCCCTTTTAGCTTCACGACTCATACGTCTAATAAAATCGTACTCTCGCCGACTCCATTTTCGAGAAATACACCCTCTAAGAAAAGTGCTGTCGCAGTACCAATATTGCATCTCAAATTCTACAACGGCAGAGTCAGAGAATACTCGATAAACATCCATATAGGTATTATTGTCACGCTTCACGCCCGAATCATGTAATACTATTGTGTCCGTGGGAGCAAACATACTAACAAGATTCTTGAATGCTTCTTTCTCACTCTCTTGACTGTGTGCACTAAGCATCACCAATGTAGCTAAAAATAAAATTGTCTTTCTCATAATCGTATAGTTTTAATTGAACAATTCTCAGTTTATAAATTTGTAAGACTTCTCGTTTTAAGTTATCCGGACAATAAATATGGTTGTTTGTTATCTCTTTTATCAATCGACAAAGAAGAACAATGAGAGTATCTACTCCAAAATAGTTAATGTAGTCGTCATATTTCTTTGCGGAACACCCATAGATGTTCATAAATGAAAACTTGCTTAAACATGCTAAGTCACCAATAAGAATCCTATCATTAAACTTATCGTCCATCATCTTTATATTTTAAGGGAGGGGATATTCCCCTCCAATTTATTTTGACTTCTTTGGAAGTTTAATCCATTTGTCAAGTTTAAGTAAACCAACATCTTTACCAAGAACGATTCCCTTATCTACTGACGAAATAGTTCTTGTTACGAAGTTTCCTCCATCAAAAAGAAGTATCCTATCTCCAACTTCAAGGTCAGCTTCAAATAATAAATCATGCGGCGCCACAATACCCACTTGTGCGTACACCATGCACAAAACCTTTGCATTATGAGCTGTATTTTCAAGAGCTTTTTTCTGATACTCAATTCTTTTATCGACCTCAATCGGATTTTTTATTAACTCAATATCCGTTATCTCACCAGCCGCATATTTCATTATTTGATACATAGCTTTCTTCTCATAAAAGAGTAAATACTCCAAGAGAAAAGGAACGGCATCAACCCATTTACCATCGACCTCTATCTTGTTTTCTTTTAAAGAACCCACCGTTTTATGTTCAGGTAAAAGTGTGCCGACAAAAGTAGTTTTATTTTTCTTTTCTTCGATAACGAAAGTTTCTTCTTTTGTTATTTTCTCAACCTCATTCAAGAATTTATTGTAACGAAGTTTTCTATTTTTCCACAAAGAGAACAAAGACTTAACTTTTCGCTGCCATCTTTTGAAAGGTATAATATCCACAAATTTTTCGGGGTCAACGTCAATAGTCTTTGACCGTGAATCCTTGATAAGACGTAAAACCTTTCTGCGAAGTTTTTCAAAATCAATCTCGACTTCTTCATTACGTTTACTTTCTTTTTCCTCCTTAGCTTTACGTGCAAGTTCCTTTCCACGTTCAACAGCTTCATGATATTCGTTCAAAGACTCAATAACATTCTTCGGTGTTTTGAACCAATCTCCCAATTCTTTTGGAGTAGGGATGCCCTCAAACGGAGTTTCAACAATAGCATATTTTTTCATGGTGTCCTCAACAACAAAACCATCTTCTGCCGTACAAGAAATCCGATAACCTCTAAAATGAAGTTTCCCTTTTTTAATAGGAGCGTCCTCATTAGGGAAATTATCTCTTAAATATCTTTGGTAAACCGTCATCGGCATATCCTTGTCAGAAACTTCCAAGTCTGCTAAACTGATGTCCTTAAAGTCTTTGTAAACTTTCTTCATGGTCTTTTTTACGGTATCAATCGTATAAATCTTACCGTTGACACACGCATATTCTTTTCCGTCCTCGTCAACAGAAACAACTTTTCCCATCGGTTTAGAACTTAAAGCCATACCGAACACTCCTCTGACATATTCTTTAAGTTCTTCACATCCTTGTTCTTTAAGTATTGCAAGCGTTTCAAGTTTGCCACCGAAAGATTCGGCAAGTCCTTCAACGGATTTCTTTTCAAGTTCTGCATTCGGATTTTTAGTAAAGCGAGTTTTAAATCCTTTCAATGTGCTGATAAGTTTTTTAGTTTCCATGTGATATAGTTTATAGGGGTTAATTAGAATGTCTGTTATTATATTCGATAAGAACAAGTCCATTATTTACAGGGACTCCGAGTTCTTTTGAGATACGATTAAGTTCGGGCAAGGCTTCGCTGAAAGTGATGGGAATTCCTAAATGCCGTTTATACGATAAAGCCCATACAGCTAACTGTTCATCATTTACTTCGACTTCGGCTTTATATTTTTCAAGACCCGAACCAAGATTGGTCCTCGTAATTTCGCCATTGGCATTGTCAGATAAGAACTCCATTACTTTTACAGCTTTGTTCCAGATAGAACGTTTGTACAATTTCGGCTTGTCAAATCCGATTTTGATTGTTTCGATTATTTCCTGAGTTTTCATTTTGCTGATGTTTTTATTTCTTTTTTGTCTGTTCCTTATAAATCACTTTCAATCCAAGATAAGCATGTTCCATTGTTGCAGGAGCTTCTTTGAACAAAAGCTCATACGCACGCTTCGCCCATTTCTTCGCAATACCCTTCTCATTAAAGTTATCCACTAAATTGCAAAACTTATACATTATATCTGCCGGATAATTATTTTGCAAATAACTTTGAACCCCGTCACATATCTCAGCGTCTGTTTCCAAAATTGCATCACTGTCGGGGTCTAATGTAAACCACTTAACAAAATTCTCCAATGTAGGCTTGGTTACTTGTATACCCTGTGCCAAGAACATCACAGGTGCTTTCGATAAACGACCGTCATCTCTTTTAAGGGAGACTGGAAATTTACGCCGTTTAGTGGTGTAACCCGTAACTGTGTACGTAAAGCCATTTACATTCCAAATGCTGCCAATGAGATGACCCTCAAATTTCAGTCCCGCCATTGATGCATTCTTGTCGGCAATCTCATGGCTCTTATCAGAAACAACCCGTGTACCGTTTTTGTTTTTAATGTAAACTTCCAAGTTAAGTTTCAGCTTATCGTCTGTATACGTACCGCCATTGATTATAAACTCGAAACCTTCTTCTTTAAGAACTTCGGAAAGAACTTCTTGAACTCTTTGTGAGATTTTTCTCCCAGTGCTACGATTAAATTCCATATCCATAGCTTAAATAATTTTACCATTAACAACCTTGCAATAACCCTCATAAATTTTATCATAAGCGGGCTTTTTTCAAAGCCAATAATAGAACCCCATTTATTAAAAATTATGATACCCTCTGGGTCTTCATCAAAATGAACGGGCTCAACTGTACGAGCGTAAACCTGTCTTCCATCGAATCCACAATTTTCATTGAGAATAACTGCACAAACTTCCTTTTCATAAAGAGTGTGAGAAACACCTACGGAAAAAATTACTTTTGCCTTTTTCATTGCTGTGAGATTTTTCTAATTACCCACCAGCACCATGCTGAGGGGTTGTTGAACTTTCAACGATACAAATATAGTTATTTCTTATACAATAACCAAAATATAGGGTATATTTTAACTATTTTTAATAAAGTAACTGTAAATAGGTATTAAATCAACGGATAGCCTCATTTTGTCATAGTGGTTCTGAAAATAGTTTGTTATATAAGCTGTGTTCAACATAATTCACTTTCTCGTATTTTTTGAAGATTTTCTTGACAGCATCCTCCTTAATCGCAATCATTCGGCCAGTGCGGAAAGGATTTCTACCACTTTCACCATCCTCCACTTCGATAAAGAAAATACCTCCGGAAGAAAGGGTTTTCTTACAGTCATCGCAAATATTACCCAAGCATAATTTATAAGGTGCTTCCGCAATATGCCCATTTTCATCCTTATAGCTATTTCCGAATAATAAGACACCCATTTCATTACCACATATAGCACAAGTTTCCACAGATGGATTTACTCCGTACTTTTTACTTAACGTAAGTCCCATAATTATTTACTATTTAAATTAAACGCTTCAATATTTCTTACATTAGCTATTATAATAGGTTAGCCAATAACCATTGGTTTCAAGCCAGTTCTTAAACTGCTCCACGTTAACATGACCTCCTTGTTCAATAAACTTGAAAGCCGTTTCCACATTTACTACACAATAGGGATATGCCCTAAGCATCTTGTCCACTAAATTCTCTGCTATTGTTCTCATTTCAATACACTTTTAGTTTCAAATAATTCGATACGTTTTCCTTTAAGGGTAGGTCTCTTCGCTACAATCTCATTCACCACTTCTTTCAAATCGATGGGAAAGGCCGGACACCATGTATGCCGATACTGCATAACGAATCTTCCATTACACATTACGTCAAATATAACAGTTTTCATCTTGCGGTTCTTTTGATGGTTCGGTATCGTCCTTTTATGTAATTGCAGAAATACTGCCCTTTGGATGCCGCCTTTTTGAAGCGGTTTATTTTCTGTTTGGTAACTCCATAATAGTAATACCAAGAGTTGCCAATTTCGATACGAAGACTCTGTTTGTCCTCGTTGTACACCGCAGACTTTATAAAGCTGGAATGTACGCTGATAACCATTGCGCTCATAGAACTGAATTTATATATTCCGCCTGTTTAATTAACTCCTCGTCTCCCGTAGCATTTATTTGCTCGGTAATAGACTTTGCTTCTTCATATTCGTCTCCATTCAGAGCCGAAATCAATTCCCTAATTAAGTTTCTCATATTGCTGATGAATTAAAATGTTATTTCTTTCTCTTTGTTACTGGACGTTGCTCGGCAACCTCGTCCCATAGCATGGAGTCAATATAGGATGCTTTGCACACACCCGGTGTATTGTTCAAATGCTCGCTGACATAAGTGGCAATCTCCTTGACCTCCTTATTAAACTCGGTCTTTGTGCTGGGAAGTTCCCTTTCGCATATCTCCATGAACTTTTCCCACGCATACATATTGGCTCGCAAAGTCCGGAAATCCTTCGGAGTGAACCTCCTTCCTACATATCTTTTAATAAACTTAGTAAGTTCGTATTCCGTAATTTCAAAAAGTGTTTCTCCTTGTTCCACTGTTTTCAGAACCTCCTTTACTTGTTTAGCGAGGTCTCCGATAAGGGTAAAACTGTTCTCAACCTGTTTTTTCCCGATAAAATTAAGAAACACTTTGCGACCCTTTACCAATACATGTTCCGGTAACAAGGTAGTCAATCCGTATGTTTGTACGAACTCCGGTTCTTTCTTGGAATTGGGGTGGGGCTTGGTGATATACCCTTCGGCAGAACCCTCGTTACCAATCCGGATACCAGTATACATCATCATCTTGCAAGCAAGCGCACATCGTGCCGTATCGGTAACATAGCTACCTTTCTCAATCATGCGGTCGAATTTTTCGCTGAGTTCCTCAAACCGTAAAGCCAGTTTCACCATGCGGTTATGTTTGTCCTCGTAGTTAGCCTTTGCGCTACGGCAAAAACCATATTCCCTGCCGAATATCTGTACAGTCGTCATCATCTCACCGCCGGTTTATTGTTAGACAACCATTCCTTTACAGAAGCCACCACCACCGACACTTTGCCGTCAACGACCAAATCCGTTTCGTAACCACCGAAAGCGTATTTGTTCTCGTCCATGTAAACAGCCAGATACATATACGTGGGGTATTCCGTACCTTTCCGGTATTTGTGAACACGGAACATCTCATCATCGGGGAGCCATTCAAAACTTATTCTCTCCCTACGGAGTTTATGTTCCAAAATAGAGATTTTACGTAAAAATCGCTTCTCCCGTTTACTGATGTCCGGTATTTCATACGGTTTATCGCTGATGTAATTGGGGTCGAAAGGTTCCAGCACATCGCCGATACTCTGAAAATCATGTAGCTTAGTCATATCTTTGGGGTTTTAATGAACTGTATACAAATATAGTTATTTCTTATACAATAACCAAAATATAGGTATATTTTAACTATTTTTAATAAAGTAACTGTAAAGAGGGCATTTTGTGCCCATATAGACTCTAAATGGAGACGATGACACGGATAAATCGCCGTTTATACGAAGTGCGTTTCACCCATATACGGGCTGCATAACGTTTGGTTCTTGTCATAAAGATAACGAAAAAGAGAGAATTTTCCAATTCACCCGCATGTGCCCACGAAGTAAAATAGATGAGATTTCCAAATACACCTATGGAGGCCATTTTGGTTATTGTTATAACAATAAAAAACACGGGTTCTCCACCTACGTTCTTATAAAAACGGACTACCCGAAGCCATGCCGTAGAAAAATCCCATTTAAGGGGACCCCCAAATTCAGCTCTTGGGGTTCTTATTCTTCCATAAGGCAAATTATGAAATTAAATTTCGCCCAAAAATTCTTTCCTTTCCAATCGTCCCCGCCCTATATAACTTCCATAGGAATATATCTACACTATATCATACGTCCCATACGCCGAATAAATATAATTGTTATTATAATAACAATAATCTATGTGTGTCTTTCCTCTATATATGTATAAGTAATATATACTATATTACAATAAACTATTTTCGCCGCATATCTAATTCTTATTTCTTATGCTATATAAAGAAGAAAATGGGTTATTTCTTATATAATAATCTATTCTAACGCTTATTTCCACGCTAAAAACACGTAATTATACCTAATTAGAGGTCTATCTACGCTAATTACGCTTATTCTACCTGTCTATGTAGCCCTTACCCATCAGTAAAGATGAATACACATACGACACTTCCTTATACAATACATACTCCTATATACATATATAGTGATAATATAGATATTATACTCTTATTTGAACCCGCATTTCCGCAATTTCTTAGGTCTATACAGCATGTTATTTGCTAACTATTTGTAAAACCGCATTTTTACCCCGTTTTCTCACGGTTGAATATATTAACCTATACGTGAAATCCTGCTCCGAAGGCTTTATTCATGGTAATTCCAGCTCTTTTTCGGTAAAACCAATTTCCAGCTCCGAAAATAAGGAAAAATAGGTCGCTTTAAAATCCAAAATGGAGGGTGAATATAGAAATCTACGCTTTTTAGGAAAATCCAGCTCTTTTTAGACACAAAAATAGGGAAACTATTCTTCACGAACGGTTTCCCTTCAACCTAAATAGTAGATAATTTTGAGAAAATTATGAACGCATATATCTATGAAATGTGCTCTATATATTTGACTCCGCATCTTCTCCGACAATGGATGCTAAAAACCAGCTATTAAATTCACACCATTTGCTTAGCTGGGTCATCAAATCCGCAGTTACGTAATCACCTTGCTCGTCAGCCTCGAAATAAATCTCATTTTGGAGTAAGGTTAAGTTAGTAATGCCGACTATTAAATCTTGTACGACATAAGTAGGAGTTTCTGCGTCATTCGAATCCGTTACTACGGAATTTTCTGATGCGTTTTTCAACGTGAGAGAAGTTTTTTCTCCAATTTGCCGCAATCGTTCGGCAATTTCGTCTGTATGCTCGACACTTTCATCGTATAACTTTTCTAAGTGCTTATGCAGAGACAGAAAATTCTCACCTTTCAAATCCCAATGATAAGTATGTGCTTTTTGATAGAAAACTGTCCATGAAGAAAGCAACCTTTTCAACTTGATAACTGTTTCTGAATTTATTTTTGCCATAGCTTATAACGTTTTCACCTCCAAAGGTAATAATTTTGATTTAAACCACAAATCCGCACATACTAAAATTTTACACATTTAATTCTGTACCTCACAGAGTCTCCTTTCTACTACCGACCAATCAATAGCCTCGAAGAATCTTTCAATGTAAAGTTTTCTATCGTTCTGGTAGTCCAAATAATAAGCATGTTCCCAAACATCAAGAGCAAGAATAGGAATCTCATACGTACCTTTTGGTGTTCCTGTTCCAGAGAATGACCTTATCCATAAGCATTCCCTTTGTTTATCAGTTGTAAGAAACACCCACCCTGAACCAAATATATTCATACCGGCCTTAATTATTTGAGCTTTTAGATTATCCCAAGAGCCATAATATTTTACAATGAGGCTCCACATTATAGGCAACGGCTGTTTAGAACCTCTCGTATTTAACTGCTCGAAGTAGAAATAATGATTAAACACCTGAGATGCATTCTTATACAAATCTGCGTAACTGTCTATACAGAATAATAGGAGTTTCTCGATAGTAAAATCTGTATAGTAATCTCCTTTCAAGCGATTTATATTATCAATATACGCTTGTAGATGCTTGTAATAGTGGAACCTCACAGTACGCTCACCAATAAATGGTTCCAAATAATCATCTGTATAGGAAAGCGGAGTAAGAATAAACTTATCCTTGTCGTCTTTTCTATTCATTACCTCATGTAATGAGGGAACTTCTATTGGTTCTTTATTGTCATCCATAATCGTTGATATACATCCATTTAACAATTTCTATTTTGTCAAGCGGTTCGGGAACGGAAAATGAATACCCCAACTCTCGAATTTACTTCACGGTAATATTCTAAAATGTTCATCGAAAATTCTCTCTTTGAGAGTAAGAACATCTACTTTACTTTCTCCATTAAATATATGATGGCAAGAAAGCATATATTTATACCCCTTAGTAAAAGAGATTCCGTCAATTACAAAATTTTTTATGCAAAGGACATACTGTTTTCCATATTTAATTTCCAATTCCTCTTCAAGTTTCCTTCGATGTTCATCGAAACACTCAATGTTAATAGTAGGATAGATTCCAGTAAAGCTATCGTATATGGTTACGACAGTACATAATTCTTTTCCTCCCATCTTTTTGTACGTCTCCTCGGTTATTTCCACAACGTCTACTTGGAAATATGGGCTAAACACGTCAGCCTCAATAAGGGTTTCTTGAATACTCCGATAAAGAGCTTTTTCATTTGCAGATGTCACAGAAGAAAGAAGAACACAAGGAATGCCCTTAATAAGGGCGTAATGCGGAATCCTTTTCAGTGCGATGCACTTTTCTGGATTCTCAATTGCGTCAATAAGTTTAATTTCCATAACACATATCTATGTTAGTTTTACAAAACAATCGCTTAAAGTAACCTCGTTTAAAGTAACTGAACGGCCAGTATTATCATACAAAGAGTTTCCACCTGATGAAACATACACTTTACCTTTACTAAAAGTGTCGAGAGAATGAATACACACAACCCTATCTCCTTGTTCAAGAGTAAATTTGTTATTCTGAAATTTATCAGCCAGATTTTCAAGTTTCTTTTTTCTAATATCAGACCATCCATTAAGTTCACTATTGAAGTAGTCCTTTCCAGAAAATCTTTCATTTTCTTAAATTTAGACCTAAAATGATTTCAAATGGTGTCATAGAACAATCTCCCAATCCTCAGCAAACATATCCTCAATACAAGGATGCCAAAACTCTGACGTTCCGTTATCTGTATCGATAAGTTCTACATATCGTATAGTGGAGTCCTTCCGTAAAGGAACATAGGCAAGTCGCCATTGTGGAGTCCAATTTATTCTGCGGACAACACCACCATTCTTCAAAATTTCTATCGCATCTCCAAATGTCATTTGATGCAAGGGAGCTTCTGGTGAGCCGTCAAGCCTACCAATACGACATTCTAATATATTGATATACCGACTCATGACCTTATGCTGTAAACGAAGCAGATAGTTCTGATACTTGTCAGTCACAACCTCATCTATTTTGCCAGATTCAATAAATGGAGAGAGTTTGTCCATCTTCTCATATAAATGACGCATCTCAATATGCAGACGGTCAAGGAATGTATCAGCCACCTTGTATGCCTCTTCAAAAGGTTTAGCCGGAGACCAACTCCCGTACCCGTCAGCATATCTAACGTGATAACCCATGCGCTTTGCAGACTCCACATCGGGCACTCTGCCGACTTGCAATAAACCTCTTTCATAAGCCTCACCCATTGTCATCGGTTCAGCTTCAACATGTTTTGTTCCAATGTACTTCTTCATATCATTACTTTTTATTTGGGTTTTCAATTTTGGAGGCCACAAGATTAGCTACGATATTCATAAGGAAGTCGGTTGTATTCTCCTCCATTATGTAATCCGGGTCTTGAATTTTTCTAAGAATAGTGACAATTTCTTTGAGCATCTCGTTATTCTCTCGAAGTAATTGCAATATTTCCTCCATTTTCTTCAATCCGTTTTAAGGTCTTAGGAAACTTATCCTTATGTTCAAGGAACTCTCCAAATATTTCAATCTCAAATGTAAATTCGATGTCAAAAGGTTCTTTTTCCTCGTGAAGAACTTTTATTCTCGTACCGAATTTCACATCTCTTTGGTCATCTACGTTAACAGCCATTACAGAGTTATCCGATAGATAACGTGCAACGACCAAATGGTTTTTTAGTTCACTTTCTGGAATCCCGTTTACTTCGCAGAACTCTAATAAGTAAGTCTCTACGAGTTTTAATTGTTCTTTAATTACATTATCAAAAGCCATAGTATAATCCTTGTTATTTTATTTCCGAAGTATGGGGTTTCAAAAAGATTTTATCTCTGCTCATTGTACTTCATCTTTTCATGAAGTAGCACTTCTATATCAACGCCTCTGCGGTAGAGTTCGGTTAAAGCTACTATGGCAACATCTGCGAGTTCCTCTACAACAGCAGTGTAGCCATTTAAGTGTTCAGATGTTTCTGATTCACTCGCTTCAATAACTTCTTTTACTTCCTCACTAAGACCCTCAATGGTTTCAGCGTGAAGTGTTTCTACTGTAAGATTCTCACGAATTTTACCTCGTTTTAGAGCAGAATTATACGCTCTCCTTCCAAACTTGTTTAAATCCATCTTACTAAATCACTATGAGTGCATAGCACTCTGTATTATATCAATAATTTTTTCTTGTTGTGAAAAGCACAAAGAATAATCTGCTAAGCTAAAAATATCTATCCAATGGTGGTGAGTAGATGTCGTAACAAGTGCTCTTACTTCGTCCTCAGTTAGGAAATGCCCGTATATAATATGGACATATTGAGCGTATTCTTTAACGTCTGTTGAAACGCAAACTACGGATAAACCATGTAGATTGATGTCTGTTTCTTCAAGAATCTTATTCTCAATAAACTGAGAGCCAGATTTACCTTTACACAAAAGACCCCCCGGAAGTCTATAATCTCCTTCGATATTTTTGTCATGGTTCTCCACAAATAATACCTCAACCGCATCAGCGGTTTTTCTAAAAATACATGCGCTGCAATATACAGGGCGTTCTATTAAATTATCCATAATGTAGTTAGTGTAATACTTACAAAGATTAAATATAAGACTTTCATTTGGACTTTCCAAGTCATAGTTATTTCTCAATCAAAGCCCAAACATAATATTGCGAGAGGTTTCCTCTATCAAGGATTTTTTCAATAGGTAGTTTTCCTATCGCCTCATACTCAAATTCTGGCTTATAAACACGGAGAATAAGTCTATTGTGTACATAATCGGTATAGTATTCATTCTCTTTTTGATTGGACAATTTAATATACTTATAACAGAGAATCAGCACCGCTACAAACGACAATAAATTAAGTATTATTTCTACAAGAGTCAAAGTATCCATAAGTTTTTATCTATCTGATAACAAGTCTTCTATTTTAATTACCTATCAATTTTTCAATAAGAGCATCTGCAAAATCCACTGCACATTGAATAATATCTTCTTTTGTGAAATGAACTGACGCTTTATTCATGATAGCAGGAAGTACATTTTTCGCAATCTCGTATCTGCGCTGCTCCCAATCAATAGTCTTGCATGGTTCTTCTTTAATAAATTCAAGCTCTGATTGCACGTATGTGCACCAACTACGCTTGTTATCAACATATTGACGCTGCACTCCTCTTTTGGTAATAATATCTTCTATCCGTGATACCTCTATGACTTCGCCAGTCGATTTAATTTTTGCTTTCATTGTACGTCTATTAAGTCTTTATATTTCGTAGCATATCTTATTATGTAACATATCAATTTCTCCCATGATTATTCCAAAGTTTAACTAATTGTTTTTCTGTATATGGTTCTTTTATACTCATATTTGCATTCACATACCATATTCCTATGGAATCAACAAGTATGAACTCATTTATCTTTATCCGGTATATCTCACTATCGGGGTGTGCTTCTTTTACAGCAATTAATGTATCTCCATTTGTATAGCAGCTTGTTAGTATAAGCGATACTAATAAAAGCAATAAAAATTTCTTCATAGTTACTCCTCCCACTCGATTTTAATAGTTGTAATATAGTCATCTCCTATACTTCTATTTTTCAAGGCATCTTCCTTAGTTAAATAAGCACAATAAAGTGTATTATCAAGATCCTTATAGATATTAATCCACCCCTCTTTCTTCTGGGAGAGCATCATGAGGTCGTATTTATTGTGATTGATTATATTCTCATTACAAATTCCGTCTAAGGTATAATCAATAACCTCCTCACATTCTGCATTTTTTGAATCAACTACAAGAGCAATAATGGGGCTATCTTCACCATGTCTATCAAAGGAAATAATCCTTGCCTTTCTACCATCACGAGTATATACTGGCTTACCAGCTTTGGCTGCTTCAAGGTCAAAGGGTCTTAGATTCAATTTCTTTTCTTCCATATCTTCTGATTTTAATTTGGTTTCTACTAAAAATGAGTCTTTATCACATGAGTCAAAATTGCACGCTTGCTCTTTAAACAGACAGTGCACACATGAGTACCCATCAATAGACCTCAATCTTTGAAGCACTTTATCCTCATAAACAAAAGGCTCTCCGACCTTTTCAAGTTTCTTGAAAATGACATTCTTCTTATCGCTTCTACATATACAATACGGGTTATCAACAATGCAAGTATTCCCATCATAATTAAAGGCACATCTATAACATCCTGTTCCTTCCATGCATTGATACCACTCACTGTTGTACTCAAATATTTCTCCTACTTTTCTTTCCATAATTAATCTCCATTTGTAATTAACCAAATTTCTGGATTGGTCCCATCTATATCTTCGACATAATATGGTTTTTCTATAATTTCTCTATGTAGTTGATAATCTGAAATATCATGTACATAAAACACTTCGGCTGATTTATCTTCCACTTTTTCAAGTTCGTCAATCAATTCTTGTACTGTCATATTCTTTTCTTTTTAAGTTTTCCACATTTCTTACATGTCAATAGGAGCTTATCACAAGTCTCGTAACGAGTGATATGTAATATCACCCACTCATGCGAACATTGAAATTTCTTCAACCATTCCTTCATAAGATGTTACAGATTAAATTTCTTAACTTCTTCCTCAGTAAACCAATAGCTGGATTTTAAGGGTCTGGGAATAAAAACCATTTTGGAATAGCTATGCCTCTTATAGGCATAAGACCATTCTTCAAGCAAGGGTTCAAATTTATCTATATCTTCTTTCAATACACGATGAATCTCGTCATTAGCTCGAACCCTTAGATATTCTCTAAAAAGGTATACTTTCTTATTCCTTATGAGAAGATAAATGTAAAATCCGAATAAGATTAAAAATATCACAACAAGCATAGCTAAAAACTAAGTTACTATAATAAATATATAAAATTAAATTGAACTCAACAAATTGTCCGTATGATAAACCTCAGACTGTAAAAGATTCCATATAACGAACATATTCTTCAAGAGTAGGCATGCGACAGTTGGCAAATCTGAGTGTTGGTAAAACACGTGAGGGAGCACCTAAAAAGACAATAGAACCCGGTTCATAATAAACGAGGCTTCTATTTTCGATAGAACAAGAAATATCCAATAAAGTCTGAAACATTATATAAGGACGTTCTTTATAATAGAACGTCATCACTGTGCCCGCAGGAATCTTATTAGGATAAATCTTGCCCAAAAACGAAACTCCAAATTTAAAAGGAGGTGTGGAAAACCATTGGTCTCTTACTTTATCGTAGTTCATATCTATGAAAAATAAAACTCCCAACAAAATGCTGGGAGTAATGTTATTAAATGTATGGAGGAATTATAGAAACTTCTTTTGAAGTCTTTTTAATTTAAGGAAAAAATTTTCTCCAAAAGCACGAACCAAAGGAGGTCTTAAAAAGTCAAGCATAAAAATATTCTCTCGCTCTCCTTTCTCGTAACCATGTACACAATACTCATCATATATATCGCCTATCTGTAATTGCTCATAACTTGGAAAGGCACTCCAAATAAGAGGGTATAGCTGACAGCTTAATGGAATATCTATACTGGATATACTTTTTTTCGCTATTTTAAGAACACAAATTCCTTTTTTCAAATCACAAAATACACATCTTTCTTTTTGTAAGGTGGTATAAAACGTATCACCGTCTTTACTAACAGGCTGTTCAAGTGCCATTTGTTGACATTCTTCCTCACATAAAGAAGAGAGTTGTTTCCTATAAAACAGAATGTCAGCTGCTTCGTAATCCGATAGTTGACCTCCGTTAAGTTCAGTATCTGAGAGAGGTTGATAACAACAAGCGCCTTTACATTTCTCATAGTCGCAACAAAATTTAGCTGTAAAGAGCCTGTTATCTATATTTATCTTGTTAACCGTTGTATAGGATTTCTTCATAGTCTAATTGACTGGTAAAATTCGTTTCTTGAAGGAGAATTAAAAAAGATTCCGCCTAAACGAGAAGTTATAGTATCCGAGTTTGTATCTTCAACTCCACGAAGTTTCACACAAGTATGCTCAGCTTTAATAAGAACCGCAACGTTGTCCGTTTCTAAAAGCATACAAAGAGTATGAAATATCTGTTCAGTGAGCCTTTCTTGAACTTGTGGTCTTCGAGAGAAAAACTCCACAATACGGTTAATCTTAGAAAGACCTATAACTTTCTTATCAGGGAGATAAGCAATAAAAGCCTCTCCCATCATAGGGATAAAATGATGCTCACAAGTGGAATTAACCTTTATATGTCGTTCGAGCAATACGTTATCATATTGCATCTTATTTTCGATAGTGGTAATCTTGGGAAAATTATTGTAGTCAAGCCCCCAAAAAATCTCATTAAGATACATTTTAGCGATTCTTCTTGGGGTCTCGCAAAGACTATCATCTTTCAAGTCAAGACCAAGAGCCACCATAATTTCGCTTACATTTCGAGTAATGGTAACAAGTCGTTCCTCGTATTTTGAAAGTTTAGTTTCTACCATAGGAGACTCAACACCTATTTTAATTAGGTTCTCATGCACCGCACATCCAAGATAGGGATTTGTTTTTGTTTTGTCCAACGCCATAGCTATAATGATTTTATTCGTTCGTAGACATCTGAGAGAGTGCACTCCTTTCGGTTGTACTCATCGAGTATTTTGAATACGTCTCTTTGAGAAACTTCTTTATCGGATAAAGTTCTTGATACAAGAAAAATTTGAGGATTCTCCATACAAAAATCACGAGAAAATCCGACAGAAGAACTCCGTGTTACGTCATAAAAATAAACGACCTTATTTTTATCTACGCCAATTGTTCCGGGACGTATTACGTATTCTTGACCTTTACAACTTATGTAAATTGGTTCTTTAACTCTAATATCCATAGCACAAAGATACTAATTGGATTTCTTTATATCTAATTTATAGCAAGCATCTTTAAGAGATGCCCAAAAATCAAGATAAAGAATGCTCTCGCTCATTAGTGATGCAACCTTTTCCATAGTAGCGTCATCAACGTCATCGGTATACCCTATAACTTTTAAGTCATTTCGGTCCACAGTTGTTACTATAAATTTCTTTCCCATATGATGGTAATTTTAATGTTAAGCCAATAAAATAGCCATTCCTTCTTAAATCGGTCATGTCTATTAGTTATAGTCGGAATAAGGGTAAACGGAAAATGTCCGTTACATCTCGCATAAAGTTTCATAACCCGCAACACATAGTTAAGAAAAGAGTCTCTTCCGCACATACGATTACTCTGTCTTCATCCCATACAGAATTTAAATTCTCATCGTAACCGTTTACATAGTAGTAACCTTTATGTTCGCCCACTTTCCTACAAATAAAGTGATAATGAGGTCTTGACGGTGGAGCATTACTTCCAGAAGTAACTGCGTCCATAAAACTCGGACAAGTACAATTCTCCGTGAAGTCCACTATCCTATATGGACCCGTACCATAACTTGTACGAATAACCATTCCAGTGTAAACTCTTCCCATTACAGTTGCATTAAGGTACTCCAACATTTTCTTTTGAAACTTTCAAAATTAGGATAAGGTTTGCCAAAAGGCATTTCAAATGCCTTAATGATTTCCTCTTTTGTAAAAGGAATATCAAGCCTACGCCCACTTCCAGTTTCTTTGGACGGAATACACTCCGTACTAAACACCAATCCTATTAAATCGTCTATTTGAAAATAGAGAATGTGTGTTCCATCAGTAACCCAACCATATCTGAATACGTCCTCAAAAATGTTGGCAGGGGCATACACCGTAAATCCCCATTCTTTCAGTTGTTCGACCGTCTCCTTAAAGTATCGGTCTTTTGTTTCCATTTTCATAACCTATATGCAATTTTAGTCAATAACAAATAAATGGCATACCCTATGTGGTCGTTCACATTCTTATTGCAGTACTCTCCGAGTATTCTTACAAGGTTCTTACTCATAATCTCGAATTGATATTGCAGACGGAAATCTTGGTATTCCATCATCAGACAAACCCTGATACTGAACAGTTACTTTCTTACCGATAAGTTTATCACCATTCTTAAAATATTCGGCTCGGAGTTCTCTTGTACCTTGCGGTTTTACGTTAAATTCACCTCCCTTACACTTACATACGAATACAGCCGTTCCAGCATCACGACCTGTTGCCTCAACCACATCCACGATTTCAAATTCCGCATCATCAAATGTCTTCAATTTAATCAAATCATTGGAGCGGAACCCAAACTCATATTTACCATCAAGATTTCTTACGATTACTCCTTCATATCCATTAGCAACGCATTTTTTATGGTACTTCCGCACTTGCTCCATATTATCACAATAGACCCAATCACTACGATAAGCAGGAGAGTCTTTATCGACTTTCTCAAAATCTTGAATGAGTTTACTCCAACGTTCTTTATTGGAGATTCCTTCAATAGGTCTATCATATACTACGTATCTTATTTTAGGCGTAATATCGGACAGCCGTTTTACAGCGGATATAATTTCTTGAAAAGAAAGTTCTTTATGGTTATAAAGTTCTCCATCAAGAGGTAATAAGTGTTTATTCTCATTGGCCCATTTCTCTAAATGGGGGATATTATAAGGCTTTCCTTTTCGAGAAATTATATGAATACCATCTTCATCTTGTGAAATTGTACATCTAACTCCATCATACTTAGGTTGACAGAGGCAAGGAAATTTAATCTTTTTCTCATTAAAACTGATTGCCAACATTGGCTTGATTTTACCATTTGCGTCCGTATTGAATTTCGCATCTGGATTTGGCATTGTAACCGTGAAGCCTGCATCTTGTAATCTATTCCATGTTGATTGTGCTTCGGACAACGCCTGTTCGAGATATGTCGTTTCATTAGATTTTCCAATATTTACTCCTTCCCAGTATTCATATTTATCCTCGGTCCATTTACCGTTCAAAGTTACTTTTTTCCGTGTAGTCATTACCGCATGATTTCCCATATCCTCTACCGTAATATCATACACACGAATAGACCCAGTTTTTGATAAAGCGAACATTCTCGGAAAATAGTGTATCTGTTTAGGCAGACCTCTCATAGACTCCTGTAACAGTAATAAGATAGACGCTTCTATTAGCATAACTTTCGATTTAATTTTACAAATGAATATACAAAAATAAAACGAAAGTTCCAATTACTCATTAAGAAACAAAAATGGAGTGATAGAACTCCCACCACTCCATTTAACCAAAAGGAAAAATATCTTATTCGCCGATTTCATAATAGGGACGAATCCAACACGGGCGAACTCTATCTTTTAGTTGAGCGACAGACAATTCGTAGCATGCTTCAAAGTATCTGTCTCTATCATCACCAACCCATTTAACAAGAACATTATTCTGACTGGAAGCAATCTTGTTCATTGTAACGTACAAAGCCCATTTATTATAATGGGGCTCACATTCAATTTTACCTCCCATCTCTTTTATCTTGCGGAACAATTCTTCGGAATCCCTCCATTTAGGTCCTCTACTTCCATCTTGATGAACGAATTTTTGAACCACCTCATCAGATTCTATTTCAGTTAGGAAATTATAGTATTTCAAATTTCCGTCAAAACATTCGATGAGTTCTTTCGCAACCCGTACATTTGAATCAAGTAAAAAGCTCATAGCCTTTTTAAGCATGTGTAAGGCTACCTCAATGGTTTCGGAATCCCTTGAATTTTTAACCTCCGCAAAAAGGAGACAAAATTTATCAAGCAATTCTTTTTTATCCATAACTAACCTTTCAGTTCTTTTACGAGACCTTTAATCATATCCTTCAACTCACTTACAGAGCCTTCCAATTTAGAGAAACGCTCCTCGTTCTCCTTTTTCTCTTTGAACGCAGGACTAAATTCCGCCCGTATTTGCGCACATTTGTCAGCAATACTCTTATAAGTGTCCCTTTTGTTCCAAGCCTGTTCGGATTGTGACTGCAAATTCTCGACTTCAAGAAGAGCTTTGTCCCTATCAGTCGTAATTACAAGACTATTCATATAGCCTGCGTCCGTATTTTCCTTGAACGTATAGGGTTTAGGCATACCTTCGATAGTAACATCTACCACCATTTCCGTAGGATTGCCGTAATGATTGTCAAAATGGGGAGGATTTACGCTCAGAACTTTTGCCTGAGTAAATGTAACTTTATCCCTGTCAAAAATGTAAATGGGATAACCGCTTTTTAAGTCTTTGAATAACATAATCTATAAATCTCTTTGTTAGTACTATTAAGTCTAAGGAAGTACGTTTCCGAACCTCCTTAGACTTCTTTGAACATTTACGCAGTTGTGGGAATCGTAACTGTTAAGGAGCTATTGATAGCGTAGCAGTTTGATTTTCCACATACTATCTTAATGAGTCCTTGCGTCATTCCTAACTGGTTAATAGTAACGGATGTCGGAAGTGTTGTCCGTCCTTGAAATGCCACCACAAATCTTTCATTGATTACCTGCGTCTCAGCTTGGCACTTGCATGCGTTTGGCGTAGTAATCGTGATAGTTGCTACAATAGGTACGAATACGGTTGTTCCATTAAGAACAGGTGTCTCGTTCCTATAAGAAACAGTTGCAAATGGCTGATTCGTAGAAGTTGCGCAAACACAACGGCAAAGTTTCTCCTTAAATGTGGCTAAGAATGCAACTTGATTTGCCACAGGAGCAGCGGCTAAGCCTACTGGCGATAATGTAACCATAGTCTTTTAAGTTTTTACGGTTAAACAATTACTGACCGCATCCGCAGCCACAACCATTACCACATCCACAACCGTTCAAACGGTTAAGGATAAGATTGTTTTGACGTTCCTGAGAAAGCTCGAACTTCAAGTCTTGAATCTTTCTCTGGTTTTCGTCATTCCAATGGTTGTTCAGAGTGTCGATAATACGCTGGGTATTAGCGTTGCCGGCAGTAATGATGTCGCAAGTTTGTTTCTGAGTGTCGTAACCAATTTGCGAGAAACCTCTTTCAAGACCCGAATTGGTACGGTCGAAACCTGCCTGCATTCCAAAGCCCAAATCACAAACACCTTTTTGAACGGCATTGATTGTGTCTTTTTGAGCAAGTTGGTTCTCGAAGCCCATACGTTGTATGAGTTGCTGAGTTTGGCAGCAGCAGTCTTTGAGAGCTTGAATAACATTGCAGTCACCCATGTTAACTGCGTTGATGACTCTTTCCGCAGAGAAACCAACTTGGCCTGCAACTTGCTGAATAGCGGCTTGAACATCGCAGCAACATTTTTGAAGCGTGTTAAAGTCAATCTGCAAGTTTTGAGAAAGTTGGCTAAGAGCAAACTCGTTACCCTTAATAGCGTCCATAAGAAGATTGCTGTTCTGGTTGTCTTGCAATTGCGAGCGAATAGCTTGCAACTGATTCTGCATTTCAACATTTTGCTGACCTTGACCATAACCGAAACCGTCTCCATTACCAAAACCAAAACCGTTTCTAAACAAGGCAAGGAACATGATATAGGCAAAAGGATTGTTCATCCAGTTGTTCATACCCATTCCTCCGTTCATCATAGCCGCCATAGTCATAGGGTCGGCATTGTTCTTTTGATTGGCAAGCATGGCCATTGCCAATGCGTCATTGTTGTGACCATAAGCGCTTGGATGGTCGTAACAATAAACCTTTTCAGTAATTCTGTCTTCTGACATAACGATGAAAATTTGAATTAAATAAAAAGACTCTTCCCCTCTATGGGAATTACCTCAAAATTAAGAGTACTCCTTAAATTCACCGAAAAGTGTCTTACGAAGTCAGAAACTACTCCGTTACTATATCTTTACTCAAAAATATTCTACGATAAACTTCTTGATAGTGAAGATTTACAAAATAACGTTTCTTCCGGTATTTGAAATTATTCCGAATCATACAGACACAAGGTCTCGTTAATTTGGTAAACTCGGCAATCTTTGTATCCGAGAAACCACGATTGCCTAAAACATATACAAGGATATGTCTTGCGTCAACGTGTTCTTCACAATTGGAGGTTAACATCTCAGAAGCACTAACATCAGTAACTTCTTCAACGATTCTTAGAATCTCTAAATATGTCTCTTTCATAATCATGATATTTTTACATTAAATTTTTAAGGAATCAAATAAAACTCCAACTAATTACTTACCTTTGCGTTACTCTGCAAATTAAAGCATTATGTCTATGCATGTCAATAACGTAAAAACACCAATTTTCTCAGTCGCAGAAATAAAAGTCGCTGAACTCTTAGTTAGAGGCTACTCGGAAAAGGAAATAGCAGACAAGCTAAATATCTCTCCGCACACTGTGAACAATCACATGCGCCATATTCGTGAAAACAATGGTCTAACTAAGAATACCGAGGTAATAACAGCGTACATTGCCTTTGTTCGCAGAAAGAAATTCTCCATAGAAGCCTTACAAGAACTCGGTCTCAGTGCCATTATGGTTGTAATCAATATCTGCCAATACACAGAAACAAATTTGTAACCTTATAGAATATCCTAAATATTAGGAAGAACATAATTCCTAATCCGGATAACAACGTAACCACCCATAGGTACAAAGAGGTATCTATGTCAAGGTAGTTATACGCTATGCTACATAGCTGAGTCAATAATAGGCAAAGTAAATTTAGCTTATACCATTTACACATTCTAAAAGAAGTGACAAACATATACGCTGTTACAAATATTGAACTTCCAGCAAAGGCAGACAAAACATACACCTCGGAACAATCAGTGAAACCTTTCACAAAGATAACTCCATTTATTAACGTGGCCAATGTACAGACAAAAGGTGCATAAATTCGGATAAATCTAATTAGAAGTGGCATTTTCTATGTTATATTTTTCTTGCAATTCTAAGGCTTCTTGTTCTGGTAATTCCATATATAAATCCAAATAATTGTAGTCATCGGGAATAAATAATTCCTTTGCCACTATTACCCCATTTATAAAATCCTTGCTTACAAATAGGAATCCTTCTTTTGATACTAAGTGTTTCATACTATCTATTTACTACCCAATTTTTATCCGTGGCTATCTTTATATCTTCTTCTGTTAACTCTTGTGCACCAGTGGACCTTACTAAACTCATTGTCCTTGTAGGCTGACCAGTAAAATCTGGTAATTGATTAAATATATCCACCAATGCCTCTCTACTTATTACACAATCAGTAATTGTCAGCACATTATTATATGAATTATTAAATACAAATTGAGACTCTTTACTAAACTTTATACCATTAAAAGCTGAATTATCTATACCAAAACTGAGTAACCTACAATTTGGTATATTAAATACAAAGTCTGGAATAGTTAGCCAAGTTATTTGATTTATATGTGTACCCCTTTCTGATAAACTCCCAAAATCTTCTGGGATAAAAAGTTCTTGTAAAGAATACATATTATTTAAAAAGTATCCAGCATTATAAATATAGGGCATAGAGGGGGGGTAAATGAGTTTTCTTAACCTTCTACAATTATTTAGGTTATCATATACTGAATCCCCTAGAAATGGTTCTTGTGGATATATAATCTCCTCTACTTGAAAAGAATAATATCCCAACTGTGGTATTGAACCAGTGTATGGTTTTGGGTAATCACTTCTTCTTATAAACTTATATTTTGAAAAGTCACAAATATTCCAATCACCTTTTAAGGACCTACAAGTAAATGAAACTGGAAATAAACTTCCCTCCACTATATTCATTTTGGGTACTTTAAGCAGCCCAAAAAATGATTCCGTTATTGAAAAAATGCTGGAGCTACCTAAATGTTCTTCTGGAAAAAATTCCAGAGTCACTGACTCATCTAATAGAAAACCTTTAAAATTTGGGAAACAATAATTGTTATTACTGGAATTAACGAAACTATATAAATATTCCCCCTTTATCTTTATGCCAAGAATATTTATCCCAGTTGTTATTAACGATACTAAGGGTACTACCTTCAAACTATACCTTTTTTCAGTAAATATTTTATTACCTATTGATAGAAAAGTTAAAGAGTTATTAGTTAATTTAACCCCTTTATAATAACCTGACGCACTTAATGAATAAGTAAAAATATCCATTCTGTCCAGATTTTCTGATATAGTAGTTCTAACTACCCAAAATTTTCTCCCTTGTGAATCTATGCCGGTCTCTCTATAATCTTTTAAAAATATAATTTCCGTATAATAATTTATATTAGTGATAATTGAGGTTACCTTTTGTTCGCCAATATAATGTATCAAATTGTTATTACTTCTTGAATTACCAAAAACTAATATAGTAGGCACATTAGGATATTCCGTTATTATAGCATTTATGAATTTATCCTCTACATTATATACATATTCCCTCCATGCAGGGTCTATGGCTTGTTCTACTTCATTTGGTTCTTGAACAATAGCAGGGATATTGACAGTCTCCTCACATTGTACAGGAGGGTCCACAACTAAATGCTCCTCTATTTCATGAATTTCCGGTAAAACCACTTCTTCCGAAATATTTAAACACTTCTTCATGGCACAATAACAATATTGGTAAGACCTTTAATTCCGTAAGTCTGAACACCGTCTTGAAAATCAGGGTCATCTATAAAATATTTACGTGTAACGGATATTCTACCATTTGAGAAACTACCCGCATTAAATATAATGGTTAGTGTATTATCGTGAACGACATTATTAACACGAGTTTTTCCGTCATAAGAGGCTACGACACTTTTGCCGGAGGTATCTGAATAGATAAATCGAAACCTCATTTTTGTGATGTCCACGGGAGTACCATTCGAATCTGTAAAGAAAACTGTTACCTTAAAGTCTTCCCATGAAAAAACATGAAATTCACCGCTTTTAAATTCCATAGAGCCTATTTTTAGACCCAAAGATATACATTTGAAAAAGAAAATCCAAAAATAAAAGGGGCATGTTTCACAACACACCCCTTTCCTACAATAGTAAACACAGTATAATCACCTAAAACAAGATTCTACACATTACCGAAATATTTTTCTTCAACAGAACCGCTCGTGTCGGTAATACCATATTGCAACAGTTCCGGAAAATCCGTAAGAACTTGCGTGGCCATAACTTGTGCGCCTAATTCAGTGGGGTGCACATTATCGGAGTACAAGTAACCCGGATACCAATGTCCAGAGTCGTCCATACAAACAGCCTTATGAAAATCAATATATCGTATTCCAAAATTACGGACAATCGAAGTATGCGAAGTCTTATCTCTCGTAGGAGTAGTCGGTACAGTAGCTCCAATCAGAGTAATACCTTTTTCAAGACAAATCTTATGTACTTTCAAAAGATTCTCCTTAAATACTTGGTCGGTGTCATTCATACCCAATGTCCACACCAAATATTTAGGAGTCGCAATCGATAAAGCTCTTAATAAGTCCTCATAAGCAGCAGCACTACCTTGACCGGCCAAACCGTCCAATAAGAAATTCAAGAATCCAAGATTCCTCAATTGCCCCGGCCATCTATTATCAGTAATACCTACATAAGAATCGCCCCATATCCAAATAGGGCATTTAAAATCGGTATTGATGGCACTCAGTTTATATTTACTGAATACACAAGTAGTAGGGCGGAAAAATACCATACCGCACGCCTCGAATTTCCAGTTCTTAAACAAGTGTTTGAATATACCCCCTTCTTTGGTAATAAGAACAAGACACATTGTACCTGAATTTCCGGCATACATAATCACCTTAATGAATGTAGATAAGTACAATCCATGAGAAACTGTCTCCACAGTATTTAAACCGTCCTCATAATGTTGATGTTTAACTTGTGTTGTGCTTATCTCCAACCAATCTCCTCGGTATTGCTCATACCCTTTTCCAATGGAGAAACTTCCCGATGTTCCTTG
>ERZ824473.363-NODE-363-length-86222-cov-17.992074_pt1 | contig 86222 bp, 90 predicted proteins | sample MGYA00519874_ERZ824473 | MGnify/ENA primary metagenome ERZ824473 (study PRJEB31778, sample SAMEA3449151) | human gut metagenome | biome: human gut; feature: human-associated habitat; material: faeces | place: United Kingdom | collected 2010/2012 ... | reverse complement strand
AACTTAAAGAACAAAATTTCGACATAATATTCGATGATGACAATGCAGGGGAAATCGCGGATGTTATCGCGATCGAAGTTGATGACGTTAATAAAAAAGTCAAAGTGGAATTGTTCCATTTGAAATTTTCTCAAGAGGACCGTCCCGGGGCTCGAATCAATGATTTATATGCTGTTAATGGACAAGCGCAAAAGTGTGTAAGCTGGCTTCATACCAGACCAGAACATATTATTGGTCGAATGTTAAGACGTGGGGCTTCAGGGCCTAAAAATAGATACGAATTAGGAACAGAAGAGCAACTTTCAATAATTAGGGAAAAAGTAAAAAGTTTGTATGAGATTGAATATATAGTTCATATAGTTCAGCCCGGATTATCGAAAGCTGCAGCCTCAAGAGAACAATTAAAATTACTTAGTCTAACTGAAGCGTTTTTATGGGAAACAAGAATGATTAAGTTGGGGGTTATCGCAAGTGCATAGAATTTCCGAGTATTGAAATTATTTTGTCGGTTTATATGAGTGATGTTAATGATTTTAAGCAAGAGATAGAGTGTATTTATAAAGATGAAAAATACTCTGTCCGAGATAATGGAGCTGTTTTCCGGCATCCTCGTGATGGTCGGCGGCCTCGTCAATATGATAACTTCTGGACTTTCGGGAAAGCCAATGATAAACACGGATACATGGAGATTGCGTCCGTTCGTGTTCATATTATCGTGGCTACGGCCTTTCATGGCCCGAAACCGACGAAAGAACATGTCGTCGATCATATAGATACGAATCGCCGCAACAATCGCCCTGACAATCTTCGATGGGTTACCCGATTGGAGAACGCACTCGATAACCCGATTACCCGCAAACGTATCATTATGCGTTGCGGTAGTATCGAAGCGTTTTTGGCCAATCCATCTTTGTTGAAAGAAAGCGATGTTACCCCCGATTTCAGTTGGATGAGAACCGTTACGGATGCTGAAGCTCAAGTCAGCAAAGAGCGATTATTGGCATGGGCTGAAAGCGACAAGCAAACATCCGGCGGTGCTTTGGGCGAATGGGTATATGGTCGGCAATCAATTTCGCAAAATGACGGTCAGTCATCGAATGTAGATGAAATTGACAAGTTGCAATCCGATTCCTTAAACGGGTGGGGCCAAATTCCGCCTCGAGCATATGAACGTCCCGTTGAGCCGGAACAAAGAAAACCCAATGTTATGCTCTCGTTAACACCCGGAGCGGCCCAAGAAATCTATTTTTATAATGATAAGCCCAATGAATACCCATGTACTCCGCAGGAATATAGTGGTGATCCTTTAACTGCTTATGCCGCCAATTTGACAGAAAATGCAGTCTATTGGCGGAACAATAATGGAGATCGGGAGTATGTAGTAGACAAGTATGGATTTTCAGAAGATCGAAATTCTTTATATATAATGACCAAATCCGCATACGTGTGGCGAGATCGAGATGACGGAGACTCGATTGCTGTTCCCATAGCAAACCTCAATAAAGACGAGTTCAGCGAGGATGAATTGAACTATCAGCTCGGAGAAGTTATTTACGATGATAATTTGTTCGTGCATAAAAGGGTAGAAACCGGTTTTATGCCCAAAGAGTATTTGGAGGAGTTATTCGACGAGTGTATTGGCAAAAAGAATAAAAAGATTGACAAGAATTAAAATATTTCGGACGGCTCGATTTTATCCATAATTTTGTTGCTATTTTGTTACCCAAAGCACTCTGATAAGAGTGCAATATTTTGATATTAAAATATATACCAGCAAATAGCAATAATCTATGGCAGAACTTCGTGAACTCGTGGCAGATATACCGCCACGACAAAACAGTGCGTGAAAATGGCTGCAAAAGGTAAGATTTATCCCCGTGAAGGGGACCGGCAGACGGTCTATCTGAAGGAGGTCGTCAGCGACCCCAACATCGAAGTCGGGGAATATACGATATATAACGATTTTGCGGCCGACCCCGTCGGTTTCGAGCGCAACAACGTGCTGTACCACTATCCCGTGAACGGCGACCGGCTGGTTATCGGAAAGTTCTGTTCGCTGGCCTGCGGCGTGCGGTTCCTGTTCAACAGCGCCAACCATACGCTCGGGTCGCTGTCCACCTATCCGTTCCCGATTTTCTGGGGCGAGGAGTGGGGCATCGACAAGTCGGAGGTGGCTTCGGCCTGGGACAACCGGGGCGACATCGTCGTCGGCAGCGACGTGTGGATCGGTTACGAGGCTGTCGTGATGGCGGGTGTTACGATCGGTGACGGGGCGATCGTCGCCTCGCGGGCCGTCGTGACGCGCGACGTGCCTCCCTACGCCATCGTGGGCGGTGTCCCGGCCCGGGTGATCAAATACCGGTTCGACCCGGCGACGGTGGAGTGCCTGCTCGGAATAAGATGGTGGGAGTGGCCCGCGGAAAAGATTCGCAGGGCGTTGCCGCTGATTCGCGGCGGAAAGGTCCGGGAGCTGGCCCTATTTGCGGAAAATGAAATAGACGGCTAAAATCAGGCAAAAGAATCCCGCGAGGTGGTTCCAGCGCAGGGTGTCGGATTTCATGAAGACCAGTGCGAAGACGGTGAAGACCGAAAGCGATACGACTTCCTGAATCACCTTCAGTTCCCAGATCGAGAACGGGCCTCCGAATTCGGCGCTGCCGATACGGTTGGCGGGGACCTGGAAGCAGTATTCGAACAGCGCGATGCCCCAGCTGAGCAGGACGATGGCTATCATCCCGAAGCGTTCGAGCCGCGATTTGAAGGCGATATGGCCGTACCACGCCAGCGTCATGAAGGCGTTGGAGACGACGAGCAGCAGAACGGTGGCGAGACCCCGAAACATAGGATACAGATTTTTAAACCGCGCAAAAGTAGCAAATTATTCGATATGATCTCCTCCCGGCAGCAAAAATAAGCGGCGAGAGTGTTCCGCCTGAAAAAACGCTTTTGGGGCGGAGAAAGTGCCGGACGCGGAAGGGTTTTCCAATATTTATCGTATATTTGTCATACAGGCCGGGATTCGAAGCAAAAGATGTCTCGGGGCTGAAACAAAATTCTACCCGGAGCATGATGAAAAGTATGAGCGTGAAAAAACTGTTCGGAGCGTTGGCGATGCTCCTGGTCACAATCGGTTCGGCCGGCTGCGATGACGATGATAAATCGGAGCGTCACCTCGAACTCTCCGAGGACGAGTGCGAAGTGGTTCAGGGGAGCAGTATCACCATCGGCCTGACCGCCCATGAGAACACGACGCTGGATGTCGGGAATCCGGAACTGATAGAGGTCGTATATACTTGGAAGTTCGATGGATATAAGGCTGAAATAGAGATCCGGGGAAAGCAGAAAGGCGAAACCGGAATTATTGTTACCGACCATGAAACGGGTGAATCGGCCATGATAAGGGTGACTGTGACGGAATATCCGATGCCCCGCCTTTCTGTGAAACGGCCAAACGGGAATATCTTCGATCAGATGATTTTCTATATCTACGAAGACGGCATGCAGGGGCTTACTTTGAACCTCTCTTCGGTATGCGATTCCATCGTCTGGACGGCCGACGGCATGAGCGGCAGTTTCCGCATATTTGAACACGACGAAGGGGATAGCTGGGCGAGTTCCCGTCTGACCTATGAATGGGGCCATTGCTTCAAGTATCCGGGCGAATATAAAACCAATCTTTCCGTATGGATGGACGGCAAGGTGATCTTCCGGGACCAACTCGGCGTTTCGGTTGCCGATGGCCGGGATTTTCTGGCATATAATTGGAGCGACATCACCAAAAACTCGCAGACGTGGATCGCCTATGACGACAGACTTATGAGCGGTCCCGATCTGATGACCACATCCGGTCTGGCCGGAAGTGTTCCGTTTGTCGAAGCAAGACTTCTTCACGAGGATGATAACGCTCAAAGTTACCGTGTGCTTTATGACTATTTCTGCAGGCTCTGTTCGCTTCCGGCCTACGAAGACAGCGTCGATAAGCAGGAGATGTGGCGGCGGTACGACGAGTTGTTCTCCGAACAGAAGAAATATCCCGATGCCTATCCCGTCGCGATCTGGACGACGAGACGGACCAATATCGTCTTGTTGCTGCTGGATGAGTCTACAGAAGTTCCCGGCTATATGGTCTATGCCGAACCGGCCGGACAGTGAGGGCGGCGCTATGCCAGCAGGGCGTCGATGTCGGCGATGTCGGCGAATGAGTCGATGATCCGATCGGCCAGCGGCCCGCGCTCCAGTTCTTCGCGCGGCAGGGTGGTCGTGAGGGCCACGATCCGGCCTGCGCCGGCCCGCTTCGCCGCTTCGAATCCCGCCCGCGCATCCTCGAAAATCACGCAGTCGGCGGGCGAAACGCCCAGCGCGGCGGCCGCCGTGAGGTAGATCTCCGGGTCGGGCTTGCAGCGCGACACCATGTCGCCCGAGATCGCCGCGTCGAAATAAGGCCGGATCGCACAGCTGTCGAGCACGAAATCGACGTTGGCCTTGCAACCCGACGAACCCACGGCGCACGGAATCCCCGCCGCACGGAGCCGTTCGAGCAACTCCTTCAGCCCTTCCACCGGGCGGATGTCCGGGGCGTATATTTCGCGGTAGATGGCCTCTTTTTCGTCGGCCAGCGCCGCGAGGCCCTTTTCTCGGATCACCTCCCCGGGCATCACCAGCCGCATGATGTCGTCGTTGCCCATGCCGAACCCGTTGGCGAGTTTCTCTTTCCAGTCGGTGACGCCGTAGCGGGCGCAAAAGATTTCGAAGGCCCGGACGTGTACCGGGGAGTTGGCGACCAGCGTGCCGTCCATGTCGAATATAGCTGCTTTCTTCATCGTCGGTTCATTTTCAGGTTGCAAAGGTACGAAAAAACGGGATGGCTCCAAAACCGGATCGTCAAGGTCCGGGAAAAACTTTCCGGCACGGCGGCACGGCGCCGGTCAGAATTTGAGCCGCAGACTCAAATTGACGGCGAAGTTCTGAATGTCCTGCCCGGGCATTGGGTCGCGGTGGGTGAGCCGCCAGATGCAGTCCACGCGGAAAAGTTTGAAGATGTTCTCCACGCCGAACCCCGCCTCGACATAGGGGTCCGACACCGAGGTCATGCCCACGGGGAACAGGAGGTCGGCCTGCGTTCCGGCCAGCGACCCGTTGTTTCCGCGCGAAAGCGTACCCCATACGCCTTTGCAGACCAGCACTTCGCGCCATTTCAGCTTTTTGATCAGCGGCAGGCGGCCCAGCAGCACGCCGTTGAAGTGGTGTTCCCAGAACCACGACACCCACGCGTCGGAGGCGAATTCGTAGAAATTCATGCACGAGAAGGCGTAGGGGTCGTAAAAATAGGTTCCGTTGCCCTCGTGGAGTTTCAGCAGCTGGTAGGGGACCTTGCCGAAGATGCGCCCGCCCTGCACCGTGATGTCCGAATAGCCGACGGGCGGCAGTTCGGGACGGTAGCGGAGGCTCCCTTCGAGGCGGTAGTATTCGTAGCTGCCGTGCAGCGTGCCGGGAATCCCTGCCGAGAACCCGAGCGTCAGGATGGGGCAGACCGAACCCATCGACTGCTTGTCGAAGGGCATGCGGTAGACTGTTTCGTTTTTCGAGAGCCGCACGCCGACGTGCACCGCGGCGTCGGAAACCGAGTTGACGGGCACGCCGCCGGGCCGCAGCATCGGCACGTAACGGTTGGCGAAGATGCGCTGCATGCGTGCCCCGGCGAAGGTGCTCACGCCGTGACACCACTCGTGCTCGTAGACCGCTTCGCCGCGGTTGACCATCGAGAGCCGCTGGTCGCCGCGCGAGAGGATCGACGAGAGGATATTGCTCTCGGTCAGCGCGTTCTGCCCGGCGCCGAGCTGCATCACGTCGTGCCGCGCCGTGAGGGTCAGTTTGCGCGTGAGGTGGCGGTTGAAGGCCACCTCGACGCTGCCGCCGCCCTTCACGTCCTCGTCGCGCGTGCCGTAGGCCACGTAGCCCCCGACGCGCACCGTGCGGCTCACGTTGGTCGTCGTGCGCCCGCCCAGCTGCATGCGGAAACCTTCCAGCTTGTTGAAGCTGGCCAGTTTGTAGTAGGGGCCGATGCCGATGTATTTCGTATTCCAGTAGCCGACGATCAGCGTGTTGATGAAGGTGTAGATGTTGCGGTACAGCGGCACGCGCTGCACCGAGTCGACCATCGCGTAGATGCCTTTCTCCCGTTCGCTCAAACTGTACGGGCGTATCTGCTCCCAGAACTCCTCCCTGCGGTGCTCGGGCTCCTCGTCGCGCACCACGACGTTGTTGTCCATGCGCAGCACCTCGTCGGGAATCGGCTCGCCGATGCGCACGTCGCTGTAAACCACCTCGCGCGTGCCGATGAACGAGGTGATTTTCGACGAATCGGCCGTCGAGACGGAGAATTCAGCCGACACGCGGTCGCGGACGCGGAACCAGCGGCCCTTGTCCGAGGGGCGGTTCTCGTTGTCGAGCATCAGGTGTCTGACCCAGTTGACGTTGACGCCCTTGGGCATGCGCGCCGAGGCCGACCGGAGGGCGAAGGACGCCGAGTCGATGTTGACCTCTCCGTCGAGCACCGGGGTGGTGAGGCGCTTGGGGTGGAAGCGGATTTTGTAGACCTTGCGCCCTTCGGTCACCGTGCTGTCCACCAGGAAATAGTTGTAGAAGGCGCGTCCTCCGTCGGCGAGCGGGCTGGCGAAGCGCACGTTGAAGATGTCGATGAAGTTGTCGTAGAAATTCACGTCGCCGTGCATGCCTCCCGTGAACTGGGCCACGGCGAAGTTGTCCTCGACGCCCGAGACGCGGCTGGCGCGGATCACCTCGCGCTTGAACGCCGGACGGCTGCTGCGGTAGAGGTCGGCCGTGGACTCGGAGATCATCGCCGGGAGGTAGGCCTGGCCCGTGAGCGCCGAGGTGTCGACGTAGTCGAAGACGAACCCGAAGTTGCGCTGGAGGCGGCGGCTCCGGAACTGCGGCCTGATGTTCGTGAGGTCCAGCTCCATTTTAGTATAGGTGCGGCAGCTGTACGTGTCGTACCGGTCGGGGTCGTTCAGCGGCTTGTTGCGGATCACGCCGTCGAGAATGGGGTAGGCGGGATTCTCCCCGGGGGTGATGACCACCTGTCCGATGCCGAACTCCACGGCTTCGAGTGCGAAATCCACGTGGTTGAAGACCCCGGGCGTCAGCGGCAGGGTCCGTGCGGCGTAGCCGACCATCGAGGCCTGCACGCGGCTCACGGTGTCGCGGGTTTCGAGGGCGTAGATTCCCTGCTCGTCGGTGGTGATCCCCGTCGTGGTCCCGGGGAATACGACGCTGACGAATTGCAGAGGTTTTCCGTCAGCGGCGTCGGTCACCCGCCCGCGTACGCGGGTGGTTTGCGCCGAAACGCCTGCGGCCCAGAGAAGTCCTGCCAGAAGTATGATTATCCGTTGCGTCATGATCGGGCAAATGTAGCAAAAATGCATACATTCGGGTAATTTAAACTACCTTTGCGGCAGATAAGAAGATAAAAGGAACAATATGGCACACGCGAAAGTCGAAAAGACGAATGCCGCGCGGCTGCTCGACCGCGCGAAGATCGCATACGAACTTGTCCCGTACCGGGTGGACGAAGAGCATCTCGCCGCGACGCACGTCGCCGAGCAGCTGGGCGAGGATATAGCTACCGTTTTCAAGACTCTCGTTCTGAAGGGCGACCGCACGGGCTATTTCGTCTGCGTCGTGCCCGGCAACCACGAAGTGGACCTGAAAGCCGCGGCGAAGGTCTCCGCCAACAAGAAGGCCGACCTGATCCCGATGAAGGAACTGCTGCCCGTGACGGGTTACATCCGCGGGGGCTGTTCGCCGGTCGGCATGAAAAAGGCCTTTCCGACCTACATCCACGCCACGGCCGCCGGTCTGCCTTTCATCTATATCAGTGCGGGCGTGCGGGGCCTGCAGCTCAAGATCGCCCCTTCGGACCTGGCGGCCTACGTCCGGGCCTCCTTTGCGGACATCAGCCGCGAAGGGTAGTTTCCGAATGGGAGCGATGATGTTACGCCCCTCCTTTCGCTTTTAAATCCCGGCTTTCAGCCGCGGGATGTTCTGTACTTTTTGGCCGCAAAAAGTACCAAAAACTCTCCGACAGATGCCTGTGCCTACTTCGTCCCGTCTAACGTTCGAAACGGGCGCCTATTCGCGGGTTTGCAAGCAAACCTGCCCCGTTTCTTGCCACTTTTAGCCGGGACTTCGTTTAACGGCTCCGGCATCGAGTCGGATTCATTCGCCGCTAAAGGCGGCGTAAGTAGTCCGCATTATCGTTTGGAGCGGAGAGAGAGCGGACGAGGGCCCGTGTGCCCGGAGCGGGAGGCTGTAAAGGCCTGATCTTACTGCGCCCGCTCAACACGGGCCCGAGGACGATCCCGCGGAGAACGACTTGCGGATGGTTTTGGGTACCTTTTGACACCAAAAGGTATAAAATTTCCGGATCGTGAAACGATCCGAAAATATGCGTCTACCTTCCGGTATACATTTCCCGGTAATACTTTTCGTACTCCCCGGAGGTGATGTCGTCCATCCACTTCTGGTTGGCCAGATACCACCGCACGGTCTTCTCGATGCCCTCCTCGAATTGCAGCGAAGGCTCCCAGCCCAGTTCCTCCTTGAGTTTGCGCGAGTCGATGGCGTAGCGCAGGTCGTGTCCGGCCCGGTCGGTGACGTAGGTGATCAGCTTCTCCGAAGTCCCCTCGGGGCGTCCCAGCAGGCGGTCCACGGTCCGGATGATCACCCGGATCAGGTCGATGTTCCGCCACTCGTTGAACCCGCCGATGTTGTACGTTTGGCCGTCGCGTCCCCGGTGGAAGATCAGGTCGATGGCCCGGGCGTGGTCCTCGACGTAGAGCCAGTCGCGGACATTCTCGCCCCGGCCGTAGACCGGCAGCGGTTTGTTGTGGCGGATGTTGTTTATAAACAGCGGTATGAGTTTTTCGGGGAACTGGTAAGGCCCGTAGTTGTTCGAGCAGTTGGTCACCACGGCCGGGAATCCGTACGTGTCGTGGAACGCCCGCACGAAATGGTCCGACGAGGCTTTCGATGCCGAGTAGGGCGAGTGGGGGTCGTAGCGGGTCTGCTCGGTGAAGAACGTTCCGTCGAAGGGCAGCGCCCCGTAAACTTCGTCGGTTGAGATGTGGTGGAAGCGTCGGCCCTCCCATGCGCCGTTCCAGTGCTCCCGTGCGGCCTGCAGCAGCGTCAGCGTCCCCATCACGTTGGTCCGCGCGAAGGTGAACGGATCGCGGATCGAGCGGTCAACGTGGCTTTCGGCCGCGAGGTGGATCACCCCGTCGATGTCGTATCGGGCGAACAGCGCGCGCATGGCCTCATAGTCGCAGATGTCGCCTTTGACGAACGTGTAGTTCGGACGGTTCTCGATGTCCCGCAGGTTCGCGAGGTTGCCGGCGTAGGTCAGGCAGTCGAGGTTTACGATCCGGTAGTCGGGGTATTTCCCGACGAACAGCCGCACGACGTGCGAGCCGATGAATCCGGCGCCGCCGGTGATCAGGATATTGCGTTTCATGTCCGGTTGTTTTGCTGTTTCAGTCGTTTCCTTGCGGCGCGCTTCTTCCTCCGGCGCCAGCGGTACGCCTTGAAGGCGTATTTCAGTGCCAGGCGGATGCGCTGGCCGCCGATCATCTGCCGTTTGAGGCGGCAGTCCGGGTCGAGCCAGCTCCCGGCGCAGTGATGGAACGCCGCCGTGCCGAGGCGCAGCAGGTGGATGCTGCTCGGCAGCAGGCTGTTGCGGCCTATGTAGAGCCGTCCGCCGCCGAGCACCTGCTCCTTGTCCAGATAGCGGAACCCGTGGCGCTCGGCGATCTTGGCAATGACCAGCGGCATGGTCAGGTCCGTGCGCAGCCGTCCGTCCGCCTCGCGGAAATGACGCCCTTCGTAATAGTCCATGCACTCGCGGACGAACCCGCTGCCCTTCGCCGCGCCCATGATGGCCGCCTGGATGCCGTACCCCGGGACGAAGGCGTCGCGGTCGAGGGGGATGCCCTGCGCGTCTATCGGCACATCGGCGTATTTGTAGTCGATGGGACTGTACTCGGTTCCGGTGAAGAATTCGTAACCCAGCAGTTTGTCGAACGGGCGGAACACCTCGACGTCCGAATCGAGGTAGATGCCTCCGTTGGTATGGAGGGCATAGAGCCGGATGTAGTCCGCCGCGAAGGCCCATTTGCGCTCCTCCACGGCCTCCTCGACCCATTTGACGGCGTGGATGTCGAAATTCTCCTGTGTCCAGCATTTGAGGACGTAGTCCGGCATCCGGCGTTTCCAGCTCGCCATGCACTCCCGGAGGAACTCCGGAACCGGCTCGCCGCTCAGCCAGCACCAGTGGATGATCTTGGGTATTCGGGCTTCGTGTTTCATCGCAGCATGTTTTTCAGACAGTAGAGCATCGACTCCCGCCAGTGGGGGATCTCCAGCCCGAACGTCTCCTTGATTTTACGTTTGTCCAACACCGAGTAGGCCGGGCGGGGGGCCTTGGTCGGGAATTCCTCCGTGCGGCAGGGGCGGATGCGGCATTTGTCATGCCCGGCGGCGGCGGCGATCTCCGCGGCGAAGTCGTACCACGACGCAACGCCCTCGTTCGAGAAGTGGTAGAGACCCTCGTTCCCGGCATAATAGCGTCCCTCGACGATCGAGAAGATCGTCATGGCCAGATCCCCGGCGTAGGTCGGGGTCCCCGCCTGGTCGAAGACCACGTTCAGGTGCTCCTTTTCGGCCGTCAGCCGGAGCATCGTTTTCAGGAAGTTGTTCCCGTATTCGGAATAGAGCCACGCCGTGCGGAAGGTCAGGTATTTGCATCCCGACTCCGCGACGGCCCGTTCCCCGGCGAGTTTCGTGCGTCCGTAGACGCCCAGCGGTGCGGTCGGGGCCTCTTCCGTGTAGGGCCGGTGGGCCGTGCCGTCGAAGACGTAGTCCGTCGAGACGTGGATCAGCGTCGCGCCGTTCGCCTCCGCGGCCCGGGCGAGGTTCTCCGCCGCACCGCGGTTCAGCCGGTCGGCCGCCTCCCCGTCCTCCTCGGCGCGCTCCACGTTGGTGTAGGCCGCGCAGTTTACGATCACTTTGGCGCGGGTCTGCGCCACGGCCTGCCGGACGGCCCCGGCGTCGGTGACGTCGAGTTCCGCCACGTCGGTGAAGGTGTAGCTGTTGGGCGATACGGCGCTCAGCCGCTGCATTTCACGGCCCAGCTGGCCGTTGGCGCCCGTTACGAGTATGTTCATGGTCTGTCGTATTCGAAAAGTTCCGGTGCGTCGGCCAGCCGCGGGTGCCGGCGGTCCTTCTCCGAGAGAAGCGTTTCGCCGGCCGGAAGCCGCCAGTCGATCGCCAGCGCGGGGTCGTCCCACGCGATGCCGCCCTCGCTGCCGGGGGCGTAGTAGTTGTCGCATTTGTATTGGAAGACGGCTTCGTCGCTCAACACGGCGAATCCGTGGGCGAATCCGCGGGGGATGAACAGCTGCCGCTTGTTCTCTCCGTCGAGCAGCGCGGCGACGTGCCGTCCGAAGGTCGGCGACCCGCGGCGGATGTCCACCGCCACGTCGAGCACGCGGCCCCGGACCACGCTCACCAGCTTTGCCTGGACGTGCTCTCCCCGCTGGAAATGCAGGCCCCGGACCACTCCGTAGCGCGATTTCGACTCGTTGTCCTGCACGAACCGCACCGGCCCGATCAGCTCGTCGAACCTCCGCTGCGAGAACCGCTCCATAAAATAACCCCTTGCGTCGCCGAACACCTCCGGTTCGAGAATCACCACGCCGGGGATCTCCGTTTCTATCGCTTTCATCGTTTCGATTCTTCGATTACCTTCAACAGATACTGCCCGTACTGGTTCTTGAGCATCGGCCCGGCCAGTGCGCGCATCTTCTCCTCCGTGATCCAGCCGTTGCGGTAGGCGATGCCTTCGAGGCAGGCGATTTTCAGCCCCTGCCGTTTCTCGATCACCTCCACGAAGATCGAGGCTTCGGCCAGCGAGTCGTGCGTGCCCGTGTCGAGCCATGCGAATCCCCGCTGAAGGGGCTGCACCTTCAGCTCCCCGTCGGCGAGAAACGCCTGGTTCACCGAGGTGATCTCCAGCTCGCCGCGCGCCGAAGGCTTGATCGACCGGGCGATCTCCACGACCTTGTTGGGGTAGAAGTACAGCCCCACCACGGCGTAGTTCGACTTGGGGACGGCGGGTTTCTCCTCGATCGAGAGGCAGTTGCCCGCGGCGTCGAACTCCGCCACGCCGTACCGCTCGGGGTCCTCGACCCGGTAGCCGAAGATCGTCGCCTTGCCCGCTTCCTCCGCGCTGCGCACGGCCTCCCGGAGCATGCCCGTGAATCCCGACCCGTGGAAGATATTGTCGCCCAGCACCAGGCAGACCGAATCGCCGCCGATGAACTCCTCGCCGATCAGAAACGCCTGCGCCAGCCCGTCGGGCGAGGGCTGTTCGGCGTACCCGATGCTTACGCCGTAGTCCGAGCCGTCGCCCAACAGCCGCCGGAATCCCGGAAGGTCGGCCGGCGTCGAGATCACGAGTATCTCGCGGATGCCGGCCAGCAGCAGCGCCGACAGCGGATAATAGACCATCGGCTTGTCGTAAATCGGGAGCAGCTGCTTGCTCACTCCCTTCGTTATCGGGTAGAGGCGCGTGCCCGAGCCTCCGGCTAATACGATACCTTTCATCTTCTTGCGTCGTTGACGCCGCCCGCGGGCCTTTTCGCCGGGCCTTCGGGCGGATAATTTTGATCGAAGGTACGGTTTTTTTGCGAAATTCCGATCTCCGTGCCTGTTTTTTTGCAAAGTATCGTTATCTTTACCGGGACTAATTCAAACCATAGACAGTATGATTCTCGACGATAAACTTCTGGACGAAGTGACCGCCCGGGCGAAGACGAGCGAACGCCTGCGGATGAATTTCAACCTTCACGACTCGCTCGACGCCAAGGCCCAGCGTCTGCTCAACGCCCTGGAGCCGGGCACGGTGCTGCCCGTACACCGCCATCCCCATACGGCCGAAACCTACGTCGTCCTGCGCGGCCGCTTCGACGTGATTTTCTGCGACGGGCACGGCCGCGAGACGCAGCGTTTCGCGCTCGACCCGCTGAAAGGCGTCTACGGCATCCACGTCCCCAAAGGGCAGTGGCACACGCTGGAGGTCCTCGAAAGCGGTACGGTGCTCTTCGAGGTCAAGGACGGGCCCTATGCGCCGTTGGCGCCGGAGGACATGGTGCGATGACGCGGACCGCCGAACGGCTGTTCGCCCTCGTGCGGGCGACGCTGCGCGGGCGCATGGACGATGCGGCGCTGTTCGAGGGGACCGATGCGGCGCTGTGGCGCGAAATCTACGACCTCTCCTCGGCGCAGGGCGTGCTGGCCCAGGCGTGGGACGGGATACAGTTCCTGCCCGAGGCCGTGCGGCCGTCAAAGGCGCTGCGCCTGCAATGGGCCGTCAACGTCGACCGGATCGAAAACACCTACCGCCGGCAGGAGCGGGCCATCGCCCGCCTCGCGGCGTTCTACCGCGAGCATGCGATTCCGATGATGCTGCTCAAGGGCTACGGCCTGAGCCTTTTCTATCCCGTTCCGGAACACCGCCCCTGCGGAGACATCGACATCTGGCTTTTCGGGCGCCAGCCCGAGGCCGACCGGCTGGTCGCCCGGGAGTGGGGCGCTCCGGTCGATGTGCACAAGGAGCATCACACGACGTTCGACGTCGACGGCATCATGGTCGAGAACCATTACGACTTCGTCAACACGCAGACGCACGCATCCAACGCGCGCCTCGAACGGCTGTTCAAGCAGTATGCCGCGCAGCCCGGCGAGTCGGTCGCCGTTGGGGGCGTGGCCGTCTACCTGCCTTCGGAGCAGCTCAACGCCCTGTTCCTGCTGCGCCACGCCGCCGTGCATTTCGCGGCGATCAACATCGGCCTGCGGCATGTTGTGGACTGGTGCGTCTTCGTTGCGCACTGCCACGGCCGGGTCGACTGGACGGCTTTGTACGCCGCGGCCCGGGAGGCCGGAATGGTCCGGTTTCTGGACTGCCTCAATGCCGTCTGCATCGATTATTTGGGGCTGGACGCCCCGTCGCTTCCGGCTTTCGAACGTGATGCCGAACTTGAAAAGCGGGTGCTCGACGAAATCCTCTCCCCGGCGTTCTCCGACGAACGGCCCGAGGGGCTGCTGCGTGTGGTCCGGTTCAAGGCCCGCCGCTGGTGGACGAACCGCTGGAAACACCGGCTGGTCTTCGACGAGGGCCTTGCCGGCGCCTTCGTGCGTTCGGCCTGGGCACACCTGAAACGTCCGCAGTCCATCGCAAAGTGACGGAAGCCGGCAAAAGCCGGCTCTTCCGTCTTGCCGGATAACCCGATCGCATGATGAAGAAAAAGAGTCACCCGGAGTTCGTGCGTGCGCTGAAAGCGCGGAATCTCAAGATCACGGTCGTCGGGACATACGAAAACTGCCTCTCCAGGGTAGCCGTAAAATGCGACGTATGCGGTTGGGAGTGGGCGCCGGTCGGAGGCAGCCTGTTGCGCGGCCACGGCTGTCCCAGGTGTGCGGGAACCATGCGGAAATCCCATGCGGAGTTCGTGGAAAAGCTGAAATCCAGAAGGGATGACGTGATCATCGTCGGCCCGTATGTGAAAGCGCTAGAAAAGGCCCGGTTCCGGTTTCTGAAATGCGGGCACGAATGGGACGTAACCCCTGCGCACATCCTCAACGGCCGGGGATGTCCGCTGTGTGCGCATTCCCGCCGGGGAGCCTCCCAGCGGCTGACGATGGAGCGTTTTCTGAAACGCCTTCATCGAATCGACCGGAATCTCGTCGTCCGGGAGGGCGGGGAATATGTAAACTATACGACGCCGATCCCTCTCCGCTGCAACGTCTGCAAATATGAGTACGAAGTAAAGCCGAGCGATGTCCTGCACGGCGGCGGCTGTCCCAACTGCCACAGGGCATGCACCTCCTTCCCGGAACAGTTCGTTTGCCACGCCTTTGTCCGCGTGCTCGGCGAATCGGAAGTCCTGTCGCGGGACAAGGCCGCGACAGGGGTCGAACTGGACGTCTACATCCCCGCCTTGAAGGCGGCCGTGGAACCCGGTTCGTGGTACTGGCACCGGAATCTGGTGGAGAGGGACCGGGCAAAGCGTCTGCTGTGCGAAGAAAAAGGCATCCGGCTGATAACCGTATACGATCATTATGATGAAGCGGCCGTTCCTTTCGACGATTGCCTGGTGACCCCCTGCGACCTTGCCTCCCGCCGGAATATGGACAAGCTGGTCGCGGTGACCAAAACCGTTCTCGAAGCGTTCGGCCTGGACTCGAATCTCGCTGCGGGCGAATGGGCGGAGATCCGGAGGAAGGCCGAACTGGATTCGCGGCGGATAACCACCGAAGAATTCCGGGCGGAGCTGGCCGGGATCAACGATAAGATCGAGGTTATCGGCGAATATACGAAAGCCAATGATAAAATCAGGGTGCGGTGCAGGGTCTGCAACCACGAGTGGTCCGTTGCGCCCACGACCCTGCGCCGGGGTTCGGGATGCGCCGGCTGTGCCGGCAGGTTGAAACTCACGCATGAACGGTTCGTCGAACGGCTGAACCTGCTGCATCCGGATATTGTCCCCCTGACCGAGTATGTCAACAGCCAGACCCGCATGACATTCGAATGCAGGGCCTGCGGCCGCGTATGGACGACGCAGTCGTATAACCTCATCGCGAAATCCCGCTCTTCCGGCTGCCGGAAATGCTCCGTCGAGGCGATGCTGCGGCGACGGAGCCGGAAGGTAAGGTGCATCACCACCGGGGAGGTGTTCGATACGCTTCGGGAAGCCGCCGCCAGATACAATATAAGCCGCTCGGCGATCAGCCGGTGTTGCGGCGATCCTGCAAAACTCACGCGTGCCGGCGGCCGGGAGTGGGAATATGTCGACCTGCCTTCCGGGGAGCGGTGACCCGATACGGCAGACGCTCTGAAACCCGCCGGAGGAACCCTGTCTCTCCCTCCCGAAAACGAAAAAAGGAAGGCTATTGCCTTCCTTTTTCTGGTGATCCCGCTGGGGTTTCAAGTGATCCAGCTGGAATCACCCAGTGATCCGTCTGGGGTTTTCCTGAAAATGCCGCTAATATGGTGCTATAAGCTATATTTTCGAGTGGTTAGCACATTTTAATTCAGCCTCAATTTACTATTTGATTTAAGCATAGGTCACAACATGGTTATGTAACTCTGTCGTGTTGTGTCGTATCGTTTTGTTTCTGGAAGATGCATCTATTTCAACCGGCGATTGGATAATATTGCGTGTAGCTTTCAGCATAATTTATTATATCTTGATTATTGAATTTAACTCCCATATCCTTTATTTTGCATATCATCTCGTTGATTTGTCTGGTTGTTTCTGCGCATCCTCCTCGCTTTCTGGACGCAGGTAAAACCGGAGTGCCTCCTGTCCCAGTTGTCGCATGAAAGTTTTTCCCGTCGCAATATGCCTCGATGTCGTCCGGGTATTGTGAGGCGAGCCTACGTTTGAGCTCTCCGTATTCTGCGCAGACGGTGGGGTGCGGGCGCAGGTACTCTCTTACGGCGAGATGTCTTTTTATGTGGAATGTGTCCCCTTTCCCGAACACATGCACCTGCTGCGCATCATGCGGAGCGTCCGCCAGCGGGAGGAGATGGACAGCCTGATCGCCTAACAACTGCCTACGGTCGTCAAAAGTGCGAGTAAGCCCCGCATAGAGGTACGGCGCAAGAAAGGCATCGTGGGCTTTTTCGGCAAGAAGGACACGATATGGGTGTATTCGTCGTTGAACAACCTGCACGCGCTGAGCAGCCAAATAGTCACCAGAAAGATACGGCGACGGGAGGTCGGAGAGAGCAAGTTGAAAGAGATTATTTGCCAGCACCATGACCTGCTGGATATGTTGTAGCTAACGGAGTCTCGTAGTAAGATTTACCTTTTCCGGTTTATATATAATCTATTCACCAATCTTAGCAACTTTAATTTTGCGAGCACCGATAGTCGCTCGGTGCAACACCCGTTATTTTCTTGAATATAAGGCTGAAATATTGTACATTCGGATAGCCTAACCTACGGGCGACAACGGAAGGTGTCGTATCGGATTTCAGCAGCATCCGTTTGGCGGCCTCCAGCCGTTTGAACCGGAAATATTCGTCCGGCGTCTTGCCCGTCTCGAATTTCAGCAGGTCGCAGAAATAGGTTGCGGAGAGGCCGAGCGCCTCTGCCATACGGTCGGGTGCAGGCAGTTTCCCGCTTTGCAGTTCACCGGAAGCGATGCAATCGTCGAGCAGGCGTTCCATCTTTTCCAGAATCGTCTTGTTCTTGTTCTCGCGGGTGGTGAACTGGCGTTCGTAGTAACGGGAGCAATAGTCCAGCAACAGTTCGATGTGCCGCGACAGGATCACGGCACTGTGCGTGTCGATCGGGTGATGCAGCTCCTCCTCGATGTGCCAGAGGCAGCAGGTGACCTTTTCCGTTTCGCGCTGCGAGAGGTGCAGGGCCTCCTCCTTGCGGTAATGGAAGAAGGTGTAGTTTCCGATATGGTTTTTCAGCGTGGTGCGGAAGAGCAGGTCGGGATGGAACACGAGCAGATAGCCTTTGGCCGGCAGGGTCTTCTCCTTGCTCATACGGAAGATTTCCCCCGGCGTAAGGAACACCATCGTCGCATTGGAATAATCGTAGTAACGGCGCCCGCAACAGGAGCATTCGTCCGCACACTTCTCGATGAGCAGGATGGCATAAAACTCGAACTTGACGGCGTCCTGTTCCAGCGACGGATTCTCCAGATTGATCAGGCTCACCTGCGGATGCAGCGTTTTGCAATCCAGCCGGCGGTTGCATTCATGTACAGTCTTGAAGTCCAGCATGTTTTCTTTTCCCATAAATCGCCTCCCCATCTCTTACCGATCGTTTCGGGCGCGGTATTCGTTGGGCGTGCATCCCACGCGTCTTTTGAACTGGCGGCAGAAATGCTGCGGATACTGGAATCCCAACGAATAGGCGATCCGGCTGACGGTCTCGTCGGTACCCGCGACCCGCTCCTTGGCTACTTCGATAACCTTCTCCTGAATATACTCCTGCGGGGTTTTGCCGGTCTCCTTTTTCAGCATGTCGCCGAAATAGTTGGGCGAAAGACACACTTTGTCGGCGAAATACTTGACCGTGGGCAGCCCGTCGCGTTCGGCGAGCGGCCCCTCGAAGTAATCGTCCAACAGCCGCTCGAAGCGTGCCAGCACGTCGTGGTTGGCCCGGCTGCGGGTGGCGAACTGCCGTTCGTAGAAGCGCATGCAATAATTGAGGAGCAATTCGATGTGGGTCACCAGCAGCGTCTTGCTGTGCTTGTCCACGCCGTGTTCCAGCTCCATGCGGATAATCTTCAGGCAGTCCGTCACGATAGCGCGCTCCTCCTCGGAAAGATGCAGCGCCTCGTTCGCCTCATAGGAGAAAAACGTGTATTTCCGGATGCTTTTGCCGAGCGCCGTACCCTGCAGCAGGTCGGGATGGAAGAGAATTCCCAGCACGTTCTGCTGAATGCGGTCGTTGGTTATTGTCGTCTCCGTACTCTGTCCGGGAGCGAAGCACACGATGGTGCCCTCTTGGTAGTCGTAGTTCTGCCGCCCGTACCGGATGTCGCAGGCTTTTTCGAGTTTCAGGTAGAGCGCATAGACACCGTAGTGCCAGTGCACATACTCCATCCGCCGGGTGGCCTTGTTCAAATCGACCACGCTGACCAGGGGATTGAGCGTTTCGAGGCCGTACAGTTCGTTGTACTGATCCACACTGTTCAAGTCGAATATCTTATCCATATATTATAACTGTTTGATTCCCCCAATGCGTATCCGTGATATTCACGTTACAAAAGTAAGGTATAATCCCGTCCCTCCCATAACCTCTGTTACGGATTGTATGACCTCATTTACGGATTCTTCGGCTGCATCTCTGCCACCGCGGTAAAATTCGGTAATCGAGGTCATAAGAGGGAGAAATATCCGTAATTTATCTACAAAAGGCGAACGGGGAAATGCCGAATTTTGCAACATCCCGAAAAGGGTATACGCATAACGATAAATCACAGAGACTATGAAACGACTTCGGCTTTTATCATTCTTGCTGTCGGCCGCATTGATTTGCTTGTCGTGCGGCAGCGACGAACCCGAGATTCCTCAACCGGTCCCCGAACAACCCGAGAATACGGGCGGCGATGACAATCCGGCACCCACCGCCCCCGCACCGGGAGAGAACGGGCGATACCTCGTCGTGTTCGCCTCGCGCAGCGGCAATACACAACGGGTGGCGCAGACCATCCGGACGGCGCTTGGCTGCGATATGCTGGAAGTGGAGCCTTCCGAGCCCTACGAGGAGGATTACAACGCCATGCTCGAACGGGCACAGACCGAACTCGACGGGATTGCCGCGGGGAATTTCCCCGCCATACGGACGGCGGTCGAGGACTTCTCGAAGTACGATATCGTGTTCGTCGGCTTCCCGATATGGTATAACCGCATCGCCACGCCGATGCAGACGTTCCTGCACCGTCACGCCGACAAACTTGCCGGCAAGCGGGTAGCTCTCTTCGCCACGAGCGGCGGCAGCGGCATCAGCCGGTCGGAGGGCGACGCGCACGCGCTCTGTCCCGACGCGCAATTTACGGAATCCCTGCTTCTGACCTCCGCAAGCGGCAGCCATGCCGATACCCGCATCGCGCAGTGGCTCGAACGGTTGGGCGCATCCCGAGAAGAAACGCCGGAAGCTCCGGCAGAGGCGCTCAGCCTGAAGATGACCGTCGGCGGGCAGACGATAACCGCCACGATGGAGGATAACGCGGCGGCCCGCGACCTGATGTCGCGCCTTCCGTTGGAGGTGACGCTGACCGACTACAACCGGACGGAAAAAATCTTCTACCCCGACCCGGCACTCGACACCGAAGGCGTGACGCGCGGCTGCGCCCCGGTACCCGGCGACATCACCATCTACGCGCCGTGGGGAAATGTCGCCATATTCTATAAAGAGTGGCCCCAGTCCGGTTCGCTTATCAAAATCGGTCGTATCGATGGGAACGGTATCGATGCGTTGAGTGCATACAGCGGCGATGTGAATGTAAGAATGGAAAATAACGAATAAACCGAGTAATTTATGAACAACAGAATGTTACAACGAGTAAGGAAAGCGGCGGGCATCTCCTGCATGGGTATCCTGCTTTCCTGTACGGGAACTCCCCAAGAAATTCCTTCCGCCGCGCTGACAGGCGGCGTGGAAATGCCGGTGCTCGGCCTCGGCACATACACCCTGACGGGCGACACGGCGGTCAGGGCGGTGAAGAACGCCCTGAAGCTCGGCTACCGCCATATCGACGCGGCGCAGGCCTACCGCAACGAGGCGGAGATCTACGAAGGCATCCGACAGAGCGGGCTGAAGCGCGAAGAGGTGTTCGTCACCTCGAAGGTATCGCCCAAGAACATGTACACGGGTCGGGTGCGCGAGTCGCTGGAAGAGAGCGTCGCCAATTTGGGCGGCTACATCGATCTGATGCTCATCCACTTCCCCGTAAGGGGCGAAGGAGTCGTGGAGGAGACGTGGAAGGTTATGGAGGAGTTTGTGGATGCGGGAAAAATCAAGGCCATCGGCATCAGCAGCTTCAAGCAGGCGCACATCGACTCGCTGATGCGGTATGCACGCATCAAGCCCGCAGTCAACCAGATAGAAATCCATCCTTATTATAATGAACTTGACCTTACGGCCTACAACGAGAGCGAGGGAATCGTGGTGGAGGGCTGGTCGCCTTTCGGGTCGGGTGTCAACGGCGTATTGTCCGACCCCGTCATCGCACGGATAGCCGGGAAGTACGGCAAGTCCCCCGCACAGGTTATTCTGCGCTGGAACGTGCAGCGGGGCGTAATCGTCATCCCCCGTTCCACCGTGCCGGAAGAGATGGCCGAGAATATGCGCATCTTCGATTTCGAGCTGTCGCAGGAGGACATGGAGGCTATCAACAGCCTGAACCGGAACGAGATGTGGAACCCGCTGAGCGACCCGGACGTCATGCCGTGGGAACCGATGGGTGAGATACCCGTGCCCACCGTCGGCAGGACTGATTTGCCGGAGTACTTCCCCGTATGCCGGGCGGCGGTGGACTTGCATATCCGTCCCAATCCTTTCTACCGTGCCGACCGCAGCGGGATAAGCATACAGCAGGATGTCGTGTATGCCGACCGCGACGGGGAGCAGCTGCACCTCACCATCGTAAGCCCCCGCAAGGCGGAAGGCAAACTGCCCTGCATCGTGATGGTGCCCGGCTCGGCATGGCGCAAACAGGTCATCGACCCCGAACATGCCGTGGACTACGCGCGGCGTGGCTATGTGGTCACCATCGTGGAATACCGCCACAGCGGCATCGCCCCCTTCCCGGCACAGGTGCAGGACTGCAAGACGGCTGTCCGCTTCATGCGCAAACACGCGGACATCTATCGCGTGGACAGCGACAATATCTTCCTCTTGGGCGATTCGAGCGGCGGGCACACGGTGCTGCTTGCCGGAACGACTTCGGGCAATAGCGAGTTGGACACCGATATTTACGCGGACTGTTCCGATGCGGTGAATGCCGTGGCCGCCTTCTATCCGCCCACGGACATCTACGGCATGATAGAGTTCCCCTCCACCATCGACCACAATTCGCCCGACAGCAACGAGGGGGCCTTTCTCGGCGGATTAGAAGTGGCAAGCAACAGGGAGAAGGCTTGGCAGGCAAGCCCCGTCGCCTACCTGTCGCACGAGGAGATTCCGCCCGTGTTGCTGGCCGTCGGCACGAAGGACGAGCTGGTGCCTGCCAACCAGAGCGACCGCTACGCCATGCACCTGCAAAACCTCGGCAAGGAGTTCGTCTTCTACAACCTGGTCGGCGCGTCGCACGGCTCTTCGGAGTTCTTCACACCCGAAATGGCGGATACGGTCGTCGCCTTCTTCAACCGATACAGAAAGCCATGAAAGCAAGAAGATGTATCAACCTGATGCTTGTCTGTCTGACTTGCATCGTGCAGGCTTGTGCCGGGAACGTTCGTTCCGCGCAAACCGTAGAAAACAAGCAGATTCACCCGTCAAAAACAGAAAACAGTATGGAAACAAAGCAACTTTACCTACGCGTGAATGGGCATACGCTTACGGTAGACCTCCGGGACAACTCCTCCGTGCATGCCCTTGTCGATGAACTGAAATCGGGCGATATCATCGTCGCCATGAAGGATTACGCCCGCTTCGAGAAGTTCGGCGAGCTGCCCCGCTCCTTCCCGCGCAACGACGAGCGGATTACCACCGAAGCGGGGGACGTCATCCTCTCGGAAGGCAACCTGCTGGTCATCTACTACGACCGCAACTCCTGGAACTTCACCCGTCTGGGCAAGATACGCGGCCTCTCGCAGGCGGAGCTGAAGAAGATACTCGGCGCGGGCGATGTCTCCGTCACCGTATCGCTTACCCCGGAAAATTAAATTGCAGTAAATGAGAAACATCGTTTGGTTAGGGATATTGGCAGCCTGTTTGGCAGGCTGCCGCCCGTCAGGCAAGAGTTCACCGATAAATACGGAAGGTATGGAAGAGAGAGGATATATCGCCCCGCTGAACGACAAGGTCGGCCGGGAGCACGTCACGTTCAGAAACCGTTACGGCATCGCCCTCGCAGGCGACCTGTACACGGCGAAAGACATCGAGCCGGGCAAGCGCTATCCGGCACTGATTGTCGGCGCACCCTACGGCGGAGTGAAGGAACAGGGTCCGTGTGTGTATGCCGGGGAACTGGCACAGCAGGGGTTCATCGTGCTGACCTTCGACGCCCCGTTCATGGGCGAAAGCGAAGGCAACCCGCGCCACACTTCCGGCCCGGAGATGTTTTCCGAGAGCTTCAGCGCGGCCGTGGACTGGCTGGGACTGCAAGAGACGGTGGACCGTGAACGCATCGGGGCCATCGGCATCTGCGGTTCGGGAGCCTTTGCCCTGAGCGCGGCGGCAATGGACACGCGCATCAAGGCGGTAGCCACCGCCAGCCTGTTCGACATGGCGGTGGCCTCGCGGCTCGGCATGGACGAACAGACTGTTCGTGAGACCAAAGAGCAGTTGAGCCGCCAGCGATGGACGGATGCCGAAAACGGTGAACCCGAATGGATTCCGTCCTATCCCGAAGCCCCGACCGACACCGTCCCCGAAGGCTTGCAGGGAATCGGGAGAGAGTTCTATGAGTTTTACGGTATGGCACGCGGCTTTCATCCCCGTGCCCGTGCGGGATTCACCGCTACGAGCACCCTTTCGTTCATGAACTACCGCCTGCTCGACTACCTCAGGGAAATCGCTCCGCGCCCCATACTGCTCATAGCGGGGGAAAAGGCGGAATCGAGATTCATGAGCGACATGGTTTATGAGCGTGCGGCGGAACCGAAGGAATACATCGTCGTGCCCGGAGCGAACCACATCGACCTGTACGACGGCGGAGGCCGGGACGATCGCGGCAAAATCCCCTTCGACCGACTGGAAAGTTTTTTTAAGGCGAATTTATAACGACAGAAATTGCGCATGGAATACAGGATATTATCGAACGGCGTGAGGATGCCGATGCTGGGCTTCGGCGTCTTTCAGGTGGACGACCCCGCCGTGTGCGAGTGGGTGGTAGGCGAAGCCATCGAGACCGGGTACCGCCTGTTCGACACCGCCATGACCTACCGCAACGAATCCGCACTGGGGCGGGCCGTGCATCAATCGGGCATCCCCCGCAAAGAGTTCTTCATCACCACCAAAGCGTGGATTACCGACATGGGCTACGACCGCACGCTGCGTGCCTTCGACCGCTCGTTGCAGGAGCTGGGCATGGACTACCTCGACCTCTATCTGCTGCACATGCCCTTCGGCGACTACTACGGGGCATGGCGGGCGATGGAGCGGCTCTACCGCGAGGGACGGGTGCGGGCCATCGGCGTGAGCAACTTCTCCGCCGCGCGGCTCATCGACTTGAGCTACAACTTCGAGGTGCTGCCGATGGTGAACCAAATCGAACTGCACGTCCATTATCAGCGGGAAGGGGAACTTGCCGTAATGCGTGAGTTGGGTGTACAGCCCCAAGCTTGGGCGCCGTTCGCCGAGGGGCTGAAGGGGACGTTCACCGACCCCGTGCTGACGGACATAGCCCGCAGGCTTGGCAAGACCACGGCGCAGGTGATGCTGCGCTGGAACCTTCAGCGCGGCGTGGCGGTCATCCCCAAGTCGGTACACCGGGAGCGCATTGCCGAGAACTTCGACGTGTGGAACTTCGCGCTCGATGCGGAGGAGATGGCACGCATCGCCACGCTCGACAAGGGCCGCCCCTCGATGCTCGACGTGGACGACCCTGCGGAAGTCCGCAGGCTCTACGGCTATCTGGAGAACCCCGTGCTGACTACGCTGAAACAACAATAGTACAAACATTAAAACAGACGGAAACCATGTTAGGAAATTTCAGTTATTCCAATCCCACGAAGCTCTATTTCGGGGACGATGCCCAGAAGAACCTGGGCGAAGAGTTAAAGAACTACGGGCCGAAAGTGCTGCTGACCTACGGGGGCGGTTCCATCAAGACGAACGGCATCTACGACGAGGTGCTATCCGCCCTGCGTGCGGCAGGAAAAGAGGTGACGGAGCTGCCCGGCGTCATGCCCAACCCCACGACCGACAAGCTCCGCGAGGGCGCAAGACTGGCACGGGAACACGACGTGGACCTGATTCTTGCCGTGGGCGGCGGCTCCACCATCGACTACGCCAAGGCGGTGAGCGTATCGGCATGGCTCGACGGCGACCCGTGGCAGAAGTATTACCTCGGGCAGGAAGAGCCTGACGCAGGGTTGCGCATCATCCCCGTAGGCTCCGTGCTGACCATGGTGGGCACCGGCTCGGAGATGAACGGCGGCTCGGTCATCACCGACCGGGCGACGAAACTCAAAATCGGCAAGGTGTTCGGCGAGCGGGTGATGCCCCGATTCTCCATCCTCAACCCGCGTTACACCTTCACCGTGCCGCAGCGGCAGATGGTGGCCGGCTTCTTCGACATCATGAGCCACATCATGGAACAATACTTCTCCGGCACGGACGACAACACGTCCGACTATCTGGCCGAAGGGCTGATGCGCTCGCTCGTCCACAGCAGCCGCATCGCGGTGAAGAATCCGCACGACTACGAGGCGCGCTCCAACATCATGTGGACAGCCACATGGGCGCTGAACACGCTTATCGGCAAGGGCAAGAGCCAGGACTGGATGGTGCATATGATTGGGCAGGCCATCGGGGCGCACACCGACGCCACGCACGGTATGACCCTCTCCGGCGTCTCCATCGCCTACTACCGCCACATCCTGCCCTACGGCCTGCACAAGTTCGCCCGCTTCGCCACGGCGGTGTGGGGCATCCCGGCTGAGGGTAAGACGGACGAACAACTTGCCGGTGAGGGTCTGGACGCCCTGCTGACATGGATGAAGGAAATCGGCGTGGCTACGGAAATCTCCTCGCTCGGCGTGACCGCAGGGATGCTGGAAGGCATTGCCGACTCCACCATCGTAATGACCGGCGGCTACAGGACGCTGGCACGGGAAGAAATCATCTCCATCCTGCACAAAAGTCTGTGACGGTCACATTCGCGTAGATGAAACTCAATCGGGAACCTCCATTGCAAAATGGAGGTTCTTCCGTTCGGGAGGCACCGCTATGACGCATCCTGACCAAAATCCGTAATTCCGGTCATAACATCTGTAATTCATATACCGGAGAAATACTATGAACCCGGTATTTTTGTAATATAACAGATTCTATGTCCGATAAAACCGATAAAGAAAAACAGTATGAGAGTAGTAAATCGTATGTGTATGGCACTTTGCTCATTATCATTTCTGGTAAGTTCGGGATGCGCGCAGACACAGGAACCGTCAACCAAAGAGTCAACGGGAAATGCCGGACTTCCGAAAGTCTATTTCATCAAGGAAATCAATTCGGGAAACTTGGTGAAGGTGTATGAAGCACTCGGTCGCAAAGCCGAGGGGAAAGTGGCGGTAAAGCTCTCGACTGGCGAGCCGGGCGGACACAACTTCCTTCAGCCGGCACTCATCGCACCGCTCGTAAAGGAAGTGAACGGTACGATTGTGGAGTGCAATACGGCCTACGGCGGAGGACGTGCCCATACGAAAGCGCATTTGAAGGCTGCCGCCGACCACGGTTTTACGGCCATCGCCGAAGTGGATATCATGGATGCCAACGGAGAGGTTTCGCTGCCGGTAAAGGGAGGCAAGCACCTCAAAGAGGATTTTGTCGGCAAGAACTACTTGAACTATGATTTTACCGTTGTCCTTTCGCACTTCAAAGGCCATGCGATGGGCGGTTTCGGCGGAGCCATCAAGAACATCTCCATCGGCATCGCTTTATCGGGCGGCAAAGCGTGGATTCATTCGGCAGGTACGACTAAGGATGTGGGCAAAGTCTGGGGCAATCTTCCTCCGCAGGATGATTTCCTCGAATCCATGACGGAAGCAGCCAAAGCTATAACGGACCATTGTGGCGATAAAATTCTTTATATCAATGTGGCCAACAACCTGTCGGTGGACTGTGATTGCGATTCCTCTCCCGAAGATCCCAAGATGGGAGACATCGGTATTCTCGCATCACTCGACCCGGTGGCGCTCGACCGTGCCTGCACCGACCTGGTGCGTGCCTCGGAAGACCACGGCAAAATCCATCTGATCGAACGCATCGACTCGCGCAACGGGATGCACACGCTCGACTATGCCGAACAGCTCGGTATGGGATGCCAAAAATATGAACTGGTTGAAATCAAATAAGGAACGAAAAATATAATCAACGGGAATATGACCAAGAAAGTTTTGATTTTATCGTCCAGCCCCCGTCGTGGAGGTAATTCGGACACGCTTTGCGATGAATTCATGCGCGGAGCGGCAGAGAGTGGCAACGAAGTGGAGAAAATCTTTCTCCGGGACAAGACGATACACCCCTGCACGGGATGCAGCGTGTGCAGCCGGGACAAAAAGCCTTGTCCGCAGAAAGATGATGCGGCAGAGATTATCGAAAAGATGCTTGCGGCGGATGTCATCGTAATGGGGACACCGGTCTATTTCTATGCGATGAGCGCACAAATGAAGACCTTGATAGACCGTTGCTGCGGGCCTTATACCGAGATGAAGAACAAGGAGTTCTATTTCATAGCCACGGCAGCCGAGGAAGATGACACCATCATGGACCGCATCGTCGCCAACTTCATGGGCTTTCTCGACTGTCTGGAAAATCCGACCGTGAAGGGAACGCTGTTTTGCGGCGGTGTATGGCATGTGGGAGAAATCAAGGGCAATCCTAAATTGGATGAAGCCTACAAAATGGGTAAGAATTGCTAAGCGATATGGACTTACAGCATTTTCAACAGATGATTGCAGCCGGCGAACCTCTACGGGGTGAAGAAATGATAGCATTCATGCGCGAACAGAGCGACAACACCCGTCGTTTGTTGTTCGACCTGAACAATTCATACCATACCCCTGAAGAGATTGTCGCCCTTTTCAGCCGGATAACCGACAGTGAGGTGCACGAATCATTCCGTATGTTTCCTCCGTTTTATACGGATTTCGGAAAGAATATCCACGTGGGCAAAAACGTCTTCATCAACTCTTGCTGCCAGTTTCAAGACCAAGGAGGCATCTTTATCGGTGACGGTGCATTGATAGGACACAGTGTAGTGCTGGCTACATTAAACCACGGTCTGACTCCCGAAGACCGGCAAAACCTGTACCATGCGCCTATCCGGATAGGCAAAGGGGTGTGGATTGGTGCGCACGCTACTATTTTGGCAGGTGTGACTATCGGGGATGATGCCGTCATAGCCGCAGGTGCAGTGGTAAACAAGGATGTACCGACAGGTGCCGTAGTGGGCGGTGTGCCGGCAAAGCATATCCGAAACATCGACAAAGACGAGAAACAATAGCCTATGGAATCAGCCCCAACAGCCAACCATACAGCTATACCTGTCAAGTCATCCGAGCGGCACGCCATATTAGACGTGTTGCGCGGATTGGCTTTGTTGGGTATTGCGTTGGCTAACTTCCCGGAGTTCTCGTTATACTCCTTCCTTCCGGTCGAAGCGGCGGATTCCATGCCTACGGCCGGAATCGACCGTATCGTGCATTATCTGCAATACATTTTCATCGACGGCAAATTCTATACGATATTCTCGCTGTTGTTCGGAATCGGTTTCTCGATCATCATCGCCAATGCGATGAAAAGAGGCGCCAACGGATTCCGTATCTTCTACCGCCGCATGTTTGTTCTGCTGTTGATCGGTTTTCTGCACCTGATGTTCCTTTGGAGCGGTGACATACTGATGTTGTACGCATTGCTGGGCATGTTGCTGCCTTTGTTCCGGGGCGCATCGAACAGAGCCTTGTTACGGTGGGCTTTCATTTTGCTGGCGATTCCCGTGGCAGTGGATTTTATCGTGGAACTTTACGGTATTTATCCGTCCGCATCGGTAGTGGAACTTCAACAGTTTTATTGTGCCAAATACGGCATTACGGACGAGAACTTCGCCTATTGGTTGCGCGATGCGGAACATTACGGCGGAACATTCGAGTTTCTGATTCAAGGGGCGTTGGTACGTGTGCAGGAGTTTATCGACGGAAACCGCTATTTCAAGGTCATGGGGCTGTTCCTCTTGGGCTTTTATATCGGACGCAATCGCTTCTATGCCGACTTGGGCAGCCGTAAGACACAACTGAAACGCATCGCACGTTACGGATTCATCCTCGGTCTGCCGTTGTCGTTTCTTTATGCGTGGAGCGCGATGAATGGCCGTCCGTGGGGATTGGGTACACACGCCGTGCTCTATTTTATCAGCGTGTTCCCGTTGGGCTTTGCTTACGTGGCCGCTATCTGCCTTTGTTACCTCAGCCACCCGCAATGGAAAGTTTTCCGTTTCTGTGCAATGCCGGGACGCATGGCGCTTACCGATTATATCGGACAGTCCGTATTCGGGATGTTGCTCTTCTACGGAATAGGATTCGGCTTCGGAGCCGGTGTGGGGCTGGTTTATGTCGTTCTGATTGCCGCCGGAGTATGGATTGTGCAGGCATTCTTCAGCGGTATATGGTTGCGTTATTTCCAATTCGGACCGTTGGAGTGGATTTGGCGGATGCTGACTTACGGGAAAGTTTTCAAACTCGTTAAAGGACGGAACGAATGAAGATGCAGACGGAGAAAACAGACGGTCTGCTTGCGCTGATACACGACGGAAACCGATGACATTGGGACAGCAGTTGCGCCTGACCGTGCGGCTCAGTGTTCCGGCAGTCATCGCCCAGCTCTCTTCCATTGTGATGCAGTATATCGATGCGGCGATGGTGGAAAGTCTCGGTGCCGGGCATCGGAGACTGACCTGCAGTTTTGCCCGCATTACTGTGCTCACGGGAATGGCCGTCATGGGTCTGATGGACGTACTCATGTATCTGTTCGCACCCCGGATTATCGGTTTGATGACCCCTGTCGAAGAGATCCGGCAATTGGGCGTGATGGCTCTATGCATCGAAGCGTTTGCCGAGCCGATGTTTGCGGCTTCGATTGTGGCTTACGGCGTTTTTGTCGGTGCGGCCGATACGCTTGTGCCTTGTATGATGAACTTTTTCAGCATCTGGGCCGTGCGCCTGTCGCTGGCCGCTTTGCTTGCTCCGTCATTGGGACTGAAGGGGGTATGGATTGCCATGTGCGTCGAGTTATGTTTTCGGGGTATGATTTTTCTTGTTCGTCTGAAACGGGAACGTTGGATGAGAAGAATGTGAGACGACTTCCGTAATTGAGGTCATACAATCAGTAATTTATCTACCGTGCCGCTTGCTGTTTCAACCTAATTTTGCAATGTGAAAATCAGATGAATGTCGATTTGAAATAATGCTTGCAGGACATGGAACGAAGGACTTTTTCAGAAAACAGCTTACTGACGGCAGGCGGTGTGTTACTCGGAGGCTCGGCTATTTTTCGTTTTTTGAAAGAGAACAAACCGGAAGAAGCCCCTATGCCTGCGACGGTAGAAAAAATATGCCAAGGGAGCGGAAAGAATGTGCTTGTGTTGATGAGTGCAGGCACGAGACAAGGAAATACGGATCGTCTGACCGATGCTTATATCAGAGGATTGTCCGAAAAAGGACATTCCGTGACGAAAGTATATCTGGGCAGTATGCGTATGGCGGGCTGTCGTGGATGCGGAGCCTGTCAGCGTAACGGCAACCGTTGTGCCGTGCAAGACGACATGCAACAACTTTATCCGCTTTTTGCCACGTGCGATACACTTGTGATGGCCTCGCCGCTCTATTTCTGGACCATCACGGCGAGATTGAAATCTTTCGTCGAACGTCTTTACGCCATCTCTGTCGAGGATAAGTATCCGGAAAAGGAAACCGTACTGCTTATGACTGCGGGGGATAACGGCGAGCATACCTTTGACCAGGCATTGGGCTATTTCCATATTGTCAGCGGTGTGCTGGGTGGAAAAGAAGCCGGAACTTATCTGGCTGGTGGCTGTACAGGGTGTGAAAATATTGTCCGCCAGATTGCCCCGGAGCATCTTGATAAAGCCTATCAAATGGGATTGGAACTGTAACCTTAAATAGAAAGATATGAACAAATGTATTGTTCTCCTGGCCTTGATGTTTATAACACTCACACCCATATTGACTGCATGTGGTACTGACGATGACCCGATAACGGACATTCCTGTCCAGCCGAATCCCGAAGAGCCGGGAGATAACGGCAATTCAGGGAGTGGAAATGATAATGGGAACAATGACAACGGAAATAACGAAGGAGAAAATCAGATGAACAGAAGTATGACTATCCGTGTCGGCGGCCATAGTTTCGACGCTACACTTGAGGACAATGCCACGGCACGCGCTTTTGCAGCTCTGCTGCCGATGACGGTAACGATGAACGAGTTGAATGGCAATGAGAAATATCATTATCTGTCGGAAAATCTGCCCACAGACAGCTACCGGCCGGGGACCATCCGGAACGGGGACCTGATGCTATACGGCTCCAATTGTGTCGTCCTCTTCTATGAAACCTTTTCGTCGTCTTACAGTTATACCCGTATCGGTCAGCTCGGCAATCCATCCGGATTGGCTTCGGCTCTTGGACAAGGCAATGTGAGTGTAACCTTTGAAATCAATAATAACTGAAAATTAAAACAGTATTATCCCAAATGAAACTTATTAAAGATGCAGAATTCGGGGGTGAACGACCTTTGTTCGAATCCCATGACCTTCGTCTGGAGAATGTAGTCATCCGTGCCGGAGAATCCGCCATCAAGGAGTGCAGCAACATCGAAGCGTTCGAATGCCGTTTCGAGGGTAATTATCCTTTCTGGCATGTACACGGCTTCAAAATTGACCGTTGTTATTTCGATGTCGGAGGCCGTTCAGCACTGTGGTATTGCGACCACCTGAAGATGACCGACACGATTATCGATGCGCCGAAGATGTTCCGTGAGATGAGCGAAATCGACATTGAGAATGTAACGATGAACGACGCCGACGAAGTGTTCTGGCGTTGTAACGGCATTCGCGCCAAGAATCTCAAGCTGCATGGTGGCACCTATCCCTTCATGTTCAGTCATGACATCTACGTGGACGGTCTGGAGAGCGACAGCAAATACGTTTTCCAGTACGTAAAGAACGTGGAGATTCATAATGCCAAAATTACTACGAAGGACGCTTTCTGGGAGGTGGAGAACGTCACCATCTACGACTCCGAACTGAACGGTGAATACCTCGGCTGGCATTCGCACAACCTTCGGTTGGTGAACTGCCATATCACCGGCGAACAGCCGCTCTGCTATGCGCACGACCTGGTGCTGGAGAACTGCACTTTCGGTCCCGACTGCGACCGGGCCTTCGAGTACAGTTCGGTGCAGGCCACCATCAAAGGAGCGATAGGCGGGGTGAAAAATCCGCGAACGGGCTGTATTACCGCCGAGAGTTACGGAGAGATTATTCTCGACGAGAATATAAAGGAGCCTGCCGATTGCGAGTTGAGGCTCTGGAACGAGAAGACTTGTTTCACCGACTGATACCCTTGAAAATAACCGAATGGGAACGGCAAAGAGGAAGACCGATTACTTGTTATCGCTTATCCGCGAAGGGAAGCGAATGACGTTGGGACAGCAGTTGCGCCTGACTGCATACCTCAGCGTTCCGGCCATTATGGCGCAGGTTTCCTCGATTGCCATGCAATATATCGACGCTTCGATGGTGGGTAGCCTGGGTGCAAACGCCGCTGCCTCCATCGGACTGATCTCGACCACTACATGGCTGTTCTGGGGGTTGTGCGCCGCTGCCGCGACGGGGTTTTCCGTCCAGGTGGCGCATAAAATCGGAGCCGGGGATTTCGCAGGAGCCAGAAAGATACTCCGCCAATCGGTTACGGCCACGCTTATTTTCAGTTCGCTGCTGGCGGTTGCCGGTATTTGCATCAGCGGTATGCTCCCCGGCTGGTTGGGCGGCGACGAGGCGATACGGGACGACTCCTCTCTCTATTTCCGGATATTCGCACTCTTCCTGCCCGCCTTGCAGCTCAATTTCCTTGCGGGCGGCATGCTGCGGTGCAGCGGGAATATGCGTGTGCCCGCTATGCTGAACGTGCTGATGTGCGTTTTGGATGTCGTGTTCAATTTCTTCCTGATTTTCCCTTCGCGGCAGGCGGAATGGCTGGGAGTGGAATTGACTGTTCCCGGTGCAGGGTTGGGCGTGGAAGGTGCGGCATTGGGTACGGTATTGGCCGAACTCGTCACCGCCGGAGCGATGATGGGATATCTTTGCCGCCGCTCGCCCATGCTGAAGCTCTCCGGTGAGCGGGGAAGTTTCCTGCCCAGGCGGGAGACGCTGCGCAAGGCGGTCCGCATCTCCCTGCCGATGGGGTTCGAGCACATAGCCATCTGCGGGGCGCAGATTATAACGACGGTCATCGTCGCACCGCTCGGCATCGTCGCCATTGCCGCCAACTCGTTCGCCATCATCGCCGAAAGCCTCTGCTATATGCCCGGCTACGGCATCTCGGAAGCGGCTACGACGCTGGTCGGACAGAGCCTCGGAGCGGGCCGCATCCGGCTGCTCCGCCGTTTCGCCAACATTACCGTCTGGTCGGGAATGCTGATTATGGGCGTCATGGGAGCGCTGATGTATGCGGCGGCTCCGCAAATCATCGGAGTGATGACGCCTGTGGAGGAGATCCGCACGTTGGGAATTGAGATTCTGCGGATAGAAGCCTTTGCCGAGCCGATGTTTGCGGCTTCCATCGTGGCCTACGGAGTGTTCGTCGGTGTCGGAGGTACGTTTGTACCCAGCCTGATGAACTTCGGCAGCATCTGGGGCGTGCGGCTGACATTGGCGGCATGGCTCGCCCCCACGATGGGATTGCGCGGCGTGTGGCTCGCTATGTGCATCGAGCTTTGCTTCCGGGGAGCGATCTTCCTCGCAAGGCTGTGGGGCGGGCGCTGGATTTATACATTACGAATAAAAAGATAAGACTTATGCAATACGATTTCGATACAATCGTCCCGCGGCGCGGGACGAACTCTTACAAGTGGGATACACCCGAAGAAGAGGGTACGCTGCCCATGTGGGTGGCGGATATGGACTTCCGTACGGCACCGGCTATTGTGGAAGCCCTGCGTAAACGGGTGGAGCACGGTGTTTTCGGTTACACCAAAGTGCCCGAAGCCTATTACGATGCGGTCGTCCGGTGGTTCGAGGGCCGTCATCGCTGGCGGATCGATCCCCGGTGGATGATCTACACGAGTGGCGTAGTGCCCGCCCTGTCCGCCATCATCAAGGCGCTGACCGAACCGGGCGACAAGGTCATCGTCCAGACGCCGGCATACAACTGTTTCTATTCGTCGATACGCAACGACGGATGCGAGTTGTCGGCCAATAATCTCGTTTACCGGGATGGTCGCTACACGATCGACTTCGACGATCTCGAAGCGAAAGCGGCCGACCCGAAAGCGAAACTCCTGCTGCTGTGCAATCCCCACAATCCGGTCGGGCGGGTATGGACACCGGAGGAGCTGCGACGTGTGGGCGACATCTGCCTGCGCCACGGCGTGACGGTCGTGGCGGACGAAATTCATTGCGAATTGACCTACGAGGGACACGACTATACGCCCTTCGCTTCCCTCTCCGAAAGCTTCCGACAACACTCCGTGACCTGCGTCTCGCCTAGCAAGGCGTTCAACCTTGCCGGACTGCAAATCGCCAACATCGTGGCTGCCGACGAGGAGGTACGCCGCCGCATCGACCGCGCCATCAACATTAACGAAGTGTGCGACGTCAATCCGTTCGGCGTCATTGCCACCATCGCCGCTTACAACGAAAGCGGCGCGTGGCTCGATGCTTTGCGGAAGTACCTGCGGGAGAATTACGAATACCTCTGCCGCTTCTTTGCCGAAAAGCTGCCGCAGTATCCCGTATTGCCGCTCGAAGGAACTTATCTGGTCTGGATAGACTGCCGGGCCTGCGGCATCGGTTCGGAAGAGCTCGCCTCTCGCCTGCAAAAACGGGAGCGTCTGATGGTCAACCCCGGCACGATGTACGGACCCGGCGGAGAGGGTTTCATCCGGATGAACATCGCCTGCCCCCGGACGCTGCTTGCCGACGGGCTGGAGCGGATGGCCCGTGTACTACCATGAAACGTCTATAAATGAGTTGTGCGGGTGGCGTATTTTCGTAGAAACAAATCATTGCATATCTATGGACAGAAGAGATTTTTTGAAATATTCGGTATCGGCTGCGACAGGCGTTCTGCTGACGCCGCTGGCACGAGCCGGATGTTATTCACCGAAAACGAGAATAAGATGAAAATCGTAGTATTGACAGGAAGTCCCCGGCACAATGGAAACACCAACTATCTGGCAGACCGTTTCATCGCAGGGGCACAGGAGAAGGGACACACCGTCTTCCGCTTCGACTGCGCCGCCCGCAAGGTGGCAGGCTGCATGGCGTGCAACCGCTGCGGCATGGACGGGGATTGCGTATTGAAGGACGATTTCGACCAAGTGCGTCCTTGGCTGATCGAGGCGGACATGGTGGTATTCGTGACGCCGATGTATTACTTCGGGTTCTCGGCGCAGCTGAAGAACGTGATCGATCGTTTCTATGCCATCAACGGCCGAATCAAAGGCGCACCGAAGAAGACGGCGTTCCTGATGGCATACGCCGACACGAACCCAAAGGAAGCGGAAGCCATGCTGCTGCACTACCGGACATTGGCCGATTATCTTGGCTGGGAGAACATGGGTACCGTCGTGGCTCCCGGAGTGTGGACGGCAGGTTCCATACGGAATACGCGGTACGGCGACGATGCCTATAAACTTGGAAAGAACTTATAATGATTTTATTGGATATGAAAAAGTACCTCTGTTTTCTGTTCGCCGCCTTCGTGGCGGTGGGAATGAGCGCCTGCTCTCCCGATGATAACGGTCCCGACGGCCCGCAAACCGAAATCCCCGATACGCCGGATAATCCCGATGACGGGAATGACCCTGACGAGCCCAACAATCCTGACAATCCGAATCCTGCCCCGGCGGGGAAGACCCTTGTCGTGTATTACAGTTTTACGAATAATGTGCATACCATCGTCAGCGACTTGCTCACGCAGATAGAGGCCGACGTCATCCGCGTGGAGCCGGCAGAGGAGGGCATCGACTATGCCGCCGACAATTATGCCGCGGGCAGCGCGCTGATTCAGACCATCCGCAATAACCCGAACGATGCGGCCTCCTATCCCGAAATCAAGCCTGTGGAGGTGGACATTGCCGGTTACGACCGGATTATCGTGGGCGCTCCCCTTTGGTGGAGCAGCATGGCCGCACCCCTGCAAACGTTCCTGTTCCGGTATGGAGGGCAGATGGCTGGCAAGAGCATCGGTTTGATCGTGTCGAGTGCAAGCAGCGGTATCAGCGGCGTGGAGGCAGATGCCCGGCGGCTCATTCCGGATGGAATATTCCTCTCTCCGAGCTTGTGGATACGCTCGTCGCAGACCTCCGACTGTCATTCGATGATTGCCGAGTGGCTGGAACAGATCAATTAAAACAACCTTTATGAAACAGTTCCCAGTTGTTCCGGTTCGTTTCTCTGGCTCTCTATGATAATGAACGACGGTATGTAGTGCGGATGGTCGGAGGCGGCTATGCGATGTTCGGATTGGGGGGTGCTGGTCAGCTACTTCCTGATTTTCCCGCCGACATTCTGTTTCCTGGGAACTTATCAGGTAAGCGGCGAGGTGGATAATCTCATCACGCTCGATTCGTACATTTCGACGCTGGTAATGATGTGCCTTGCAATGGGCATCGTCTTCGAGATTCCGATGCTTTCGTGGCTGTTCGTTAAGTTGGGGTTTATTTCAGCGGATTTCATGTGCCGCTATCGGAAACACGCCGTCGTGATTATCCTTGTGGTCGCTGCCATTATTACGCCGACATCGGCCGTGTTCACGCTTTCACTGGTTGCATTACCGATGTGGGTACTGTATGAAGTAAGTATCCTGATCGTGAAAACAAGTAGATAAGAATTGTTTGTATGGCGAAATGGATTTGTTAATCAGCACCGCGAAGGTATTCGTTCACGAACGATAAGCCTTCTTTGACCGGTCATGCAGATATTAGGGTAACAATGAAACGATTCAATTATACGAGATTGTGGGAAACATTGAAGTCGTCTGATAATTTATCCTGTAAATCCAAAGAATTGGACGAATATCTCGATGAATTTATCGTTGAGTTGCATAATTACTGTCGTGCAGAAAAGAACATTGCGGAACGAACTCGATCATTGGATTATGCTCGAAGTGAACTATTGGTCGCAGAACTTCGTATCGGGGAGTCTAATCCGACAACGTGGGTTTTGAAGACTGTCCGTAGTGCGGTCTATTTCATCGAATGCGAGATGCGCATTATCACGATGGAGCTGGAACATCCGGAACGCTTCATCTCTTTTTCAGACGGCAGCGGACCATTGGCCCGCTGGAACGGGACGATTGCCGAGCTGCTCGAATATACCATTCCACTTCAGATTGCCGGACGGTTATCGGCGAATTCCGGTGAACCGATGAGTTATACGGATACTGTGAAACTCATCGAACAAATCTTCGGCATCACTATTTCCGCACCTTACGACCGCAAGACCAAGTTGCTTTCTCGCAAGAAAAACGATACGCCCTTTCTCGATAAAATGCGCATCGTATTTCAGGAAGAAGCTGAAAAATTACATCGCTGAATCAGCGCATTACAGACAAAATCAGCAGACGTCTGCAAAGACGTCTGCTTTTTTATTTTCGGTGTCATCGTATCCTTGCAGTAAGAAAAATACTGAAATCATGGATACTTGCATCGATGACCTCGGCATGGTCAATAATACGATTAAGCTGTTAACCAAAAAAGAGATGGCTGCCGAACTCGGTATTTCGTACCGGACGGTCGAACGGTGGTACAACAGCGGCTACATCAAACGCATCCGCATCGGCGGCCGTATCTTCTTTCCCTATACTGAAGTATACCGTATCCGGGATCGTTTCATCGTTGAGGCAAATGCCGATGAACCATCAATCCCACGCCCGCAGACACGGACTTTTCAGGATATTTTATTCGAGCAGCAGCAAGGTTTCCACTTCCGTCGATGAATTACCAGACCGAGATAAGGATGTTCAACGAGTGGTTGGAAACACATGAACTTACCGCATCAGGCATCGCCCTTTGGTATGCACTTATGTTCATGGCTTATCGTTCGGATTGGCCGACGGAGATAACCATACCTGTTTCGGCGCTCTGCCTGCGGAGCAAGTTGTCTCGGTCGGCCGTCTATAAGGAGCGGAATATGTTGCGCGATTACGGACTTCTCGACTTCGACACAACTTCCGGACGACGGAGTACCTGCTACCGAATTCGCAGCTTCGAGGGGCATTTCATGGCTACGGAAATGTCCGCCACACGGACGCAAACGGAAACTCGAACCGTCATTCCAATGCAGGATGCCTCGGAAATGTTTACAGTTGTGTCCGCGTCACGGACGCAAAACGGGAAACCGCCCGATGCGGAAGAGGAAATGTCCACGACAAAGACACAACCGTGGATACAAATTCCCGCCGAGAGCGACGAGCCTCCGGAAATGTCCGCACTTGTGTCCACCACGCGGACACAAACGGGCGATGAACGCATAAAAGCAGGCGGAACGTCCACCACATGGACACAACCGTGTACACAAACCGAAGATTCAACCTATATATCTATTAAAAATAAATACAGAGATAAAAGGGGGTATGGGGGAAAGAAGAGTGCGGCAACAAAACATCAGGACACCTTCGACCTTACATTCATCGCCGATCCTCGCTGGCTGGAACTGGTCAAGACATGGCTCGATTATAAGCAGAGCCGGGGCGAGAGGTACAAAAGCGAACTCTCGATCAAGAAATTCCACACGATGCTCCGTAACCTCTCGCGCGGCGACCCCGATCTGGCGGCACAGATTATCGACAAGAGTATCGCCAATAACTGGGCCGGCATCTTCGAGCTGACCGAACGCACCTCGCCTTCAGTTTCCGGGCAACGGATCGGACAGATTAAACAACCCGCAGATGAGGAACGTCGCCGACGCCTGCTCGAAAACTTCGGCCGCATGGAAGTTACACACGAAGAACCCAATAACAGATAAACGCTATGGAGAAGAATATCGCAACCCTTATCGACCGGATGGTCACCGACTGTAAACTGATCGTCCGTAATCCGACCCGTCTCTCGTGGGGCGACAGCGAGATGTGTGATGCACTCTTTCGGACGCTTTTTCGCCGGCTTGATGCGACGATTGCTACTTATCACCATCTGCCGGAATACGACGAGGTGATCGACTGGATGCACGATACGCGCGGTGTAGGTCTGCTGCTTATCGGCGACTGCGGACGCGGTAAAAGCATTATCACGACGGGCCTCGTTCCGGTACTACTCGGTATGAAAGAGATCTCCGCCTACGCCGTACACGCCGACGAGCTGAACAAACTGTATCCGTTTGCAGCTTCGACGATGGGCATGGATCCGAAGACCTCCTGCCTCGACTACCTCGCCCGATGCCCGTATCCGATTATCGACGAGTTGGGTGTCGAACCGATGATCAACGACTACGGCGAACGCTATGAAGGTTTCAACCGGATCATCAACGCTGCCGAACGCTATTCTCGTCCGCTCTTTCTCTCGACGAACCTCACTAAAGGCGACCTGCTGAACCGCTACGGGGAGCGGACGTTCGACCGGCTGCGACATCTGTGCCGTGTGGTCGAGTTCCGCGGCGACTCTTTACGCTAACCGATTAAATGCTACAATATGAAATTGCAACGAATCATCCACCACCTCAAGGACGGCCGGAAGAAGTATTCTACCCACCACGGGGAGATCGAGAAATGGGAGGAAAGCGACATCGAGGCGATGCGTCGCTGTCGGGAATGTTACGGCGACTCGGCCTACCTCGCCGACTTCTCCCGCTACGGCGTCGTGGCTGCCGAACTACGCCAGAGGTATCCCAACGCGAAAATCATTGCGGTCGTAGGCTTCGAGACCGAAGACCACGACCAGCCTTTACGAACCGATGTAATATTCTGACTTATGCCAACACTCAAGAAAACTGTACAACGCCCGTGGCAACCGGGGCGCGGGGTGCAGGAAGGACGCCTGTATCCGAACACGAAGTTCTATCAATCGACCGCATGGCGGAAACTTCGTAACCTGAAGTTGGAACAGTGCCCGCTCTGTGAGGAGTGCCAGCGGCGGGGCATTACGACGCTCGCACAGGTCGTCGATCATATCGTTCCGATCAATCGGGGCGGCGCGAAGCTCGACATGGCTAACCTTCAGAGCCTTTGCCACCCGTGCCACAACCGCAAGTCGGGCCTCGAATCGCACACGAGATAACCAATACCTGATTGCCTATGATATAAACCGATGACGATGGGCGCACGCGGTTGTGGTTTGCAAGCGAAAAAATGGAGCCGCCTGTGCCCATTATGAAGACTGAATATGAGAACGACCCTGAAACTGACACAAATTGTCGATGACTGGCTTGTCGAAACGGACATCCTTCCGGCAACGAAGGCCGACTATCGCCGTAAGATCAGACTGTGGTTCCGTTGGCTCTCGGCCGAAGGTTGCGATCCCCGCTATGCCGAATGTCGCCATATCATTGACTACAAACGCTATCTCCAGCAGAGCGGCAAAAGCGTGCTGACGGTTTGCAGTTATGTGACGGTCGTCAAGCTATTTTATGCTTATTGTGCCGGACGACGCTACTGCGACAATATCGGTGCGGGCATCAAGAGCAGCATCAAACACAAAGAATACTACAAAGCTGCCTTGACGCAAGGGGAGGCTACACGACTTATGGACTCCATCGACACCTCTACCGTAGCGGGCAAACGGGATAAGCTGATCGTGGCGCTGATGCTGACCAACGGACTCCGCGCTTGCGAGGTAGCCCGCATCGACATCCGGGATTTCGACACTTACAATGGCCGAACGGTCATCCATATCCAGCGTAAGGGCAAAGTGGACAAACGCGATACGGTTGCCGTGCCGGAGATGATTACGGAGCTCGTTGAAGATTACATAGCTTGCCGCGATTTCGTCGAGGATGAGCCGCTGGTCATCAGTCATGCGCACGGAAGCCACCGGCAACGGCTGGCGAAGGTAACGATCAGCGCCATCGTCAAGCGTCGGCTTCGGGAGATCGGCATCGACCGTCCGGATATCACGGCGCACTCGCTGCGTCATACCTGCGGCAGTCTGATGGTTGAAAATGGAGTGGACGTCGAGACGATCAAGGATATGCTCGGCCACAGCGACACGCAGACCACACGCATCTATATCGAGATGGCCCAGCAACGACGACTGCTCGAACGCAGTCCCTCGAATCTGATTGCCGGATTGATTGCAAAACCGAAGAAAAATCGACGAAAGAAGAGATAAGGTTTAATTAACACACAATTAATTAAGCCACACGACTTGAAGCAATGGACAACGACATAAAGAGTTCCGCCCGTGAGCAAATGAGCGGACATATGCAACGATTTAGGGCATAAAAGGCTGCAAAGATTATGACCTACACTCCGATAGGTAGGGGGATGAATTTCCTTCAAAGGTCACGAAATGTAATCGCAGCCCCCCTTTTCTGTACGCGTGTGCAGAATTAGAAAAAAAAAAGAAAACCGCCCGAAGGCGGCAAAACATTAATGTTTTTTTAATCACTCTTTGAACTGAGCTTTCGCGGCATCAAAGAGCTGCCACAATACTCAGCTTGCAAAAGTGGTAAGAATGAAATACATATATTCCATAATTATCAGCTTTTTAGATTTAAAGTCTTTATAGACTATCTTTTGCCGCTTTTCGATTGGCATTACAAAGTTAAAATTATTTATGAAAGGACGCAAAAAACTACCGGATGAATTGAAATCCTTGCGCGGGACGGATCAACCTTGCCGCATGGAGAGTGGTAAGATGCCGACCGTCACATCCGTCGTGTCGCTTCCGCGCTCCGGCCTGAAGGGAACGGCGAAAAAAGTGTTCGAAGTCGTGGCGACGGAGTTGATCCATAATCGTCTGTTGGATTTGGTCGGCGTGGATCTTGTCGTGGCCTACGCCCGCGAAATGGGCTTGTACCACGATATGATGCGAGCTGTCGAAAAGGAGGGTTGCACGATAGAGGTAGCGACCAAGTCCGGCACTACTACCATCGTCAATCCCAAACGCAAAGTCGCCGAATCGGCCCTTGCCAATGCCAAGTCGCTGGCGGCCGAGTTTGGCCTGACTCCATCGAGCCGTCACCGTGTCGCTGCGCTCCTGTCAGGCGATGTTCCGAAAGATGATTTTGCCGAATTTGAAGAGGTTAAATAAATTATTGCTTATCTGCTGTTATGAAACTGCACCCCGCCGAACAATACGCCTATGACGTCCGCGACGGCAAACTCACGGTCTGCGAATATGTGCGCCTTGCCGTCGGGCGGTACTTCTCCGATCTGGAGAATGCCCTCGATCGTGGCTGGTACTTCGACCGTAAGGCTGCCGCGCGTGCGATCCGCTTCATCGAAAACCTCAAGCACACCAAAGGCGAGTGGGCAGGCCGCAAGTTCCTACTCGAACCGTGGCAACAGTTCATCGTCTGGAACATCTTCGGCTGGATGCTCTCCGACGGTACGCGCCGCTTCCGCTATGCCTATATCGAAATCGCCCGCAAGAACGGCAAGACTGCATTGTCTGCCGGCATCGGACTCTATATGCTTTTTGCCGATGGCGAGAGCCGCCCGGAGGTCTACTCGGCGGCGACGGTCAAAGATCAGGCGAAAATCTGCTTCTCGGATGCCGCCGAAATCGTCAAGGCCACTGATCTGAAGAAATACCTCTCGGTCTTCCGCAATGCAATTACCTACGAGGCGAAGGGCGGGATGCTCAAGCCGCTCTCCTCGGATTACGGCACGCACGACGGCCTGAACCCTTCGTGCGGCATCATCGACGAGTTCCACGCCCATAAGGACAGCGGTATGTTCGACGTCATCAAGTCGGCCTTCGGCGCACGGCGGCAACCGCTCATGTTCATTATCACGACGGCGGGGTTCAACAAGGCCGGAGCTTGCTTTGCCTATCGAGACAACGTAATCAAGGTGCTGCGGGGTGTGAACCGGGACGACTTGCTTTTCGGCATCGTCTATACGCTCGACGACAAAGAGGAATGGGACAACCCGAAGATGTGGATCAAGGCCAATCCCAACCTGGGCGTATCGCTTTCAGTGGATTACCTCGCCTCGCAGGTCATGGATGCCAAGAACCGGCCGGAAGCCGTCCGTAACGTGATGACCAAAAATGTCAATCTGTGGGTCGATGCCGAGCTGACATGGATTCTGGACGAGGCGTGGATGAAGTGTATCGGCACGACCGCTCCCGCCGACCTGAAAGGTTGCGACTGCTGGGGTGGTCTCGACCTCTCGAACGTAGGCGACATCACGGCGTTCGTGCTGCTCTTCCATGAGAACGATAAGTTTCAGCTTCTGCCGCACTTTTGGATTCCGGAGGAGAAGATGCTGGAGAAGATCAAAAAGGAGAATATCAACTACGACCGATGGGTAGTCGAGGGACATGTAACCGTTACACCGGGCAATGTGGTGGATTATGACTTTGTCAAGGCCGACATACTGCGTATCACTGCCGACTATAATCTTAAATCGACAGCCTACGACCGCTGGAATGCGTCGCAGACGATCATCGACCTTCAGAACGAGGGGATGGAGTTTTCTCCTTTCGGACAAGGATTCGGTTCGATGTCGGCTCCGACAAAGCAGTTCGAGGCGTTGGTGCTGACGGGCGAGGTGGAACACTTCGGTAATCCCGTACTGCGGTGGATGCTCGCCTCGACAGTCGTGCAGACTGATCCGGCGGGCAACATCAAACCCGACAAACGCAAATCCATACAGAAGATCGACGGCATCGTCGCCTCGATTATGGCGCTGGGAGAATGGATGACCGCGCAGGCCAAAGACGAAACCAACCCCTATAACGAACGAGGACTACTGATTCTGTAAGCTATGAAACGAAAAAACAACTATCGGACGCGGCTCTGCGATGCGCCGCACAAACGAGCCCGCCGCGCGGAGATCGAGGCGGAGTTGGCGGCCATCGCGCCGCTATCTCCCGCCATGCGCAAACTGCTCTCGGCCGAAGGCTTCGCCGACTACTATTTCGAGATGCAGGATTTATACCCTTCGCAACTGGAAGCCTACGAGCGATTGGAGGATTTCCACATCAATGTCACCGGTCATCGCCGCTATGCCGAGTTCGATTCGTTCCGCAAGGTACTGGAGCGAAGGTTGAAACGCAAACGCATTGAAAATAATATCACCAAATGATATGGTCATCACCAGCAATTTGAGAATCAATTTGGTCTATTTCACATTTGTTTTCAGCTATATAGCGATCAATTTCTTTGCAAAAGTTATTGTAAGTCGGCGAGCCAATTCCCCATTTGATTAAGAGCTTGGGGATATATCTGAAACGTTTTTTTCCAACAGGCATTGAAAAGAAATCATTGGCAGCCTCTCTGTAGGCTAAATAAGTATATTTGTCACCCACATTTATTCTTGATCCAATGAACCAGCGGAGTTCGGCATAGCCTTGCGGATCATATTGTAGCATAGCTTCTTCTGTCACGCTCTCTAATATCAGCAAGTTTGCCATATCAATTTTATTGAGTGGGATATAGTTTTGATGGAACCTGAGGCAGGCTATGGTATAAAGTAATGTAATCCAATTTGTTTTAAAACCGAAGGTCAGGGATTCCTTGTACACCTCACGATCGCCTTGAAATGCATGGCGCAAATCATAAGGTATGACTGAAAGTAGTCTTTCATCTTCTGATAGCATTTCAATATTAGTCATAGCCAATTTGGTCATAGTGTCATATAGACTGCCAAAATCATTATATGTACCACGAAATTCTACTCCTGTGCCATGTTTTGTAGGATATGCTTCTATCATAAGTTATATTGTATTAGGTTACAAATATACTGAATTAGCATTCGTGATTCAAATGATCTCTTTCGATTGCATTTTTTTGTAACTTTGCACTTTGAAAAAGTGTCTACGGGACACAAGACATATTTTGTTGCAATACTTCCACGAAATTTGGCGATTTTATAAAGTAAGAGCAACACATCATCGATTGAAACAAAGTCGCGCCTGCATAAGGGTGTGGCTTCTGCTTGATTGATGATGTAGGTTTGCCAAAGCCTGTGGAAGTATCGAGGAAGAGGTCATGCCCTCTTTTTTTGCATGGACTTTGCCTCGGTTAACCGAAAACGAGCATGGCAGGCGCAAAGATCGACAACATCTGTTCGGGCAATTGGGAAGTCGTCCGAATCTTCACGACCGACGAGAGGGGTAAACGCAATGTCGTTCTGTTCGATCACGGAGAATACCGGCTCGAATTTCCATTGCCCGATGTGGTACGGGAGCGTCGCGGCAATCGGGTTAGCACGGTGGCTTGCATATTCGACGCTACAACGAAAACTCTCCGCTTCAATCCTACAGCGTATCGGCCGAAAAGTCCGATTACGGGTAGGAATAATGCCATCTACCGGGTCGTCCGACTCAACGACGACGAGTTGTGCCTCCGTAGTCCCCATGACATTGAAACCTCGACCGAGGACGAACCCTTTATGACGATTCTGCTCTGTCGTATCCGGTAGGGACATTGTCTCACCGCATCCTGCCATCCGTATCTTATGTTTGCTTTCGAAGAACAGACAAGATGCGGGTTTTCGGTTTCGATATATCACGGACAGAGCGAAGAGTAATCTCTTCGGAGTTCGAGGCGGCCGTGAACAAGGCGCTGACCGCCGACATGGTGGCCGATAAGACAAGCCGTCCGATCATCACACCGGAGGGCTCGCTGGCGCTGACGGCAGTCTGGGCCTGCGTGCGGATTCTCTCCGAGACAGTCGGTACGTTGCCTATTCACCTTTACCGTCGGATGCCGAAGGGCCGCGAACGACAATACGCCCATCCTTCGGCCCATATTCTTCAGCGGCCGAACAATTACTCCACACGTTTCGACCTGATGCACTTTCTGATGATCTCCTGTACGCTTTGGGGTAATGGTTATGCCCGCATCTACCGCGATAGGCTTTACCGCCCTGTGCGGCTCAAATACTATCATCCGGCAAAGGTGACACCTGTGCTTACCGACAATGAAGAGCTGTTCTACCGGCTGGACAGCGGCGAGATGCTTTCCGTCTCGAATATGATCCACCTCAAGGGGCTTTCGACCGACGGCATCGTGGGCAAGAGTCCGATTGCCGTTCACCGCGACAATCTCGCACTCTCGGTCTCGGCACAGCAGTACGGCGAGATGTTCTTCAATCAGGGAGGCAATATGTCGGGCATTTTCAAATATCCCTCGACACTCAAGCCGGAGGCATATGAGCGATTGAAAAAAGACCTTCTTGCCCAGTCGGTCGGTCTGCACAAGGCGCACTTGCCGCTCTTGCTTGAAGGCGGCATGACCTACGAGCGGATATCCATTCCGCCTGAAGATGCGCAATTCATCGCCACGCGCAAATTTCAGAAGACCGAGATCGCCACGATCTATGGCGTGCCGCCGCATATGATCGCAGACTTGGAGCGTTCGACGAACAACAACATCGAGCATCAGGCGATGGAGTTCGTGCGTTACTGCCTCATGCCGTACCTCGTGCGACTGGAAGAGGAGTTCAACCGCAAGCTGCTCCGCGAGGACGAGTTCGGGGAGTATTATTATCTCTTCTCCCTGAACGGGCTGTTGCGGGGCGATGCCAAGACGCGCAGCGAATTTTACAAGAATATGAACATCGTGGGTGCATTGTGCGCGAATGAAATCCGTAACCTCGAAGATATGAACTCCTACGAGGGCGGCGACGAATACTTCGTGCAGATGAATATGCAGCCCGTAAAACAGGCAATCGATGGAGGCAAGAAAAAACAATAACGGAGCGGTAGAGCTGCGGTGCCTGCTCTCCGACATCCGTATCGAACAGCGCGAAGGCGATACGAGCGGACGGACGGTCACGGGGTATGCGGCCAAATTCGACACATGGTCGGAGCCGATCTGCGGCTGGTTCGTCGAGCAGATTCGCCGCGGCGCATTCGACGAGTGCGATACGAACGATGCGATCATGTGCTTCAACCACAACGTGGACGACATCCTCGCACGAACGTCGAGCGGCACGCTGACCCTTGCGGTCGATGAGGTCGGCCTGCGCTTCACGTTCGAAGCGCCTGCCACGACCCGCGGCAACGACATGGTAGAACTGCTCCGGCGTGGGGATGTGAACAAATGTTCGTTCCGCTTCATCGTGGGGCAGGACGAGTGGTTGTACGCCGATGAACAGAACGGACTCGAATACGACCAGAGAACGATTGTCAAAGTGTCGAAGCTCTACGACGTAGCACTGGTGGTCTATCCGGCTTACAGAGATACCGAAGCCTCTGTCCGCCACCTCGAAGAGCGCAAGGCCGACTACCTGCGTTCGCTACGGGATAAAACTCCGGCAGAAGAGACATCTGCGGAGCCGTCCGCTCCGAAACCCTACAATAACGATACGACGGCACGATGCCTGTCGCGGGATCGACTTGTGAAAGTCATGAGGCTCAAACGCTGAAGCCTCACGGAATACGCTTAAAGATCCCACCCGCCTCCGGAGCCTGCAATACGGCGAGGAGGCGGTTTTCGTTGGAAATAGGAGACAATGTTGACGTTGCCTCTATGCTACAATTTGATTTACGACAGAGTTTATTCCCGATAAGTTTTTAGCATCATAAAACGATATTAGCGTTTTAGAGTCAGATGCGTTAATGGCGTATATATCAGGTATTTTTAATTTTTTGATATACTGACTTTGCCATCGTGGATACCCTCCATTCATATTGTTGGCAAGTCGTGATAATTGAGACACTATGAAATCCGACATCAAAAAAGCGCTCAATATCTTGAGATTATCAATGTCGCCTCCAGTGATATAATATAAATTATGATGCGGGTAAAAATGACCTGCATCGATCATGATTTGATTATTAGCAGAGATGTCCGGTAATAATATTTTGGGTTGAGACAAAAGGGGCTTATATATCTTATCAATAGTTCGATACCAATAAGATGGATTTTTCTGGGATACATGCCTGCTTTGCAACCTTTCTTTATGAAGTTCCATATATGCACGTGCTTTGGGATACATCGAAAGGTCTATGATATTACCGTCCTCATCAAAAGGATTGAATAGATAATTGCCGCCCCATTTGAGATTATTGTTTCTAATATCTCTTGATGTGAGAATCGGAAGCAACAATTCCTCTTCTACCTCGTTAATCAAATGTTTTCCAATGAAAATTTTATCAGCGCCTGTAGCAACACCGATACCTATTTTGAAACCGAGATCTTCAATAGAGGTTAACTTAAGATGATTTGAAACGACATTAAACGTATCGCTCCAATCTCCATTATGAGGCATCTTATGTTCTCCATCGAATTCATGGGGTAGTGTTAACGAATTTAGACTCTCGATATCAATATATTTGAAAGAATTTCCAGCTGGTTTATTGGAAATAAGGCTTATCGCGGGATATGCAATCACTTCTTCTTGGAAAGGATTAACTTTTTCCAAGTTTACAATTACCTGAAGGTCAAAAGATGAAGAAATCATATTCCGCAGGTTGTAACCATATTGGTTTTTTAACCATCGATTGGAACAAATAAAGCAATGCTTCCCGTTCGGTCTTAAAAGACTCAAAGATTTTTCAAAGAATGGAATATATAAATCAGCTCTATGTTTAAAAGTAAAAAATAGGTGGCGATATGTCTCTTTTTTACACTCCGGAATTTGCTCTTGGCGTACATATGGCGGATTGCCAATTATTAAATCGGCTTTCTTTACATCGGCCAACAGGAAATCTTCGTGTCTGAATATATCCTCGCCTAATTCTATTGTTGGATTGAACGTATGTATTTTATGGATACATTTTTCAATTTTAACTTTGTCGATATCAAAACAAACCAAACAACGCTTTATTGCTTCGTTTAAACTGAACTTGTATTTTCCGGCAGATTGAGATAATCGAGAAATAATCTCCAAGACAAACTCTCCTTCTCCACAAGAAGGTTCTATAACGGTAATAGAGGATAAATCACGGTCGGAAGTATATTCAGACATGTCCAGCATATACTTCACTATGTCCGGTGATGTAAATACATCTCCGTGCTTTTTACCATTTGATCTATTTCCGTACATCCTATTTAAATTCATTAGCTACCCCCTGTAGATGACCTGCAAATGCAGCCAGAAATGTATTTATTGAAATATCCTCTGATGCGTTTCCATATGTATTAGAATCTGATGTCCAGAGTAAAGCAGCAGATGTGTAATGTCGTTCCAAAATTAATTTTTTACATAGGATGGAGTATCTGTCAAGATATGACGTGTTTTTGAATTCATTCAATACATCGAAATGGGGTTCGGCAATTCTGACGATTGATGTTGATTTTGCACAACGCTCAACAGTCATCAAGTACCCAACCCACGGTGCATTCTGATTTGGAAATACATTCTCTCTAAATGCAGTCCAAAGATCGACGGCCGAGCCTAATGCTTCTTCTGTTCTGTTGTTGAAATTATTTCCAAACGAACCTACTTGGGATTTGAATTCAATAACAGCTATTAACTTCTTGGTCGGGGAAATTATCAAGAAATCCCAGTCTTTTGTTGGTCTGAAATATCCCGGTAATTGATTGCTACGAGTATAAATGCACTCTTGAGGAATGCCTGAATCCAATGCAACTTTTGTAAGAAGGGCAACAAAACCATCCATTTGTTTACCTCCAGTTACAGCACCGCGATTACCAGCATCCTGGACCTCTCGATTAATTTGATCATTCAATTGCTTATTTCTTGTATTCCAGAAATATGCAATCGCATTTCGAATTAAATCGGCATAGTTCTCTATTTTGAAAGACATATCTACCCAATATATTTATTGACGTTACAAATATACGAAAACCTAACGAGAAAACAATTTTTATTCATTCGGGACAAAGTCTCATAATCGGTCGTCGCTCGGAGTATAAGTTTGCCACAGATATAAATCTGAAATACTATGGGCAAACTGAAAGAATTACGCGAGGCGCGTGCGACGGTGTTCGCCGCCATCGACGAGCTTCGCAAGGCGACGGACGGCCGCGAGATGACTGCCGAGGAGCAGCAGCGGTGGGATACGCTGCTGGCCGATTACGACAAGGCCGACCGCAAGGTCGAGCAGGAGGAACGCTTCGAGGAGCTGGAACGCCGTCAGGCCGAACAGAGCTACGAACGTCGGCACGCGGCCGATGGCAACGCCGATCCTGCGGAGTACCGCGGCGCTTTTGTCGAGTATCTTCTGAAAGGTGAAAATGGTGTCTCGGCCGAGAACCGCCGCCGTTTCGAGGAGCGTGCCGGCATTACGGGACTTGCCGGAGGTGTACTCGTTCCTGCGACGCTGGCCGGCTCCATCGAAAAGGCACTCAAGACCTACGGCGGAATGCTGGAGGCCGGTTCGGTCTTCTCCACCTCTACGGGTGGCGACCTGATCATGCCGACGGTGAACGACACCACGAGCAAGGCTACGGTCGTAGCCGAGTATCAGAAATCGACGCAGAAGGCTCCATCGTTCGGCTCGGAGACACTCAAAGCATACACCTACCGCACGCCCATCGTTCCCGTGTCGCTCGAACTGTTGCAGGACAACAGCTTCGATCTGGAATCACTGCTCTCTGATCTGTTGGCAGAATCCTTCGGACGCGGCATGAACGAAGACCTCACCATCGGCGACGGCAAAGGCAAACCGAAAGGGATCATCGAGTGGGCTACGGCCAGCGACGCCACACCTGCGGCTTCGGCCATCAAGCTGGATGATCTCATCGACCTTATCCGCTCGGTCGACTCGGCCTATGCCCGTAACGGCCGCTTCATGTTCAACCGCAATACGCTCTATTCGCTGGTCAAGATCAAGGATACTACCAATCGGTATATCTGGCAGGAGGGCGCGAAAGACGGCACGCCGCCGACGCTTTTCGCTAAGCCCTATACGCTCAACGACGATATGCCGGATATCGCTGCCGGTAAAGCTTCTGTGCTCTTCGGGGACTTCTCGAAATTCAAGATCCGCATGGTGAAGGACTTTCGGGTTATCCGCCTGAACGAACTGCTGGCCGAGTACCTCTCTATCGGCATCTTCGGCTTCGCACGGCTGGACGGCCTACTGCTGAACGCCGGTACGCACCCGATCAAGAAACTCGTACACGCCGCTTCCGGAGCTTAATGTCATGCGCTATACCAAGATCAGAGCGAGAAACCTCCCGGTGTCGGCGGAACTTGCCCGCGCCCATCTTCGCATCGGCGACGATACGCACGACCATGCACTTATCGATGCCAAATTGGAGATGGCCGTCGGCATCGCCGAGGACATGACCGGACGCCGCATCCGCGACCGCTACGTCGAGTTCGATGTGCTTTTGGGCGCAGCAGAGGATGCTGTCCGGCTCCCTGCCCGTACTGCTGCTATCGCGGAGGTCTCCTCGCCTGACGGTATCCTCACGCCGGACGAAGATTACCTCCTGTTGGCTGACGACTACGATGCCCATCTGTTGTTGATCGATGCCGAGCGCTTCTCCGGAAGGAAGCTCCATGTGAAGGCTACCGAGGGGTACGATGCGGAGACGATTCCGCCGGCGATCAAGGCTGCGATTCTGCTGATCTTGGGAACGCTCTACGACAACGAGTCGGACAATATCGTGGGACGCTCCGTTTCGGAACTCTCCCTTACGGCGGAAAAGCTGCTCGCTCCGTGGCGCGTAACCCCTTATCGTGACGACCGTGTTTGATACCCGCATCGAGATCATGGCGCCCACCGAGGAGCGGGACGCCTATAACGAACGCTGCGAGGAGATGAGGTGCGTAGCCGTCTGCTATGCACAGCGCACCGAAGCCGGCGGCCGGGAGAACCTCTTTGCCGGACGTATTCTCCACGAAAACGAAATCGCCTATACGATCCGTTGGCGACCGGATATCCGCACTTCGTATCAGGTGCGCGAGGGCGACATGGTCTACCGCATCGTTTCGGTGCATGAAGAGGGCCGTCGCAAGTATCTCCACATAAAGGTCAAAAAGAGCGATGCTGACAATTGAAGTAAACGGCTACCGTCAGGCGAAGGAGATTCTCGACGGCTTGCCCGACGGGATGCAGAAAAGCATCCTGCTGGCGGCGCTCCGCCAGTCGGTACGGCCGATGCTCATTTCGGCACGGGGCAAGGTTCCGGTCAGGAGCAGTAAACTCAAACGTCAACTGCGTATCGTCCGCTTTCGGGATCGCAACGCTCCGAAGACAGAAGTGGCTGTAGCTGTGAAGCCGGTCTTCGACAGGTCGAAAAAGAGCGGTGCGGTGAACCAATACTACGGCAAATTTATTCACGAGGGGACGAAGGATCCGCGCCTCTCGCGCAAAGGCAAGATGCTCGTCTTCGAGAACAAGCAGGGTGAGAAAATCTTCGTCCGCAGCGTCAAGGGCATTCGTGCGACACCCTTTCTCGAAATGGCTTATGATGAAAGCGGAGAACGTACGATTACGATCTTCGGCGACGAACTGACCTCTGCCGTCGAACGCTATGTTCAGAAACACTTTAAACCGGTCAAGGGATGATCGAAGATTTCAAGACAGCATTTATCGCCGCACTCGAAGCGGCCGCTCCCGAACTTCGGGGCAAGGTGCAGGCCGGGGCTGTGGATGCCGAGACTCCTGTTCCCTATGCCGCCTTTACGACGCCGGAGGAGACGCCCCTGCATACGAAGCACGGTATCGCCGGAGTGCAGACGCTTTTCGAGGTGGCGCTCATCCACGACCGTATGGTTTCAGCCGAGGCGCTTAAACGCAAGGCGATCCGAACCCTCGACGGAATAGCGTTGGCAGGAAGGCGTTGCCGCTGGAAGTCTTCGGAATACAGCTACTACGCCGACTTCGATTTGCATGGATATACGATAACATTCAAAATAATTTAACATGGCAGAGAAAAAAGTGATTCAGGGCGAGGATATCATCGTTCTGGTCGACAGCAAGACGACGCTCCATGCCACCACGCACAACCTGAAGGTGGACTTGGAGCTCAAGGAGCTTCGTACGAAGGATACCAACGGTAAGGAACAGTCGCCCGGCGACATCTCGTGGTCGGTAGACGGGGACGGCCTCGTGGTGGTGGACGACTCCATCGAAGATAGCCACACCTCGGAGGATGTGCTGGGCATCGTCCTTTCGAAGAAACTCGTCGATGTGGTAATCAAATCGCCGCTGTCGGGTCTTTCGAAGACCTACCACGGCAAGGCGTACATCACCTCGTTTTCGCTCGGTGCTCCGGCCGGCGACAATGCCACCTACAACTATTCGCTTACCGGGAGCGGTAATCTGTCTCCCCAAGACGCAACCCAGCAGCAGTCATGAAAGAGATCACGATCAACGGGAAAGCCACGCCGATCCATTTCGGGATGAAGGCTATTGCGGAGTTTACCAAACGTCAGGAATCGGACTTCGCCGGGAACATTACGACGACCGCCGCCGTCGGGAGCATCGACAGCATCGTCGCTCTCACGGCCGTCGGGCTCAACGAGGGCGCACGACGCTCCGGCAGCGAATGCCGCTATACGGAGGACGACGTGTGGGACATCTTCGACAACGAACCGCACCTCGTGCTGGAAATCACGCAACTTTTCGTCGATAGTATTGCGCCGCTGACCGATAAGCTGGGTGGAATGGTAAAAAACGGACGTGCGGCGGCGCGGAAGAGGTAGACGACCGCCGCATCACCTACGAGCGATGGTTCGCCATCGCCGTCGGTCAGATGTCCATGCGCCCGGAAGATTTCGAGGCCCTCACGCCTGCGGAGTTCATCTATGCGTGGCTGGGCTGGTCGGAGCAGGAACAGATTCGCCAGCAGCAGATGTGGGAGCGCGAACGCTGGGCGGTGTGGGTGCTTACCTCCATCCAGCTCGACCGCAAGGAGCGACGAGCGATGACCGAGATGTTTCCGCTCCCGTGGGAGACGGAAGCCACAGAAACACCGGAACCGCTGACCATGCAGGAGCGCCGCGAGCGTATCAAACGAATCCTTAATGCATCCAAACACGATGAGAAACAGTAAGACCATCTGTCTGCTCGTTTTGCTGCTGCTTGCCGCAGCGTGCGGCCCTTTGCACAAGACGCAACGTCATAGCATCACGGACAGCACCTCGCTCGACCGGAGTGAAATCCGCAAGGCCGTCACCGACGTGCTGCACGAGTGGGGTACGCTCTCGCAGACCGTCGTGGAGTTCTATCCTCCGACGATTACTTCGCCGACCGAGCTTCCCGAACCGCACATGGTTATGCAGGACAGTCTCCCTGCCGAAGAGCCTTTACGGGTACAAACCATTACTCAGACGGCTCCGGCCGTATGGCGTATCGTTCGTACGGAGATTGCGGCCGATGCCGAACGCCTTACCGCCACGGACAGCACGGTGCGAAACGATATACATACCCGACGGCAAAGCGAACAGGTAGATGAGGTGGTTGAAAAGCCTCCTTCGTCCGTTATGGCGGTCAAGTGGATCGCCGTGGGACTCATCGCCCTTTTCCTGCTACTCCTTATCCTGAAATTCAAAATCCCGCGCTTCTAATCATGGCAAAAGCAAGACTCAAAACACCGATCAGCTATTACGGCGGCAAGCAGACGATGCTCAAATACATCCTGCCGCTCATTCCCGAACATAAGGTCTATACCGAAGCCTATTGCGGCGGCTGTGCCGTACTCTTCGGCAAGCAGCCTGTCAAGTGTGAAATAATCAACGATATGAACAAGGAGCTGATCAACTTCTACCGCGTGGCGCAGAGCGACTATCCGGCACTCAAACGCGAGATCGACGCCAGCCTGCACTCGCGTGACCAGCACACACATGCCAAGCATATCATGACCCACCCGCAGTTCTTCACTCCGGTACAGCGTGCATGGGCGATCTGGATTGGCTCGAAGTTGGGCTTCGCCTCGATGCTCGACGGAACGTTCGGCTACGACCGCAGCGGTACGACGACACTCAAACTCTTCAACGGCAAGGATCAGTTCACGGAGACGGTCTGTCTGCGTCTCGCACACGTTACGGTGGAGAGTGAAGACGGCAAGAATGTCATCCGACGGTACGATTGTCCGGAGGCGTTCCACTTTGTCGATCCGCCCTATGTGGGCTCCGACTGTGGTCACTACTCGGATACTTTCAACGAGCAGGATTTGGAAGAGCTGCTGGCTATTCTTTCGGAGGTAGAAGGCAAGTTCATGCTGACGATGTTTCCGCACGAGCGGATCCGCGAATACGTTTCGCGCTTCGGGTGGACGATACATCCCATCGAGCGGCAGATCACGGCCTCCAAGGAGTCCCGCCGCCGGCAGGAGGAGTGGATGGTAACCAACTACTAAAGGTCGAGTGACGCATCTGCGACGCCTGCCTCCGCAACCATCTTCAGCAGTTCTTCGCGGAGAGCTTTTGGTGTGACGTTCTTCCGGATAACAGTAAGAAACGAATGGCGGATTTCTCGCATGACGACCTCGTCGGGGAGTGCTTCGAAGTGAAGGTCGTTCCAATGCCTCTTATTGAAATGCCATGCCGGAGTGATGGCCGGGAATTCATCCCGCAGAAGAATGGCCCGGTCGGGGTCGCACTTAACGGGTAGGTACTGTGGACGTTCGAACCCATAGGCCGCGAACATCCTGCCGCCGACTTTATAGACGAGCCACTCCTCGCCGAAAGGCTGGCACTCCTCGACCGCAGGTAAAGAAACGAGATATTCTCGAACATCCATGATATCCATACCTGCAAAGGTATGAAAAAGATAACCGATAATAGCTTATTCAGCAGATGGAACTGAATGTCATCTACAACACCGACGCCCTTACCGGCCTACGACAACTTCCCGACGAATCGGTGGACTGCATCGTCACTTCGCCTCCGTACTGGCAAATGCGCGACTATGGCATCGGCTCGATCGTGTGGCCGGACGGCTGGTCGGGACAGTTGGGACTGGAGCCTACGCGCGACGACTTCATCGCTCATCTGTGCATGATCTTCGACGAGTGCCGCCGCGTGCTGAAATCCTCCGGCACACTATGGGTGAACTTGGGCGATTCGTACAGCAAACCCTACAAATACAACCGCCGACAAAATCCGAAGTGGAGCGAAAATTCGAAGAACAGCGATTGCCTTATAGACATCAAGGTCGATACGGCGCGTCACCGTATCCCCTCCAAGTCGCTCTGCAATATTCCGAACAAGTTCGCCGACGAGATGATTCTGCGCGGTTGGGTGCTTCGCAACGAGATCATCTGGCACAAGCCTGCCTGCATACCCGCCTCCGTGCGAGATCGTTTCACGGTGGACTTCGAAAAGGTGTTTTTCTTCACCAAGTCGCAGCGATACTATTTCGCGCAGCAGTTCGAGCCGTATGCCGACTCGACCTTCGGAAGGTATCGCCGCACGCGAACGCTCAATGGCAAGAGCGCAGACTATCGGAGACTGAACGGTATCGGGATGCAGCGGACGACCGATCCTCGCGGTCGCAATATGCGGTGCGTATGGCGTGTTCCTTATGAACCGAGCCACGAGGCGCACTATGCCATGTATCCGTCGCGGTTGGTCGAGACGCCGATCAAGGCCGGATGTCCCGAAGGAGGTCTCGTTCTCGATCCCTTTATGGGCAGCGGAACGACGGCCGTCGTCGCCCGACGGTTAGGGAGAAACTACATCGGCTTCGAACCCAATTCGGAATATGCAGCGATCTGCCACAAGCGGTTAACGCAAACGACACTCACGCTCCGAACCGATGAAACGCAGTTACGATAATCCTGTTCATATCGCCTCGTGTTCATTCGGCAAGGATTCGATCGCTACGATCCTCCTTGCCCTCGAACACGGCGAGCCGTTGGATGCCGCCGTCTTCTCGGAGGTGATGTTCGACCACCGACGCAATATCAGCGGCGAGATTCCCGAACACATCGCGTGGATCTACTCGACGGCGATTCCGCGTCTTGCCGCCTTGGGCGTACGGGTCGATGTCGTTCGTTCGGAGAAAGATTATCTTACGTTATTCCATACAGTCATTGGGAGCGGTACGCATAAGGGTATGCTGCGCGGCTGGCTTATCGGCGGAAAATGTTGCGCCAACCGCGACCTCAAAATCCAGCCTATACATCGCTATTATGGTAGTTTCCGCAAGCGGGGCGTCGTACAATATGTCGGTATCGCGGCCGACGAACCGAAACGCCTCGTGCGGATGCAGGACAGAGGGTATATCCGTAAAACGAGTTTGCTCGCCAAGTACGGGTACACCGAGGCGGACGCCCGACGCAAGTGCGAAGAATACGGTCTGCTGTCGCCTCTCTACCGAACCTCGCATCGGGGTGGTTGCTGGTTCTGCCCCAATTGCCGCATTCCGGTCTTCGTGGATTTGCGTCGCCGCCATCCCGAATTGTGGCGCGAACTGCAACGGCTCTCGAAAGTCGGGAATAAGTCATCCGAAGGCTTCAAATACGGGCAGACATTCGCGGAAGTCGAATGCCGAATGGACGCTTACGAGAGAGCCGGACGACTCTTCTGAATCGAAGGAGGTAAATTGTTGAATATCTTTGAATTAAACTACCGATTGACTTGCGTGTTCCGGATAATGATGTTATGTTTGTCATGCGATAAACGATTAAAACAGAGTGTATTATGAGTACGAGAGCAAGAATCGGAGTACAATTGGCAACAGGCGAAGTCAAGAGTGTTTATGTATGGCGGGACGGTAATCCCGATACGTTGGGCACGACTTTGAGCGAATATTACGCCACACCGGAAAAGGCGGCTGCATTGGTCGAGCGCGGTAATTTGCTCGACGTCGAACAGACCTTACGCCGCTGCACGTTCGAACGTCCGGAGGAGGGTTACGACAACAGTCCACGCCTCCACAAGACGTTCGCCGCCTACCTACGGGAACGGGAGTACGACATTCGTTACAAATACATCTACCGCGACGGAGCATGGAGCTATTGGGAGATCGGCGTATAGCCGACCTCCTATTCCTTTGAAATGCGGAAATTATGAATTCGAGGAACCGGCTGGTAAATGAAAATACCCCCGAAAACCGGTTGTCTGAATTCGATATAAAATATTGATAATAAAGTAAATAAATCTTCCGAAAGACTTGCGTGTCCCGAACGATAGTGTTACCTTAGACTTGCAATAAAGCACTGAACATGAATAACTTAAAATCGTAAAGCCATGAAAAGAGAACAGGCCTTTCGGATCGCAAGAACCCTCGTAGCGCAGACTTCGGACATCGAGATAGTCGATATCAAGATCAAGTGCATGGAACCCGCCGGCGGGAGGATAACGGTGGCAGTCGATGCCGTAAACGAGGAGGATGAAAACGACCGTTATGAGGTCGAGATCGACCCGACGGCCAACAGCGTTTCCCTGAAAAAAGTAAAAGGCTCGTATTCGCTCGATGAATACCTGAACGAGCCGATGCGTATGTCTGAACTCAATCCCGGTCAGCTTTTCAAACTGAAGTACGACTGCGTGGTCTATGAATACTACCGTACCGTCCGAGACCGCGAGAACCGAACGATCTATCGATTCACGCGCAAAGGAAGCTGTAATATTGCACAGTCGGTACAAGATATAGAGGTTTTCCCGATAGGATAAATAACCGACAGCCCGCCCCTGATTGCTTTGGGGCGGGCATCTTAAACGACATTTGCTATGAAAGTCAATATCACCAAAGCCGGAACGTATTCCATTACCGGCCTCACGAGAACAGACTACCGCACCATCGGATACATTCTGCGTATCGCCGACGACCGCTGCTTCGGCGAGCAGGACGAGGACGGCAACTACTATAGCAACGACGACTTCGTCTGCTCGCTCGATGAGAAGGAACGCGAAGCGTTGAGAAAGATTTGCAGTGCGCTTTAATGTCAATGTAAGATGTTGATATTCTTTGAATTAAGTTACCAAATAACTTGCGTGTTCCAAACCGTGATGTTATCTTAGATTCGTAATAAAGAACTGATAACAAACGATTTAAAAGACAAAATATGAGACGGGAGATCGAAAAGTTTTTAAAGCAGTTCCCGACCGACGCTACGAGTTGGGCACAGGCTACCGATGAGGTACGGGACTTGGCACGGCTGGCAAGAGAGCATTTGGAGGAGTATGACGGGGTGATCGTTGAGCCGGTGGATTTCCGCCATGCCAAGACTCCGGCCGAGTGGAACACCAAAGGCCGAGAGTTCATTCTCGACAGCTTCGACCGGATGCAGGAGCGTGCCCGCAAAGCCTACTACGAAAAGTTCCGCGCTTATTTCGGACAAGAGGAAGAGTAACCCAGAACCATCTCCCCGCCATTCGAGTGGTGGGGAGATATTTTCGATATGATGACACAAGACCTACTTTTAGATGCCAGTCGTGCCTTCTTCGGACAGGTAACCAAACTCGATGCCCGACGCGCTCGGCTTACACTGATGCAGGCTAATGCCCGCTATCGTCTGGCAACCGTTTCTGTCCGATACGGAGTGCGGGAGTTTCGGGTGGAGATCGACCGCTATCGCAATACGATTCGTTTGTCGGAGATTACCGTGCATCGACGGTTGGGGTTCGACCGTCGCAATCCCCTGAATGGTTTTGCCATGCGGGAGATAGAGCATGTACGGCTGCTGCATACCCACCGGTTGGATCGGTATCTGCCGGTAGAGAGCAACCTTGATAAAAACTGATAATTACCTGAAAACCTTTGAATTAAGTTGCGTATTAACTTGCGTGTTCCACAGGTTGATGTTATCTTAGACTCGTAATAAAAGATTGAATAACAGTGATTTGAAAGGCAATATGGAAGACGCAAAGAAACAGAAAAAGGCCATCAATGCCGAAATCGACCGCCTTGAGGCAACCTTCGAAGAGAACCGCCGAGAGATGCTTCGGTTAGCTGACGACAACAAACGCACGAGTGGCCGCTATGGAGAACTTTTGGAGGACAACCACCGCATCAACGAGCGAATCCACACCCTGCTGGAGCAGATGTGGAAATTGGACTAAATGTAATTGGCTTTGGCAAACCGGCATCGGCAGGCCGCTCTTCGGGGCGACCTTTTCTGATTTTATGCCTATATTTGTATTACGAGCAACAAGTTGTGTGTTTTGAAGAGGTAAATGCTATGATACTCCCGACAATGACCTATAAGGAGATGTACGATCATCTTGCCGCAGATAAGCAAAAGGTGGAGATTAAAAAGGAATATCTTTTGCCGAAGGCGGTCAAAGCATTTAAAAAAAGGATGAAATTTCCGGCGTGGGAAATTTACGATTATACCATTCCTTCGACGAACAATAAGTATGTCATCTATTTTTATGCGGAGAGTCGGGCGCGAGCAGATAAGCCGGAGGTGGGATCGTGCTGTGTCGTTCAAGATGAAGAGCAACGTTATTTCGTCGAGTGGATTGCCGGAGGATATAAGCACACTCCTAATCAACCGATATCGCTGATTCGGCAACTCCATGTTTATGAACCGCATTTTTTAGTCCGATATAATGAACGATTTTGGAACGATAAGAGTTTGTCGTTGAAAGAGATTGTTTGTCGGTATATGGCACGAAATCATAATCCGATGCCGATTCAAGTCAATGAGGGGATAAATAGAAATCATAAAAAATACGGAAAGAACGGACAACAAGCATTTCGAGTAAGAGATGGATTGTGTTTCACAAGATGTTATTTGGATGGCGAGATCAGTCCCGACGGCGACAGGGAAAAAGATCGGGTGGATGCCATGTGCATTATTTTCAAAACCTATGTCAGTAAATCAGAAATGCCCGATGAACAGAAGCAGGCGGTGGATAAAGAACATTTTATCGAACTAAAACGATTTGCAGAGGATGTTCATAAACAAGCCAAAGACGGTGTCATCACGCTTACATTGGAGCGGTAATTTTTACTATCAATTATAATAAAGGCCGACGGGAAGCTCCTTGTCGGCCTTTGTTCTGTTGGGACAAAGTCTCCCGCCGCAGTAGCCGGCTGCGCGTACCTTTACCCTCAAAAGTCGAGGTATGGCATTCGGATTACGGTATTATGCGGAATTGCAGAGCAAGTTCAAGAGTTCTCTCTGGCGTGTGGAGATCTCCGAGCGAGACTATACCGGCTTGTCCGAAGAGATGCGCTTCGAAGGCGGGAAACCCCTTGAAATAACCTGGGAGCGCCGCGGCGACGAGTTCTTCGTGCCGATCAAAGCGTCCGAAGCTACGATCAACATCCTCTGTACCGAAAATTTCCAATACATCGGCCTGTTCACCTCCGACCCGCGCCGTTTCCGCGTGTCGGTCATGCGTAACGGGGCGCTCTATTGGCGCGGATATGTCGTTGCCGACCTCTATTCGGAGAGCTTCACGGCTCCACCTTACGAGGTGTCGATCAAGGCCGTCGACGGGTTCAACCTGCTTTCGAGCATCCCCTTCATGAATCTCGACGGGACACATATCGCGGGCCGTCGGAGCCTGTGGTCGCTGCTGGAGATGTGCTTCGACCTGCTGGAACTGGAGCTCGACGTTGCGGACTGGATGGATCTGTATGCCGAGGGTATGAGCGAATCGCGCTCTCCGCTCCGGCAGGTCTATGTCGATATGGAACGCTTTTACAGCGTCTACGACGAACCGTCGTACCGCGATGTACTGGAGCTGTGCCTGCGTCCCTTTGCCGGACAGATTTTCCAGGGCAACGGCTCGCTCCATATCCGCCGCACGATCTCGCTCTACCGCGAGACCCGCCCGTTGAGCTTCTACGAAATCGGCACGAAATACCCCTCCGGCCACCTCATTACGGCCGGCGGCCGGGAGCTGCTGACCGCGACCGGCGACAATATCGTCACCGAAGCCACGCGCGAACGTATCGAAAGTATGTGGGACGGAGGTTTCGACATCATGGGCGAGTCGACGATGGACATCACGCCGCCGCTCCGCAAGGTGTCGATCGCCGTTAAGAACAAGGGGCTGGACAACCTGATTTCCGTTCTGGGTTTCTATGACCTCAAGAAGTGGAAAGATCCGTATGAGTTCCTGAGCCTGACGGACGCCACAACGCTCAAGTTTCTCGGCGACGGAGCGCATCAGAACCATGTCATCGAGACCTACGGCTACGAGGTGCAGAAGTGTACCTACAAGCTGACGCTCGAATACGCCATCCGCGCCCAGCACGCCAAATACGGATTCGGATACCGCCCCTCCGGAGATAACGAGTATATCGTCAAGTTCTACTACGGCGTGAAGATCGTCGGTGACACGGCGACCTACTGGTTGCAGGACGACGGGCAGTGGGTCGGCTCCGAAGGCTTCATGATGGAGGAGGCCAAGACCTCGACCGAAACCAACAAGAAGATCGAAATCGACGGTATTCCCGTGAACGGACGTTTGGTCTTCTACATGAAACAGACGCTCAAATACGATGTGCGCGGCAATAGCGGCGGTGGCCGTGTCTACGGCGAGTGGGAGGCCGTCTCGTTCTACAACATGACGCTCGCCATCGATACGGGCGATGATTACGAGAACTCGCTCAAGTACGAGGTGATGGTCAACCATGCCAACAATGCGGATCTGTCGATCCAGCTACCCATCGCCGATATCCCGAATATCCCCAACGACCGGCTGATCTATTCGCTCTACTTCACCGATGCGTCGGGCCAGCCGACGCGGATGTGGCACACGCGGGGCGGTAACGACTACAACACGCTGCTGGGCCACCTCGTCGGATGTGCCCTGCGCTACAAGCAGCTTCCCGGCCGCTGCATCACCGGCGAGATGTTCTCCGGCCGACATATCGATATGAACACGGTGGTTCAGGACTCCAAGTTCCTGCTCTGCGGCTTCTATGTGAACTCCATCGAGTTGAAGGCCGTCGAGGATAGCTACGATACGGAGCTTGTCGAGATGCCGGGACTCGTCCGCTGCGAGACTCCGCCGCAGGGCGACGACTGCATCCTCGGCGCACGGCTTTCCTTTACGGTCAGGACGGCTCTGCTGTGTGGAGGCATCCTCGTCCTGCTCTCGACCGACAACCGCATCTACACCTACGACCCCGCCTCGCGGAGCGTGCGGCAGCTCTTGTCCTATACCCGTGAGGTGAGTATCTACCCCGCAGACAACAGCTTCGCGGTGGTGGACGGCGCGGGTGTCAGCATCGTGGATTACCGGGGTGTGGTTCTTAAACGCCACGCCCGGAAGGATTACGATACCCCGGCGACCTACATGGGCGGTTACATCTACCTGTTGCTCCCTTACATTACCTATCCGCGCGGGCCGCGCAGCGTCAGCCGCGCCTCGGACGGCGGCACGATTACGGGATATTACCTCAATCGCCCCGATTACGTCTATGTCAACTCCTCTACGGGTTACCGACGGGGGTACGGCTACGACCGCACGACCTTCAGTGGAATGGTCACGGGTATTCTGAAATCCTACTCGGCTATCGTGGTCAATACGACCAAAGGGGCGTGGCTGCACGACAAACGAGTCAACAGGGAGCTGTTGGCAACGGCCTATCCCGCAGGTACGCGGGTGCTGACCCTCTCGGACTATTTTATGGTCGAAACACTCGGCTCGACGCTGCGGATTTACCGGCGCGACTCCATCGACGAGCGGACGCTTATCAAGACGATCTCCGGTGCGGCCGACTTCGCCGACCACACGATGGGCGAGGTGGCCTACCACTCCGGCGGCCGACTCTACATCTGGACGTATGCCAACAACGCCATCCGGCAGGTTCGCAATACGGCCGGGGTATCGCATCCGCTGCGAGGGCTCTTCTACATCGGCGGCGAACTGCATATCGTCCGCGACAATGCAATCTATAAATATATCCCTTAAAACATGGAATTGATAAGCATCATCCTGAATTTTTTGCTGGCCAGCGGCCTTGCCGGAACGCTCGTTTTCTTCAACAGCAAACGACGCCGGGAACGCGCCGCAGCGGACTCGGCCGAGCTGGAGAATACGGAGAAGGTCGTGGCGATCCAATCCGAGCAGATCACGCGGCTGGACGGCCGCGTGGAGAAACTCGAAGAGAAGGTCGACAAACTCGAAATTATCATCGAACATAAGGACGTGGAGATCGACCGCAGCCGCATCATCATCCGGCAGGCCTACAAATGCGATACGCCGCCCGAACGATGCCCCGTGCTTCTGAAACGACAAAAGTTCATCGAGCAGGAGCAGGCGGAACGGACACGGTCGAACGACGTACATTAAATCAATAACGATTATATGGCAAGAGGACTTAGAAATTTCAATCCGGGCAATATCCGGCAGTCGAAGACGAAGTATCTGGGCGAGGTGCGACCCTCGCGCGATGCGGCCTTCAAGCAGTTCGAGACGATGGCGTGGGGTTACCGCGCAATGTTCGTGCTGCTGCACACCTATTCCCGCAATGGCTACCGGACGCTGCGGCAGATGATTACGCGCTATGCGCCGCCCATCGAGAACCATACGGAGAGCTACATCGCCCATGTGAGTCGTTGGGCCGAGGTATTTCCCGATGCTCCGCTCGACACGCTCGACCCGGCGGTAATGATTTCGGTCGTCGGAGCTATGTCGCGCATGGAAAATGGCGTGCCGGCCGTCGATTCGGATGTCCGCGAAGGCTGGCGACTTTTCATGCAGTACAGACCTTAATTCCTGATTCCGCACCATGAGCCGCCGCATCGCCGACCTGCTGATTAAGATCGGAGCCGACTCCTACGAATTCAAACAGAAGACACAGCAGGTAGAACGGGATTTCGACTCGCTGTCCAAGAAACTGGATAAAGTCGGCAAGGAGCTGTCGCTGAAACTGACAGCTCCTCTTACGGCATTGGGCGTCGTAGCTCTGAACAATGCCGATATCCAGCAACAGGCCGAACAACGGCTCCTGACGGCCCTCAAAGGGCGCAGTGACATACAGCAGCGGCTGATCGCCGAGGCAGGCGAGTTGCAGTCCCGTTCGACGCTGGGCGACGAGGCTATCATCGGACAGCAGGCGTACTTGGCATCGTTGGGTATGACCGAGGAGCAGATTGGACGCGTCATCGAAGCTTCCGCCCAGCTCTCCTATGCGACGGGGATGACACTCGACAGCGCCGTGAAGAATCTGGCCAAGACCTACGGCGGTCTGACAGGCGAATTGGGCGAGAGCATCCCGAAGTTGAAGGAGCTCACAACCGAGCAACTCAAAAACGGCGAGGCAGTCGATTTTATTCTCGAAAATTACAAGGGGTTCGCCGAAGCTGCTGCCGAAACGGGTATCGGGCCGATCAAGCAATTGAAGAATACTTGGGGTGATTTTCTGGAACAGATCGGAGCGATTATCATGCCTATAGCCGCAAAAGTCGCCGGTGCATTGTCTTCGGTCGTCACCGTGCTTCAGGCAATGGATCCGCGCTGGCAAAAACTGCTCGTTTCAGTCGCTGCCGTTGCTGCGGCCATAGGGCCGTTGTGTATGCTGCTGGGTTCGCTGTCGAAGGCGCTGCCGCTGCTTAAATCCGGATTCGCCATGCTCGTTGCACCTATCGGGTTGGTCAAGGCAGGTATCCACTCTCTGACGGCTGCCATTGCCGCTAATCCCATCGGCCTGCTGCTGACGCTCATCACTACGGGCATCAGCCTCTTCGTCGCGTTCGGCGACAGTGCCGAGGATGCCGCCGAGAAGAATGGCGAATTGACCGACAAGGTCATCGAAGAGGCCCGGCAGGTCAATGCTCTCGTGGGCAAACTCTCCTCGGCCAATACCTCGGAGCAGGAGCGCAAGGCAGCCCTCGAAGAGCTCAAAAGCGTGCAGCCCCAAATCGTCGAGGGACTGAGTGCCGAGGCCCTCGAACTTGAAACGCTCAGGAAACGGGCGGCGGAATATAACCAGCAGCTGGTGCTGCGTATCGCCCTTGCGCGGAAGCAGGATCAAGTGACAGCTGCTATCGAGCGGCAGACCGAAGCGGGAGTCCGACAGGCGGAGAAGGAGGCGGAACTCTATGCCTATCTTTCCGATATCGGGACGAGGCTGGCGAGCGGCGACTTCGAGTTCGGTAGGCACAATCAGAACAAGGGTTTCTACGAGTGGAAACAGGCGTCGGAGCAGTTGCAGAGTAGCCTTATCAACCACTTCAACGACATCATGGCCGGCGGCGATTCCCTTGCGGAGAAGGCCCGCCGCGTACAGCAGATGTTTCAGCCACAGGCGCGTTACGGGGACAAGATCCGTATGGATGACGTAAGTATGCGGAAGATCAACCGGATGCGTAGCGATGTCCGTGAATTGGGCGAGGAGGTGACCGAGGCGGGCGATCTGGTTTCGCAGGCCGAAGCCGAGGTGCGGAACTTCGCCGAGGCGTTCTCGCTGTCGCTGGCCTCGGCCGTGGAAGATGCAACCGGGGCAGTCGATGGACTGGGTGGTGCGGCGGACGGTACTTCGACGCGGACACAGAAAAGCATCGCCGAGCTGAACGAGGAGATAAAGACGCTCGAAACCCAGAAGCAAAAATCGTTCGACCCGACGGAGATTGCCGGTTTCAACCGACAGATTGCAGAACTGCGCCGTGAGGTCGACCGTCTGAACGGGCTGGGAACATCGGCGACGCAGGCGACGGGAAAGATAACAGCTTTGCAAGCCGAAATCAAGAAGCTGGAGGAGCGGAAGCAGGCGGCATTCGATGTACAGGAGATTGCCGACTGCAACGCCCGTATCGAGGAGTTGAAGAAGGAGATCGACGGGCTGAACAAAGTACTTCCGAAAGACCTTTTGCCGCGCGAGCCGCTCACGCCTATTCTGCCGGACGGCGTGAAGCTGGCCGTGCCGCAACTCGAAATCAAACTGCCCGACCTGAAGCCCATCGTGACGCGGGCGATGGAGCAGATGAAGGCCATCCGCGAGTTAGTCCGAGGCGAGGTATTCGGCTGGGCGGACGAGGTCGGCGGTAAGTTGGAGGATGACATTCGGAATGTAGAGCAAGTGGTGGCGACTTATACCGAAGCGCTCGTCTCCAAAGGCTGGGAGTTCGGTGCGGCATTGGAGCAGGTGGGCGGAGCGGTCAGGGAGACGATACAGGGTTTCGATCAATCGCTATCGACGTTCCTTGCCAACAGCATCGTTGCAGCGGCTGAAGCCATCGGGCAGATCATGGCCGGCGACCTCGGATTCGGAGGGCTGATGAAAGCCATTCTGTTGCAGTTCGCCAACTTCCTCAAGCAGATCGGTTCGCAGATGATTCAGTTTGGTGTGATGATTATCGCCTTCAAGTCGGCACTCAAATCGGTGCTGGCCAACCCGTGGGCGGCAATTGCCATCGGAGCCGCAATGGTGGCGGCCGCAGCCGTGATGACGGCGCTGATCAACAAGCAGGCGAAAGAGAACTCGCCGAAACTGGCCAAAGGCGGTCTTGCCTTCGGCCCGACCTATGCGATGGTAGGCGATAACCCCAATGCCGGAGTCGATCCGGAGGTCATAGCGCCGCTATCCAAACTTAAGGATATGATGATTGGAGGGAGCTCGGCACAGCACATACAAATAACCCTCGGCGGTCAATTGACGGCCAAGGGTCGGGATTTAGTATATATTCTCGGCAAAGAGAACTTTAAGTCAGACGTGTTAGGAGGATAATCTACTTTAAGTTGATTAAAGAGAAAAAATCGGTCGTATTTTCCTTGTCCACAAGAATTTCCAAAAATGATTTCAGATCGTCTCTGATTTCCGGTTTATTCAAGAGTATCTCACCGAGAGTTCTCAATCTATTAAGTTGTTGAGTGTTTTTTATTCTGCTTCTTAATGTGCTATTCGTTTTAATTGCATCAATAAACGCTTCTGTAGATGCATTGTCGAAAAATTCAAACATTTCAGATATTCGAGGGGCTGCTGTATCGGAATAAAAAGCAGTTCTTGCATATTGATAGCTATTTCCTTTATATCCTACATATGTTAATGTTAGAGCACTAACATATCGTATGATATATTCAGAAGGAATATTGTATCCTAATCTTTGAAGGTAGTTTACAGCTTGACCTTCCACTGCCCAATTGTCCAGATTATCTTCCAATCTTTTGATAGCTGGATCAAATAAAATACGTCTACTTGCACTTGATACATAACGAAGCCCATTTACCATTGTCAAAAGGGAAGTTGCATTGTCTATCTTTTCTCTATTTCCTTCGACAATTAACTTATCATATCTATTGCCAATTTGTTTTCTAACATCTCTTGAGATAACTTTCCATAGAATTGGAAAACTAAATTCGATATTCCCTTTTAATCGCACGGATGCATTATCTACCAGATACATACTAAAAAGTCGATTTGTCATTTCAGATTTATATATATCTGGCAAATCTGTAAAAGCTTGCTCTATCGCTATTTCATTCTTGTTATATGCATCCGAATCCATTGTTATAATGTATTCGTTTACATCTATAATCGTTGGGGGATATTCTTGAGACAAGACGAAACGATTGCAATCTGCAATCATATTAAAAACTTTAAATAGCGTAGGATCAGAACTGTCAGGATGACCATAATATATATTCCTTGTTTCTCTTGCTTGTTGAAGGATTTTATGCGCTTCCCAACTAATAACACCTATTTTGAAAGCACCATCTATTAATTCAATATCGGAAACATGGTCTTGGAAATCTTCGTAAGTTTTTATTTCTCGTCTTGGCTTAATCTCCTTATTAAATAAGTCCAAACTTCGATGTATAATCTTACGTCTTAAATCATCAACAACAGCGTTCCAATATGCCCCAATAGTGCTTCTTAAACCTCCAGCTGCTAAAACTTTTGTTGCTTCAATGACATATTTATTGTCTGTAAAATCTTCTCTAATATTTGTCAATTCGCGTTGTAGATAATCTATTTTATCACTCGGAATCACTATCTCAACGCTGGGCTCTTCTGTTTTAATTACCTCTTTCATAATCCTTGATTCTATTAAATACTTAATGGAACTTTGTCTCCATAAAGGTATAAAATTCTCCACTACTTTCACAGCCACAAGAGATAGAATTTCATGGCAGGAGTACGGATCAAGGATTTACAGGATGCCAAAGGCATCGTCGAGCGGTTCGACGATTTCCAGTTTGCGGTGGACAGCACGAACCCCGATACGACGCTTCGGCTGTCGGGTCGGGAGATGAAGGCGGCCATCGGTACTCCCAAACACACCCACGCCATTGAAGAGGTTACGGGACTTCCCGGCGAGTTGGAAAAGAAACTCGACAAAACGGGCGGTACGATGACGGGGGATCTGCGCATCGAGGGCGATACGCACGTCCGGAACCTGCGCGTGGACGAATACCTCGAAGTGCCGGAACTCAAATACAACCGCATCACGGCCACCGGCAACGAATTTTGGGTGACCGACGGCGGCACGGTGGACGACGTGGCCGAGGGCGACGATGGCATCTACCTCGTAACGCTCAAATCCGACGAGGGCGAAACGGCGATCAACTTCCAATTCAAGGATATCCTGCGCGGCATTTTCTATGCGGAGAACGACGAGGGCAATCCTTCCGGCTTTCGCACGGTCTTTTTCGAGGTAACAGGCGTTATCGACCGGACGCATTTCTATTGTATTCCACTGAACAATATTCCTCCGCAACGTTTTATGACCCTCGCCCGTCAGGGTAACAAGTCGGATGCGCACCGGCAAGGCTCGGTCTATATGGACGGACTGCGGAAGTTTATCCGCGTGAGCGACGGAGTGATAGATGAACAAATTGATGTGCGGAACATCAAGGTGCAGCTCGGCGACCTTTCGGATATCAACCATCCCGTTTTCGGACAGTTGGAGGGTTACGGAGCGTTGCTGGAGAATGCCTACGTCTGTGGGCGGCTCGTGCAGCGCGATCCGCAGACGGGCGAAGATTGGGAGGTCGGAGCCGTCTCGGTATCCGGCGAACAGGTTTTCCACCACGACGAGACGGATAAGGTCACGCCCGACATGATCGTCATCACCGCCAAAGAGCAGGGCTTCACCTCGGCGCCGGGCAACCGGTTGTGGCAATACAAGGATGGTTCGGAGTGGGTGACCATTGACACGCAGCACGCGCTGACCTATACGCTGACGCCCGATGCCGAGATATGGCACGGCCGTTCGACACTCACGCTGCGTTATATCGTGGCAGGCGTCTACTACGACATGATTACGATCACGAAAGTCCGTAACGGCGACGCCGCTTACATCGTGACCGTCGAATCCTCCAACGGCAACCAGTTTCTGAACGGCGAGATGGTGACGCTCCTTACGGCTACCGTCTTCAAAGGTTCGCATGACATCACCGCACAGGTTCCCTATAATGCGTTCAACTGGACACGCCTGTCGGACAACCCCGACGGCGACAAAGTGTGGAACGAGATGCACACGGCCGTCGGCAATCAGATCACTGTTACCAGCGCCGACGTTTACCGCCGTGCAGTGTTTAATTGCGAAGTGAATATTCCGTAAGTCAAACAAAATAAATCCGAATAAACTCATGGCAGTCATTTCACGAGGTCAGATTACGATCGTCGACCTGTCGGACGGCAAGTCGATCAACCTGTATTTGGGTTCGAACGTAGCACTCACGCAGATCTACAACAAAGAGAACAGCACCTACTCACCGAACTGGAGTGCCAGTCCGTTTCTGGTCATCACGCCGGAAGTTTACGTCACGGGGACTCCGACGAACCAAATCTCCCGCCTGAAAAGGCCTCCGACTTGGAAGATCAACGGCTCGGCCAACCTCGCCACCTACGGAGCTACGGCAGCGACCGCTGCTCCCTATGCGCTGACGATCAAAAACAACATGGGCTCCTATGCACAGATGCACGTCGAATGCGAGGTAACGTATGTCGATCCGGATACTACGGCCGAAACGAAAGCGAAGACCTCGATTTCGTATGCCAAGACAGAGAATGCCGGACAGCTCGTCTGTGCCATCGCCTATGCTCCGAACGGGACGGTCTTTAAGAACGGTGCTGCGGCCAAGCTGACGGCTCATTGCGATATGTGGCGCGGTTCGACCATCGACTCTACGAACGTAAGCTACAAATGGTATAAGCTCGGCAGCGGAGTGTGGACGGAGATCACCTCGGCCAATGCCGGGGGTGTCACAGGCTATACGACCAATGAAATTACGATTCCCGAGTCGGCCGTGCTGAACTTCGAGTCGTTCAAGTGCGAGATCAAGGATACCGATCCGTCGAGCGGAACGTACAATACGACCGTCTCCGACATCATCTCCTTTGCCGATATGTCCGACCCATACCAAGTGGAGATCACTACGCCGCAGGGCACGACGCTCACCTCCGGTTTGACGCAGACGACCCTTACAACGCAGGTGTGGCAGAACGGAGCGTTACTTTCCGATACCTTCTTTACGGGAGCTACCTGCCGTTGGCGTAAATTCGACAAAAACGGCGTGCTGGATACGACGTGGGGCTCGGCGGGTGTCAAGACCGGCCGGTCGATCACCGTCACGCGAAGCGAAGTATCCGTGGCGGCAACCTTTACCGTAGAAATCGAGAAATAGAGACATGGTATGGCAGTAATCGGACGGGGACAAATCACCATTCATATCGCGGAGCAGGGCGAGCCGGGGAAGCCCGGTACTCCCGGAACGTCGTCGTTCCTGCATATCCGCTATTCGGCCAACGCGAACGGCAATCCGATGACGACGACTCCGAACACTTATATCGGTATTGCGGTTACCACGTCAGCGACGGCCCCGACAAGCTATGCCGACTATGCGTGGTCGCGGCTGACAGGCGCGGCGGGCAGCAACGGTGTGCCCGGCACGTCGTCCTACATCCATATCCGTTATTCGGCTAATGCCAATGGCAATCCGATGACCACCTCGCCCAATACCTATATCGGCATCGCCGTTACGACTTCAGCGACTGCTCCCACGGGATATGCCTCCTACACATGGGCCAAGTGGAAAGGCGACAAGGGTGATCCCGGAGATAAAGGCGATAAGGGGGACAAAGGAGACAAGGGCGATAAAGGGGATACGGGCTCGGCGGGAACCGCCGGACCGGGGATCGTCTATCGCGGTGCGTTCAGCGCCTCGACCCTTTATTACAACAATACGCTGCGACGCGATGTGGTCAAGTACGGTTCTACCTACTACATCTACAAAGGGTCGAATGGTGTTTCCGCAGCATGGAACAGCGCCAACTGGGAGTCGTTCGGGGCGCAGTTCACCTCGGTCGCTACCGACCTGCTGCTGGCCCAGCTCGCCTACATCGACAATCTCGGTGTGAAGAATCTCCGCACGGCGACCTCCGGTCAGCGGGTAGAGATCACGCAGGCGAAGAACTCTATGGCGTTCTATATGGCTTCGCAATCGACGCCCGTACTGGAGATTAAGACCACGAGCGATGCAATGTATATGGGGCAGGGTGCGGGGTTTCAGATCAAGCAGCCCGCAACCGATATCTCCATCTTCAAAGGAATTCTTCAGAACAGCAGCGAGGGAAGTGGTATCTCCGTTCCTATCCTGCCCATCGGTCAGCCGGAGACGATTGCCCAAAACTGTATCCTGCAATCCTATACGAATACCAGTACAACCAAATATAAGTGCGGCCTGTATATCGACGTCAGCGGTACGCAGGGTACGGCCGCGAACTCCGACCGCTTTCATGGTATTTTCGTGCAAGAGGGTGGTATATTCGTCGGTGGAGATTATACGAAGCTGCGGTCGAATAACGTGCTGTGCGGCGTGACGTGTGCCGGTAAAGTCAGTGCTTCGGGCTCCTTGCTCCGCAGTTGGGTTATTTCCCATATGGGTGGTTACCTCACCTCAAGCAGGACAGGAGAAGGGCGCTATCGCATCAGTTTCTCCAAAACGTCCTATCTGCTCGGAGCCTATGATTACAGCGTTATTATTATGCCGGACGGCCCGCATACAAGCGGCAGTCACGGGGCCTATGCCTGTACGATGGCCCGTACCTCTTCCTATTTCGATGTATGGACTGCGGACGATGCTTCGACCAATGACTGCGGATTCACCTTCATCGTAATTATCATGAATAAATACTTTGCGAACTGATATGACGAAAACCTACGCCAAGATAGAGGACGGGGTACTGATTACCACATGCGCTCCGGAGGAGGATGCCGACCTGATCGCTCAGCTTATGTCCGACGGCTTCAAGCCTTACGACGAAAGTGCTCCGCAGCCGCAGGCCGAGGGACTTCAGGCCCTCGTTCCCGTTTACCGCGATACGGGAGAGGCAATCATACTCGAATGGAAGGTCGAAGAGAACAGCCCCGACAAAGTCGAGGCCGAGATCGAGCGTCTGAAGGCGGACTTGACGGCTACGGATTACCAGGTCATCAAGTCGTACGAATACGCTCTTGCCGGTGTGCCGACTGCCTATAACATCGAAGAACTGCACACCTCGCGCGAACAGCAGCGGATCCGAATTCGGGAGCTGGCGGCACTGCTCTCACTGGAGGAACCCGTCGATCCTGCGTCGACTCCGCCGTGGCATTCCGGAGGCACGGTGAATTGATAGCACGGAAAAACCGCAGTCTGCTCGACTGCGGTTTTATCGCGTTCATGAACGATCATCCGATAGCCGGCTGTAATCCCTTGTCGAGAACGTCGGCGAGGTTTTCCATCTCCATACCGATTCTGCGTTTGGTCATCTTGGCGTACACCTGCGTGGTGCGGATATTCTTGTGACCGAGCATCTTCTGCACGGTTTCGAGGGCCACGCCGTTTTCGAGTGTCACGGTCGTAGCGAAGGTGTGCCGGGCGATATGAAAGGTCAGATTCTTGTCGATGCCGCAGATGGCCGCGATTTCTTTCAGGTAATCATTGACCTTCTGATTGGCCGGAATCGAGAGCAGCCGGTCGTGGGAAGTCGTGTCTGCGTACCTCTCCAGTATGGCTCGCGGAATATCGAGCAGAGGGACATAAACCGCGACTTTCGTTTTGTCGCGTCGGGTGTCGATCCACAGCCGGCCGTCGTTGCCCATAACCACTTCGGACTTCTTCAGTCCCCGCACGTCGGTATAGGCCAGGCCCGTGAAGCAACTGAAGACGAAAATATCTTTTACCCGCTGTAACCGTTCCGAGGTCATCTCCTTCGACATGAGTGCCCCCAACTCGTCGATGGTCAGATGTTCGCGATGCGTCTCCTCCATCGAGATTTTGAATCCGCCGAACGGATCGGTCTGCACCCAGCCGTTGTCTTTGGCTGTTTTGAAAACCGTCCTAAAACGCTGGATCATCTTCATATGGTAGTTGTGCCCGTTCTTACCATCTACCGTACGCAGGTAGATGTAGAAATCGTTGATGAATTTCGTGTTGATGTCCGTCAGCAGAATATCCTTCACTTTGTACTTCGCAGCCATGAACTCGGCCAGCCTGCGACGAGTCAGCAGATAACGTGTGTAGGTCTTGTGTGTAGTCTCTTTTCCGACAAGTGCCTTGTAGTCTTCATTGAACTCGTCGAAGAGCACCAGCAGCCGTTTGGCCTCGTCGCTGCGCGAGGTAAGGATGCTTTTCAGCCGCATGGCCGTAATCGCCTCGCCGCGAAAGAAGAGCTCGTTATACTTGTTTCTAATCACGTTCCGGTAGTTGTCGAGCGTCTCGTTGATGTACTTGTCTTCGGCGCTTTTACCGAGTGTCCGGCACTCCTTACCGAGCCAACGGTCGGGATCGACATCGAGTCGGGTGGCCAGATGCACCATCTCGCCGTTGACCGTAACCCGTGCCAGAATCGGCGCTTTACCGTTAGCCTTCAGCTTACCTTTCTGTGCGACGAAAAGAATCGAAAATGTACTTTTGTTATTCATAACCGTATGTTTTAAATGTATGTTCGGCTCTCTTCTGCAAAGCTACCGGCTTTGGCTATACTGCCCGTCCGTTGCCCTGCGGCAAACTGCGACACCCCGTGCGTAAAACCGCGACATTATTTTGGCGGACTGTTATAATGCACTATGAATGTGCTGTTTACGAACAAACATAACCTTATGATTTGGAATGCGCAAGTCTTTTGCGCAGTAAATCAAAGATTTATGCGAGATTTATCGGGAGCCGTTTTTGTCCGGCGAAAAATCGGGACTTCGTAACCGAAAGATTACCAGTGTTTTGACTGTGTTTTTGAGTGTAAGCTACTGAAAGGCAAAAGAATATGCCTTAATTCGTAACCTATTGTCGTGGAGTGTCGCACGACGGTTACGGTTAGGTTACGTAGCAGCTGTCGCAGGCCGTCTTTCGGCGACTTGTTTTGTCGTAGTTGAAAGATGAGGATAGCGGGGGAGAGGAAAGAGTGGGACAGGATACCTATTCGGGCGGTAAACGTCGCCGCAGGCCGATATGCAGAGGTACAGATACGAAAAAAGCGGTCTTTCAACCGCTTCTTCATTAGGCTGTTAGCCTTGTTTCGTGATCCCGCTGGGGCTCGAACCCAGGACCCCAACATTAAAAGTGTTGTGCTCTACCAGCTGAGCTACGGAATCTCCGTGTGCCGAAATGGAAATCGCTTCCGTTTTGGTGGTGCAAATGTACGGATTTATTTTTAAAATCCAATACCCGGCCTGCAAATTTTGCGCAAAAGTGTGTTTTTGTCCTTCCGGATGCCGGCTCCCGCCTGCTGCCGGCAGGCGTTGGTGCGTCTTCCGGCGGCTTCGGCCGTCCGGGATCGTGAAATTTGGCGCGCGGATTTTGTTTTGCCGAAATAAAAGAATATTTTTGTAGGCGTTAAGATGAAATCAAACTTTTAAAACTGAATAATTCTATGTGTAAAGCGCTGATAATCGGAGCCGGCGGCGTCGGAACGGTGGTGACGCAGAAAATCGCGGCCAATCCCGTCTTCACGGACGTGATGCTGGCCAGCCGTACCAAATCCAAATGCGACGCCGTTGCGGCCGCCATCGGCGGCAACCGCGTGAAGACCGCCGAGGTCGATGCCGACAACGTGCCGCAGCTGTGCGAGCTGTTCCGTGCGTTCAAACCCGACATCGTGGTCAACGTGGCGCTTCCGTACCAGGACCTCACGATCATGGACGCCTGCCTCGAATGCGGCTGCAACTACCTCGACACAGCCAACTACGAGCCGAAGGACGAGGCGCATTTCGAATACTCGTGGCAGTGGGCCTATCAGGACCGCTTCAAGGCCGCGGGCCTCACGGCGATCCTCGGCTGCGGCTTCGACCCGGGCGTGACGGCCATCTTCACGGCCTATGCCGCCAAGCACCATTTCGACGAGATCCACTACCTTGACATCGTCGACTGCAACGCCGGCAACCACGGCATGGCCTTCGCCACGAACTTCAACCCCGAGATCAACATCCGCGAGGTGACCCAGAAGGGCCGCTACTACGAGAACGGACAGTGGGTGGTGACCGAGCCGCACGAGATCCACAAGCCGCTCAATTATCCGGGTATCGGCGAGCGCGAATCGTACGTCATCTACCACGAGGAGCTGGAGTCGCTCGTGAAGAACTATCCCACGATCCGGCGTGCGCGCTTCTGGATGACCTTCGGCCAGGAGTACCTGACGCACCTGCGCGTGATCCAGAACATCGGTATGGCGCGCATCGACCCGATCATCTACAACGGCGTCGAGATCGTCCCGATCCAGTTCCTCAAGGCGGTGCTTCCCGATCCCAAGTCGCTGGGCGCCAACTACCACGGACAGACCTCGATCGGCTGCCGCATCAAGGGCCTGAAGGACGGCAAGGAGCGCACCTACTATATTTATAACAACTGCGACCACGAGCAGGCTTTCAAGGAGACCGGCACGCAGGCCGTGTCGTTCACTACGGGCGTTCCGGCGGCTTTGGGCGCTTCGATGTGGGCCAAGGGCCTCTGGCGCGGCGCCGGCGTGTTCAACGTCGAGGAGTTCGATCCCGATCCGTTCCTCGCCGAGCTGGGCGAGCAGGGGCTTCCGTGGCACGAGCTGTTCGACGTGAACCTGGAGGTATGATTTCCCGGTTCTCGAATAAAAAATTGCGGATGCGTGTCTCGTGTCCGCAATTTTTTTTATCTTTGCCTTGCAACCCAATCTATTTGCCTATGGTGTAAAAAACAGAAACTGAAATTGCGGCGTCCGGACATAGACGCCTTACATATAAAAGCGCATCGGCTTTTTTCTTACTCGCGAAAATTGGACACTTTCAGGATAGTAAGGAACAAAGGTTGATGCTCGCGCTGTTTTTTCAGCGTGGGCATTGTCTTATATCCTGCTATCTGGGTCGTCCAATACCTCGCGAGTGGATATAGTAATATGTCCACGTTTTTTATTTTGTAGTAACCCGACTTTCCCAGAGAAAGTATTAACAAACTGAATTCGATGAAGAAAATCAATGTTTTATACCAAGTTATCCTTTTTGTCTGCGGCATTTGCCTTTTTCTGTTTTTTCCGCTGGTTCAGGGAGATCGTTCGACCGGGGCCGAATTGCTCGAAGACCGGGGTAATTATTGGGACATGCTGACCTCCAGTTTTAAAATCGGACTGGTGCTGTTCAATTATGCTTCTACCGTTTTGTTGGCAGGATGTATCCTACTGAAAAAGAAGGTCGGAGCCATTCTTCGCCTGATCGGCCTTGCCATGCCGTTGTGGATGGTTTGCATTTGGTTCGACAGCGATATGTCGGTGTCGGTCTTTTTCTCATTCGTGCTGCTGTCAGCTGCCGTCGTCTGGGCGGCGATCGGAGTCTGGCGGGCCTTTGCGCAGGGCGAAAAGAAATCTGCGGAAAAGGATCGTTTCGGCTGGGTTGCGGTCCGCAGAGCACGGGTTGTTGGTTGGTTGGACCGGATGAATCCCGCCCTCGTGCGGGCGTTTGTCGGGCTTGTCGGCATTGCGTTGTATTTTTTCGTCGCACTGATGTCGATATTCTCCATCAGCCACGGCAATCCGCTTAAGATGGCGGCCCACGTTGTAGCGGGTCTGTTCGGATTGGCGCTGGCTGCCGTCGTATTCGTAATTTTACGTCGGGCGGTTAAGTGGACCGGCGCTCGGAATATAGCGTTGCCGTTTTATCTCTATCTCATCTCTTATGCGCTGCTGGTGCCGTCTTTTGTTTTTCCGGGCAGCACCTCCGACTGTTTCGGAATGGCTTGGGTGGCTGTTGTCTTATGTTCGGCCGTCGTTGCCGTCTTCCGACTCTGTCTTTCCAAAAAGAGTTCGAAAAAGACGAAGCGTGCCGGAGCGGTGTTTGCTGTCGGCAGTCTGACACTTATCGGGGTTTTTGTGGCCGTACCGGTTGCATTCGGCATGTTGATGCCGGAACTTACCGCGCATACCGATAGCAATGCGTGGCCTTCTGCACGCTGACGCTTTTCTGCCGATACACAGACTCCGGGGCCGCAGGACTCCGGAGTTTTTGTTGTCCGTGGCGGTAAGTATAAATACGTATTTCTCCCAAAAACAGCCCTGTGCGAAGCGGTTGTTAACGATGATTTTGCTACTTTTGCAACTGTTTTGAGTTAAAAAACAATTCGATGATTGACTTTCTGACGATGCCTTCACCGTGCTACGTCCTCGACGAGGAGCTGCTGGACCGGAACCTGGCGACTATCGACCGTGTGCGCCGGGAATCGGGCGCCGAAATTATCGTCGCCCTGAAGGCCTGCGCCATGTGGAGCATTTTTCCCGAGCTGGCGAAGCACTCCGACGGAGCCACGGCGAGTTCCGCCGCCGAGGCGCGCCTCGTTTTCGAGGAGTTCGGGCGTCCCGCTCACACCTATGCCCCGATCTACACGGACCGTAATATCGACGAGATCCTGCGTTGCAGCGACCATATCACGTTCAACTCCCTGGCGCAGTTCCGCCGTTTCGGCCAGAAAGCCCTTATCAACGGCATTTCCTGCGGTCTGCGGATCAATCCGCAGTATTCGCCCGTCGAAACGGACCTCTACAACCCCTGCGTCCCCGGCTCGCGGCTGGGCGTCACGGCCGAACAGCTGGCGGCGCACGGAGGGCTTCCGGCCGGCATCGAGGGGCTCCATTTCCATGTCCTCTGCGAATCGCGCCCGGAGCATCTGCGAAAGGCGCTGGAGGCCGTCGAGACGCATTTCGGACCGTATCTCGACCGGATCAAATGGCTCAATATGGGCGGCGGCCACCTGATGACTGCCTCGTGGTACGACTGCGACGCCCTGATCGCCCTCCTACGGGAGTTCAAGGCCCGGCATCCGCACCTGCGGCTGATCCTCGAACCCGGCAGCGCCTTCACGTGGCGCACGGGCTACCTGGTGTCGACCGTCGAGGACATCGTGGAGAACGGCGGGGTGACGACGGCGATGCTCGACGTGTCGTTCGCCTGCCACATGCCCGACTGCCTCGAAATGCCCTATAAACCCGCGATCATCGGTGCGCACGATCCCGCCGACGGTGAGAAACGCTGGCGCATGGGCGGCACGAGCTGCCTTGCGGGCGACTACTGCGGCGACTGGGCCTTCGACCACGAGTTGAAGGTAGGGGAGCGCATCGTCTTCGAGGACATGATCCACTACACGATGGTCAAGACCACGATGTTCAACGGCGTCCACCATCCGGCCATCGTCATCGCGCGCCGCGACGGCCGCACCGACCTCATCCGCGAGTTCGGCTACGAGGATTTCCGCAACCGCATGTCATAGATAGACAATTTGAATTTAGCTATACGAAACCTTTTCATGGAAAATTTTACACCTACCCCCTACACGTTGGAATGCGTCGCCACGGGCCGCGAATTCGAAGACGCCGGCTGGATGCTTGCCGACCCGCAGTGCAAGGAGCCTTCGCTCGTGCGCACCAAATATGCCCGCCGGCAGATCGACGTGAAACCCGCCGACTGGGGCCTGTACCGTTTCTCGGACTGGATGCCCGTGCGGCGCATCCTCAAGGGTTCGTCGGCTCCCGTGACCTATAAGAGCAAGGGACTGGCCGCGCACCTCGGGCTGGAAAACCTCTGGATCACCTTCAACGGCTGGTATCCGGCCATCGGGGCCACGATGTCGACCTGCTCGTTCAAGGAGACCGAGGCCTATTCGGTCTGCGGCCGCGCCGCTGCCGGCGAACAGCGCGTGCTGGTGGTGGCTTCGGCCGGAAACACCGCGCGGGCCTTCGCCAAGGTCTGCTCGGACAATAACATCAAGCTGCTGCTCTCGGTTCCCTACGACAATATCGGCGCGCTGTGGTTCGACCGGCCGCTGAACCCCTGCGTGAAACTCATTTCGTGCGAGAAGGGGGGCGACTATTTCGACGCCATCCATTTGAGCGACATCGCGCTGAAAGGTCCCGGCTTCTACGCCGAGGGCGGCGCCAAGAACGTCGCGCGCCGCGACGGCATGGCCTGCACGGTCCTTTCGGCCGTGACGACCATCGGCCGCATCCCCGACTACTATTTCCAGGCCGTGGGCAGCGGCACGGGCGCCATTGCCGCCTGGGAGGCCAACATGCGCCTCGTCGAGGACGGCCGCTTCGGGCGGAATACGATGAAGCTGATGGTGTCGCAGAACGCCCCGTTCGTTCCGATGTACGACGCCTGGCAGGCGGCATCGCGCAAACTGCTGCCTTACGACGACGACAAGGCGCGCCGCGACGCGGAGATCATCGACGCCAAGGTGCTTTCGAACCGCCGTCCGCCTTACAGCGTCACGGGCGGTCTTTTCGATGCGCTGAAAGCCACCGGCGGCGAGGTTTTCGTGGCCACCAACGCCATGGCGCGCAAGGCCCGCAAGCTGTTCCACGAACTCGAAGGCGTCGACATCTACTCGGCGGCGGGCGTTGCGCTGGCATCGCTCGTCAACGCTGTGAACGCGGGCAAGATCGAGAAGGACGCCACCGTCATGCTCAACGTCACGGGCGGCGGCGAGGAGCACTTCAAGGAGGGCAAGGAGCTGTGGTATCTCAAACCGAGCCACGTCTTCCCGCTCGAACCCGACGAAAACGACGTCGTGGAGAAGGTCGAGGCATTGTTCAACTGATCCGTTAAATAACCGGGCTTATGAAAAAGACATTCATTGTTTTAGCCGTATCGTTTATGGCTGTTTCCGCAGTTGCGCAGCAGCCTGTTTCCGCCGACCGTTTCGCCGATGCCGTGAACCATTGGAACAAGGAGCACGGCGCGCAGTCCTACGAGCGTTACAAGCCCGACCAGTTCCGTGAAATCGCCGACAACATCGTCGCTTACCAGAATGCCGACGGCGGCTGGCCCAAGAACCTCGACATGCTGGCCCGGCTCGACCCCGACTCGGTGAAAGCCGCCCTCAAGCCGCGCCACCGCCTCTCGACGCTCGACAACGCCAATGTCTATACGCAGGTCGAATACCTTTCGAACGTCTACCTGCTGACGGAGGACACCCTTTACCGCAATTCGGCCCGCCGGGGCATGGAGTACATGCTCTCGGCGCAGTACCCCAACGGGGGCTGGCGGGGCTGGGACGCCGACGCCGTGACGTTCAACGACGGCATCATCTACGGCGTGCTCTCGACGTGGAACGAGGTCCTCTCCGGAAAGCCCCACTATGCGTGGGTCGACGGCGATTTGAAAGCCCGCATCCGGTCCTCGTGGGACAAGGGTATCGAGCTGATTCTCAAAACCCAGTGGGTGCAGGACGGCGTGAAGACCGTCTGGGCGCAGCAGTACGACCACGAAACGCTGCAACCCGTGAAGGCCCGTGCCTATGAACTTCCCGCGCTGTCGGCTGGCGAGAGCGCCGACATCACGATGCTGCTCATGCGTATCAAGAACCCCTCGCCCGAGGTCGTCGGGGCGGTCGAGGCCGCAGCCGCATGGTTCGACCGCACGAAGATCACGGGCAAGAAGGTCGTGACGGTTCCCGTGCCCGAGGGGCTGGTGGAAGACCGGAAGATCAAGAAAGACCGGGTCGTGGTCGACGATCCCGAAGCCGCTCCCATGTGGCCGCGCTACAGCGAACTGTCCGATAACCGTCCCTTCTTCGCCACGCGCGAGGGGAAGAAGGTCTACGACCTGCGCGAGGTCCCCGCCGAACGGCGTGTGGGCTACTCGTGGTACGGCACGTGGGGCAACAAGGTGCTGAAAAAATACCCCGAATGGCTTCGCCGCCGGACGGAGGGAAAGTGACGGAGCCTCGCGGCGCGGATGCGCCGCATGCGTTCTTTACCGGAAACGGACCGTTGCGGTCCGTTTTTTTTATTACCTTTGCGGGGCCGAACCGGAAGCCAGTGCAGCCGGACCGGTTCGGATTCTGTTTTTCTCATTCTTAACCCAAATTTCAAACACATGGAAAACATCCAGGCAAAACGGCTCTCCGTCACTCACTGGCGGCGCTGGAACCGCAAAGGCTGGTCGGTCTTTGCGAGTCTGCGCCGCTGCTGGGCGATCGGGGTCCTTTCCGCCGGGATGTCGATCCTGCTGCTTGCGACGCAAGGTGCGTCCGCGCAGACTGCCGACACGACCGCTGTCCTCAAGACATTGCGGATCCGGGAAGTCGGCGTCACCGGGAGCCAGACGGCTCCCGCGCGCAACGCCCAGTCGCACACCCCGCTTTTCGACCGGAAAGCCCAGGCCCCGGCGCCTGTCCAGACTCTGGAAGCCGCCCTGCGCCTTGCGCCTTCGGTCGATGTCCGTGAACGCGGAGGCAAGGGAGCGCAGGCCGACATCTTCATCCGGGGAGGCTCTTTCGACCAGACCATGGTCCTTCTCAACGGCATCGATTTCACCGATGCCCGTACCGGGCATCAGTCCCACGCGCTGCCCGTCGACCTCGACTGCATTTCGGCCGTCGAACTGATCGACGGCGTTCCGGGCGTCGGGGCCTACGCCGGGGCGGTGAACATCCGCACCGCGCCGCTGCGGCCCACCTACCTGCGCCTCGAAGCCTCGGGCGGCCAGTACGGCTACGGCTACGGGAATCTTTCGGGCGCGGTGAGTGCGGGACGCTTCTCGGTGCTCGGCGCGGCCTCGTACCGCCGCAGCGACGGCTACCGGCACAACACCGATTTCTCCAACTACAACGCTTTCGTGCGCGCCACCTGCGACGGCGGCCGGGTCGGGTTCTTCGACCTGCAGGCCGGGTGGCAGGACCGCGATTTCGGCTCCAACGGCTTCTACGCGGCCTACAATCCCGACCAGTGGGAGCATACTGCCACGGCGCTGGCGTCGCTGCGGTGGCTGAAAACCGCGGGCCGCTTCTCGCTGGGGGCTGCCGCGAGCTACCGCAAGAATTTCGACCGCTACGACTGGACCCGCGGCACGGCGATGAACCGCCACAATACGGACAATGCCGGGGCGAAGCTCTGGGCCGACTGCGACTGGGCGGCGGGTGTGACCTCCGTGGGCGGCGACTGGGCCTTCAACCACATTTACAGCACCAACCTCGGTCAGCCGCTCGCGCATCCCGAAGGGCACTACACCCACGCCAAGGCGCGCCACACGGGCAACCTGTGGCTGCGGCACGCCAAACGGTGGCAGCGTTTTGACGCGGCGGCTTCGGCGGGCGTGAGCCTCACGCCCTACGGCACTTCGGCCCTGTGGAGCCTTTCGGCGGGCTATGCCCCCGCGGCCGGGCTGCGCCTCGAAGCCGGGACATGGCAGTCGATGCGCCTGCCGACCTTCACGGACCTCTACTACACCTCCCCGGCGCAGATCAACAACCTCGACCTTGTGCCTGAACATGCTGTCACATACTGTTTTGGTATTGATTACCTCAAGCGTTGCTGGAACATCTCGGCGCAAGCCTATTACCGCTCCGGACGCGACATCATCGACTGGGTGTGGCGCGAGGACATGGGCGGCAAATGGCATTCCGAGCAGACGAGCCGCCTCGACACCTTCGGGGCCGAGCTCGCGGGCGGCTATGCGGTTTCGGAAGGCTTCTTGCGCCGCGTGACGCTTTCGTACGGCTACATCACGACCGACCGGAACGCGGATGTCATCGCCAAAAGCGCGATGGATTTCATGCGCCACAAGGCGGCGCTGGCCGTGGAGGTGCGTTTCCTGCGGCGGATGTCGCTTGCGCTGACCGGTTCGGTCTACGACCGCAACGGCAGCTACACGCATTATCCCGAGCCGGGCAACGCCTCCCTCACCGAGGAGCGCGGCTACAAGCCCTATTTCCTGCTCGACGGACGCCTCCAGTGGGAGAAGGGCCTCTGCCGCCTCTACGTCGACGCCACGAACATCACCGACACGCGCTACTGCGACATCGGCGGAATCCGCCTGCCGGGCGTCTGGTGTACGGGCGGGGTGGTGCTGACCATCGGCAGATAACCCCTCTTTTCCGGGACCGGGGCGCTTCCGTCTCCGGGTTTCGGTCCGGCTGCTCTTACGGTCCGGCGCATCGTTGCGCCGGACCTTTCTGTTTTTCGCAAAAAGTGCCTGTTTTGTTACGGTTTTTTCGGATTTCTCCCGATTATTGTTTATCTTTGAAGTATAAGAATTTAAATGCGACGATCCTATGTCCCAAAGAATCATTGAATGCGTTCCCAATTTCAGCGAGGGACGCGATAAAGCCGTCATCCGCCGGATCACCGCGGCCATCGAGGCCTCCGGGGGCGTCAAACTGCTCGACGTGGACCCCGGCGAGGCGACCAACCGCACGGTCGTGACCTTCGTCGGCAGCCCCGAAGCGGTCGTCGAGGCTGCTTTTGCGGGGGTGAAGCGGGCGGCCGAACTGATCGACATGCGCCGCCACAAGGGGGCGCATCCCCGCATGGGGGCCACCGACGTGCTGCCGCTGATACCGATTGCGGGCGTCACGCTTGCGGAATGCGCCTGTTTGGCGCGTGCGCTGGCCCGGCGTATCGCCGACGAACTGCGCATCCCGACCTACTGCTACGAGGCCGCGGCCTTTGCGCCCGAACGGAAAAACCTCGCCGTGTGCCGTGCCGGGGAGTACGAGGCCCTGCCCGAGAAACTGGCGCACACGGAATCCGCACCCGATTTCGGGACGCGTCCCTTCGACGAGGGGGTTGCCCGCACGGGGGCCACGACCGTCGGGGCGCGCGACTTCCTGATCGCCGTGAACTTCAACCTGAACACCACCTCCACGCGCCGCGCCAACGCCATCGCCTTCGACGTGCGCGAAAAGGGGCGTCCCGTCCGCGAGGGCAACCCGATCACGGGCCGCGTGGTGAAGGACGCCGCGGGGGATCCCGTGATGCAGCCCGGGACGCTCCCGGCCACGAAGGCCATCGGCTGGTTCATCGAGGAGTACGGCATCGCGCAGGTTTCGATGAACATCACCGACATCGCCCGAACGCCGCTCCACGCGGCTTTCGACGAGGTGTGCCGCAAGGCCGACGCCCGAGGCGTGCGCGTCACGGGCACGGAGATCGTGGGGCTGGTCCCGAAACGGGCTTTGGTCGAAGCCGGCAGATACTTCCTCCGCAAGCAGCGCCGCTCGACGGGCATCGCCGAGGAGGAGATCGTCCGCATCGCCGTCAAGTCGATGGGATTGGACGATCTGAAGCCGTTCGATCCGGCCGAGAAGGTGATCGAGTATCTGCTTGAAGCGGAGGTTCCGAAGACACGGCTTATCGACATGACCTGCAAGGGGTTCGCCGAAGAGACGGCGAGCGAATCGCCCGCTCCGGGCGGCGGCTCGATCGCGGCCTACATGGGTGCGTTGGGCGCGGCGCTCGGCACGATGGTCGCCAACCTCTCGTCGCACAAGGCGGGGTGGGACGACCGCTGGGAGGAGTTTTCCGACTGGGCCGAGCGGGGTCAGGCGGTTTTGAGCGAACTCCTGCACCTCGTGGACGAGGACACCGCGGCGTTCAACCGCATCATGGCGGTCTTCGCCATGCCCAAGTCGACCGACGAGGAGAAGGCGGCGCGCAGCGCGGCCCTGCAGGAGGCGACGCTCTACGCCACGGAGGTTCCCCTGCGGACGATGAAGGCCGCATCGCGGGTTTTTGAAATCGTGCGCGCCATGGCTTCGGAGGGCAACCCCAATTCGGTTTCCGACGCCGGCGTGGGCGCGCTGGCGGCCCGCAGTGCGGTGCTCGGGGCGTGCCTCAATGTGAAGATCAACGCCGCGGGGCTGAAGGACCGCGCCCGGGCCGATGCGCTCGTCGCCGAGGCCGATGCGCTGGCGGCCGAAGCCCGGCGCCTCGAAGCGGAGGTGCTGAACATCGTGGAACGTAAAATTCAAGCGATATGACACTTCAGGAGTTTCAAGCCGACATTCGCGCGGGCATTCCCGACCGGCTGCCCGCCGCGAAACCGTATGACAAACAGATCGACCATGCGCCCAAACGCAAGGACATTCTTTCGGACGAGGAGAAGGCGCTGGCCCTGAAAAACGCCCTGCGCTACTTCCCTGCCAGGCATCACGCCGTGCTGGCGAAGGAGTTCGCCGAGGAGCTGCGCCGCTACGGCCGTATCTATATGTACCGCCTGCGCCCCGACTACGAGATGCACGCGCGTCCGATCGGCGAATACCCCGCCCGCTGCCGGCAGGCTGCGGCCGTCATGCTGATGATCCAGAACAACCTCGATCCGAAGGTGGCCCAGCATCCCCACGAGCTGATCACCTACGGCGGCAACGGCGCGGTGTTCCAGAACTGGGCGCAGT
>ERZ824473.362-NODE-362-length-86352-cov-13.867411_pt1 | contig 86352 bp, 76 predicted proteins | sample MGYA00519874_ERZ824473 | MGnify/ENA primary metagenome ERZ824473 (study PRJEB31778, sample SAMEA3449151) | human gut metagenome | biome: human gut; feature: human-associated habitat; material: faeces | place: United Kingdom | collected 2010/2012 ... | reverse complement strand
ACCCGTACGTCAGTTTAGCAAACTGGTGGTTTCAGCCACTCACCCAAACTTCCTTAGTAACCAACATTCTTCTCAAATGCGGTGCAAATGTATGGTAAACTTTTGGACTATGCAAATCTTTCCTGCATAATTTTTTCCTCATTTTCGCAAGAAAAGAGATAACACGTTAACACTCAAAATCTAATAAAGCAGAAAAAAAACAATAAAATCAAGCTTTCGCCATCAAACATTATTTTATAAAACTCTTACTTACCCATTTCATGCTATACCAACGACGCACAAAGATAGCACCCCGAATGTTTTCATCCAGCAAAAACGCAATCCACATACCGCAAATTCCCCAACCAAACGGAATGCCAAACAAATATCCAAGCCCCACAGCCACGCTCCACATCACTACCAGTCCCACATAGAACGGATAATTTACATCTCCCGCCGCACGCAAGGCATTGGTAGCGAAAATATTGATAGGCCGCCCTATCTCCAGTACAACGTCGATTATCAGAATCGTGACCCCCATTTTGATAATTTCGGGATTAGACGTCAGCCAACCGAAAATAACATGTCCCAAAAGCGCCAGTATACAGGACAGAATCAAGGTTATCATCACAGACTTCTTCATTACATACTTCCCCATCAGAAAAGCCGCCCGAGGTTTCTTCTCCCCTATCAGATGTCCGATACATATCGCCCCGCCCTGCGCCATAGAAATGCTGAACAGATAGGCGAACATGATAATATTGACACAATAAGTACGCGTAGCCAACGCTTCCACCCCCAACATATTAATGAAATAAGTGATTACCACCTGCGAAGAACTGTAAGAAAGTTGCTCACCGGCAGAGGGCAGCCCCACCTTCATCAAATTCTTCAACTCCATCCAGGGGAACGGACGGAAATAAGCCAACGGAAAACGGTGGATATGCTTGCGAAACAGGATGACGAACAGGATAACCATCGAAACGCCCCTGCTGAAAGCCGTGGAAATGGCAGCTCCCTCTACTCCCAGCTCCGGGAAACCGAACCGGCCGAAAATCAAAGAATAATTACCTATGATATTAAGGATATTCACAACCACCGTCACCATCATCGGATATATCGCCTTGTTTGCGCTGCGCAAGGATGCGGAAAGAGTCAGAGACAACGCCTGAAAAAAGGCGAATGCCCCTACGATACGCATATAATCCATACCATCCTGCATCAGCTCAGGTCCGAGTCCCATCAAACGTAAGATAGGCTCCGCACCGCCGAACAGCAGCATACTGATACTGACACCCACCACCAGGTTAACCAGAACAGACACTCCCACCACCTGTACCACCTGTTTATGCAACCTCGCTCCAAGATATTGCGAACACAAGACCGAAGTACCGAGGTTTATCACCTCAAAAACCAGAAAAGTCAGCATAATAATCTGGTTGACTACACCTACGGCAGCCACGCTGTTATCCGAATGGCGGCTCAGCATGATGGTGTCCACCGCGCCGAGCATCATTATGAGTAATGTCTCTATAAAGATAGGAGCCGCCAGTTTGGCAAGCCGTTTCTTCAGGTTCTCCTGCTGTATCATTGTTCGTGGGATGTGCTATGCTAAAAATCGCGCAAAGATACGGAAAGGAAAGAGACGCGAAATTGATACATATCAAATAAATTTCCTTATCTTTGCCACACTAAATGACACCCCCAATCTACATTAACTGTTATGGAAACATTACTCAAAGAGACAGTTGATATCACTGTCAATTCCCGTTATCCGGGCATGGCTCCCGAAGGCAGACGACAAATCGAAGAAATCCTGATTCGCAAAGAGGTGGAAAAAGGCGAGCTTCTGTTGAAGGAAGGACAAATCAGCCACAACATCGTACTCGTCGGCAAAGGCATGCTGCGACAGTTCTACTACAAAAACGGCAAGGACGTCACCGAACATTTCTCGTATGAAGGCTGCATCGTTATCTGCATCGAAAGCACCCTCAAAAAAGAGCCCACCCACCTGATGATCGAAGCGCTCGAGGACAGCATCGTCTACCTGCTTCCCTATGACAAGTTGATGTTACTCACCGAAATCTCCCGGGAAATCAATATGTTCTATCGCAAGATACTTGAATACTCCCTTATTGTTTCACAAATCAAAGCCGATTCCTGGCGGTTCGAGACTGCACGCGAGCGTTACAACCAACTGATGCGGCACCAGCCGGAAGTCATCAAGCGTGCTCCCTTGTCGCATATCGCGTCTTATCTGCTGATGACTCCCGAGACATTAAGCAGAGTGCGTTCGGGCATACTCTGATTTTTTGCGGGGGTGCCCGAACCGGTCATATCTGAATTTATATAGAATATTTATCCTTTCTATATTTAAACCTGTTCTATCTCAAATCTTTTTTTGAGATAGCTTGTTATCAAGCTCATTATTCATCTTAAAATTCAGATTATGACTACAATATATACTTTTGCGCAAAGTGCCATCGAAGACGCCAGAAGCGCCGGGCGCTACGGCACCGCCAACTTGTACACCAGCGCCATCAACAGTTTCCGGAAATTCACCGGAGACATCCCTCTCACCTTCAAAGAACTCACGGCAGGTCTGATTAAAACTTACGAAGAAAGCCTGCTCCAACAGGGACGGCGTCACAATACCATATCCGCTTATATGCGTATGTTACGCTCCATCTTCAACCAGGCGCATTTACAAGGTATTCCCGACGCCATATCCGCCGACGAGTTGTTTCGTTTCGTTTTCACAGGATACGAACCCACCGCCAAGCGGGCTATTTCGCCCACTCTCATACGGCGCCTCTCGCAATTGAATCTGGAGAAGCAGCCCAACTTACGCTTCAGCCGCGATTTGTTCCTGCTCAGTTTCTATCTCAGAGGGATTCCGTTCGTCGACCTCGTCCATCTCCGCAAAACGGACATGAAATACAACACCATTCATTACCACCGGCATAAAACCCGCCAGCAGCTATCGGTCTATATCGAGCCTTATGCCGCCGATATCCTGCACCGGTACACCGACAAGCGTTCCAAATCCCCCTATCTCCTGCCCATACTTTCATCCACCGGCGCAGAGGGTTACCGACAGTACAAGAGCGCTTTACGCCTCTATAACCAACACCTGCACCAACTATCCAAAATGCTGCGCCTGAATGTACCGCTAACCTCTTACGTAGCCCGCCACAGCTGGGCCACTACCGCCAAAGAAGAGGGAGTGGCCCTTGCCATGATAAGCGAGGGTTTGGGGCATAGTTCCGAAAAAGTCACACACGTATATCTCGCTTCTTTTAACAATAATGCGATGAGTAAAGCCAATAGAAAAGTAATATCTACAATTCATAGCAAAGAAAAAAAAAGAAAAAGCAAAAAATAGCGTGTCAACTTATCTTACGAATTAATCAACAAATTTTACAAGAAATCCATTCTCTTACTTACAAGGTAAGAGAATGGAATAGAATCGAAAAAAGCGTTTTATAATGACATATAAGGATACTATCCCAATGAAACAGGATAATTTAAAACAGGTTGCGCCTTTATTTTTTCAGAAATGGGTATTTGTAAAAATCAAAGGATTATAAAAATTATATCTGTAATTATTTTTAAACGCAAAAAATATGTTTTATACCTTTTTATTCCTATTTACAATAAATATACACCAATAAAAAATACAAATTTATTTATTTGTATTGGTGATTTTTTTTCTATCTTTGTCGCCATGAGAAGAGATTCTCTTACCTTGTAAGTAAGGGATTTCTTTTTTCCACTACCTTGTAAGTAGGAGAAAAGACAAACAAATAGAACAAATATACAGCAAAATCATTCATTTTATCCACCAAAATAAATTGAATGACAGGACATTACAGAAGGTATGAGACAGGTTTTACGTTTCAACAGAATTATCAAATGCATCATCATCGCAGGCGATTTATGTATACTTAACGCTATTTTTATAGTGTTATATCATACATTGGACAGTAATACGCTTGGAGCTACATTCAGCAATTCTCTGCCTCAACTGCTGGTTCTCTTGAATTTAGTATACATTGTATGTAACTATTCCAAAGGCATCATCCTGCACCAGCGCATCGTACGTCCCGATCGTATTATCATGCGCGCCATTCGCAGTACTTTTTTCCATGCTTTTGTATATATCAGCTTAATCAGCCTTGCGGATTTCGGAACGCTCTCGGCCCGTTTTTTCACGCTATTCTATATATCGTTTTTAGCGTGTCTGATTATTTACAGGCTGGCATTCAGACATATCCTGAAATTATATCGCCGTTCCGGCGGAAACTCCCGTACAGCCATACTGGTAGGTGACGGCAGCAACATGGTGGAACTTCACCATGAAATGACCGGCGATCCGACTTCCGGTTATCGGGTAGTCGGCTATTTCGCGGAAAGCCCTTCCTATCTTTATCCGGAGCATCTCCCGTATCTGGGTGTCCCGGAACAGGTAGTCCCCTACCTCAGCTCCAACAATATCGAACAAGTATATTGCGGACTGACTTCGGCTCATAGCAAGGAAATCCTGCCCATCATCAATTATTGCGAGAACCATTTTCTGCATTTTTACAGCGTACCCAACGTACGTAAATATTTAAAGCGACGCATGCATCTCGAAATGTTGGGAAACGTGCCCGTCCTGTACATACGTCAGGAACCGTTGGCTCAACCGGAGAACCGTATGCTCAAACGTCTGTTCGACATTGTGTTCTCCTTGCTTTTCTTGTGTACCCTATTCCCGATTATTTTTATAATTATAGGAACCGCCATAAAAATCAGCTCTCCCGGACCTGTTTTCTTCAAACAGAAACGCAGCGGTGAAGAGGGTAAAGAATTCTGGTGCTATAAGTTCCGTTCCATGCGCGTCAATAAAGACAGTGATAAGCTGCAAGCCACTAAAAACGACCCGCGTAAAACACGCCTGGGCAACTTTATGCGCAAAAGCAATATCGACGAGCTCCCCCAGTTCATCAATGTGCTATTGGGTGACATGTCCGTAGTAGGCCCACGCCCGCACATGCTGAAACATACCGAAGAATACTCCAAACTGATTGATAAATATATGGTGCGCCACCTTGTCAAACCCGGTATTACCGGTTGGGCCCAAATCACCGGATTCCGCGGCGAAACCAAAGAATTGTGGCAGATGGAAGGACGTGTAGAACGAGATATCTGGTATCTGGAACACTGGACTTTCATGCTCGACCTGTATATCATCTACAAAACCGTAAAGAACGCGGTAAAAGGAGAAAAAGAAGCCTATTAAACAGTGAGTTGAAAATTGCGAGTCGAGAGTTAAAAATCATAAACACATGAAAAAAAAGAGTCTGATTATTTTACTATTTCCGCTAATACTTACCGGATGCCAAAGCTACAAGAAAGTACCTTACCTGCAGGATGCTTTACAGCAGACCGCAACAGCGGATACGAACGTTCCCGATATGAGTTTGTACGATGCGCGTATCATGCCGAAAGACTTACTGACAATTGTAGTGAGCTGTCCCGAAGAACCCGAATTGGCGGAACCTTTTAACCTGACAATAGCCACTCCTGTAAGCAATACCGGCAGTAAATCCCTTACTTCCCAACCCGCATTGCAACAATATCTTGTAGACAACGATGGAAATGTAGAGTTCCCGGTATTGGGAACCATTCATTTGGGCGGGTTTACCAAAGGAGAGGCCGAACAATATATCAAAGACAAACTCAAACCCCAATTCCGCGAAACTCCCATCGTTACCGTACGTATGGTGAACTACAAGATTTCCGTTATCGGCGAAGTAGGTCATCCGGGAACTTTCACCATATCCAACGAGAAAGTTAATATCCTCGAAGCTCTTGCCATGGCGGGTGACATGACTATCTACGGCATCCGGGACAATGTAAAACTGATTCGCGAAGACAATAACGGAAAACGGGAGATTATCACACTCAACCTGAACGACCAAGACATACTGCAATCACCTTACTACTACCTGCAACAAAATGACATTCTGTATGTCACTCCCAATAAAACGAAGGCAAAGACATCCAATATCAGTGCCAGTACCACAATCTGGTTCTCGGTTGTCGGTTCATTGGTATCACTGGCGAGTCTTATCATCGCGATTACAAAATAAGGAGAATTGAAAAACCAAAACAGAAAATTAAAAAATACGGACGTGAAAGAAGAAATATACGACGACTTGTTCGAAGAAAAAGAAGAAAAGACCAACTGGCAGGCTATACTTTTCAAATATGTCATCCGCTGGCCGTGGTTTATCGCCTCAGTCATCCTTTGTCTGGTATGCGCCTGGTTCTATCTGAAAACCACCACTCCTGTATACAACATCAATGCATCCATTATCATTAAGGATGACAAGAAAGGCGGGAACGCAAGCGACCTTAGCGCTTTCGAGGATATCGGCATCATATCTTCTTCTAAAAACATTGACAATGAAATCGAAATACTTCGCAGTAAATCGCTCATCAAAGATGTAGTCAGCGAACTGGGCTTATATATCAACTATTCCGGTGAAAGCGGATTTAACAAGACCGATTTATATGGTTCATCTCCGGTACTCGTACACTTCCTGCCGGAAGATGCCGAACGCCTTACTGCCCCTATATTTCTGAGTATCAGCTATAATTCCGACCGTCAGATAGATGTAACGGCAACTGTTAACGGGAATACCGTCAACAAACATTTCACGGAGCTGCCTGCCGTTCTGTCCGGTGAAGCGGGTACACTCACTTTTATGTCCAATCCTTCCGTAGCCCTCACTGGCAGCGGTAACATAGAGGTAAGCATCGTCAATCCCCTATCCGTAGCCAAAGGTTACCGGACAGCCCTGTCTATCGAACCGACCAGCAAAACCACTTCCGTCGTTACCGTATCGGTGAAAAACACCAGTAAGAAACGCGGTGAGGATTTTATCAACAAACTGATAGAAATATATAACAAGAACGCCAACAACGACAAAAACGAAGTTGCGCAGAATACCGCCCGTTTCATCGATGAGCGCATCTCCGTCATCAATCAGGAGTTAGGTACCACGGAGCAGGAGTTGGAAAGCTTCAAGCGCGAAGCGGGGCTTACCGACCTCAGCAGCGATGCCCAGCTTGCCATCAGCGAACAGTCCGCCTATGAAAAACTTTGTGTGGAAAACGGCACGCAACTCAACCTGATTCAATATCTCTCCGAATACATCCGGAAGCCGGAAAACGTAACCGCCACTCTCCCCGCCAATGTAGGGCTGAACGACGAAACCCTGTCCGGACTCATAGCACAATACAACGCCCTGATTTTGGAACGCAACCGCCTGTTGCGCACCTCTTCGGAAACCAATCCGGTTGTACGCCGTCTCGACAGCAACATAGAGGACATGCGTGCCGGTATCATTACAACCATTGCCAGCGTGCGCAAGGGATTGCTCATCACCAAAGCCGACCTTGACCGCCAGGCAGGCAAATACGCCGGACGCATCAGTAACGCCCCTGCTCAGGAACGCCGCTTTGTCAGCATCCAGCGCCAACAGGAAATCAAAGCCGGACTTTATCTCATGCTGTTGCAGAAACGTGAGGAAAACAACATCGCGCTGGCCGCCACCGCCAATAATGCCAAAATCATTGACGATGCGATAGCGGATGATTTCCCCATATCTCCCCAAAGCAAAAAAATCTACATGATAGCATTCGTGCTCGGACTCGGCATTCCGGTAGGAGTCATTTATCTCCTGAACCTGCTCAGTTTCCGTATCGAAGGACGTGCCGATGTCGAGAAGCTCACCGATGTACCCATTATCGGTGATGTTCCCCTCACAGAACCGGAAGCCGGACACACCCATACCATTGCCGTCCGTGAAAACGACAATGACATTATAGCGGAAACATTCCGCAGTCTACGTACCAATCTGCTTTTCATATTGGGCGACCCGGATAAAAAAGTAATCCTTGTCACTTCCACCATGAGCGGTGAAGGAAAAACGTTCATCGCTTCCAACCTTGCCGTCAGTCTGGCGCTCTTGGGTAAAAAGGTAATCATCGTCGGACTGGATATCCGCAAACCGGGATTGAACAAAGTATTCCACATTCCTCATAAGGAACGGGGCATTACCCAGTATCTGTCCGCTCCCCAAAGCACAGACCTGCGTTCCATGGTACTCCCCACCGATATATCCGCCAATCTCAGCGTACTGCCGGGCGGAGCCGTACCGCCGAACCCGACGGAACTGCTGGCGCGTCAGTCTCTGGCAGATGCCATCGATATATTGAAAAAAGAATACGATTACATTGTGCTCGACACGGCTCCCATCGGTATGGTAACAGACACGCAACTCATCGCCCGTGTAGCCGACGCGAGTATTTATGTCTGCCGGGCCGACTATACGCACAAGAACGATTACCGGCTAATCAATGAATTGTACAACAATAAACGCCTGCCTAACTTATGTACCGTCATTAACGGACTGGACATGACAAAGAAAAAATACGGCTATTACTACGGTTACGGTAAGTATGGCAAGTATTATGGCTATGGTAAGAAATACGGATATGGCTACGGGTATGGCTATGGTGACACCCCCGATACCAAATAAAATATATACCCCATAAGTCCGGGGCTTGCACGCGCGACACCGTTCTCGTTTCCGGGCTTATTTTTTGTTTGTTTGCTGGTATGCTGCGGCGGTAGAGCGCTGCTGCCGGGCATACCTTTTACACTAACCGATCACAAAAACAATGCAGAATACGAATCACATAGAAATAAAAAACAGCACAGCTCACCGCCAATGGCTGGTGGCCTATGTACAGTCGTGCCTCGAGAAAAAAACCGCGCAACGGCTTGCCGCCATGGGTATCGAGTGCTATCTGCCTGTTCAGAGCGAAATCCGCCAATGGAGCGACCGCCGCAAACGGGTCGACCGGCTGGTAATTCCCATGATGATATTCGTACACGTCACTCCGCAGGAGCGGCCGCTTCCCCTAAGCCTGCAAGCTGTCAGCCGCTATATGGTGCTGCGCGGTGAAAGTACTCCCGCCGTCATTCCCGACGAACAGATGGCGCAGTTCCGCTTCATGCTCGACTACAGCCCCGAAGCAGTGGAAATGTGCAGCGTCCCGCTGGCTCCCGGCGATGCCGTAAAAGTCATAAAAGGCCCCCTTGCCGGCCTTGAAGGAGAGCTCATCACCGTCAACGGGAAAAGCAAAGTAGCTGTGCGACTGGATATGCTGGGATGCGCGCATGTAGACATCCCCATAGGGTTTGTCGAGAAAAAGGATAAAAAAGAAAAGGCTGTACGATGATTTCACTTTATCACCTTACAGCCTTTTCCGCATCATGCCAATTACACGTATTCCCGTCGCTTAAAGCGTCATCGCATTTGCTCCAAACACGCCCAGCACAGCCGAAGCCACCGCAATCACCACCTTCAAAATCGTATCCCAAATTCCTCTACTTTTACTCATTTTCTTGCAATTAATTTATAATTCATAACCCATTCTCATCCCAACGGATTCTCTTCCTCTCCACCGGTATTTCCACCGCCGCCATTACCGCCCGGTGCCGTGCTGCCATCGGCAGATACCAGCTCGAAAGAGACGTTGTTGGCAGCGCCTTTCGTAGTGGCAACCGAATCGTTCACCAGCCTCAAAGTCGTAGCGACCTTGAAGTTAATCCGCACCTTATCGATGTTTTTCACCGTACAATCCTTGGGATGTTCCGTGGCCACACAGTGAAACGAAGTGCGGAAAATACCGAAATCATCCAAACGGACACTGTTGCCGTCGGTCAGTTTCTCGCGCATGTTTCTCACGATAGCCTTACCCACATGCAGCACATCCTCTGCCGACATGCCACCCAAAGCCTCGATTTCTTCCGCGATGCGTTTCAAGTCATACATCTTCGCGTCACGCGGTTTTCTTTTCAAGGTATACACCAGCGGAGAAGTCTTGTCTCCGATCTTTTTGTAGCGCTGTGTACGCACTACCAATGCTGTCGCCATAATTCTTCAGTTTTTAATTGTTAATTGTAAAACATTCATCATTCAGTCCCGAGGGGCCCTTTCTCCAGACTGACCATGCAAAGATAACGCTTCGCCCACCCGTATCCGCCCCTTCGCGCATCATCACACGCCATAAGGCGTTTTTCAGCGGTTTTTGACACCTTACGACGCGATAAACCACGTTCTTTTCTTCCACAACCCACTAATTATCATTAACTTTACGTCATACAACAAGTCATAAAAGCCATGGAAAAATCCTCTTTCACTCCCCGCAGTTACAGCAAAAGCGAACTGGCAATGCTATACAGTCCCTATATCACACCCAAAGCCGCCGTCCGCAAACTCAACCGCTGGATAGCTTTCAACCCCGGACTCCGGCAACAGCTCGCAGCCACCGGCATACTCCCCAACGCCAAATGCTACACCCCTATCCAAGTGCACGCCATCGTAGAAGCGTTGGGAGAACCGTAACATAAAAACTCCAAGCGTTTAAAAGCCGAACACCCGGTGTTTCAGAGGCAAACACCGGGCATTTCAGCCTGAAACACAAGGCATTCCGAAAGTAAACTCCCGGCCTTTCGGGAGCAAACTCACGGAGTTGTCAGCCCCACCCACGGCAGCCTGTCCTTATCCAGCACTTTCCCTTGCATCTCGGTCATTATCTGTTCCTCGGATTCCCGTTCGTCATATCGCCCGCACGGTTGCCTCACGAACAGCACACTCCCTGTCCGGCACAAATCCTGGTCGCGTACTTTCAACATATCCAGCCGGGTATAACTCCTGTCCGGCTGCTCGATGCGGCTGATGGAAAAGATGAAATCGGCCAGGTTCGCCCAGTTGGCGCTGCCCGAAATGGTGTACATGTCTATTTCTTCCAGTTCGTTCTTCCCGTTCAGCTTTTTCAGGCTGCGGGGATGCGCCACGATAATCACCCAGATTCCGTTGGTACGTCCCCACGCCTGCATCTGCGTCAGCATGGCTTTGATGGCCTGCGTCTCCGTATTGTAACGTCCGGTTTCCACTTCCATGAAAAGATATGGGTCGATGATGAGATACTTCAACGGTACGGCGCGTTTCACCCGTTCCGCACGCTCTATGATGTTGGCGGGTGTGGGCGAAACCTCGTGCAAATCCAGGTGCGCCATGTGTCCGTCCAGAAAAGAGACGATGGGCTGCAACTGTTCACGGGTATATGCCGCCGTGTTCACCTTACCCAGTATCAGGCGGATAAGATTCGCCATGTGCTTGTTCTTGTCGGGCACCTCGAAGGAGAGATAGCACACATAGCGCCCCGTCTTGGCCATAAGGCGGCAAGTCAGGTCATTCAGGAAATCCGTCTTGCCGCTATTGGGCTTTCCGGTGGCGATTATCAGCCCGCCCTGGTCGGTGGGATGAAACACATGGTCGGTAAGCGGACCGTAACCCACATCGTAACCGTGGTCGTAATTGCCGCTCAACACATTCATAATCTCATCCACACGCTCACTTACCGTGATGATGTCCGACGTATGATGCGGACACGCCGAGTCGATAATCTCACGTACCACACCGGCACCGTACATCACAAGCACGTCGGATATATCCTTACAACCGCCGGGCAGTACGGTGAACAGGCAACGCGTACCGAAATAGTCGGCAAGATGCTTCACAAGCGTTCTTCCGGGCAGGTCGCAGTCGCCGCAAATCACCAGTTCCCGCACCCTGTCCAGCCAGGGGCGGAAAGCCTCAAAGCCTTTGGAAAGGTTGCTCGCCGCGCCGTTGGGTACGCTGATGACGTACGGATATCCCGCCTCATGCAGGGTCAGCACATCCCGTTCACCTTCGGTGACAATCAGGCGCGGAACGTTCTCTTCGGCAATCCGCAACGGATTGATGCAGTCGATATTGTAAGGCGGGCAAGGCGTGGTGGGCGACTCCTGGCTCCAGCACTTGGTATAACCGGAGGCGGAAACATCGCACGAGCGGTATTTCACATTGACGGGCTGCCCGTTGATGTAATTCACATAGGCGATACAGTGGTACATCATTCCCACAGCGTTCTTTTCATCCTTTTCACCCTTTCCGCTCTTACCGTCCTTGCCGCCGAAACAGCGGTGCATCAGGCAACCGATACGCGCATCGACAGCGGTTTTCAAGGAAATGCCCATATCGGCAAGGTAGCGGCGGGCCGCAAGCTGTTCAGGGTCTGAAGTCTCCGGTTCGTCAGTCAGCGGTTTGATTTTGGAGATTATCTCAGGCGACAGCCGCTTGTAGTCTTCGGGAATCATAGATACCTCGAACGCGGCGTTTCCCCCGCCGACCGATGCCGGCGCCACACCGCCCGGCTCTCCTTTTCCGAAACTCCGCTTTGCCGCCGGCGAAGCTCCCGCCGAATACGGATGTCCGGCATCCGACCGTACCGTATCCCGCCGTTCTTCCCAAAAATCCTTCAACCTCCCGTGGAAGTCGCATCCCGCATAGAAGCAGTGATACAACCCCGTCTCACGTGAAATGGAAAGATGTTTCTTCCCGCACTTGGGGCACTCCGCCACAAAATTTTTCCCTACATTTCTACGCTCAGGAAAATCACTCAAATAATAAAAAGGTTTCATCATCCGATATTCATAATTTATAGTCTGTAACTCATAATTCAACACTCCCCCATTTTCCGCTCAGCACATTCCACTCCGCTCCCGCACCCGGACGGGGCGGCGCTTCATCCGGTATATTCACCACTCCTTCCAGCGGATCGTCGTAAAAGCGCAGGCCGCTTTCCTTATCCGTCCACTCAAACTCGCCAAGCGGGTGATTATTGCGTTGCTCGCTCCGCATATCGGCAAGTTTTTGTATCCGCCTCTGTCTTCCGGCATGTGCGGCGTCTTTTTGCATTCGTTGTCCGCCGGCGGATTTCAGCAAGTTGTTCAGCCAGCATAGGCGTCCGGCATAGGTGGATTTCATGAAACGTTCCTGTCCGGCGAAGTAAGGTACCAGCAGTTCATTCACCAAGTACACCAGATTGAGGCATGCGTCTTCACGTGTCAGTCCCTCTTCCTGCTGGAAACGATTGATGAGCGGAGTAAAGACCTGCGCTTTCTGTATCGGATTCTCATTGATGAGATGAAAGAAATGCCGTGCAGTCTCCAGACTTTTTTCCGCGGAAGATATCTTTCCGGAGGATATATTATTCTTATTATCCTGTATAGTATATATATTATATATATCACCCTGCGGTAATTTTACCGGTAAAGTTTCCGCGGAATCATCCGTTTTTTCCTTCTCTTTCCAAAGGCAGGAATAGAATGAACCCATCCCGTACACATTATCGGCGGGTATGATGCCGAACGCCCCGCTTTGCCGGACTGCCTCGACCAGAAACCGTGCGTTCTTAAACTTCAGCGACTTACTGATATCATAGAAATTTTCTACGGGATAGACCGCATCCTCATTCATATAGGCGGGCATCCCCAAGAGCAACTCCAAAAGTTTCGCAACGGTGGAGTCTGTGATTTTCCGACTTTTCCATTGTCCGATGGTCTTTTGCAGCTCCCGTACGGAAAGTGTTGTTTTATGTGCTTTCATCGCATTTTATTTTAATTTATTAAAAAAGCTGTCGCAAAGATATACCTTTGCACCCACATTCTCCGTACCCATATAGTGGGTACGGATATCAAACATTTCTATTTAATTAACTAAAAACAATTTCATTATGAAATCAAACAGATTCATTTCCGACCATCCGGAATTCGGCGCGTTCCTCAAAAAAGAACTGAAACAACTTGGTATTCCCAGAGAGGCATTCCGTTCTACTTGTCACATGAAGCAAAGCTATCTTGAGGACATAAAAAAGGGCTCCATAATTATGAGGTAGATAGTTACCAGCTCATTCTGAGCGCATTTGAAGAGTTCACGACACCGGAAAACGCACAGCGTATCTATCGGGAAGGGGTAAAATTCTTGTTTCCTAAGTTGAAAGACTAAGGTTTTATGGGTTTATGAAGAAAAATGCCTTTCAAATTTCTCCATAAACTTTGGCGCATTGCGAGTTAATTCGTAATTTTGCTGCACATTTATCAATCACTATTGCTTTCGCCTGCTCAATGATTTGGGAGGGGCGAAAGCGTAGCGTACTCATCCGTATCTATCCAAACAAAAGTTCTAGCGTATTTGAATTCAAAAATATTTTGCAAAAAAATATTTTATGAACCTCTTTATGCATATTCCACCCTCTCATTACTTTTAAACAAATAAAACATAATCAATATGGCACGGGATATTAAAATTGCAGTAGCCGGAACAGGCTATGTCGGACTAAGTATAGCGACTTTGCTCAGCCAACACCATCAAGTAACTGCGGTAGACGTAATACCTGAAAAAGTTGAACTGATAAATAACCGTCAGTCACCTATCCAAGACGAATATATAGAACAATTCTTAAAAGAGAAAAATCTGAATTTACGTGCTACTCTTGACGGAGCATCTGCCTACAAAGATGCCGACTTCGTTGTAATAGCCGCTCCCACCAATTATGATCCGGTAAAAAATTATTTCGATACCAGTCATGTGGAAGAGGTCATAGATTTGGTATTGGAAGTAAACCCTAATGCCGTGATGGTCATTAAGAGTACAATACCCGTAGGATACTGTCAATCACTTTATAGCAAATATGCAGCAAAAGGTATAAAAAAATTAAACTTACTATTCTCACCGGAGTTTCTCCGTGAAAGCAAGGCTCTTTATGACAACTTATATCCAAGCCGTATTATCGTAGGTACAAAAACAGACAACGAACAACTCACCAAAGCAGCACATTCTTTTGCTGCCTTACTGCAGGAAGGAGCCATAAAGAAAGATATAGATACTCTTTTCATGGGGCTTACCGAAGCCGAGGCTGTAAAACTTTTTGCGAACACTTATCTTGCCTTACGTGTCAGCTATTTTAATGAACTGGACACATATGCCGAAATGAAAGGACTTGACACAGCGGCTATCATCAATGGAGTATGCCTCGACCCTCGTATCGGTACACAATACAACAATCCGTCTTTCGGCTATGGCGGTTATTGCCTGCCCAAAGACACCAAACAGCTTTTAGCTAATTATAGCGACGTTCCTGAAAATCTGATTGAGGCAATTGTAGAAAGCAACCGTACCCGCAAAGATTTCATAGCAGACAGAGTGCTTCATCAAGCTGGTTATTACGATTATTATAATCGGGGCGATTTTAATCCGTCAGAAGAGAAACATTGTGTGATTGGCGTTTACCGATTGACGATGAAATCAAACTCTGATAATTTCCGCCAATCATCTATTCAGGGGGTAATGAAACGTATCAAAGCCAAAGGCGCGGAAGTTATTATTTATGAACCGACGCTGGAAGATGGAAGTACATTTTTTGGCAGTCGGGTAATGAATAATCTTGATGAGTTCAAAAAACAGAGTAATGCGATTATTGCGAATAGATATGATGTCTGCTTGGAAGATGTGAAAGAAAAGGTTTATACAAGAGATATTTTTAGAAGAGACTAGCTAAATTATAATAGACCTAAATTTTAGAATATTGAAATCGTGACTACTACAGAAAACAATAAACGAATTGCAAGAAACACACTACTATTATATTTTCGGATGTTATTTCTGATGATAATATCTCTTTATACCAGCCGTATTGTACTAAATGCGCTAGGTGTAGAAGATTTTGGTATTTATAACGTTGCAGGTGGTGTAGTTGCGATGTTCTCTATTTTATCGGGATCGTTATCAGCGGCAATTAGTCGATTTATTACTTATGAACTAGGTAAAAATAATATTTTAAAACTAAAAGTAATTTTTTCCTCTGCAATTACTATTCAAATAGGCTTAGGAATAGTAATCGTATTTTTTGCAGAAACAATAGGTATATGGTTTCTTAATACCCAAATGAATATACCTATTGAACGAATGGTTGCTGCAAACTGGGTATTGCAATTTTCTATCATTACCTTTATTATCAATCTTATAAGTGTTCCTTACAATGCAGTAATCATAGCCCATGAAAAAATGTCGGCTTTTGCATATATTAGCATTTTTGAAGCTATAGGTAAATTGCTTATAGCCTATCTAATAACCATATCTCCTATTGATAAATTAATTTTTTATGCTATACTAATGTGTGTGGTAGCAATTGCCATACGATTACTGTATGGTTATTATTGTAAACGCCATTTTGACGAGTGCCGTTTTCATTTTATATGGAATAAGCAAATATTTCAACAGATATTCAGCTTTGCAGGTTGGAATTTTATAGGTGCTTCTTCTGCTGTTTTACGAGATCATGGAGGAAATATAATAATTAATCTTTTTTGTGGGCCAACAGTCAATGCAGCGCGCGGTATCGCTTTTCAAGTGAACAATGCTATACAAGGATTTGTCTCTAACTTTATGACAGCACTCAACCCACAAATTACAAAATCCTATGCTGTTAAAAACTACACCTATATGATGACCTTAATTTTTCAAGGAGCACGTTTATCTTTTTATATGTTATTGTTACTTTCTCTCCCTATTATAATAAATACCCATTATTTATTAACTCTTTGGCTAAACACCGTACCTGAGCATACAGTACTATTTGTCCGATTAGTACTCATTTTTGCAATGAGTGAGTCTATTTCCGGCCCCTTAATCACAGCAATGCTTGCAACTGGTAACATACGTAATTATCAAATCATAGTAGGTGGACTGCAAATGTTAAATTTACCAATATCTTATATACTGCTTAGTTTAGGAGCAATTCCAGAAACAGTCCTCATTGTTGCTGTTCTAATTTCTCAATGTTGTCTAATGGCAAGATTGTATATGCTAAAAAAAATGATAAAGTTAAAAATAAAAGATTATCTCAAAAAAGTATATTTCAACATAATCACTGTCAGTATTATTGCTATCATACTACCTATTTGTATGCAAGAAAGACTTACAGAAAATTTTATAAATTTTCTACTCAGCAGTCTTATTTGCATGTTATGCACTTATTTAAGTATTTATTACATAGGTTGCAGTTATGAAGAACGTAAATTTATTTATAACAAATTCCTTATTTTAAAATCTAAAATTACACATAAATGATCCATATCACAGACCCAGCAGATTGTTGTGGTTGTACAGCTTGTGCCAGCATTTGTGCACATGACGCCATTACAATGCAGCCAGATTGCATGGGGTTTCTTTACCCAACCGTTAATACAACTTTATGTACAGATTGTGGTTTATGCGAAACAGTATGTGCCTTCAATGAGCATTACGATACAAGTCTTAATCTACCTCAACCTGAAGCCTATGCAGCCCGCCATAAAAACATGAAAGAAGTGGAAACAAGCAGAAGTGGTGCTGCTTTCATTGCTATCTCAGACTGGATATTACAACAAGGAGGAAGTGTATATGGAGCAGGATATACAGACCACTTTCGCGTAGTACATAAGCGTGCTACTACACGTGAAGAACGTGATGAGTTTAAAGGAAGTAAATACGTACAGAGTGATATGGGCAAGGTATTTAGACAAGTAAAACAAGACTTAAGAAATGGAATGATTGTATTGTTTTCAGGGACTCCTTGTCAAACTTCTGGATTAAATGCTTATATAGGAAAAAAATTATGTAAAAACCTTTACTTAGTAGACATTGTATGTCACGGAGTTCCTGCACCTTACTTATGGAGAGACTATCTTAGTTATCTTGAAAAGAAACAAGGAGCAAAAATTTGTTGGGTGAATTTTCGTGATAAACAAGAATTCGGTTGGAGAGCTCATAAAGAGACGTTTAAATTTATTAAAAGGGCAAGAAAGATGAGTTTCACATTTTTATTTTATCAACACATTATGTTTCGGAACTCATGCGGAAAATGTCATTTTACCAATATACAGCGTCCTAGTGACATAACGATAGCTGATTTTTGGGGAATAGAAAAAGTTGATCCTAATATTAACTCTGATGATAAAGGAGTATCTTTAATACTCATCAATACAGAAAAAGGACAAAAACTTTTTGAAGCAATACAACATGATCTCAACACTATTCCAGCAACACTTGACAAATGCCTACAACCCAACTTAAAGCATCCAACAATTATCCATCCTCAACGTATGGATTTCGAACGAGATTATAAAAAATATGGGTTCTCTTATGTTATGAAAAAGTATGGAAATAATGATCGAAGGCATAAATTAAAATCAACTATCAAAAAAATTAAAAACAAAATCAAACGAATTATCCATATAAATTAAGATTACTATAGTAAATGATACTTTAAGTATTTATTATCCAATATTCTTTACTCTACATAAATTTCATTAAATAAAATATCAACTCCATAAAATAAATTAGAAACATCAAACTTTAACCACAAGTTTTTTCAATAACATATTCAAATTAAACGTTAATAAATGACTATCAACATATGAAAGTTGGAATATTAACATTTCATGCTGCTCACAACTTTGGAGCAATGTTACAAGCCTATGCTTTACAAGAACAAATGCGAATCAATGGCCATGAACCGTGGATTATAAACTATATCCCCGAATATATAGCATCCAAGCGTCCAACTCTGCAAAAGTGGATGTTTACTCATGGAAGGGCTTTACAGACAATCAAATATTATTTCAAAATAATGCGTAAAGCAAAGAAGAGTTATGATAAGTACAAATACTTTGCCCATGAGCACATGAAACTCACAAATATATGTAATACACACGAAGATTTATCCAATATTTGCAAATATTTTGATTGTATCATACTTGGTAGCGATCAGATTTGGAATATAAAATTTAATGGAAAAGATTCTGTATGGTTTGGTGACATTGAAGGATTTAAAGGAAAACTTATTCTCTATGCTGCAAGCGCTGGTGACAAAGTCCTTGATAAAGAAATAAAAAATATACTGCAAAAAAAGATATATGATTTTTCTGCAATATCAGTGCGTGAAAGTCATCTTGCCCGACAAATCTCCAATATAGAACCTAAACTCAAAATTTCAGTTGTTCTTGATCCATCCTTAATGGTCAACCCCAAAATTTGGTACAAATGGCAGATTCCTATCCGAACAGATAAATATATAGTAACATACCAAGCACGCGAGGATGAGAATGTATTTCGTATAGCAACAGAAATATCTAATCAAATAGGCCATGAATGTAAAATATTAAATGTTGATTTTTGGAACAGTAGTTTTCGTAAAGGAGTGGAAAAAGCTATTGTATCTCCTTCTGAATTTATTTCTCTAATACACAATTCACAATGTGTAATTACAACATCTTTCCATGGTACAGCATTTTCTATTATCAATAAAGTTCCATTTTATACGCTTCATCTGAATGATGGTGCAGATGGACGCTCTGAAGAATTATTAAATAAGTTAGATTTAACAGAAAGGCTGGTTGACAAAACAGCGTCCCCTAAATTTACAAGAATAAATTATAAACATATCAGCACAAAGTTAGATATATTACGAAAGGCATCACAGGATTTTTTAAATGTAAATATATAATAAAGCCATGCAACGAGTAGAACATATTGATTATCTAAAAGGTTTTGCAATTCTAATGGTACTATTAGGCCATATCTTCATTGCAAAAGCCCCTGCTGGAATGCATTATCCATTTTGTGAAATAATATATTCATTCCATATGTCTTTGTTCTTTTTTGTTTCAGGCTTTTTAGCATATAAAACAAACCAAATCAAAGAAAAAGGTATTGTCTTTTTCATCAAGAAAAGGGCTATATCTCTTTTAACACCCTACTTATTTTGGCTATTTATTGCTCCCTATTTCATTAAAAATAGTTACCCAACCAACATTGGAGAGCTAATGAGTAAATTTTATTTTATTCCTAATCTAAATTATTGGTTTCTTCCACTACTTTTTATTTTTAATATAATATACTTATTGTATCATAAATTAACAATGGGGGGGGGTAAAAATCAAGAATTTAAAATCTATTGTTTGATATGTTTTGTAGGTATCAGTACAGGACTTATATGCAAACAGTATTATATTGTGGTCTATACTATCTATTTTGCTTCATTCATGTTTGGACATTATCTCTCCAAATATAAACTATTAGAACTATTCATTGAAAAAAAGTACATATATGGTTCTTCCGCAATAATACTCTGCATTATGTGGAAGTTCTTTCCCATGGAGTCCAATGGAAATAATTTTTTAAGTCTTGCTAATTTAGTAGCACTATTTATTTGTTCCTACACATCCTGTATTGTATTTTATGTTCTTTTCAAACAAATCCATTTAGCTAAACCTTTTAAATGGTATCTTTCAGAAATGGGTAAATATACATTAGCACTTTATTTACTACCTCTTTTCTTTTTTACTAAAAACTTTGAATGGACAAATAATTATACCCATGCACTTATAAACATAGAAGCATTAGGGATAGCTATAGTACAATCATTCATTGCATATGGTATTGCTAAAATTATAGATGAAATTCCATATATCCGAACTCTCTTATTAGGTAAGCGATAACAATATGATAACATCCAAAGAAATAATACATATCATATTATGTACAGATGAAAATTATATTATACCTTGCGGAATAACAATATTTTCTATCTGTTATAATAACAAACACAGTCGTTTATTTTTTCATATTTTATCAGAAGGCGTATCCTCTTGCAAAAAGACTGATATAAAAAGTCTAGTCGAAGCATACGGACAACAAATAAAATTTTACGATGTTAATAGCGCCTTAATTGGTAACGTGCCCGTGAATAATCGTTTTCGAATTTCTATATATTATCGACTTTTAATGGCGAATATTCTACCCAAAAATATTTCTAAGATTCTTTATCTTGATTCCGATATCATAGTACGAGGTAATTTGCAGGAAATATGGGAAACTGATATAACTAATAAAGCACTTGGAGCTGTACTCGACCAAAGCTGTGATGATATTCGCAACTATAATCGCACAAATCTATCCCCTCTATGTGGCTATTACAACTCTGGTGTACTACTTATAAACCTAGATTTTTGGCGCCAAGAAAAAATAGGAGAAAACTGTATACAATATGTAAATCAAAACAGCAATAAAGTTATTTACCCTGACCAAGATGCATTAAATGTTATTACACATAAATGTTGGACAAGGTTATCATTTAGATACAACGTGCAAGCTTATATGTATCATAAAACAACTGAGATATTAGCAAGAACAAATTATATTAATGAAATGATTATTGCGAGCCAAAATCCTTTAATCTTACATTTTACAGAAGCATGTAAACCTTGGATGATTGGATGTAAACATCCTTTTACCACCGAATATCTAAAATACAAAAATATGTCTCCTTGGAAAGATACACCTCTCATAGTAAAAAGGAACAAAGGGAAAATCGATAGTATACTTATAAAGATCAAGCTATTCTGTATAAAAATTGGAATAGCTAAACCTGCACCTATTTATTCATTATATCGTTCTTTTAATCATGACACACTCCCCAATTACCAAAGATAGAATACTTTTCTCTATTATAGTCCCTTGTTATAATGCAGAAAAATATATACAACAATTGATAAATTCTGTTATAACACAAAGTATACCTAACTGGGAACTAATACTCATCGACGACGGCAGTACAGATAACACAGCTGCTATTTGTAAAACAGCAGCAAATTGTGATTCAAGAATTCGCTATATTTATCAAGAAAATGCAGGAGTGAGTAATGCTCGTAACCACGGTCTTAGAGAATCCCAAGGGATCTATATTACTTGTATTGATGCAGACGACTGGATTGAACCTATATTTCTTGAGTGCTTTAAAAACAGCCGTTTAGCAGACATAAACATTTGCGGTTATAGAGAAGTATACACCAACGGCAATGTAAAAGAAGAATGGGCACCAATAGGCCTATATAGTAAACAGCCGTTCGAAACATACACAGTACGTAATTCTTATTTTCGTACCCCATGGGCAGTTCTTCTTCGTAATGATTTTCTAAAAATACAAAAACTTTCATTCATGGAAAAGCTTTCATGGGGAGAAGATACAATATTTCTTCTTCAAGTAACTATGGCAGCACAAGACATAAACTTCATACCTGATATAATATATAACTATCGCTATACAGGCGAGGGGCTAACTAATACTCCCAAACGACATCATAATATGATACAGTTCCTAGATATTTATACAGAAATTAGAAAAGAAGTAATTCAAAAATCATCATCTGCTGTCAAAATGATGGATGAACTTACTCTTTTTTTATCAATAATACTTCTTAATGAAATAATGAAATCTTCAGAAAACGAAAAAGAAAAAATTAAATTCATTAAGTCCATCCATTATCATATAAAAAAACTTTCATTCATTTTTATTTTAAAAACGAAAGTAGGCAGAATACGATATGCTACAGCTATTCTTTCACATGTTCCTTCTGCATCATTTACTTATCAACTCTATAAAAAAATTGTATGAAAAAATATTATTTCAGTATTATAGTTCCAGTCTATAATGCTGAACAGTACATACATCAGTGCATAGATAGTATACTCTACCAAAATTTTAAAGATTTTGAGCTTATATTGGTAAATGACGGTTCAAAAGATAAATCACTTATCATTTGTGAAGAATATACAAAAAAACACTCTTGTATACAACTAATTAACCAACAAAATGCTGGCCCAAGCAAAGCACGTAATACAGGCCTAGAACATGCTCAAGGAAAATATATTTTATTTTTAGATAGTGATGATTGGTTAGAACCTGAAAGCCTCCAAATTCTGTACACTCAAAGTTCCGATGAATGCCCATTAATATATTATGGCTTTCGCTCCTATTTTGGAGAAGGAGATTTTATCGTAAATATACATGGAGCCAGACATAGCCATAATAAACAAGAATATTATGACATTCTCTATTATACAATGGAAAATAAGATGCACAGCTTCATATATGGTTTCACCTGCAACAAATTATTTCGTCGAGATATCATAGAGCAAAATCATTTACGCTTTGATGAATTACTCCGTGTAAAAGAAGATGAAGTTTTTACGAACCAATTCTGTACATATGTGCAAGAAGTCAAAGTTATACCATATGCCCTATATAATTATCGCATGTCTTTTGGTAATAGTATTTCATTTATAACACGCAAACCATACGAATACGAATACATGGCAGACAAACTGAAAGCAACGAATACTCATTTTTCTGATCCTAAAATACAATGTTATCAACAACAAGAATATTTCTATAATCTATCAAAGGGCATAACAGCAGCCATACGACAACATAAATATGCGGAAGCCAAACGACTTTCAAATAAATGTGCCTACCAAATGAAAAACATGGGGATTAGTTACCCTTTATTTACCCGTATACAATTCAAAGATAAAATAAGATACCGATACACTTCAGGCCTTTGGATATATCTTATTAGTAAGTTATTTAACCGATTCTATACTGTATGATACAAGTTGCAACAATTATTGTTACATTTAACAGAAAAGAGCTTCTTATTCAATGTATTGAAGCTATATATTCACAAAAATTTCGTCCTACAATTATATATATAATTGATAATCAATCAACAGATGGAACATATGAATTTCTGAAAGAGAAAGGCATATTAACAGATGAACAAATATACAATGACATTTCCCTAAAATACATCCAACTACCTGTTAATGGTGGTGGTTCCATGGGGTTCTACAAGGGATTAAAGCAAGCCTATCAAGACGGACCGTATGACTATTATTGGGTAATGGATGATGATGGTAAACCTCATCCTGATTGTCTTAAAGAACTTCTATCTCACAAAAATGTCGGTGAATATCTCTCTCCATTAGTCGTAGATATAGAAGATCATTGTTCTATGGCTTTTGGAAATGGCGAATCATGTGATATTTATATCAACAAATACGCCAATAAAAATAAAATTATTCCCAACAAAGCAAATCCTTTTAATGGTATCCTTTACAGCAAAAAATATATTGATACTGTAGGTTATCCACAAAAAGAAATGTTCATATGGGGAGATGAAATTAATTATGATATTCGAGGAAGGAAAAAAGGTATGCCTCCGTCTATTATTTGCAAAGCAATACACTATCATCCCAAAAATAGAGCTCAACATAGCAAACCTTTCTTCTTTGGTAAAAAGAAAGTTATTTTTGTTGACAATAAATGGAAGATGTATTGCCGTTGCTGTAATGCGATATACAATTATAAACTAACAGGTAACTATATACAAATAGTCAAAGAGTTTTTTTTATATAATTGGTTGTTTTTTTTCTCTCCATTCCGCCCTGATTGGATTGTACTTTTTAATAGAGCTTTCATCAATGGACTGAAAGGAAAATTTGGGGGGCATAAAAAATACATGAAATAATGGATAAATATACATACAAAATAATGCGAGGTCTTCGCAAAGTTGTCATGGGAATACAAGGATACGAATTTTCACATACACTACCATGCTGTAATAATCCCGAAGAAGCCAACATTCAAATTCGTAATTTATTAGAAAATAATAAACCGTGCATGATTGCACGATATGGTGCAACAGAGTTACTTTGCATGACTAATTTTCTAGGAATTAAAAATCATAGCAATTTTTTTAAATTTATAACAGGACGCGCTCCCGAGTGGTGGTGGACGGATATTGTTGTTCGTAATATGTGCCAATGGAGTGGTTTTTATCCTGCTACGCCAGATAATTTATCTCGATTTAGCGAAATGATGCTTGAAGATACCAAACAATTGGATTTGTTAGGATGTTGGGACAAACATGAGTCATTGTATGAAGATAGATTAGACGGAGTTGAGAGGGTTCATTTAAGATTGTTAGAACCGTTTTGGAGTAAAAAGCCCTGGACACATTCTTTGAAAGGGAAAAAAGTTTTGGTGGTTCATCCATTTGCCGAAGAAATAGAAAAACAATATAAACGAAGAAACGAAATTTTTGCTTCGGGATTATTGCCTGACTTTGATTTGATAACCATAAAAGCAGTACAAAGCCTTGGAGGAGGAGAACAGTTTCAAAGTTGGTTTGATGCTTTGGATTGGATGAAAGCAGAGATAGATAAACATGATTATGATATATGTCTTATCGGTTGTGGTGCTTACGGATTTCCTCTTGCTGCACATGTAAAACGATTAGGGAAAAAAGCCTTTCATCTTGGTGGCGCATTACAGTTGGTTTTCGGTATACGAGGAAGAAGATGGGAGAATCCTAATTATGGTGTAAAGGAGTGGGGTATACCATATGGAAGTTATTCAAATCTGATGAATGATGCATGGGTAAGACCTGGTGATAATTTAAAATCGAAGAACTCTCAGTTGGTTGAGGATAATTGTTATTGGTGAAACATGTTACAGATAATATTGAAACTATTTACAGCAATAAAGATATTGTTCATCAAAAGATTAAAAGCACATAATTCTGTCTTTGTCTTAAATCATGTCTTCATAGGAAAAGGTTGTTCTGTGGAACTGCATAATGCTTATATGAGTCATTTGGATATGCATATCGAAGGACATAATAATAAGTTGTTAATAAACGGAAGCCGTTATCTGCGAGGCGAGATAAAGATTTTTGGTGAAAATAATATAGTTGAAATCGGTAAGGGGGGCTATCTTGCAAAACTCAGAATTGTTGTAAGAGGAAATAATTGTAAAGTTGTTATAGGCGATGGGGTAACAACAGGAAGTGCCTATATAGCTTGTATGGGGAAAGATAATTATGTTACAATCGGAGATGACTGTATGCTTGCTGAGTATGTTGATATTTGGGCCACAGACACACATGGTATTTATGATAATCAAGAAAATCTGATAAATTCATCTGCACCTATTGTTATAGGTAAGCATGTATGGCTAGGTAAGTGGGTATCTATTCTAAAGGGTGTGTCAATTGGCGATGGTGCTGTTGTAGGCATGAAAGCACTTGTAACAAAAAGCATAGCAACTAAAACTCTCAACGTAGGTTCTCCGGCACAGGTCATAAAGAAAGATATAAATTGGGAACGGGGATTTATAAATAAATAGTATGCTTAATTCAGTTAAATTTTTATCATACTCAATATTGTTAATCAGTGTTTATTCTGTGTTGCAATGGAGTTCTTTGAGTATGACAATAGTGAATAACACATTTTTTTGGTGGCTTCTTCAAGCTCTTATTTTATATAACTTCTATAAAATAGGTAATAGGGAAATAAAAAATAAAAAAGTGTCATTATTCCTTATTTATGTAGTTTTATCTTTTTTGTATGGCTTATACATGTCTGGAAATTATTGGCATTATAAATTCTTAGTCCGTAATACAATGATTTTTTTATTGCCATTATCTGTATATGTGTTTGTTGAGCCGTATCGAATAAAAACAGTTTTAAAAGTGTGGTTTAAAAAAGCCCTGATTTTGTTGGTTTGTATATCTCCATTTATTTATTCTGATGCCTGGGGCAATTATTTAACACCATTTTGTCTGTTTGGCTTATTTTTTGGATTACTAACTAAAAAGTGGAAACTCCTGACAATTTTTGCATTTGTCTTAACATTGACATTGGGTTGGGCTTCCAGAAGCTGTACCATTCGCTTTTCCGTTGCTTTTATAATAGGGATACTATTTTCCTTAAAAGTAAGTAAGTCATTATTATTAAAAAATTTGAAGCTAATTTATTTTGTATTTTGCTGTATCCCTTTTGTTTTTTTTGTGTTAGGCGTACTTGGAGTGTTTAATATATTAAATGTAGATGAAGAACTGGGATTGAGCAAAAAATATGAAATATTCAGGTCTGAAAATAAAGCTAATGAAGCTACGTTAAAAGATACTCGAACTTTGGTTTATGCAGAGGTGCTAAATTCTGCGGTGGAAAATCATTATACAATTCAGGGCCGTTCTCTTGCGCGAGGATATGACTCTGTAATATTTGGTGATGATGTTGATAAAGTTTCTGGTGGATTACTAAAAGGGGAAAGACCGAGTTCTGAGACTTGTATTTTAAATGTTTTTACACATATGGGTGTCATCGGTGTGTTTTTATATATGCTGATTTTCTTTAAATCGACATTTTTAGCGATTTTTCATTCTAAAAATGATTATATTAAAATTGTAGCGTTATATGTTCTTTTTCGGTGGGTCTATTCATGGATAGAAGAGTTAGCTTTTTTTAACATCACGTATCTTATGCTTTGGATTATGATTTCCATGTGTTTTTCTTCTTATTTCCGGTCTATGACAAATCAGGAGTTTAGATATTGGTTTAAATCTATATTGAATTAATTTATAAGATGGAGGTATATGACACGTATGAAAAATCATACTGTTGAACTTGTTTTTAACTGCTATATTATAATAATGAAAGAAAAGTTTAAATTAATTAATTTCTTAAGAGGCTTTGCCAGATAAAAAAATTAAATATCTAATGTTATAATAGAGAATTACCATTATGCAAAATCAACAGAAGACAAAGATTGAATGGTTATCAATACTTCAGGGATGGAGTATGCTATTAGTTGTTATTGGGCATGTAGTCCTTACTGATAATATGTTTGATGATAAATACCCTATGTCATCTTATTTGTATCAGGTTATATACTCTTTTCACATGGCTTTGTTTATATTTATTTCTGGATGGTTATTGTATTATACTTCAATAGCAAAAAATAAATCTTTTAAAACAGTTATAAAATCAAAAGTAAAGCGTTTATTAATTCCATTTTATGTTTTTACCATTTTTACAATTTTGATTAAATTATTGCTTGCTCAGTATGTAAAACGTCCTGTTGATGTGAATGAAATAATTGAAACCTTCATTTTATATAGCTCTAATCCATTAAAGGAATTATGGTTTATTGTAGTCTTGTTTATAATGATGCTTGGATATCCCTTATATGTATATATGATTAAAACGGTTTATAGAGAAATCTTTATGCTTGTTTTGGGTGTCTTGCTATTTTTATTCAGTCCAAACAATATTCATGTGTTTTTCTTTCATAAATTTATTTATTTATATTTCTTTTTTATTTTAGGGATAATTACGGCACATCATAGAATCATTGAAAAGATAAATCTATCGGTGATAGGTGGTTTTTCTCTTTGCTTATTTATAGCTTTTAATGTATTAAATACTGCTGATGTAGGTTGGTTGGGACTTATTAATCGTTTAACAGGCATACTATTCTCTACTTGTTTATGTTTGTTTCTCTCACGTCGATTACCATCTTTGTTTTCTTCTTTTCGTGACTATACCTTTCAAATATATTTAGTTGGTATGTTTCCTCAAATGGCATTGCGCGTATGGTTCTTAAATTCTGACTTGGATAATATGTATGGTGTATTATTCTTTACAAGTATTGCGATAGGGATATATATACCGGTTTTTATTTCAAGAATACTTAAAAAATATCCAACCGTATTAAATCCATGTTTAGGATTATAAGATAAGCGTTCTTAAAAATTTATTTGTTATACTAAAGTTTATACTAGATAAGGAATATTCTCACTGACAATCAATGTTCTAAACTTCACTCTTATTATTTGGCAGTAAATCTTCATATTTAAGATTCAAAAGTTCCTCCTATTTATACAAAAAATAGATTTATATACAGTAGTAAAGATTTCTATCGTTATTGCAAAATACATAATGAGAAAAATTTAGAATTATCTAAAAATCATATAATATAAAGTAAGATAAGATGAAAATACTTTTATTTGATACGACTAATGCATTTCTTACTCCTGGTGGTAAAACAACACATGCATTGAAACTACAGCAAGAAATTTCTAAATTAGGAGTTGACATACAATTTTCTCGATGGTGGGATAAAAGCCAAGAAGATGCTGATATCATACATTTTCTTGTAGCAGATACCAAAGTAGCACAACTTGCCAAAATGCATGGAATAAAAACTTTCTTTTCTATGATCTTCGATTTCGAAAGCAATAAATCTGAAAAACAGAAAAAGATACAAAGACTAAAAAACCATTTGATAGACTATCTCCCTTCGTCAATTTCTTCTGTAGCCTATTGGCACGCTCTTAAATATATGGATAAAATACAGTTTATGCATCAATTTGATAAAATAAATGCATTTCAATATTTTCCTCAGATATTAAAAGAAGAAAACACTGTTATTATTCCCCATGCATATGACCCTATGGATATGAATATTTCAAATCACTTAAATATAGCAGAAATGCATTATCCAACAAAATATCTTATTTCTTGTGCCAATATATCTGAACGTAAACAAACTGTAAAGTTAGCCTATCTAGCTAAAAAAGCTCAAGTACCAATAGTATTCATAGGCAACTGTTCAAAAACAGATCCTTATTTTAAAAGATTCGAACAAGAAATAGATAATAAATTTGTTTTTTACCCTGGCTATGTTAGCAAAGAATGGAAGGACTGTATTGAAGCACATGCTGCTGGATATGTATTACTTTCACGCGGCGAAAGTGGATGTATTGCTGTTTATGAAGCTGCTGCATACAAGATTCCACTATTACTCAGTAACTTACCATGGGCATGGGGATATGAGAATCCAACAGATATCTATTATTGTGACCAACAAGATGAAGCCCAAGCTATTCAACAATTAAGAAAATTCTACAATCTTGCTAATAAAATGGATCATACCCCTTACACAATCCACACATGGGAAGATATAGCAAAACTTTATGTAAAAGAATACAATCTCCTAGTTAATAATTATCAAAACAAATAAGTAACAATATTAAATATATAAACAAAAAAAAATATCCATATAATTATTTTTTAATATAATAGTGTCATGAAACAAAAAAATGATATTGTATCTTTTTTTCGTGGGATAGCAATATTTACAATTGTAATATATCATTTAATACAAACTATCAATACAGATCCAATAATACAAAAAGTTGCAGCATTTGGAGGAGCAGGTGTACATATCTTTATTTTATGCTCTGGATTTGGATTATATCTATCATACTTACAAAAGCCTATTAATTATATCACTTTTCTTAAAAAGAGATTATCAAGAATTTATTACCCATATATTATTATAGTCATACTAATGGCTATACATTCATCAATCCAATATAACAAATTCCCATTAAATGAAGTTCTTAGTCATATTTTTCTTTATAAAATGTTTTCAACCCAATTAGACACATCTATTTGTTACCCATTTTGGTTTATCTCAACTATTATACAATTTTATATTGCTTGGCCTCTAATTGTTAAGATCATTCAACACAAAAGAGGATATATAGCAGCTTTAGTTATCAGTATCTTATATATGACAATAGTTGCAGTACTTAAATACTCTGAGTTTCGTGTTTGGAATAGTTTTTTCTTACAATACCTATGGGAGTTTTGCTTGGGAATGTGGATAGCAGAACAACTATATACGCATAATATAAAAAACAACACTCTACAAGTAAAATATAAATATCTAATAATTACCATGATAATAGGAATTGGATTAACAGGTATAAGTGGTTGGAAAGGAGGAATATTAAAAATATACAATGATATATTTTCACTTTTGGGGTATAGTTCATGTTTATGTATCATATATAGAATAGGGATCAACACTATTAATAGGTTCTTTATATGGACAAGTACATTCAGTTATGAAATCTATTTATTACATATTCTTATATTTTCTTTAATGATGACAACAAGCAAATATTCATATTTTGTGATAGTACTATGTATACCAATCACATACTTTATCTCATGGGGATATTCCCAACTACTAAAAATCATCTACAACACACAAATTATCAAATAATTTATATTTGTATGAATAAAACCATAGCAGTATTACTCACAGTACATAATCGCAAAGACAAAACATTAAAATGTTTAGAAAAACTTTATGAACAAAATATATCTAATGAATATATAATTGATGTCTATCTAACAAATGACGGTTGTACTGATGGGACCCATGAAGCTATTAATACCCAATACCCACAAGTTAATATTATATTAGGAAATGGAAAGTTATTTTGGAACAGAGGAATGCGTATTGCTTGGGAAGCTGCAGTATATAACAAAGAGTATGAATTTTATCTATGGCTAAATGACGACACAATTGCGTACCCTGAAATGATAAAGTTATTACTAAATGCTTCAACTAAGCAAAAAGATAAAGCAATCATTGTAGGAGCAACTGTGGATACGCAAACCCACAAAAAACATACATATGGTGGTAGAATAGATAATAAATTGGTGCCGTTAACTGGAAAAATAGAAAAAATAGATTCTTTCAATGGGAATATTGTATTAATACCATTAAGTGTATTCAATATTCTCGGATTTAATGATAATTATTTTACACATAGTTTTGGAGATTTAGATTATGGGCTTAGAGCAAAAAAAATGGGTATTGAATGTTATCAAGTAGGAATTCCTGTAGGAGAATGTGATCGCCATGAAAATCTAATGACATGGTGTTCACCAAATGTCCCGTTAAAAAAAAGGTGGAAAGCTTTAACACTACCTACTGGTTATAGAGCTAATGAAGTATGGTATTTTAACAAAAAGCATTATGGAATAATGCAGGCAATGTTGCATGTAGTAACAACATATACCAGATGTCTATTTCCCAATCTATGGATTAAAATGAACAAAGCCGATTGGAGATAAAAAACATTTTTCATGATAAAATATACATTAATAATACCACACCATAATTCAAGTAATCTGCTTAATAGATTATTGAAATCAGTTAGTATCAAGCTCAATATGCAAATTATTGTAGTAGATGACAACAGTACAGAAAAAGAATATAAATTAGTACAAGATTTGCAACAGATTTACATATTTGAATTATACAAAAATGAAGGAAAAACAGCTGGTGGTGCAAGAAACACAGGTATAAAATATGCAAAAGGTCAATGGTTAATTTTTGCAGATGCAGATGATTACTTCACAGAAAACATGGAAGAACTTTTAGAATCACATGTAAAAAGTGATGCAGATTTAATATTTTATAATGTAAGTAGTAAAGTCAGTGAAACTTACACTAAAGCACATAGAGATAAACATATAAAACATTTATTTAAACGGTGGAACACAACACATAATGACAAATATATGAGATGTATGTACTTAGTTCCATGGGGAAAAATGTATAAACGGAATTTTGTAAAAGAAAACAATATATGGTACGAAGAACGATTAGCAGGAAATGATATGTGGTTTGCTGTAAGAACAGGAGTAGAAGCTCATAAAATAGAAATAGATGAACGAGAAATATATATTTGTACCATATCAAGCGGAAGTATAACTACAACTATTAGTAAAGAAAAATATGAAGCTAAATTACAAGCGACATTAAAAACAAATAATTATTTAAGAAAACAAAAATGTAGTAAATATCAAGTTTCCATACTTTACTTTATTGCTAAAGCAAAGCAATTCGGGATACATTATTTGCTACACGTTATGAAAGAATGTGGTAAAAACAAAAGCAACTTATTTATAGGTCTGAGCAAAATTCTACATTATAGACAAGTATTAGAAGACAGACAAAATCCTACATATTCAAAAAAAATATGAATCTATCTACAAAACAATTTTGGAGTAGAGGTGTAAATAAACTCTATACATTTTTATCAACGAAATTTAGAGAAAAAACATTTAATGCTGGAGAAAATAGAATAAAATACATGTTTTTTCCAAAAAAACAAAGAAAACTGAATGGACAGAATGTTTTAGCAGTTTGTTTCCCTGCATTTGCAGGGAAAGGAGCCAAATACAATTATGTAAGAACATTAAGACACTTCAATATAAACAAATTATTTTTGTTAGATGATATTGGTGGTTATGACAAAGGAAATTATTTAATAAAACCAGGAGTAGAAGAAAATGTAAAAGCTCTTATTCAAGAAAAAATAGATATCACAAAACCAACTAAACTAATCTTTTTTGGTTCGAGCAAAGGGGGGTACGCAGCACTTAATTTTAGTTTAATGTTTCAAGATGTAAATGTATGTATAGCAGCTCCACAATATTTTCTAAGTGATTATTTAATCCGAGAAAAAAAGTATGAAAATCTAAAAATAATATTAGACAACAATGACACAGAAAGTGCAAGAATTGAATTAAATAACCGTTTAAAAGAAAAAATAGACCATGCAATATGGTTACCACAAAAAGTTTATATACATTATTCTACAGAAGAGCATACATATAAAGAACATATTAAAGAGATGCTTGCTGACCTAAAAGCAAAGAATATAAACATTGTAGAAGACATTAATAATTATACAAACCATATGGATTTAGTGTATTTTTTTCCAACTTTCTTAATACAATCTATAAAAGAAATACTTAGTAAATAATCAATAACATTATCATATGTAATATTCTTGGAATATTTACACTTTATAATATATACTATGAATCAAAAAAAAGTTTGTATGGTATCATCTACAGGAGGACATTTTATGGAGCTAATACAATTAATACCAGCTCTAAATGATATTAATTTTTATATTGTTACAGAAAAAAATCCATCTACAGTTCAAATTGCTGAACAATATCCCCACCACTATTTAATACAACAACAGAGGAGAGGATGGATGTTTATATTCAAATTTGTATATAATATTATAGTATCTATAATTTATTTACTAAAGGAAAATCCTTCTACCATAATAACAACTGGAGCAGGTGCATCATACCCTACATGTAAATGGGCAAAAATTTTAGGTAAAAAAGTTATATATATAGAGAGTTTTGCCAAATTAAATAATGAATCTGTAACAGGACGAATGATATATCCATTTGCTGACAAGTTTTTCGTACAATGGCCTGAAATGCTTTCGGTATATCCCAAAGCTGAATATCATGGGGCTGTTTACTAATTATTAACAACTAAATATATATGATCAAAATTTTCGTCCCTTTGGGCACACAAAAATTCTCTTTCAAAAGATTGATTATCGCCCTTAACAATCTTATAGAAAAAGGCATATATAAGCCAGAAGATATAGTGATGCAAAGTACAATATATGATATAAAACCAAGATTTACTCATGTAGGGTTAATTCCCGTAAACGAATTTAACCAATATATACAAGAAGCAGAGTTGGTTATAACACATGCAGGAGTAAATAGTATTATTTCGTGTATGCAAAGGGAGAAAGCATTATTAATCGTCCCACGATTATATAAATATAAAGAACATATTGATAATCATCAAGTGGAGATTGCACAATTAATGGAAAAGAAATACAATATACTTGTGCTTTATGATACATCTCATTTAGAAGAAATGATACAAAAAGCCAAACTACATAAATATAAAAAATGGGAATCACATAAAGCATCATTAATAGAAGCCATAAGAAAAGAAATTATATAATTCAAAAAAAATGGAACATTATGATTATCTTATAGTAGGCTCCGGCCTATTTGGTGCCACTTTTGCACATCAAGCTCATAAAAAAGGAAAAAAATGTCTTGTTATAGATAAGCGCCCACATCTAGGAGGTAATGTATATTGCGAAAATATTGAAGGCATTAATGTCCATAAATATGGAGCTCATATATTTCACACATCTAACAAGACAGTTTGGGATTTTGTAAACTCTATCGTTGAGTTTAACAGATACACCAATTCACCTATTGCAAATTATAAAGGAAAACTTTATAATTTGCCTTTCAACATGAATACTTTTTATCAGATGTGGGGAGTGAAAACACCTAATGAAGCATATGCTAAAATAGAAGAACAAAAATCTACAGCTATTACTCTAATGAAGGCTGAGGGTATCATAGAACCTCGTAACTTAGAGGAACAAGCACGTGTACTCATTGGTAATGACATATATGAATTGCTAATAAAAGGTTATACAGAAAAACAATGGGGACGTAAATGTTCTGATTTACCAGCTTTTATCATTAAAAGATTACCTGTCCGTTTCATTTTTGATAACAACTATTTTGATGATCGCTATCAAGGAATTCCCATAGGAGGATATAATCGACTAATCAATGGATTACTAGATGGGATAGCAACACGTACTGGAACTAATTTTTTTGAAAATCGTACCCAATGGGAAAGTATGGCAGATAAAATAGTATTTACAGGTAAAATAGATGAATTTTATGATTATAAATTTGGAAAGTTAGAATATCGTACTGTAAGATTTGAAGAAGAAATTTTCGATATTCCTAATTACCAAGGAAATGCTGTAGTAAACTACACAGAACGCGACGTACCATACACTCGAATTATTGAACATAAACACTTTGAGATGTTTGGATCAGAGATTGAAAACTGTACTAAAACTATAATTTCCAAAGAATTCTCAACAGAATGGAAAGATGGTATGGAACCTTATTATCCCATAAATGATCAAAAAAACAATATATTATATCTACAATATGAAACTTTAGCCAAACAAGAAAAAAATATTATTTTTGGCGGGCGATTAGCTGAATATAAATACTATGATATGCACAAAATCATTGAAAAAGTATTAGCTCTCCAAGAGTTTCAGCAGTAAACCATATTTTGTATATATAATAGAGATAAAATGAGCTTTTATAAAAAATATCGTATTTTTCATATTTTTCTTGCTTATAATATACTTTTGACTTAATTTTGCCGCACTTATTATGCTAAATATAATGTCTGTCTAATTAAAGTACTGTGGGACAGGCGATAGCGTAGCGTACTTAATAGAAAAAAAGTTTTTTTATATTATAACTTCAAATTAGAAAAGCTTAATCTTTACTCTCCTAAAAAATAAATTCAATATGCTACTATAACGTAGTAAAAAATATCAAATTGATAAATACACAAAATGAAAAAAGTAGCACTGATTTCCGGTATCACCGGACAGGACGGTTCGTTCCTCGCCGAGTTTTTGATTGAAAAAGGTTATGAAGTTCACGGCATACTGCGCCGTTCGTCTTCTTTCAATACAGGACGTATAGAGCATCTGTATCTGGACGAATGGGTACGTGACATGAAGAAAGACCGTCTGGTAAATCTGCACTACGGAGATATGACGGACAGCAGTTCATTGATTCGCATCATCCAGCAGGTACAACCGGATGAAATATACAACCTCGCCGCGCAGAGCCATGTAAAAGTGTCTTTCGATGTACCCGAATATACGGCGGAAGCCGATGCGGTAGGTACACTGCGTATGCTGGAAGCCGTACGGATTCTGGGTATGGAGAAGAAGACAAGAATTTATCAGGCTTCTACCTCGGAACTGTTCGGTAAAGTGCAGGAAGTGCCGCAAAAAGAGACTACTCCTTTCTACCCGCGCAGTCCGTACGGTGTAGCCAAGCAGTACGGATTCTGGATTACGAAAAACTACCGCGAGAGTTACGACATGTATGCAGTAAACGGTATTCTCTTCAACCATGAGAGCGAACGCCGCGGCGAAACATTCGTAACCCGTAAAATTACACTGGCAGCCGCACGCATAGCGCAAGGATTCCAGGACAAGCTGTATTTAGGAAATCTGGATGCACGCCGTGACTGGGGTTACGCCAAAGATTATGTGGAATGCATGTGGCTTATCCTGCAACATGACAAACCGGAAGATTTCGTGATTGCCACCGGTGAAATGCATACAGTGCGCGAATTTGCCACCCTCGCTTTCAAAGAAGCCGGTATAGAACTGCGCTGGGAAGGTGAAGGCGTGAATGAAAAGGGTATCGATGTGAAAACCGGCAAAGCGTTGGTGGAAGTAGATCCGAAATATTTCCGTCCCTGTGAAGTGGAACAGTTATTGGGTGATCCGACCAAAGCAAAGACATTGCTGGGCTGGAATCCTACAAAAACGAGTTTCCCCGAACTTGTAAGAATCATGGTGGCTCATGATATGAAGTTCGCAAAGAAATTGTATCTGAAAGCACAAATGGAAGAATAAATACATTTTTCTCATTTTCCTTGTTTTGTACAAACAGAATGTATACATTTGTGTCGTTTTTCGTTTTCTTCAATTTGTCTGTCTGTGAAACCATTACCTATGTGACAGGCAAAAGCGTAGCATACTCTCCCGAGGTATAATGCCTATAAAAAAATACTTATTACTATTTTTCCTGTTTTTCTGTTGCACAGTGATACGGGCGCAGTATTCCATGGGAAATACCGGCTTGTTGAACATACCCACGGCGGACATGCAGGAAACAGGTACTTTCATGGGCGGGGCTAATTACCTGCCGGACGGAATGACCCCTTTTAAATTCAATACGGGTAATTACTTCGTTAATATCACGTTTCTATCCATCTTAGAACTGAGTTACAGATGTACGTTATTGAAAACCACCCGGTATGACGGAAAAAGAGGATATTTCCAACAAGACCGTTCAATGACGGCGCGTGTGCGCCCGTTGAAAGAAGGAAAGTATCATCCTTCCATAGTGATAGGTACCAATGACCCGTTCAAAGATATGGGTACCAACTACTTCGCTACCGTTTACGGAGTGCTTACCAAGAGTTTCTCGATAGTGAAAGGCGACAGGCTGGCGCTGACTGCCGGATATTACTTCCCGCTGAACAAACACAGTGTGCAGGACGGACCGTTCGGCGGCATCAGCTACTCTCCCGCCCGATGCAGAGAAATCAGTTTCATGGCGGAATACGACTCCGATGGGTTTAACGTAGGCAGCGCCGTCAGGTTATGGAAGCATTTGTCCGTACATGTTTTTACCAGAGAGTTCAACTGCATAGCAGGCGGAATCAGGTATGAATGTACGCTGATACATTAACGACAAGGCTACCGGTCAGAATGAAAAAAATATACATCGTTGCATTTCTGATGCTACTGTGCACCACGGCAGATGCCCAAATCATGGCAAAGCTGAAGGAAATCGGCATGGAGAATATCCGGTGCGTACAGACGCCGGAAACAACAACAGTGGCTTTTGAGAATAATGTATACCGGGGAACATACACCGGCATAGGAAAAGCCGTTACAGCCTGCCTTGACGGTATACCCGGCGGTAACTTGCAGATGGTGGTACTGGAAAACAGAATCCCCCGTTTATATATCGATATGCCGGACTCACTGGTACATGCCTACAAAAAAGGAGATATCGGCCTTGCGCAAGTATACCAACGGATGCGGATATCCGTTGATACAGACAACGCCATGAAGGTATTGGAGAAAAGCGAAAAACCGGAAAATACCTCGGCATGGAAAGTGGACGTCGTTATCTATCCGGACCTTTTTCTTGAGAACAATACCTTTGATGAGCTTTATACCTATGCGATAAACCTGAATCCGGCAGTGGAGATGGCTCTATGGAAAGGAGCCAAAGCGACCGCACAGGTGATACTTCCCATAGCGACCAATCTGACCGGAGAAATGAAACGGGTACGGCCGGGGATAATCACCATCTCGCAGGATGTACGGTTGAAGCATAACTTATTCGGACGTCTCACTGTGGGAAACTTCACCGATAATCGCATAGGCGCCCAAATGGCGATAAAATATCGTACCGACAACGGACGTGCAGAGGTCGGGGCCCAAATGGGAGTAACCGGGTTTTCTGCCGTAACAGCCGATGAGGGTTGGTACATCGGTACCAAAATGCGTGTGAACGCATCGGTCACGGCATCTTATTACGAACCGCATACCAACCTGCAGTTCGACCTGAGCGCCAACCGCTACGTATTTGGCGACTACGGCATAAGAGGTGATTGCACACGGCATTTCGGGGAATATGCAATCGGTCTTTTCGGAATATATACAAGCGGAGAGATAAACGGCGGCTTCCATTTTGCAATCCCTTTGCCCGGAAAGAAATGGAACCGAAAAGGATTCTTCCGGGTGAAACCCGCCGACTATTTTGCATGGACTTACAGCATGGTGGCACATGGGAAATATATCGACGAACAAATGGGAAAAAGCTATTATACCCGCCCTGACGAAAACAGAAGCGGCGGATTCTACCAACCTGATTATATCCGTTATTTCCTGATTAAGGAAGCGAAGAAAGCTCAATCAAAATCAATAAAATAAATAAATCAAATAAATTAGTTTTTAAAGACAAAATCATGAAACAGAAAAGTTTTTTATTCGGAAGCCTTTTGTTATGCGCAATGGCTTTCAGTACAACCGGTTGTAGTATCGGCGGAGATGACAAAACAAATGAAATTGTAGACGATCCTCTAAAAGATAAAACCGAATACTACATTGTAGGACAAGTGAGCGACAGTAAAGGAGTAGTGGCAAACGCCAAAGTGGAAACCGGCAACGTTTCTGCGACAACAGACAGTAAAGGAGTATATAAACTGACTGTGAACGACGCCACCGCATACAAAGTAAAATTTACAGCAAGCGGCCTGCAGACTTTCGAAGCTGAGACAAGCATCGCATCTTCTGCCAAGAACCGTAGCCAGGTGACCTTGAATGTAAGAATGGCAAAAGAGATTGTATATGATGAGAATCATACCGAAATCGCAACACCTGCTGCTGATGCGGTAGTTACGGCACCGAACATTGTAGATACCAATGCCGATCCTGCCACTATCACTATTCCGGAAGGTACGGTAACCCAAGATACAAAAGTTGCGGCGGTTGTATATGAAGAAGCTAAAATCGCAACAGGAAATGAGACTCAAGTACCGGTAAGCAATGTAGCCGTTAAAACAGAGCCGGCCGATATAGTGGCTAAACAAGCTGTTACCATCGCCGTGAATAACCTTGCTGATGATGCGACGGACGGTTATTTCGATACCGATTATATGTCTGCCGTTAAAAAAGACGAAGTTGCTACAAGAGCGGACAAATCTTTAGGTAAACCGGTATTCAACGCCGGGGACAACAGATATGAAATCACCATCCCTGCCGGAGAAAAAATAGCAGGAAAGTATGAGATGAATGTGAAATTCGACAAAAGCAGCAAAACATCGGGTACCGTGGAATACAATGCCGTGAACGGAAAAAGCGAAGTGTTGAAACTGGAAAACAGAGAATTCAATGCCATGACCGGTGTGAAACTGAATGTAACGGTGAAAAACGGCTGGACATACACCACTTCTCCGGCCACGGCATTGGCTGCCAAAGGAGCTTCTCAGAAACTGGCCGCCGCAATAGAGCGATACATCGAACTGCAGGAAGGTAAGGAAGGCGTATATGAAACAGCAACCGAACTGACTACCAACATCAGCGGTAACCACGTATTGTATTACGGAAACAAAGCCAACATCCTGGCAAAGACTTACACATTCCATGTTATGATTAACGGCCAAAGCACTCCGGTGGAAGTTAACTTGAACAGCTACAACGGATACACGGAAGAGTATACCAACGGCCCCATCAGCCAACACTCCGGCGGTAGTACCGGTAAATAACCGCATACATGAGAGTTAATCAAAACTATTATTTAAATAACACATACCTATGAGTTTACGTAATTTTTTATCAAGTAGAACCGGAAAACGTTTTTACAACTTTTGCTATTGTTGGGGTGCTTGTCTGGTAATTCTAGGTGCCATCTCCAAAATCGGTGATTTCCCATACGGTAACATACTTTTGGGTATAGGCCTGTACACCGAAGTATTTATCTTCTTCATCTCAGGATTCGACGAACCCACCAGAGAATATAAATGGGAAAGAGTATTTCCTATCCTGAACGACAAACTGGCGAATACCGACCCGAAAGTTGCTTCCGTGAACTTCAAACTGTCCGGAAACGGTGAAAACTACAAACAGGAAATGGCTAAGCTGGAAGAGAACGTGAGAGCATTGAACGAAGCCCATGAAGCCCAGTTGAAACAAGTGAAGCAACAAATGGACCTGCTGAACAAACAATACAAACAAATGCAGGATACAATGAACGTAAAAACAACAAAGTAAAATAGCTGTTATGTCAAAATATGTAATGCCGCCAAGGCAAAAAATGATTAACCTGATATATATCATCTTAATCGCTATATTGGCCATCCATATATCTAAAGATGCCATAGAGGGTTATGATATTATCAGCAATGACTACCGCCCGCAAATAGCACAGCTCCAAACATACAACGAAGAATTAAGAGTACGCCTGGAGCAGGAAAAGCCGGAAGTCACGGGACAGGTACAATCTGTCAAAGAGAAAACCAATGCCATTCGGCAAGAGTTGAACGACCTGAAAGAAAACATCATACGGACAGCCGATAAAGACGAATATCAGAGCGGTATCCTCAAGAACCGCGATAACGAAAAGGCGACTCCTGATGTACTCCTCAGCAACAAACGGGGTAATAATCTTAAAAACAGCATCGCAACCTACAAGCAGGAAATGGAAAGCATGCTTGCCGGTGACGCGCAGAAAAAACTCGTAAGCAGTTATATGAACATCACTCCTCAAACCGACAACGCTTCATGGGAAGAGGAAACGTTCTCGCATCTGACTGCCAATGCAGGTATCACCATGCTTGACAAAATGGAGATGGAATTGCTGAGCTGCGAAAAGGAAGTGTTGCTCGCCATGACAAACGGAACGGGAATACAGACTTCGGAAGCAACCCCGGAAGCCGGCAAACCTCAAAAGGAAGCCGAAAAAGAAGCTGAAAAGGAACCGGCAGAGCTTTCGGATAACCAAATCTTCGTAAACGGAGTACCTACCGACATCCTGGCCGACGGAACCCTGAAGAAGCCTTTTGTACAAATGGCTCCCGAAGCCGCCGTATTATACAAAGGATACGACAATAAGCTGCAACTGACGAGCATCGGTATTCCTCAAGAGCAACTGAAAGTTTCCATGAAGAACGGTAAGGTAGTGATGCGCAACAACCGCTACATCGCCCTGCCCGACAACAACAGCCGTACCGCCGTCATTACCGTGAGCAATGGAGCCGATGTATTGGCACGTTATGAATACGAGGTCAGAAATCTGCCCGCTCCGCAACCTTACCTCTCTTATTCCCATAACGGTAAAAACACGTTATACAAGGGTGATGTACCTCTTGGCAAAAGTCATTTGCTCGGCATGAACGAACTGGTGGCGCAAGCCAATGAAGGCCCTCAGGTGAAATATAAAGTCGTATCTTTCGAAACGGTATTCATCGAAGCCGGAAGCAACAAGGTTATTACCCTTAAAAACAAAGGTAACAAATTCTCCGGCGAGCAGAAGAAAGTCATCGAACAGTTACAGGCAGGTGATAAATTCTACATCACATCCATTACCGTGTCCGGCGGACAAAAGACAGATGAGCAAATCGGCTCTATCAACGTAGTACTCTATTAAAAAAGTAAAGTTATGAAATTTGGATTTAAACACATTATATTGGCTGCTGCGCTGATGAGTGCCGGTAGTCTTACTGCACAGGAACAAAATGACAAAACATCGTTCCAAAAGTACAACTGGTTCGTAACCGGAGCCGTTAACGGAGAATGGCTGTCCAATACTACCGGAAACATGATTGTCGGCGGCAAAGTGGGAGCCGGTATCCAACTGACCCGCTACTCGGCATTCCGCATCAACGCGTTTGCCGGAAAGAACCGTGTAAAGACCATGCGCGCCCAGCAATACGGAGCCGAATTGGACTATATGCTGACCTTGGTGGGAAATAAAGGATACCAGCCTCTCAACCTGGCGGCTATCGTCGGAGCCAGCTACAACTACTTCAACACGAATAAGCTCGACATCGATAACAAGAACGTCAGCTCCATCGGTGGAAAGATAGCGTTACAGGCGTCATACAACCTGAACAGAAAGCTCAGCCTATTCATTGAACCTTCGTTTACCATCCTGCCCAAATACTACAAGGGCAAAGATGCCGATGACGTATTTGTACAATCCGGCGTGAATATCGGTGTCACATACAGCTTCAAAGACAAGTACAAAACATCCCGGAAGGCTAAGAATGAGGCTTTCGCCGACAAAACCGACATACAGGAAATCAAAGACAAGATGAACCGTATGCTGGAAGAAATCAAGCAACTGAAACAGGAATCGCAAAACACTCAAAAGGTGGAAGCAGGAAAGAACATCGTTATCGAACCTGCCCAACAGAAAGGTATCATTTCCGTAGATATCCACTTTGACGAGTTCAGTTCCTTCATCAGCGAAGAGCAAGCCGGCAAGCTGAACAATATCGGCGAATGGATGACCGAGAATCCTGCCGTTATCAAGATTGTAGCATTCAGCAATGACGTAAAGGACAAGAAAGCCGAAACCGAACTGCGCAACAAACGCACGGAAGCCATCAAGAAAATGTTGGTAGAGAAGTACAACATCGCTCCCGAAAGAATTGCATCCGCCGCTCCCGAATCCATGGGCTATGCAAACAAGACCGGAAACAACGCGATGATTATCTTCATTCCGAGCAACTTATAAACAGAAATTCACTTCTATGACTATCGCCATTGATTTTGACGGCACAATCGTAGAACACCGATACCCTAAAATCGGAAACGAAATACCTTTCGCCATCGATACGCTGAAAATGCTGATTAAGGCTCATCATCGGCTGATACTATGGACCGTACGTGAGGGGAAACTGCTAGACGAGGCTGTGGAATGGTGCAGGGAACGGGGCGTGGAATTTTATGCCATCAACCGTGACTACCCCGAAGAGGACACCGCCCATCACGGTTTCTCGCGCAAAGTAAAAGCGGACATCTTCATCGACGACCGCAACTTGGGCGGCCTGCCCGACTGGGGAGACATCTACCGCATGGTTCAGGAGAAGCTGACGTACGAGGAGCTGTATCGTGACAATGATAAAACTCCCCCCTCAAAAAAAGGCGGACTCTGGAGTTTCCTCAAAAAGTAACCGTTTTTTTGACTTATGTCAAATCGTACTCCGAAAAGACTCTTTAAATTTGCAGCGTCATTTAGAAAACGATAGAGTAAATTAGTTTTTATAAGAGAGAGATTAGTTTTTAGGGTACACTAAAAAAATTAGGCAACATCTGTTAACAGATGTTGCCTTTTTTGTTATATTTGTGCCTAATGAAAAACAACACCCATATCACGCCGTTTGCAATCAGCCTGTTCTCCCTGCTTTTCCTTAGCGCTTGCAAAGATAATCCTCCCAAGGAAGGCCTACACCTGCCCCAAGAATTATTCAGAGAAGGAGACATCGTATTCAGAAGAGGCACCGGATTCACCAGCCGCATAGTGCTGGCAGCCGACAGCGAGGGAAGATACTCGCATACCGGCATCCTGAAGAAAGAGCGCGGAGCGTGGTACGTGATACACGCCGTTCCCGGCGAACCGGACTTTAAGGGAGATGCGGACAGGATAAAGATGGAACCCGTCGAGCGGTTCTTCGATGCGGGGAAAGCCGCGCGGGGTGCCGTGATGCATGTGCAAGCAGACTCCGCCCTTGCATGCAGAGCCGCCCGAAGCGCACTCGGACTTTTCCGCAAACACCTGTTGTTCGACCATGACTACGACTTGAACGATACCACCGAGATGTATTGCACGGAACTCATCGACTATGTGTACCGGAAAGAAGGGATAGACCTGTCCGAAGGCCGAACCACTTCCGTCAACATCCCCGGCATGAGCGGTGACTATCTGATGCCGAACGATATTGCGCAGAGCGGACGCCTCTGTTTGATATACTGTTTTTAAAACACACATTATTCACTTAAAACAAAAAACGTATGAAAAAAGTATTCTACTTCACCATGATGGTAATGGCAGTCTTCGTAATGGCGGCTTGCTCTTCTTCTCCAAGCACTCCGGGCGACGCGTTGAAAAAGTACAGCGGGTATCTGCAAAGCGGCGATTATGAGAATTTCGTAGAAGGACTGGCTTTCGACGGCAGTCAGGATGCCGCCAAGGTAAAGGAACAAAAAGAAGCGCTGGTATCCATGCTCAAAGAAAAAGTATCGAAGGAGTACGAGAAGAAAGGCGGCATAAAGGACATCGAAATCCTCTCGGAACAAGTGGCCGAGGACGGCAATACCGCTGTGGTAAAGACCAAATACACTTACGGCAACGGCGAAACCGAAGAGGGTGAGCAGCAAATGGTGAAGAAAGACGGCAAATGGCTGATGTCCATAGGAAAGTAAAGCCCGGACAGCCCTGAAAAGATACCGGACAGCATACGGAGTAAAGGAAGGAATTCCTCTGCCGCAGCTGTCCGGATTTTATTTAGCTGTCTGTCGTTTTATATAGAAATCTTATCTCAGTAAAGTTCGTGCCGCCCCACTTCCTCAAAGAGCGTCGCCAGTTTCTCAATGACCGGTTTCAGATACCGCCCGCCTTTCTCCGCGGACGCCTTTCCGGGATTGCCCACCCCGCTATCCACAGTGGCTTTGTCCCAATGGCGGGGCGCCCACGCCACCTTTTCATTCAGCGAGGCAATGGCAAACGGACGGGAGTCTCCGTTACCGGCCTCATCAAGATTCACCAGCTCGGGATGATAGTACATCATGGCCGAAGTCTCCGATTCACCGGCATGGTCGTCTATGGCGGCCTCGAAATAACCCTTGGTGGGAACGATGCCGAACCAGTCCGTCGCCAGAATCAGGAAATCGGGATAGACGAAGGCAAGGTCGCGAATCATTCCTTTGAAATTATTCCCGCCGTGACCGCTGATGATAATCAGCTTGCGGATGCCCTGGGCGTGAAGGGAAGCCACAATATCTTCCAAAATGGCCTGCTGGGTGGCGTAACGGGTATGGATGCAGAAAGGAAGTTCCCGCTGTCCGGGATTGTGAGCGCCGAAAGGTACGGGCGGCATCACCATGCAGCGCACGCCGGAACGTTCCAACGCCAAAGCGGCGGCATCCACGGCAATGTCATGCGGCAGGATGCAGTCCGTGAGATACGGCAGATGCAGGTTATGCGGCTCGGTGGCTCCCCAGGGAAGAATCACGACGTCATACTTCACGTCTTTCACCTTTCCATAGCAGGAAACGGTAAGGTCTATTTCTCTTTTTTCCATAGCTGTTATCTTTAGAAATTACTGCTTCCGGTATTCCTTGGGCGAGAGGCCGGTATGATGCTTAAAGTATTTGCCGAAGAACGACTGATTGGCGAAGTGCAGCTCGTCGGCTATCTCCTGAATGCTCTGCTCGGACGATTTCAGCATGGCTTTCGCTTCCAGAATCACCAGGCTGTCAATCCACTCGCCCGCCGTCTTTCCACTCACCTCTTTCACCACGGTGGAAAGATGCTTAGGGGTAAGGAACATCTTGTCGGCATAATAAGACACGCTCCTCTCCTCTTTATAGTGTTCGGAAACATACCGTATGAAGCGTTCAAACAAATCTTCCTTGCGGCTTTTCGGAGTGCGCTCCTTAGCGGTATGCCCCTGATAGATGTCGTATATCTCGTAGAACAAAGCCAGCAACAATCCCTGCGTAATCTCCTTGCGGTACGGGTTGTCTTTCAGTTTCACCTTGCTCCACAGGAAAGAGTGATATTCCTCGAACGCCTGCAACTCGTCGGCGGTGATATCGATGCAAGGCCGCTCCTTTATCATGAAGAACATGGGAAACAGCTGCTGCATGGTAGGTATCACCAAATCCATGAAATCTCTGGACACCGCTATAAAGCTGCCGGAGAAATCATCGGAACGTTCACCCTGCTGCACGATTTGCTCGGGCAGGATGATACAAAGCACTCCCTCTTTCATTTCATATTCCTGCAGGTTGATGTTCATCTTACACCGGCCTTTCCGGCAGACAGCAAGGCAGGCGGCGTTCAGGCGCGTAGGATATGGCGTAAAAGGAATATCCCTTATATCATCAAAAATAGCGAAATCATTGCCGATAAAGTCAATCATGGGCAGATGCTGTATTCCGGAGATATCAACGTTGCGTATCTGTTTTGTATTCATTGTTCTTGTGCTTTGCCGGCAAATATAGGATTATTCACGGAATTATTAATTTAAAAATCGTGAATGTTATCCTAATTCATTATTTTAAAGCCGATAAAGAACGTACGCGGCTGTGTAGGTCCGTAAAAATAACCGGCATCGCGAAACTCTCCCTTATCCAAATCCTTCTGGAAACTGTTGAAAATGTTTTGCACGCCCGTATTCAACTGAAACTTGATATGGTCGTGCAGCACGAAGGTATAGTTCAGTTTCAGATTGAGGTCGAAGAAGTGGGGCGTATTCTCCATGCAGTCTTTCTCGATATACCCGGCGTAGTGCGGCACAATCATCTTGCCCGTATACGTGCCCGACAGAGAGAAGTCGAAATTCTTCACCGGGGCGGACGAGAACGTAAAGTAGCCGTAATAATCGGGCGTGCGGGGCATACGTTTGGTGGTCAGGTCTTCACCGTCCACCTGCGTCCAAACCTCTTCCCGGGTATAGCGGCTGCGCTGCGCGGTAAAGCCCAGCTGGAACTGCGCTTCCTTGCCATGGGCAATCTTGGCGTCGAGGTTGGCGCCGTACACACGGGCGCCGTTACCGTTACGGCGCTCCTTAATCACATCGCCCATATCGTTCTTGCCGATGTCCTCGAGCACGAATACATGGCGCAGGTCGGTATAGAAACCCTCTACGAGGATATTGGCCTGCCAGTGTCCCAGCCGGGTGGTCCAGTCCACCGAACCGCTGTAACTGTTGGAACGCTCCTCGCGCAGGTTGTCCGCCAGCTTGATTTGCACGCCTTCGCCGCCTACTGCGGTGACGTGCAGGTCTTCATCGTAGGCCTGCGGGGCGCGGAAACCGGTGGAGTACGTCAGGCGCGCCTGAAAATCCTCGGCGGGCTTATAAAGCAGGTTGACGCGGGGACTGAATATCAGCTTGTCTATCAGGTTGTGCTTATCCAAACGGGCGCCTACGAGCATGGTCAGCACATTCATCTTCCACTCGTTCTGCACGAAGGCGCTGGCGATGCGTACATCCTGCCGCATGTCGCGGTGATAGCCCGTCATGACATCGTGCATGGAGTTGTTCTGATACTCCAGTCCGCCCGTAAAGGTGGCGGGGGCGAAGAGGCAGTTGTCCATATTGCCTACGTACATGCCGCCTGCCACCCAGGTCAGGTCGTTCGTCTTGCCGTAGGCGTTCATATCCTTCTGCGCGCCGTAGTAGCTGTTACGGTCGGTGTGCTGGATAGAGCCGTACAACGATATTTTATGCTTATACTCGCGCCAGAAGAGGTCGTAGCTCAGTCCGCCGCTGTTGATGATGTGCCTGGTCTGCTCGGTGATGTCCGTTTCGTGCGGCTGAAGGTCGAACTTGTTGCCGCCGCGGCGGAATTCGTTGGTAGTGTGATACTCCAGGTTGATGCGGCTGAAATGCGTGGGACGGTAATAGGCGCGGAAGCCGAAAGTATTCATGTTCAGCTTGCCCAGTTCGGAGAAACCGTCACCGTCGCGGTCGTAAGGATTGCGGTTGCGGTAGCTTTCGTAAAGGGCGATTCCATAGGAATTGTCTTTGGCCACCAGAGAGACGTTCCCGCCAATGTACTGCTCCCAGGACTTACCGTCCATATTGGAGAACATGCTCGATACCTGGAAGGAGTTGTTGATGGGGTCTTTGGTGATGATATTGATGGTTCCGCCCACGGCATTGGCGCCGAACAACGCCGAACCGCCGCCGCGCACTACCTCTACCCTTTCAATCATATTCACCGGTATCTGCTCCAAGCCGTACACTCCGCTCAGCGCGCTGATGATGGGACGGCTGTTAATCAGGATTTGCGAGTAAGGGCCTTCCAGACCGTTGATACGCACTTGGGGGAAACCGCAGTTCTGGCAGTTGTTTTCCACACGCAAGCCCGACTGGTAGTTGAGCGTTTTGGCGAGGTCGGTGGAGTTCACCATTTCGAAGAGCTTGGCGCTCATCACGTTCACCACCACAGGAGCCGCCTTCCGGCTTACCTCATTGCGATTGGCGGAAACCACAACTTCATCGGTCATGAAGCTTTCTTCCTGCAACTGGAAATGTACCACCGCCGTAAAGTCCTTGTTGACTTCAATCTCTTTTTCCTGCGTCTTATAGCCTACCGCAGAGACGCGCAACGTATACTTACCGGCCGGCAGGTTCTTGAACTCAAACTGGCCTTCTTCGTTGGATACCGTTCCCTGTCCGCTACCCACAATCAAAACGGTGGCATACGGTATGTTCTCTTCCGAACCTTTCACAAGGACATGGCCGGAAATCATATTGCCTTCCCTAATCGGGTTTGCGGCAATAGCCGCGCCGATACTCACCACGGTAAGCATCAACGCCAATATATAATGTTTCATTTGAATAATCGCTTTTATTTCTGTTACAGATTCAGCTCGTACGGGCTGACCTTCAACATTTACTCTTTAAAAAATCAGTTGTTTAACGGTACCATTCCGGTATCAACCGTTGGTACGGCAAATACCAAGCGTTGGTACGGCAAATACCGGACGTTGGTACAGACAATATCAAAGGGTAACGGAATAAGGGGGAGCGCGGAGAGAAATCATCCGATACGCTTTTCCCTTGATGACGGACGTATCGGTTTCGTTTTCCACCACCCGCAACAAAGAACGCATCGGGTGTTGTATTTCGCTGCAATCCGGTTTGTCCGAACTGAAGTGCGACAACAAACCGATAGCAATCAGCGAAGTAGCGGAGTGTGAATGTTGGTTATGAAAAGGGTGAGAGTGGGTAATCAATACCCCGTTGACGTAATGGACGTGAGTAAACGCCGTTACGCTTGCCTGGTACCCTACAAAGAGTACCAGCAAGCATAATGCGTATATGGTTCTTTTAATCCTTTTCACGTCTTATTATCCGCCTTTTGACTTTAAGGCCGCAAAGTTAGTAATTATTCCTGAACTTTACCAAACAAGAACTCATAATCACGTTTGGAAGCGGGAACAGCCCACTCCTCGGGAACAAATTTCCACTGGCCGAGCGCACGGGGTTCGATTACTTTCTTCCCCTCGATGTACTGCATCAGGTAGTAGCGCAAATCCTTGTCGGTAGAGCTGACGATGCGCTCTTTCAGTTCATCCTGCGGAATGCCGGCGCCTTTTGTCAGCAGCTCCCCGCCGCCGTTGCCCCGGTAAGAGTTCAGGGCTACCGTGTACATCTTATTCATATCGAACGGAGTACCGTCCGCCATGCTGAGAATGGTTACTTTCCGGCCGCTCGGCTTCGTAACGTCCACCGTGTAGATGATGCCTGCGGCGGAGTCGAAGTTGAAACTGAAATTCTTGAAAGCGGCTCTGTCCGCCGCACCTTCGCGGGGCTTGTCGCGGAACAGCAGGATATGGTCGTCGGGAGAAGTCATGCGGTTCGTCCAAAGGTCGTAGGACATCTCCAAAGCGTCGTGCACTTCCTTACCCGAGAGCTTCATGGTGTAGAGCATGTTTTCGTACTTGTACAGGTTGAACATATCGTACACGTAAACGTCCCCTTCCTTTATCCGGGTGTCGTATGACAGAGGGGCGGCCAGCGAAATCTCGGCGCCGCTGATATTCAGTTGCAAGGTATGGATAAGGTCGATGAAGGCGGACGAACCGAAATAGGCGGGACGGGTGGAGATGGTTTCCGTGAAACGCCCTATCTTCTTCGATACGAAATCCTGAATGGTGGCGTACTGTGACGCGAAATGTTTCATAAACTCGTCGCTGACGCCGTATGCTCCGGTTTCGGTCAGCACGCCGTCAATCTTCTTGTCCGTGACCTTGCCGTCGCGCAGCGTCACGGTGATGTCTATGTCGCTCACCACCACACCGTTGCTGGCGGGGTCGATAACCAGTACGGAGTCGCCTGCGATGTTCCGCACTTTCTTACATTCGCGGGCGTGGTCGTGTCCCATCAGTACGATATCGAAGCCCGGAACATTGCGGGCTACGTCCAGCGAGGCGTTCTCCCGGTACTTGCCGCCCATCAGCAGGGCGTCCTGTCCGGCATGGAACATGCCGATTACGATGTCGGGACGCTCCTTTTCACGGATTATCTCCATCCACTTGCGCGCCGTTTCTTCCATGTCGTCAAAGCGGAGCCCTTTCCACAGGTTCTCGGACAGCCACACCGGAATAGCGGGGGTTATCATGCCGAGGACGACAATCCTCACTCCGTCGCGTTCGAGCGTCACGTACGGCGGGAAGTGGGTTTTGCCCGTGGCCGTTTCGATGATGTTGGCGCCTAGTACGGGAGCATGGCAGTCGCCCGCCCAACGATCGAACACGGCACGTCCCGTTTCCACGTCGTGGTTGCCCATGTTGCCGGCGTTATATCCCATGAAGTTCAGCATCTCGGCCGCTACGTGGGGGGATACCGTATCTATATAATTGTAATAATAGGCGGTGGGCTGCCCTTGCAGGATATCGCCGTTATCCAGCAGAATCAGATTGTCCTTATACGTCTCACGCTCTTTCTGCACGAAAGCGTACACACGTGCCAGACTTCCGACGGCATCCCGTTGGAGAATGAAATCACGGGGATAAAAGTTCCCGTGTATGTCACTGGTCTGCACTATTTTCAATTTCACTTCCTTATCCTGCGCGGCAACCGTGCCGATAAGCAGGAAAATACATACAAAACAACAAGTCAGCTTTTTCATATATCTTTGGTTTATCATATAGCTCATCTGTTTCATAAATCCAGCGGGTGGGTAAACACAAAACGGGCGCCGCGGGTGTACTGCGAATCTATCCATATCCTGCCGCCCCACTTCTCCACAATCAGTTTGCAGATGGACAGCCCCAGGCCTGTGCCTTGCGCGTATTCGTTCAGTTTCTCGAACCGTTCGAAGACCCGCTTCCGCTTCTCCGGCGGTATGCCGCAGCCGGTGTCCGATACGGAGAACAGGGCGGTGCGGTTCCGCATGTCCGGTTCGAGTTTCAACGTTATCGTGCCGTTCTCCGTAAACTTGTCCGCATTGGACAGCAGGTTTATGACCACTTGCTGCAAACGCTGGATGTCCGTACGGATTTCCAGGCTGTCTGCGGCACTTTCGAACACTATCCGGTTGGACGACCGGCGCGCCTGTGTCACGGAAGCCGTCACCTGCATGCAGACCTGCACCACATCGCACTTCTCCAGGGTGAGAGTAACGCGGTCGGCTTCCAGGCGGGACACATCCAGTATGTCGTTTATCAGCCGGAGCAGCAAGTCCGAGTTGGCTTTGATTATCTCGAAATATCCGCGCTGGTCGTCTATGGCGGTATCTCCGGCGGAAAGCACGTCCGAGAATCCCACAATGGCGTTCAGCGGCGTACGTATCTCATGGCTCATATTGGCGAGGAACGCGCTTTTCAGGCGGTTGGACTCTTCCGCCCTGTCCTTCGCCTCACGCAGGGCGGCTTCGGACACTTCCAGCTCGTCTTTCAGCCTCTTGGTGCGGTAGAAGAAATAGAGCGTGATGAGCAAGCCCGTCAGCAGGATGACCAGAACGGCAGCCACTCCCCATATATGGTACTTATATTGCTCATAGAAGCCCGGAGTGACATTCACCAACCGGATGGGGCCGGGAATCGAAGCGATATCGAGCTTCCTCTCCTTCACCAGTTTGCCGTCCATGACGGTTTCGCAGGATATAATCTCTATCTCGGAGTTCTTCGGGTTTGCCAGCACACGGACAGCCTGCCGCGCCATATCCCTGCCCAGCGCACGGTAGACGGGCACTACTCCGCCCACAGCCCAGTAGCCGATGCCTACGGACGTAATGGAGAATGCGGGCAGGCCGGGAGCGGCTTCCATCATGGCATAAGTGGCGTTGCGCATGAAGTAGCCGTCGTTCATGTCCACGCGCCATGTGCCCATCAGCAGAACGGTGCGCGGGGGCAGCGAGTGCAGTTTGTCACTGATGGTATAAATCGTGTTGACACGCCCGTCCAAGAGGATAAGGCTTAATTCGGGGAATTTCTTCATCTCTTTTACCACATGCGCCTGCAAGGTTACGCCACCGTAGCTGTTGTCGGAGATGAAGGCGATATGTTCCGTTTGGGGGTACAACCGTTTTATCATGCGGATATTGGCGGCCACATCGTACTGATAGACAAAGCCGCTCTTAATCGGGGAGCCGGCGAAGTCGGCGAAGAAGTCCAGCGACTCCGGCATCCATGTCTTCAAGTCCGCGCCCTGTTCCGGCAAAAGCACTACATTGCGGCTGGCAAGCGCCGTCATTACCGGAACGTCGCCCCGGACGGAGTCTTCCAGAGACAGATAGGCAGCCCACGCTTCCTGTCCTATCAGTATGACAAGCGAGGGTTCTTTCGTATCCCGGTACTTGGACAGGATGCCCGCCATTCTCGTCTTCCACAAGGGAGACTCGGAGAAACTCTTGCAGTTCATGTTCTCCAGCTCCACACCGCATGTACCGCCCAAACGCTGAAACTCTTCCATGAAGTTGGAAATGTTGTCCGAAGTTTGGCGCGAGTCCGGATTATAAGAACTGATAATCAGTACAGGATGGTCGCCCGTCGCAGAAAAGGCCGGGAACATGAGGGAGAAGAATGCCGTCAGGCAAAGCAGTGTTCTATAAAGTATTTTCTTGGATTGTCTCATTTAACGTCCTCCTGAACTGTCGCAAAGATACAATAAAACTCAAAAAAGGCGTAAAGAAAGATTGTTTTTCGTACTTTTGGCGCTCATTATTAAAAAGAAGCTGACATGACACAAATCTTTCACAGCATGATAGCTGCCATTCTCGGCATATCAGAAAAACAAATCGGACAGACACTCGCCCTGCTCGATGACGGAGCGACCATCCCGTTTATCAGCCGCTACCGTAAGGAAATGACGGGCGGACTGGATGAAGTGCAGATAGAATCCATCCAAACCCACTACGAAAAGCTGAAGGAAACGGCCAGGCGGAAGGAGACCATCATCGGCACCATCCGCGAGCAGGGGAAAATGACTCCCGAACTGCAAAAACGTATCGATGAGACATGGGACGGCACCGTCCTCGAAGATATTTACCTGCCTTACAAGCCCAAACGCAAAACCCGCGCGGAAGCCGCCCGCCAAAAGGGGCTCGAACCGCTTGCCACCCTATTGATGCTCCAACGCGAGCCTCATCCCCGGCAGCGCGCCGCCGACTTTGTGAAAGGGGATGTGAAAAGCCCGGACGACGCCCTGAAAGGCGCGCGCGACATCATCGCCGAACAGGTAAGCGAGAACGAGCGCGCCCGTAACACATTGCGCAACACTTTCGCCCGCCAAGCCGTACTGACCGCCAAGGTGATAAAAGGCAAAGAGGAAGAAGGAGCCAAATACAGGGATTATTTCGACTGTGCGGAACCCTTGAAGCGGTGCAGCTCGCACCGTCTGCTCGCCATTCGCCGCGCCGAAGCGGAAGGCTTGCTCAAAGTGAGTATCAGCCCCGACGATGAAGAGTGTGTGGAACGGTTGGAACGGCAGTTTGTACAGAGCGGCAACGCTTGCGGAAAGCAGGTGGCGGAAGCTGTGCAGGATGCTTACAAGCGTCTGCTCAAACCGTCCATCGAGACCGAGTTTGCCGCGCAAAGCAAGGAATGCGCCGATGATGAAGCCATCCGGGTATTCGCGGAAAACCTGCGGCAGTTGCTGCTCGCGTCGCCGTTAGGACAGAAAAGGGTGATGGGAATAGACCCGGGATTCCGTACCGGCTGTAAGGTGGTGTGTCTGGATGCGCAGGGTAACCTGCTGCACAACGAGAACATCTACCCGCACCCGCCGGTAAACCAGGGCAAAGAGGCGTTTGCCAAACTGCAGAAGATGATAGAAGCCTACAAAGTGGAAGCCATCGCCATCGGAAACGGTACCGCCAGCCGGGAAACGGAAGATTTTCTGAAACGGCATACGTTCAACCGGGAAGTGCAGATTTTCATTGTCAGCGAGCAGGGCGCTTCCATTTATTCCGCTTCCAAAATCGCCAGGGATGAGTTTCCCGAATACGACGTGACGGTGCGCGGCGCCGTATCCATCGCGCGCCGGCTGATGGACCCGCTGGCGGAGCTTGTCAAAATAGACCCGAAATCCATCGGCGTAGGGCAATATCAGCACGATGTAGACCAAAGCAAGCTGAAGAAGTCACTCGACCAGACCGTAGAGAACTGCGTAAACCTGGTCGGCGTCAATCTGAACACCGCCAGCAGTCATCTGCTTACATACATTTCGGGACTCGGCCCCCAACTGGCTCAAAACATCGTGAACTATCGTGCCGAGAACGGAGCGTTCGCTTCCCGCAAGGAGTTGATGAAAGTTCCGCGTATGGGCGCAAAGGCCTTTGAGCAATGCGCCGGCTTCCTGCGCATACCGGATGCCAAGAACCCGCTGGACAATACGGCGGTGCACCCCGAGAGTTACCATATCGTAGAGCAGATGGCCGCCGATTTGGGATGCAGCGTAGCCGAACTGCTCGCCAACAAGGAACTGCGCCTGAAGATACAGCCCGAACGGTATCTCTCTCCCACCGTCGGAATGCCCACCTTGAAAGATATTCTGCAAGAGCTCGAAAAGCCGGGACGTGACCCTCGCGGCCCGATCAAAGTATTCGAGTTCGACAAGAATGTACGCACGATTGATGATTTGCGCATAGGTATGGAACTGCCGGGTATCGTGGGGAATATCACCAATTTCGGCGCTTTCGTCGACATCGGTATCAAAGAAAACGGCCTGATACACCTCTCGCAACTTGCGCAGAAGTATGTATCAGACCCTAACGAGATCGTGTCCATCCACCAGCAGGTACGCGTAAAGGTACTCAGCGTAGATACCGAACGGAAACGCATACAGTTGACGATGATCGGGGTGGAGCAAGGGAAGGGATAAATGAGGAATGAAGAATGAAAAATGAAGAATGAAGAATTTGGCTGCGCAACGCAAACACGCCGCAAGGAAATTCTTCATTCTTCATTCTTAATTTTTCATTTTTTTCTATAAGTCAGCTTGTCTTTGCCGTTACCGAAGAGGTTATCGCCTAAAGTTGTGATTTTATCGCCGGTGGCAAGGACGTAGCGAAGGTTGTCGCATCCCATGAATGCGCCGTATTCTATGGCTGTTACGCCGGGGGGAAGCTCCAATGTGCCGCATAACCGTCCACATCCGCTAAATGCACGTTGGCCGATGCTCTTTAAGGCATGGGGCAATGTGATATTGAGCAGGTATTTCTTTTGAGTGAATGTATAGTCGGGAATGACCGTGGCGTTACATTTGGACAGGTCTGCGCTTACCAGGTTGGGCATATAATTGCGTATCAATGTGAAGTCCGCTTCGTCCATTTTGCCCTCTACCGTAAGGAAGTTGACATCTTTGGGCTGTATGCCGGCGCGAATCAGTTCGCTGGCAAGGCTGCCCATCGTAGCTATCTGTACAGTGGCTCCCACCGGTTCGCCTTCTATGAAAGCAAATGTCTCCCACCGTTTGCCGCGGCGATACGAGTCGCTGCTACCCAGAGGGACGAATATGGCTGTCACGCTGTCGGCCAGGGCTTCGGGCAGCAAGTTCGGGGGAGTTTTTTTGCGTATACGGCAAATCTTCAAATTGGTACATCCCTTGAATGCACCGTCTTCGATGTTCTTGGTCTTATCGGACAGGATAACCTGCGTCAAAGATGTCTTTCCGATAAAAATACTGTCGCTAAGCTGCTTGCAAAAGGCGTAGGACGGAATGCAATTGGCCGGATAGATATAGAAGCGGTCGGGATGCGTACCGTTCTTTCCGGCATACATGCTGATAGACGCATTGGATATATCCAGTATTTGCAGTTTCTTGAACTCATCCCGCAGATGGCGGAAATCAATCGCGTTCAGTTTGCCTTGCAGGACAAGGTGCGTAATCTCATTCGCCTCATCTTCGGTCAGCATTTCCACCAAAGTGCCGGGCTTGGCAACGGTATAGCGCTTGGAAGTCTGGGCAGAGGCATTCAGTATCATAATGCCCAATCCGGCGGCCGCTAAAAGTATTTTTCTCAGGTTCATGTTTTAAGTGTCAGATTGATTTGATTTTCCAAATATAAGAAGAAACCGTCAACCTTGAATAATGATTTCTCTTTTTATTGCTATTTTTGTCGGATATTAATTAACTGAAATTATTTTTTACGCATGGAAACCATTGGAAATGAGCCCAAAGCCAAACGTTTTGGAAAAGTGGCAATCGATATCATATCTTTTGTCACGCTTGCTGTTATCATCATTACAATACTAGGTATACCTTTCTCGTCAGTATTGCAAAAGCTGGGTAAGGAAGGAGCCGATAAGATGTTCTATTTTGTCCTGAGCGAAACACTGATGCTGATAGGTATATTCCTCTCCGCTTGGATTGTATGGCATTTCCGAGGAGTTTCATTAGCCGGATTGGGACGCTCTTTGGCGATACGTAAGAAAGATTTGTTATCAGGAATATCACTGGCAATCGTTCTTTATGCGGTAGGATTCGGCGTATCCTTATTGGCAGGAGCGATAGAGATTGCAGGAGTTGTATTCAATCCTTCTTCCTTATTGATTAGCTTTGTTTTCTTTTTGCTGGTAGCCATTACAGAAGAATTCGCATTGCGGGGGTTTGTATTGGAGCGTATGCTGCAAGGCGGGGTGAATAAGTTTTGGGCATTGTTTCTCTCCGCCACCCTGTTCTCGCTGGTTCATATAGCCAATCCGAACTTCGACTTTCTGTCTTTTATCAACATCCTGCTGGCAGGCATTCTTTTAGGTTCTTCTTATATATACACGCGTAATCTCTGTTTCCCGATAGCTTTACACTGGTTCTGGAACTGGATACAAGGTCCGGTTTTGGGTTATGAAGTCAGTGGAAATAAATTTTGTGACGGTTTGCTGACGCTCCATCTGCCCGAGGCCAATCTGATAAACGGCGGAGCTTTCGGTTTTGAAGGTTCCATACTTTGTACGGTACTAATGGTAGCGGGAACAGCAGTGATTTTAAAAATGTTCAGAAAAAATTGATAGCAATTAGTGATTAGCGATTAGTGGTTAGTGATTAGTAAGCTGCGCCATATATGGTGAGATACTAATCACTAACCACTAATCACTAACCACTACTTATTATACATCTTCGCTCTCAATTCCTTGATATGGTCCGAAGTGATATATTCATCATACTCCATCATCTTGTCGATAATACCGTTCGGTGTCAGCTCGATGATACGGTTCGCCACGGTCTGGATGAACTCGTGGTCATGGGATGAGAACAGGATATTGCCTTTATACGTCTTCAGATTATTGTTGAATGCCTGGATAGACTCCAAGTCAAGATGATTGGTCGGAGTATCCAGAATCAAACAGTTGGCATTGCGCAACTGCATACGCGCAATCATACAACGCATCTTCTCACCACCCGACAATACGCTTGCTTTCTTCAACACCTCTTCGCCGGAGAAAAGCATACGGCCGAGGAAGCTCTTCATGTATACCTCATTGCCCTCGCCGAACTGGCTCAACCAATCTACCAAATTCAAGTCCGTATTGAAGAAAGCGGTGTTATCCAGCGGCAGGTAAGCGGTGGTAATCGTTACGCCCCAGTTGAAAGTTCCCGCATCCGGCTTCATATTCTCGTTGATAATCTCGAACAAGGCGGTCATAGCACGCGGATCGTGTGAAAGGAATACGATTTTATCCCCTTTCTCCACATTGAAGTTTACATCGCGGAACAATACCGTACCGTCTTCCAACGTTTTTGTCAGTCCCGAAACTTCAAGAATCTGATTGCCCGGTTCGCGTTCGGGAGTGAAGATGATACCCGGATATTTACGTGACGACGGTTTGATTTCTTCCACATTCAGTTTCTCCAGCATCTTCTTACGGCTGGTAGTCTGCTTGCTCTTTGCTACATTGGCGCTGAAACGGCGGATAAACTCTTCCAGCTCTTTCTTCTTCTCCTCGGCTTTAGCCTTCTGGTTCTGTTGCTGACGGAGAGCCAACTGGCTGGATTCATACCAGAAACTATAATTACCGGCAAAGAGGTTAATCTTTCCGTAGTCGATATCCACCGTATGCGTACACACGGAGTCAAGGAAGTGACGGTCGTGGCTCACTACCAAAACGGTATGTTCAAAATTGGCAAGGTACTCTTCCAACCAGGTTACGGTGTCCATGTCCAAGTCATTGGTAGGCTCGTCCAGCAGCAAGTTATCGGGATTGCCATACAAAGCCTGCGCCAGCATGACACGTACTTTTTCCTTATTGTTCAGCTCGCCCATCAGCACGTAATGCTTGTCTTCCTTGATGCCCAACCCGCTCAATAAAGCGGCAGCGTCACTTTCCGCATTCCAGCCGTCGAGCTCGGCGAATTTCTCTTCCAGTTCGGAAACTTTCAAACCGTCCTCATCCGTGAAGTCTTCCTTGGCATAGAGCGCCTCACGTTGTTTCATAATGTCCCACAACACCGTATGCCCCATCATTACGGTATCCATCACCGTATAGGCATCCCACTTAAAGTGGTCCTGACTCAATACAGACAGACGCTCGCCCGGTCCCAGCATGATAGAGCCCGTCGTCGGATCCAAATCTCCCGAAATGGTCCGCAAGAAAGTGGACTTTCCCGCACCGTTGGCACCGATTATACCATAACAATTACCACTTGTAAACTTCAAGTTTACATCATTAAACAACACTCTTTTACCAAACTGTACCGATACGTTCGAGACTGTAATCATCTTTATATTTACTATTTTATTATGTACTACTTACTATTTAATACCTATAACTCTGCGAATTGCGGGCACAAAGATACGAAATAATACGGTAAAACAGCTTACAACAAGTTAACTTATTGCATGATATGAAGTTAAGCAAACATCTGCAATGAAGTTAACTTACTGCAACCTATCAAGTTAACTTACTCCCCGCACGATGTTAACTTCCTATTTATGGAATATTTCGCTGTCAATCTGACATAAAAGTATTACCTTTGCAGCGTTTTTGGCAAAAGCCGTCAATTTGGCAAAGTTTTTGCTATCAAAACCGTATCATATTAACTTAAACCCTTGACAGCAATGAAAGCGAAATCATTTTATAAGAATAACAAGCATAACAATATGGACCCGAAAGAAAAAGAAAACATCAACGAAGAAGAGTTGAAAGAGCAAGCCGTCCAAGATGAGAACGGCGAGGAAACAACTGAAAAAGAAGAGGTTGCCCTGACTGAAGAAGAGAAACTCGCTCAGGAATTGGAAAAGGCCAATGCAGAGATTGAAGACCAGAAAGACAAGTATCTGCGTCTCTCCGCCGAGTTCGACAACTACCGTAAACGTACAATGAAAGAAAAAGCCGAACTTATCCTGAATGGTGGAGAAAAGAGCATCAGCAGCATTCTTCCTATCGTGGACGACTTTGAACGCGCCCTGAAAAACATGGAGACCGCCACCGATGTAGCTGCCGTAAAAGAAGGCGTGGAGCTTATCTACAACAAGTTTATGACAGTATTGGGTCAGAACGGTGTCAAAGTAATCGAAACCAAAGAACAGCCGCTTGACACAGACTACCACGAAGCCATTGCCGTAATCCCGGCTCCCGACGAAGCTTTGAAAGGTAAAATTCTGGACTGCGTACAAACCGGTTACACGCTAAACGACAAAGTAATCCGCCATGCCAAAGTAGTGGTTGGAGAATAACATACACAGTTATATGGAAAAAAGAGATTATTACGAAGTACTGGAAGTCGAAAAAACAGCATCGGTAGAAGAGATAAAGAAAGCCTATCGCAAGAAAGCCATCCAATATCACCCCGACAAAAACCCCGGCGACAAGGTAGCCGAGGAGAAGTTTAAGGAAGCGGCGGAAGCATACGATGTATTAAGCAATCCGGACAAACGTGCCCGTTACGACCAATTCGGCCATGCCGGAATGGGTGGTGCCGCCGGTAACGGCGGACCGTTCGGCGGTTTCAGCGGCGGCATGTCCATGGACGACATATTCTCCATGTTCGGCGATATATTCGGCGGACACAGCGGTGGTTTTGGCGGCGGTTTCAGTGGTTTCGGCGGATTCGGCGGCGGTGGCGCGCAACAGCAACGCCGTTATCGCGGCTCGGACTTGCGCGTTAAAGTGAAGCTGAACCTCAAGGAGATTTCTACCGGAGTAGAGAAGAAATTCAAACTGAAAAAGTATGTACCCTGCAGCCACTGTCATGGAACCGGTGCAGAGGGAGACGGCGGCGCGGAAACCTGTCCTACCTGTAAAGGTAGCGGTACGGTAATCCGCAACCAGCAGACCATTCTCGGAACGATGCAGACACGCACCACCTGTCCTACCTGTGGCGGCGAAGGTAAAGTTATCAAGAATAAATGTAAGGAATGTGCCGGTGAAGGAATCGTCTACGGTGAAGAAGTTGTTACCGTAAACATCCCGAAAGGCGTAGCCGAAGGCATGCAGCTCTCCATGGGCGGCAAAGGTAATGCCGGCAAGCACAACGGCGTACCGGGCGACTTGCTGATTCTTGTAGAGGAAGAACAGGATAAGGAACTGATTCGTGACGAAAACGACTTGATTTATAACCTGTTGCTCAGCTTCCCGACAGCGGCATTGGGCGGTGCGGTAGAAATACCCACCATCGACGGTAAGGTGAAGGTGAAAATCGAATCGGGTACACAACCGGGAAAGGTTCTCCGCTTACGCGGCAAGGGTTTGCCTAATGTAAACGGATACGGTACCGGGGATTTACTGGTGAATGTCAGTGTATATGTACCTGAAACTCTGAATAAAGAGGAGAAAAAAGCCTTGGAAGAAATGGAAGATTCGGATAACTTCAAGCCGAATACTTCTATTAAGGAGAAGATTTTCAAGAAGTTCAAGAGTTTGTTTGACTAAAATCGGTATAATAACCTTAATATTAAAAAGGATACCAATAAAACATTATTGGTATCCTTTTTGGGAATAATATATACAACTTCTATATCATTCGTATTTGGCAGCCCGTATAATACGTTTTGGAATATCTGTATTATCCATTTTACCCATAAACAATTGTGATCCTGCACCTATAGAGAAAACAGGGATATACCCAGCAGTATGCCCTGCAGTTGTCCATCCGATCATAGCTATTTGATTCATAACTTTCTTGGCAACAGCAGCTAAAGGTTCAGTTCTAGCATATAGGCTTTCTTCAAAAATAATTTTATTATTAACAAAAGAATTTTCATATTCATTACGAAGCATTTTCTCTTGTTCCCAACTTAATGGTATTTTCTCCCAAAAACCCATTTTTTTAGCAAGTAATCTCTTTATTTCTTCCCAAGATACCTTATTTGATCTTTCTTTACGTAAATCAGTAATGGCCTTAGAAAGTAAATCCTGAGATTGCTTTTGGTTAGTTATCAATTTCATCTGCAGTTCATATTTGGCTACACCTAATCCTAAACCACCTGTTTCATGGTCAGCTGTCACAACTATCAATGTTTCTTTGGGATGCTTCTTATAAAATTCATAAGCCACCCTGACCGCATCATCTAGATCTTTTATTTCTTCAAAAACTGTTGCAAGATCATTGCTATGACAGGCCCAATCTATTTTTCCTCCTTCTACCATCAAGAAAAAACCCTTATCGTTCTCTTTAGTTAAGAAATCAATAGCACCTTTCGTTATTTCACTTAGAGTTAAATCCCCTTCTTTACGGTCAATGGCATACGGCAGACAAGAAGAATTAGCACCCTCTTGCTGAATTAATACTATTTTGTTTGCATTGGCTGCTTTAACCTTATATTCATCAAGTCCTTTAGCTATTGTATAACCAGCCTTTTCTATAATTGGAAAAATATTTGGAGCATCCTTTTTATCAACTGTCATTGTTGGCCTTAAAAAGCCACCGCCCGCATAGAAATCAAAATTTGCTTTGGGTAAATCTAGAGCTATCTCATAATACATACCACGGTCTAATTGATGGGCATAAAATGCTGCCGGAGTGGCATGGTCGATGCTCACACTTGTAGCTATACCAACTTTACGACCTCTCTTTTTAGCTTTCTCTGCAATAGTTTCCACTATATTTTTATCCTGATTCATACCAACGGCGCCATTATAGGTTTTTTCACCTGTAGAGAGAGCTGTACCTGCCGCAGAGGAATCAGTAACAGAATTTGTAACAGAAAATGTTGTTGCAAAACCAGCGGCCGGAAATGTTGTAAACAATAAAGGTTTTACCCCAATATTCCCTTCTCTTTCAGCCAAATACATTTCTGTGCCATTTACTTGGTTTATTCCCATTCCATCACCGATAAAATAGAAGACATATTTTGCCTGTTGAGCATATATCATGCCCGGCATTAGCGCAAAAAATATTATGTATATTAATCGATTCATAAATATATATTTAAATTATACTTTCCTATTCGTAAACATATAAAATATTAGCAACCTTACGTTCTCCCACATGATCAAATTTTCCGTTATCACATGGGCAATTTAATACACCACTATGAGATACACCGGCTAACCATAAAGTAGTAGAACCACCACCATCTAAATTTATCGCATCTTTTCCACCTAAGACACGGGTAAGGTGAGCCAATTCGCGGATATTTACTCCATCAGCAAAACCGGGCATCCGCCCATCCACCGTTATAAATAAGACCATTCCTTTTTCAGTAACAGCAACTGCACTGCGTGGATGCTTGGTTTCAATAAATTCTTGAGCACACATTGTCCAATCATATTCCCTTCCATTTAACAACAATAATGGGCCAGATGCTAAAGTTGTTCCTTTCTTTTTTGTATACTTTGTTTCTATCTGCTTATTCCAAGGGAATAACTCCAATTTACCTTTGTGTACACGTATAGCTCCCGTTACTCTTGCTTGCCATTCTTTTATTGTTGTCGTATCTTTCAATTCTGTCCCAACCTTTAAAAAGCAGACTGAATTTCCTACTCTCATATTAAAATAGGAACCGTTAATTGCAGCCATTGCACCATTCTTCAAAGCCATATCACTAGTTTTCATTAAAGTATCTGAAACCGCAATATCTATTTTCTTATTAGTTTTAGGATCTATAAACAGTATATTTATATGCTGAGTTCCACCATATAAATTTGAAATCAATATTTTCTTATGGGTAATACCCTTTACCAATTCCTGTACCTCCCATTGAGCCGATACAATAGCCAATGAATCGGACTTTGTTTGTGCATATAACGAAATACTCAGTATCTCTATCAATAATATCAACAGACTTTTTTTCATTATTCTCTCCCATTAAAGTAAACAATAATATCAACTAGTTTTTAATTACAATATCTATAACAATACATATAGGCTAGCAACAAAAATCACCACAAGGTTTCTTATTATTTTTGTCACCAGCCTATAATATTATTCTTATTTCAAAGCATCCAAGTACTCTTTATAATTTTTAAACAGCTGAATTGTAGACTCTTCCCCTATTCTTACAGACATCTCCGGATCATTAAATACACCAGGATATTGATAACAGATGATCTTTTCGAAAGTATCAAATAATAATAAATCTTTCTTTATTTCATCAATAGGCCGTGGGACTAAATATTTTTCTTTATCATCAAACAAGAAAGCCTCCAAATCTAACCATAAATGAGCCTCCGCATTATTACAAAATTGTTGTAACAAAGTTACTGCTTCAATCCCAGTTAAATCTCCTTGAGGCATTCTGGCAAAAGCAAAAGGACAAATAATATCAACATTCTCCAATAACTGAGGATATATTTCACGTGCTTCGCCCACTCCCCAGCCATTAGGTGCAAACATTACAGGTTTATCAGGTGCTAATTCATAGCAATATTGCTTAAACTCTTTAAAAAAGTGCAATACCTCCTGTTGGCGCATTCCTTTTTTCTGAGGGTCTTTTTCGAAACAATCAAGACTCCCCATACCTTCTTCAGACACATAAAATCCATAAAATGAAGGATGATGAGCATATTTTTGCCATAACTCCTCAGCTACTTTCTTATGCCAATCCAACGATCCTTTTGTATAGTCAAACCAAGCATACATTCCTACTCCCATAAATACATTCATTCCTTCTTCATCCGCCTGTTGTAATACAGCTTCTATAGGATCATCCGCAGTGATTGGCATTCGTTCTTTATACAAAGAAGAAGGATAAAATGCTTTTCCTTGATAACCATCCTGCTCAATTGTATGCTTTCCTACATAATACTGATTTCTAAATGATTCCTGAATAACAATAATATTCATATCTAACTTATTCATTGAGTGTACAACCTCTTTCCATTGATTATCCGTTAGATTTTTTATTGTTGGATTCCACATTTTCCCTTCCTGCTCACTCCAATGGTAGAATCCAATGAAAGCTCCTTCTATTTTTTGAGTAGAACGAATTGAAGAGTCTAATACCTCAATTGGCTTTTGCATTTTATATACATTCACACCATCTTCTACTACTAAAATAACAGAATGTTGTCCAACTCTATTCTGGGTAGATAATATATATTTCACACAATCAACCTTCCCAGCTTTAACATTGACTGTAGTTTCATATAATTTGCTATCTTCAGTTTCTTTATCCCAATAAATAGTTACATCATATTTTTTATCTTTTTCAGTAGTGTTTTTTATACCACCTCTAATATCCAAATTAACTTGATTTGTGATGGAAGCAGGTGGGATTAAAGTTAATCCCACTGCACTCTCGCTTTTGTCAACTACACAACTATTTAAGAGTAATAAACTAAATAAAATAGTCAACAAACTAAATAAATTAACAATATTCTTCATATATCAATACAATTATTTAACACAGGAACCTATATATAACTTATTATCTCTGCTTAAACCTAACTGATCAGAACCCATAACTTCTTCAGAAATATTAGGAATAAAGCCTATACCCAAAGCTAATAAATCCGCAGTAGACATCCCTTTTGTTTTAGCCGGATTGTTATCACCTTTCAATACATAATACGTGATACTCTCTTCAGATATCTTTTCTAACATAGTAGAGAAATTAAAATCAGTAGAAATTTCCTGACCTTCTCCTCCTATAACCGCAGCAGATACTATAGTATTTTTATTCGTCACAATATAACCAGAAGCCCCTTCCTCATCCGAAACAAAGTTAGTTCCATCTGAACCTCGTGTATTACCAGATACAATTGAATTATAAACATTGACAGTAGCTGCTGCAGCTGGAGCATTTACATAGATTCCACCTCCTAAAGCGGTAGCGTTTTTCACCCTATTTTCAGAGATTGTACAACTAATAATGTCAGCAGCAGCCGGAGATGCAGCCGTACCATATACCCCTAGTCCACCGCCTATATTCGATGCTGTATTTTCTGAGATTGTACAATTAACCAACACTCCTTGACCTTCTCTTATGTAAACTCCTCCATAAGCCTTACCAGCGACAGCTGATCCAATACCACCAGCAGCATTCTTCTCAACTGTTACATTAAAAATTCTACATGCCGCTTTCATCACATATACTCCACCAGCAAAGCCACCGGCAGAGTTGTTTGCCACATAACCGCCATTCATCTCCAATGACGCCCCACCATCAACAAATACTCCACCACCATTGGCACCGGAAGCCACACAACTGTTATTTTTCACTGTGCAGTCATTCATGCTCAATTGAGCCGCTGCAAAGGCATATACTCCACCAGCTCCACTATTAGCTATATTTGACTGAATAGTACAATTATTTAACTCTAAAACCGAATTTCCTACAATCAAACCACCACCATAATTTCCGGCATATTTAGTACCATTTATTTGGATAGCTCCACTAGATAAAGCTTTTCCATCTTTTACGGTAATACCAGTTATAGTAACTTTCTGATTCTCAACTTTAGGCGCTGTTACCATCAAAACATGATTTGATTGTGAATTTCCAGTTAATTCAGTTATATTATTATCAGGGTCTGAAATATCTCCTTCTCTTGCATTCGCAGGATAACCTCCGATAATTATGATATTTTCTCTTACTTCAAACGTTTTATCACTTTCACTTGTACTGCCACCTGTCATCGGTAGTGAAGGAGCATATAAACCTGCCGCAATATGTATAAAATCTCCAGCTGATAAATCTTCAGCCAAAGCCAAACTTAAAGAAGTTGCATCTTCCCATGAGCTACCATTACCTTGACCGTTCTCTTTAACATACACATGCCTTTTTACAATAGGCGGCGGAGTTCCAGCTACTTGTTTAATTATAAATTCTTGCTCATAATCATTAGTTACCCATGCTGTTATAGAACCTTCTCTAGGCTCCAACACCTTATTTTTCTCAATTTTCACTTTAACTATAGCCTTACGTGTAGCATTCCCATACGATGTAGATTCTTCTACCGTTATCCAATCTTCATTTGATTTAACACGCCAAGGCAGATTGGATTCTAATTCTATATCAAATTCTCCACCGGCTTCTCCTACTTCTTCTAAAGAAGTCGTTATAAAATTTAGGCTTGGCTCTTCCGGCTTAAATTTCCCAAGTTCAATATCTTCGCTACACGCACTTAAAAGGAAAGAAAAGCAAAACAATAAGTATTTACAATATATCTTTTTCATAATAATTACAATATTAATATTTATTGATTATGTATAACAACTAAACCATTGGCAACAGCTCTTTCTTTTCCACCATTATCACAAGGCCAATTACGAAGAAGAAAATTTCCAGTATTTTCTTTATCTCTAATGAAAAAAGTAGATGAGCCACCACCGTCTAGATTCAAAGCATCATACGCTCCCAAAGCAAGCATACACTGTCCCAGTTCTTCATATGTCATACCATTCGAATAATGATAATTCCGACCATCAACCTCCAAAATAATGATTTTATTACCTGTTTCATCTACTCCTAGACATGTCCGAGGATTAACAGTTTCATCCGACTGAGACACTAAAATTCCCCCTCTGACTAATCTGACTCCACCACCTATTCCTTCTTGTATATTAGCTCTAACTTCTTCCAGTTTAATATTATCCCCTACAATTCCTTTTCTATCACTTAACACTGCAAAAAAATTTGAATTAGCTCCTGTGAAGTCTTTAATCATAGTTCCTTCTTTATAGAGAATACCATTAGGTACCCCAGTAGTCGTATTAAAAAAATCTCCATTAATACCAGCTAATACTTGATGTCCATCAGTATTCTCATATATAGCCTGTTCAGTCATAGGTTGAAATCCAAATGTATTTTTGTTATTAGGAGTAGTAACTTCTACAGAGATGTTAGGCTCAGTGAGATCTACTTCCATTATAAATAACTTCATACTATATCCTTTCATGGAAAAATAATGTAGTTCTGTTATATCCACACCATTTTCCAATGAATAAGTAGAATCTGAAAAGACAGTAGCCACCAACGATGTATTATTAACTAAAGCTTTACCGGCTTCTGTTTCTCCAAACGCTTCGTACTTAATAATTCCATCTGTCTCTTGCTCACATGATGCAACAAATATTGATAGAAATACAGATAATAAATATTGTATCTTATAAAATTTTATAGTTCTCATATTCTTTTATTTTTTTAATAACCTGGATTAGGAGTAAAATTTGAATTCAAAATTAATTCAGTATTAGGTATTGGTAATAACTGCTGATGAGGTAATAATCCTAGCACTTCTATAGCCTTACCTGTACGAACAAGATCATAATACATAAACCCTTCTGCTAAAAACTCTTTTTTTCTTTCCAATAAAATAGCATTTTTATAATCATCATCATTAGCAGGATAAATAGGCTGTAATCCTCGTGCCTTTCTTAAATCATTCAACCGTTCAACTCCAGCTACACGACCTTGCGCCTCAGCACTAATCAGATACATCTCTGCTAACCGAGAAATATTGAACGGATCGCGTTCTCCTTGGCCACCAGAATATTTATTAATAACATCATTGCCTGTTGAACTGTCAATAGACATAGCCTTTCTATTATCAGTATCATCATATAACCTCATTGTATCTGGAGTGGGACGATATACATAGCTACCTTTATTAGGGTGCGCATAAGAATAAAATAAATTACCAAATGAATTTGTAGATTCTTCTGTACGGTTCACAAATGCAAAAATGATTTCATTATTTTGTTTTCTACGAAATATTTTATCAAAACTATCTAAATCATATTTTCCGGAAGTGATTAACGATTCTGCTAATTGGGCAGCTTCCTCATTTTCTCCAAGAGTTAATAGCACTCTTGCTTTCAGAGCCATAACAGCATCTAAGGATACGTAATAATAATCTTTCGAACTTCCTAAATATAGCATCGCCTCATCCAAATCTTCTTTAATAAAATCCCAGACTTGTCCAGCTGGCTGCCGTACAAGTTTCTCCAACGTATTATGGCGAAGAATAGGCATGTCCCCCCATTTTGTAACCAAATTATAATACAATAATGCTCTAAAATAATGTGCAGTCCCTTTTATTCGATTCCTATTTGCTGATTCATTTAAATTTTCAACAATAGACATCACATTATTTACCTGATAAAGAGCTTTAAAATAGCCATTAAAGCTGTTTGTCACAAGTGAATTTAACGGATTTAATGTATTATTTATCAAATCCTTAAAACTTGAAGTACTCGTAGTCAAAGTGCCACCTAATATATCATTTAATACCCATGACTCGGTAGTAGGATTATTTTGTACAGATAAATACATGCCCATTTCCAAAGCAGGCAGATCCTTCTCTGTGATACTAGCAGGTGCTACGGCAGAATGGGGATATATATCAAGCATATTCTGGCAAGAGCAGAACACAAATAAGCTTGTTGTTAAAAAAACTACAAATATTTTTTTCATATCTTTTCTTTATTATATTTAAAACTTCAAATTCAAACCAAAGCTTATTGTTCTAGGAGCCGGCATAGAGAAATTATCGACTCCAAAATAAAGAGGATTCAAATTACTACTTACCTCCGGATCATATCCAGAATAGGGAGTAAATAGTAAAAGGTTATCAGCCTGACAAAATGCACGTACACCAGATAATTTCAATTTACTTATAAATTTAGAAGGCAAATTATAAGATAAAGTTACTGTACGAATCCGTAAAAATGATCCATCCTCCAAAAAACGATCCGAGTTCTTTGTATTATATCCTGAACGTGCCGCACCATTTATGGAACGAGCATATTGAGTTGTAGTACCAGGACCTGTCCATCTATTCTCTGCATATTCTGTCAATGTTCCCGCTAAATATCCTACTCGAGCTAACGAAGTTTGTTTCCATTCCGCATACACATCATTACCATACATAAAATTAGCAAATATATCCAACTGTAAATTCTTGTAGCTAAATGTATTACTCCATCCACCACTAAACTTAGGATTTGAACTACCCATAATAACTCTATCATTATCATTAATAATTCCATTATTATCTACATCATGCCATTTTACATCACCAGCTCTTACACCTTCATTATATTGCGGCAATGGTACTTCACCATCATATTGGTATATACCATCCATTTTAAACAAATAAAAAGCTCCAACTTCTTCACCTACTTTTAAAGCTCTATTGTTTCCTATAGGTATTAAATTATCATCAAGCAATGATGTAACCTTATTTTTATTATGGGCAATATTAAACTGAGAGTCCCAACGTACTTTACCTAAATTAAAATGAGTATTTAATGTTAACTCTATACCTCGGTTTCGTATAGATCCAATATTTGACATCAAAGAAGTTACACCAGTTGTAACATGTACCGGCTTTTCATACAATAAACGATGAGTGTTTTTTTGATACATATCTAATATAAGGTTGATTTTCCCGTTCATATATGAAAAGTCCAAACCTACATTATATTGATCTGCTGTTTCCCATGTTAATTCTTCATTACCAAAAGAGGAAACGCCTATACCGACATTATAATCATAATTTAATCCTCCGCTAATTAAGGGTAAAGCCGCATAATTGCCAATTCCTTCTTGATTTCCTGTTTTACCATAGCTCACTCTCAATTTCAAATCAAAATCATCATTAGTCCAAAATTTTTCATTTGAAAGATTCCATCCTAAAGAAATAGAAGGAAAAGTACCCCATCTTACTTTACGAACAAATTTAGAAGAACCATCTGAACGTATTGTAGCATTCAAAATATACTTATCATCATAAGCTAACGTAGCTCGACCAAAATATGATTCCATCGCATATTCCGAGAAAGTTCCATTAGTACCCGCAATTTTTGAAGCAACTCCTATAACATCAAAAGCAGGAGAAGGAAAACCGTTTCCATCAATCATAGAACTACGGCTATCAAGCGATTGGAAAGAATGACCTAATAAACCTTCAATATCAAATTTACCAAAAGTTCTACTATAATTTAAAACATTATCAAAAGTCAGATTAGTGGTCAATCTATTACTATCAATCATTCTACCAGTACCTAGACCATAGGGGTGATCTGCTTGATAATAAATATAATCATAAGTATACATTACATCGGAATAAAAAGAAGATTTAAATGTTAATCCCTTCATCAAATTGACCACTCCATAAAAACTCCCGAGAAAACGATAATTATCTGTATGAGTGTCTGTCTCATTGAGAATTTGTATAGGATTATGATAAGCTAACTCGTCAGTACCTCCTAAGTAATATTCACCATTAGGTTTATACGGTAAGTCGAACGGCCTTTTTTGTACAGCTCGTGCTAAAATAGTAGCCCCGCTATTAGGTCCCGGAACCTGATTATTTCTAATAAAACTTCCTGTAACATTTGCTCCTATTGATAACCAAGAACTCATCCGCTGATCAATTTTAGCATTTGCTGTCATCTTCTTTAAGGCATTGGTTTTTATAATGCCTTCTTGATCCATATAAGATAAACCTACATAATATTTAGTATCCTTCGTTCCACCTGAAAAAGAAGCGTCAATCCCGTAATTTCTTCCTTGTTGCAAAATTAATCCTAACCAATCCGTATCTGGAATAGTTGGATGAGGATTGGATACGGGCAATATATAGCCACTGTCTCCCACTTTTAATCCATATTGTTTGTTATAATTGTAAGCACCTTCATTATACTGCTCTAAATACAATTTCGAATCTGCATATTTTACTTTACCTTTATTAGCAAAATTAGAGAATCCCATATTAACATTTAACTTGATATCCGGTTTGCTTTCCTTACCAGACCTTGTAGTGATAATTACTACTCCATTCGTTGCTTTTGAACCATAAATTGCCGCAGAAGCTGCATCTTTCAAAACTTCTACGGATTCAATATCCGATAAGTTAAGAGTAGATAATGTACTCATAGTTTCTCCAAAATCATATAGATTCCCATTAGAGTTAGAAATAGGAATACCATCTATTACATACAAAGGCTCGTTCCCTGCATTCAAAGACGCAATACCACGAATACTAACTCTCTCACGTGTACCCAAATTTCCAGAACCTACTGACATATTAACTCCGGCAATACGTCCTTCAAGTAATTGAGATGGAGAGATTGAAGATACTTTATTATTATTATCATTTATTTTTAATGAACTCACTGCACTAGTAACCAGTTTTTTACGCTGTGTTCCATAACCAACGACAACAACCTCTTCCAAAAGTTTTGTATCATCCTCCATCTTTACATTGATAAGCTTTCGACCACCAACTTTAATCTCCTCAGTTTTCATCCCAATGAAAGAAAATACTAATGTAGAATTATCATTCACACTTAAAAAATACTTTCCATTAACATCGGTAGTAGTACCTTTACTTGTTCCCTTTATTACGACACTGACACCGGATAAGAGTTCTCCTTTTACATCACTTACAACACCAGTAACCGCAAAATCTTGAGCATAAATATCCCAAGAGTACAATAAAAATATCAATATAAAAAAAGCATGAAACTTCGTGCATTGCTCTTTTTGTCTTACATAACTTAGATTAAAGATTCTCATAATGTTCTTGTTTTACGTTACTATTATTTTTACGCTAATGTTTCTAATATTTGCCAACATTGATATAAACCTCTCGGAACATGAAAACATCCTTTCCATTTCCCCCCTTTTAAAGGTAACAATACTTCCCCTCTTCTATTTAAATATCCATACCATTCAAGATATTCAGTATCCTTAAAATGCGTCCAAACATAATTATGAATATTTTCAAACCATTCCAAGCAGAATTTATCACCAGTCAATTGGTATGATTTGAGCAAAGAAATAAGTGCCTCAATATGTACCCACCATAGTTTCTGATCCCACTCTAACTGCTGGGGTGGATTTCCTGCACGGTCCATAAAATAGTAAATGCCTCCATAATCCTTATCCCACCCATAATCAAGCATCGTCAAAGTGATTTCCTTTGCTTTTTTAATCAGCTCCGGACGTCCTAGACGTTTACCTAAGTCCATTATAAACCACATAGCCTCAATAGCATGTCCAGGAGTCACCTGTCGTCCTTCAAAAGAATCTGAAAGTTCTCCATTAATCAATACATTCTCCACAATAATCCCCCCCAATTCCGGACGATAAAAGACATCCATTACTTCATGAATGCATGCCTCAATTGTCGATAATAAAAATTCTTCATTCAAAAGATGTTCTATTTCTAATGACAAATTACAAAGTATCATGGGCAATGCAAAACCTTTTAAATCTCGCGTACCAGGATGGAGTTTATTCCATTTTCCTTTAGGATTTGCTTCTTTTGACAAAATAGTAGTAAATGTTTTTTTAGCAATTTCTGCGTATTCTTGATTTCCTGTGGCCAAACTCAATTGTCCAAACGCCATTGCAGCGAATGCATACGAAAAGATATTATACGGTTCCACCAATGGATTTCCCTGACGATCCAAAGAAAAATACCAATTATAATTGCCGTCATGGCCATACTTCTTCAAAAACTCACCGCCTTGAATAGCACAGTCCAACCACTCCTGTTTCTTCTCCACTTTATTATATAACATAGAGAACAACCAGACTTCGCGCCCTTGCAACCATATGAATTTATCAGTATCAAATACATCACCATTACGGTTCAAGCATGTATAATAACCTCCAAATTCAAGATCCTGAGAATGATTCAACCAAAAAGGCAAAACATTCTCTAACAGCTCATTTTTATAAAGCTTTGCTAATTCTTTAAAATCCATAATTTATCATTTAATTATAAGGTCGATTATTTTTCATCCAATATCTTTCTATCTCTTCCAAAGATTTACCGGTAGTCTCCGGAATTAATTTCCATACAATTAGAATATAAGGTACGCACATGATTGCAAATAGTAAGAAGGTTCCTGCAGGAGTCAGATTTTGAAGCATCCAGGGGGTTAACTGACCTACAAGATAAGTACCTATCCACAATGCAAATCCAGCGATGGACATTGCCATTCCACGGACACGTGTAGGATACATTTCTGAAAGCAAAACGAAAATGACCGCACAGATAGAAATGGCACAGCAAAAAACATAGAATAAGAAAAAGATTAATAAGAATGTATTTGACAAATTAAAAGTCGTTGAGAAACGGAAATAAAAGCCTATCAATAATAAAGAAATAACCATACCGGAAACTCCATAATATACAAGTTTCTTACGTCCTATTTTATCTATAATAAAGACAGCAATTACCGTAGTTACTGCGTTTACAATTCCAACTAATACCTGACTGAACAAAGCATCTCCACCAGACAAACCTGCTTGTTCAAAAATAGAAGGGCCATAATAAAGAACAGCATTTACTCCCATAAACTGTCCCAAGATGGCAATACTTGCACCTATCAAAACTGCTTTAAAAATCTCTGGTTGTAATAAAAATCTCCAATCGGATTTAGCCTCAGACCGAACAACGGATTTGGTTTCGTACAATTGTTCTCCAGCTTCCGCTTCTGAAAGATATATTTTCCGGAAAATCATTCCGGCTGAAACTTCACGACCTTTTAAAACCAACCAACGGGGACTTTCCGGAATAAAAAAGATAATTATAAAAAATAGTATAGACGGAATACTTGAAAATCCTAACATACCACGCCAAACTTCGCTAACCATAATCTTATTCATCCAATCGGCACTCAAAACCACCCCACTTTGAGAAAAATGCAACAATTGATAATTGGCTAAATAAGCACCTAAAAAACCAATTGTTACAGCCAACTGATACAGAGAAACCAACCGACCCCGATATTGAGCAATGGAAACCTCGGATATATAAAGAGGAGAAACGACAGATACTATACCTATCCCAACCCCTCCCAATATCCGTGCAAAAACCAGTTGGTCAAAAGTCAGAGTAAATGCACAACCAATACCTGATACAGAAAAGAAAATAGCAGCAACCAACATAGTCACCTTACGTCCCCATTTATCACTCAATTTTCCTGCAAACAAAACTCCGACAATAGACCCTACTAAAGCACAGCCAACAAACCATCCTACCTGAATTTCCTCTAACTGAAATTGAGAGGCAACCTGAGATACAGTACCGGAAATAACAGCGGCATCGTATCCGAAAAGGAAACCACCTAATGCAGCCACAACAGAGAGAAAAATTAAATAAGGGAAATTAATATTTGATTTCATACCTATTATTTTAAAAAGACTATTAATTATATAATTATATACAAGCAATCTCCCATCTATTGTAGAAGAATCTCACTGCCAATAAATTCAATTTTAAATCTATTTTTTGTTTACCTGACAGACTAAAGAAAAGATAAACTGCAGATTTATAGAATTCTAAGCAAAGTGTAGCAAATGTAAAACAGATAATCCACTTCTTGTGCAGAAAACTATTTTGTTTGTTTGTTTTCATATTCATTTGAGGTTTTTCTTAGTATTATTTCGTCTTATTCGCAACAAATATATAATCTTTTTATTAATACCACAAACAATTACTAAATATTTTTATTATATACACCAAATAAATGTATTTTATTTAATTTATATGAATAAAATACGCATATAAATAAAGAAATAGAAGCTTTAATTTTATGAATCAACCTAAAAACTATATATACATTTATTAATTCAATCCAATTAAGCAACAATTAAAAGTATATATACGATATATTAACTAAATAATTTAGTATATTTGTCAAATCTAATAAAAGTAAAGATTAATATGGCACAGGAATTACTCAAAGAAATAGAAATGGGGAGTAAAAATGCTCTCATAAAAAAAAGAATAATCACTCATTATATATATAATGGTAGTTCTACTATCACTGATTTATCTAAAGAACTGGATTTAAGTGTTCCTACGATAACCAAGTTCATCTATGAAATGTGCGAAGACGGTTATATTAATGATTACGGAAAATTAGAAACTACTGGCGGGCGGCACCCAAGTCTTTATGGTTTAAATCCTGAATCCGGTTATTTTATAGGAGTAGATATAAAAAAGTTCTCTATCAATATAGGACTTATCAATTTCAAAGGGGATATGATAGAATTAAAAATGAATATTCCCTATAAGTTTGAAAACACATCTGAAGCTCTGGAAGAACTATGCAAACTCATTAGTAACTTTATTAAAAAGACCGGCATCAACACTGAAAAAATAATGAATATTTGCATCAATATTTCAGGGCGGGTCAATCCGGATTCCGGATACAGCTTCAGTATGTTTAATTTCTCTGAACGGCCATTAGCAGAGATACTAACCGAAAAAATAGGGCGTCCAGTTTGCATAGACAACGACACCCGAGCTATGACGTACGGAGAATACATGCAAGGTTGCGTAACAGGAGAGAAGAACATTATTTTCGTAAATATAAGCTGGGGACTGGGTATCGGAATAATTATAAACGGTAAAATATATACTGGAAAATCAGGATTCTCCGGCGAGTTCGGACATATTAATGTATTTGAAAATGAAATACTCTGCCATTGCGGTAAAAAAGGGTGTTTGGAAACGGAAGCATCCGGTTCAGCTCTGCACCGCATTTTATTAGAGCGCATAAACAGCGGAGAAAACTCCATCCTATCCAACCGAATTAATATAAAAGGAGACGCGCTTACATTGGATGAAATAATAGGCGCCGTAAACAAAGAAGATTTACTATGTATTGAGATTGTAGAAGAAATCGGGCAAAAATTAGGTAAACAAATTGCAGGATTAATCAATATATTCAATCCTGAGCTTGTGATTATTGGAGGAACATTATCGTTAACAGATGATTATATAGCCCAACCTATAAAAACAGCCATAAGAAAATACTCTCTGAATTTAGTCAATCAGGATTCAGCTATCATGCTTTCAAAATTAAGAGATAAAGCCGGTATTATAGGCGCTTGCATGCTGGCAAGAAGCCGAATGTTCGAATGCTAAAACAGCTATATATTAATATAACCTTCTACTCTTCCCTAGCGTAGAATAGAAGGTTATCTTTTTTCTTTAGTTTTCCCTTTAGCAATGGCGTAATGATTATTTCAGCAAATGCACAAACTTAGCTGGTAATTCAGCCTTATCGGCACAAACAGACAGATACTTTCCCTCAGCATCTACCAAAAGAGCCGCACACTGTGAAGCAACAAAGGATGCTACGCCGGTTGTTTCTTCAACAAAAACACAACCGGGGAAAAGAGGCGCAAACACTTCTTTGGTTTGTCCTTTCCACTTCTTGAATACAATCTGCATAGGACAAAATGCTATATATCCTGCTGCATTCAAACGCTGCATCAATTTACGCTCCGATTTTGGTGCTGTATGCAGAGCACACCAACGACTCATATTATTATTAGTCATCATATCGCCTTATTTGCTTTTCTCCAATCCTTAAATAAATCCTTCACAAATAATATCCAACCGACACAACCTACTCCCGCCAGGAATACAAAGCCTATAAGAATCATAATCTTATTAGGTTTGGCGGCACGTAACGGTACCGTAGCCGGTTGTACAACCGTATATACCGGAGTAATCTCCTGCACCTTGGCTCTTGCCATTTGCAATTGTCCGGAAACCTGCGTATAAACGGTATACGCCAACTCCACCTCATTCTTCAAACGCTCCTGTTCGGCACGATAGCTTAACAGAACCACATTCTGATTAGCATCCGCGAAAGTAGCATATTTTTTCTGAGCGTTCTGATAATCAGCTTTTGCTTCGTTATAAAGTTTTTCAGTAAAAGCTAAATCATGACGGGCTTTATTGGTACGGTAATCTGTGATATAATTCTGCAAACAACGCATGACGGTATCAGTCAGCGAAGCGGAAATCAAAGGATCCTGCATGGTAACCTCTAAAGTCGTAACTCCGGTTTTCTTATCAATCGTAACCAAAATACGTTTACTCAAAGCCTCCGCTACCCTTGTTTCGTCCAATGTCAAACGGAACGGATCGATTTTTCCTTCTTTTTTCTCCGGTTTATCCTTAAACAAAGACAATGTCCACCCCAAAGCCTTGAATGGCGCAGATACCACAGTACCCATCCATGATGAACGTTGGTATTTATCCAGATAAGCATATAAAGTCGTATCGATTTTTCCTTTTTGATCTTTGACCTTTACATCAAACAGCTCCAACAGAAAAGGAGTCGACTTGACAATATCAGGATACAATTCGGGTGACAAGGCATCCTCTCCGGCAGAAGCACCACCTAAGTTGATTCCGGCCATGGCAGCCAATGCTCCCATGCTTCCGGCATTCATTTTACTGGCGCTTTCAGGAGCTAACATCACCTCCGTAGAATATTCTTTAGGGATACTGAATCCCACAATCAGCCCTATCACTGCGGCAATACCACATACCTTATAGAGCATTTTGCGTTCAGCCCATACTTTCTGAGCCAGTTCTATCAAATCAATTTCCTGTTCCTCCGGTTTCTGCGGAGTTTCTTGTATTTTACCTTCGCTCATTGTCTTTATTACTTAAAGAGATTAACCAAAGTAGCAATCATAGTACCCAAAGTGGCAACAGAAGTACCCATACCTACCATTTCAGCCACACTCATACGCTTGCTCGGGTCTTTGCTCGGAACTATAATCTCGCATCCCGGCTCGATTGCCGTTTTACTTCCGGAGCGTATGCGGGATACGGTACCATTCATGTAAACCACAAAAGCGTCACGCTTCTTGGCATTCGTTGCATATCCGCCGGCCTGATTGATATAGAAGCGGCTGTTTTCACCTTCTTTATACAGCACCGTGTTAGGATACATCACGGCGCCATTGATTTTTACAGTACTTACATATTCAGGGATAAACAGTATATCTCCCTCACGCAGTACCATATCATAATCCGACCCCGGATTCTTCAGAGCTTCATCCAAGTGAATACCTACCGTATATACATATAAAGTAGTTGAATCGGCACCAACCTTTACAGCCATACGGGTAGCATCTTCCTTTCTGCGAAGTTCTTCTTCTGACATTTTACGAATGAGACGGGCACCTCTTACATAAGCATCGGACGTAACCCCGCCGGCTTTAGCGACCAAGTCACTCAAACGTTCGTTCTTCTTGGACAAAGCGTAAGTACCGGTAAACAACGCCTCGCCTATAATCCCCACATTCTTCTGCTTGCGATAAGCGGGACTTTTACGGACATAAACTTCATCAAAAGGTTCCAAATAGAAGTTCTCGCTTCCCTCACCTATCAGCAAACCGTCTTTCAAATCAAATGTAAAAGTCTGACCGACCACATTACTGTCATCCGTACTCTTAGGAGACTTGATGCGTCGTGAAACATCTATTTTAGTTGTCGAAGCTGCCTCAAGCAAACCGCCGGATTGCAGCACCAAGTCTTCAATGGTCATCTTATCCGCATAAAGATAAGTACCCGGATCTGCAACCTCACCATGAATAGTCACCGTAGGATCTTCTCTCAAATCCTGAATACTGGGAATATAAAGTATATCATTCTTCTGCAAAGGAATATCCGCAACTACACCTTTCAACAAGCCTTTCAGGTCTATTGAAATCACCTCACGAGTCAAATCCTCATGCTCACGATTGATTACGGCGCGATTTAAGAAAGCGTCCCCACGTACGCCTTCCGCTTTCTTTATCAATTGCTTCACGGTATTTACCTCTCCGCTCAACTGATACAGACCTTCACGATAAACAGCACCGCGAATCTCCACACGATTTTCGAAACGATTGAGAACCGAATCCACGGTAAGTACATCGCCATCCTCAAGACGGAATACCGAATAATCCATTTCGTCCACATTGAAAATCTGATGTTCACGTCCGCTCTTACGTACAAGACGGATAGCTTTTTTATATGCATCGCCCGTAAATCCACCGGCATATCTCAGCAAAGTGCCGATTGTTTCCGTAGGCTTCATCTCATAATACATGGGGCGTTTTACCTTACCCAATATCTGAACCAATGTCTGGTAGGGATTAACGAGAATCACATCACCGTCCTGCAAACGGATATCATCTTTCAACCGACCTTCCATGATAAAATCATAGATATCCAAATCGGCAACCGTCTTTCCGTCGCGTATCACCTTTATACTGCGAAGACTGCCGATTTTATTCACTCCGCCCGCCCAATACAAAGCATGGAAAACGGACGCGAATGAAGAAAGCGTATAAGTACCCGGCACGGCAACCTCACCCATAACGTTCACCTGAATGGAACGGATTTCACCCAATGTCAATTTTATTTGGGTATTGGGAGTTTCCCCCGTAACACCGGCATATATTTTAGCGAACTCACGCTTCAAATAATCATTGGCTTCCTTTACGGTCTTTCCACTCAGATAAACCGGGCCCAGATTCTCGATTTGCACAGTACCTTCAGGCGCGATTGTTTCACGAATCGTATTCTGGGAAGCTCCCCAAACGTCGATGATAACCTCATCGCCTGCACCCAGACGATAATTGCTCGGAGTCGCTACATTTATATTAGGTTCAAAAGTAAGATACTCGTTATCAAAGATATTATGCCCGAAAATCTGTTGGGTAGGATCGACTTCCATAGCGTCCAGGTTATTATACCCGGTTTGTTCACTGCCATTCAACCCCATTCCGTAACCGCTGCCCTGCTGGCTGGCTTTTGTCCGCAAACCCTTAATGCTTTGTTTTTTAGAGTTAAGCTCATCCAAACCGGACTCATCCTGGGAGATATTCTTATTTTTATTTTCGTAAGTTTTCTGCGTACGCAAGCGGGAACTTGCCTCTCCCATGAAGTCAGCATCATCTCCGGCACTACCGTCCGATTTACCTGAATATTTAGACTGTATTCGCTGGATTTGCTCTTTCGTGACTCCTTTCTTCATCAATTCAACCAACATTTGTTGCTGTGTCTTCCCCTGACTCTGAGCCTCTTGCACATACAGAATGACTTGTTCATCCGTCATTTGTTGGGCAAATACCACACTTGACACTGTAAACATCAACAAACACAATAGTATAAATTTGCGCATAAGTAAGATATTTGATTAATCTTTTAGTTATCTAGTAATGTTTTTTAATTGGGGACAAAGGTAATACTTTATTTTCATAATATACATTTATTTCATTCTGAAGTTTCGGAAAAAGAATTAATTCCTTTCCTCAATACAGCCGGGGTTTCCATATGGCTGTCACTTACCGGAGAAGCCGTTTATCCCATCATCCCAACGAGGTTAAATGTTTTTACTTCATGCGTTACAACCGCAACGTGTTCGGTAACTTCTCATATCAAAGAAAGGCAGCCTTCCGGAAATATTTCTAAAAAATCGAGCAAATCTTTTTGCAAATTCAAATAAAGATGTACCTTTGCACCCCGTAAAGAAATGCTATTGCCGCTATAGCTCAGTTGGTAGAGCAACGCATTCGTAACGCGTAGGTCGCCAGTTCAAGTCTGGCTAGCGGCTCGACGAAAGACCGATATTAATCATATCGGTCTTTTTATTTTTCCCACGAAGCCCTGCTCTATCCCTCACGAATAAAACAATAGAAGCATTCTCTTTATTCCAAAATCTTGCTAACTTTGCCCAACTCAAAAACAATCAAGATAATATGGACAAGAAGAAAAAAAGAATCCTTCTCGGAGCGCTGGCATTCATTCTGCTCATAGGCATTGCAGGCGCAGGAACAGTGTATTACTATTTGTTCGCCCCGCAATTTCATCCGCAAAAGACAACTTATATCTACGTAGACCGTGACGATACGGCAGACTCCATATATAATAAGGTGAAAGCACAAGGAAATCCCAACAGTTTCATCGGCTTCAAATGGATGTCCCAATGGCGCGATTACCCTCTCAACATCCACACCGGACGCTACGCGATACGTCCCGGCGAAAACGTATATCATGTATTCAGCCGCTTCTACAGAGGTTACCAAGAGCCTATGAATCTGACAATAGGAAGCGTACGTACCCTGGACAAACTTGCACGCAGCGTAGGCAAACAACTGATGATTGACTCCGCCGAAATAGCCGCAGTAATGAACGACTCGCTGTTCCGGCAACGACTGGGATACGAAAAAGAAACGATAGCCTGCCTTTTTATTCCCGAAACCTACCAGGTATATTGGGATATGAGCGTAGACGACTTCTTTAAGCGGATGCAGAAAGAACACCAAAAATTCTGGAACCAAGAACGGCGTAACAAAGCCCAAGCCATCGGTATGACCCCGGAAGAAGTATGTACCCTTGCTTCCATCGTCGAAGAAGAAACCAATAATAACCCGGAGAAGCCCATGGTTGCAGGCCTGTACATCAACCGCCTGCACACCGGAATGCCGCTTCAAGCCGACCCTACCATAAAGTTTGCCCTGCAAGACTTCGGCCTGCGTCGGATCTCCAATGCGCATCTCGCTATCGATTCGCCCTACAACACTTACCGCAACCCCGGTTTACCGCCCGGTCCCATCCGCATTCCCTCTCCCATAGGTCTGGATGCGGTATTGAACTACACCAGACACAACTATATTTACATGTGCGCCAAAGAAGATTTTTCCGGCACTCACAACTTTGCGTCCAACTATGCCGACCACATGAAAAATGCAAGAAAATACTGGAAAGCATTAAACGAAAGAAAGATTTTCAATTAATATTATAATAAAATAAAAGCAAAAAGCTATATTTGCGATTATTATTTAAACCGTGACTAACACTTAAACAATAAAAAATGAGCAAGCAACTCTTACTTGGCGATGAAGCCATTGCACAAGCTGCATTAGACGCCGGACTTTCCGGTGTATACGCCTATCCGGGCACTCCTTCGACGGAGATTACCGAATATATTCAAACAGCGCCGATTACTGCCGAAAAAGGTATCCACAACCGCTGGTGTTCCAACGAAAAGACCGCTATGGAAGCAGCCTTAGGAATGTCGTTCGCAGGAAAGCGTTCACTGGTCTGCATGAAACATGTAGGCATGAATGTGGCTGCCGACTGTTTTATCAATTCCGCCATTACCGGCGTTAAAGGCGGCACAATCGTCATTGCAGCCGACGACCCCAGCATGCATTCATCACAAAACGAACAAGATAGCCGATTCTACGGCGACTTCGCTTTAATTCCGATGTATGAACCGAGTAACCAGCAAGAAGCCTACGATATGGTTTACAACGGATTTGCCTTTTCCGAGCAAACCGGCGAACCTCTGCTGATGCGCATGGTAACCCGTTTGGCACACTCCCGTTCCGGCGTGGAGCGGAAAGCGCAACAGCCCCAGAACGAAATCTCTTTCAGCGATGACCCTCGCCAGTTCATCCTGCTTCCCGGCAATGCCCGCAAACGCTACAAACAGCTATTGCAGCGCCAGGACGAATTCATCAAAGCATCGGAGAATTCACCATACAATAAGTATATTGACGGCCCTAACAAAAAACTTGGCGTCATAGCTTGCGGTATCGGATACAATTACCTCATGGAGAACTATCCCGAAGGCTGCGAATATCCGGTATTAAAAATCGGTCAATACCCGCTTCCCAAGACACAATTGACGCAACTTGTAGAAGCCTGTGATGAAATACTCGTACTGGAAGACGGACAGCCGTTTGTAGAAAAACAGCTGAAAGGCTATCTCGGTATCGGCGTAAAAGTCAAAGGACGCTTGGACGGCACACTGTCACAAGACGGAGAATTGAATCCGGACAGCGTAGCACGCGCCTTAGGCAAAGAAAACAAAGCCGAATTCGCAGTTCCGTCACTCGTGGAAATGCGCCCGCCCGCCTTGTGCGAAGGTTGCGGACACCGCGACATGTATACCGTACTCACCGAAGTTCTGCGTGCAGAATATCCCGGTCATAAGGTATTCAGCGATATCGGCTGTTACACTTTAGGAGCCAACGCTCCTTTCAACGCCATCAATTCCTGCGTAGACATGGGAGCTTCCATTACAATGGCCAAAGGCGCCTCGGATGCGGGAGTACATCCTGCGGTTGCCGTTATCGGCGACTCCACATTCACCCACTCCGGCATGACAGGATTACTGGACTGCGTAAATGAGAACGCCAACGTCACCATCGTAATCTCCGACAACGAAACCACTGCCATGACCGGCGGACAAGATTCAGCCGGAACAGGCCGCCTCGAAGCTATCTGCGCAGGTATCGGCGTAGCACCGGAACACATCCGCGTGGTAGTTCCATTGAAGAAGAACTACGAGGAAATGAGACAAATCATCCGGGAAGAAATCGAGTTCCGCGGAGTATCCGTCATTATTCCCCGAAGAGAATGTATTCAAACCTTAGCACGTAAGAAACGAAACAAGTAAAACCATGAAAAAAGACATTATACTTTCCGGCGTAGGTGGACAAGGTATCCTCTCTATCGCTACCGTAATCGGCCAGGCAGCCCTGAAAGACGGGTTATACATGAAACAAGCCGAAGTACACGGAATGAGCCAGCGAGGCGGCGACGTACAGTCCAACCTTCGCATCAGTGACCGCCCCATCGCTTCCGACCTCATCCCTACGGGCAAATGCGACCTTATCATATCCCTGGAACCGATGGAAGCGTTGCGTTATCTCCCCTACCTCAGTTCCGAAGGTTGGCTGGTAACCAACGAGGCTCCTTTCATCAATATTCCCCGCTATCCTGCCGAAGAAGCGCTCAAGGCCGAACTTGACAAGCTTTCTCACAAGATTGTGCTGAACGTAAACGAAGTAGCCAAAGAAACAGGTTCTCCCCGCGTAGCCAACATCGTGTTGCTGGGAGCTACCATTCCGTTCCTCGGCATTGATTACCAGAAAGTACAGGACAGCATTCGCGACATCTTCCAGCGTAAAGGCGAAGCTATTGTAGAATTGAACCTCAAAGCGCTGGCTGCCGGTAAGGAAATCGCAGAAAACCTGATGTAAATCCAAATTTCAATAACCATGAACGACAAATACTGGGAAGAAGAGATAGAAACCATGCCGCGTGAGAAGTTGCGTGAACTGCAACTTCAGCGGCTTAAAAAGACAATCGGTATTGCTGCAAATTCTCCCTATTACAAACAAGTATTTCAAGAACACGGTATTACGGCGGACAGTATCCGGTCGGTAGAAGATATCCGGAAAATCCCGTTCACCACCAAAGCGGACATGCGCGCCAACTATCCTTTCGGACTTGTGGCAGGTAATATGCACGAAGACGGCGTACGCATCCACTCTTCCAGCGGAACCACAGGCACCCCTACCGTCATTGTCCATTCCCGGCACGACCTGGACTCTTGGGCGAATCTCGTGGCACGATGCCTGTACACAGTCGGCATCCGTAAAACCGATGTGTTCCAAAACAGCTCCGGATACGGTATGTTTACCGGCGGATTAGGTTTTCAATACGGAGCCGAACGCCTCGGGGCGCTGACCGTACCCGCAGCGGCCGGTAACAGCAAGCGGCAAATCAAATTCATCATGGATTTCAAAACCACCGCCCTGCATGCCATCCCCAGCTATGCCATACGTTTGGCGGAAGTATTTCAGGAAGAAGGCATCGACCCGGCATCGACCACACTGAAGACGCTTGTCATCGGAGCCGAGCCGCATACGGACGAACAACGCAAGAAGATTGAACGGATGTTAGGCGTTAAAGCTTATAACAGTTTCGGAATGACCGAGATGAACGGTCCCGGCGTCGCCTTTGAGTGTACCGAACAAAACGGCATGCACTTCTGGGAAGATTGCTATCTGGTTGAAATCATCAATCCCGAAACCGGCGAACCCGTTCCCGACGGCGAAATCGGGGAATTGGTACTGACCACCCTCGACCGTGAAATGATGCCGCTGATACGCTACCGCACACGCGACCTCACTCGCATACTTCCCGGCAAATGCCCTTGCGGACGTACACACCTTCGTATCGACCGTATCAAAGGCCGCAGTGACGATATGTTTATCATCAAGGGCGTCAACATCTTCCCCATGCAGGTGGAAAAGGTGTTGGTACAGTTCCCCGAACTGGGCAGCAACTACCTCATTACTTTGGAAACCATCAACAATCAAGATGAAATGATTGTAGAAGTGGAACTCAGCGATTTATCTACAGACAACTATATAGAACTGGAGAAAATACGCAAAGCCATCTCCCGTCAGCTGAAAGATGAAATCCTTGTCACCCCTAAAGTGAAACTCGTCAAGAAAGGCTCCCTGCCTCAAAGCGAAGGAAAAGCCGTCAGAGTAAAAGACTTACGAGACAATAAATAACATTTTGCCAATACTTTCCGCGTTATTATACTACAATATTAACAACGCGGAAGTACCGCGGCAAAAGCAAAAAAGAAAGAGAAACGGTAGTCAACCAAGATTACCGTTCCTCTTTTATAGAAAGCCGCACCGATGAT